>MTBK01226202.1_pt1 | contig 13462 bp, 11 predicted proteins | sample 1535981 | NCBI WGS metagenome assembly MTBK01 (sample SAMN06109225, study PRJNA356200) | anaerobic digester metagenome | isolation source: biogas reactors fed with pig manure or primary and secondary sludge | place: Spain | collected 2016-06-30 | reverse complement strand
GCCTCCGCCATGGTCGTGAGGAACGTGCTTGAGAGCACCCCGATGACGAAGAGGAAGACAAAGAACGACATAACGATGATGATCATGTAGATCATCATGCCGTTCCTCCGCTCCGACTTCAGGTTGAAGAACTCATAAGCATCGTGAGCCGCCGCCCGGAGCACCTCGCTGACATCACCGCCGGCAGAGCTCGCGTGTGCGATCAGGTCGACACTCCGCTCGGCAAGCGGCGTGTTCACTGTGTTTCCGAACCGGCGGATAGCCTCCACGAACGGTATGCCCCAGGACATCTCGGTATCCAGCTTGCGGATGTGCGGCGTGAGCGCCCCGTACTCGCCCTCCGAGACGATGTGGATCGCGTGCGGGAGTGTCATACCGGAGTCATTCATCCCGGCCACATCCCGGAAGAAGTTCGGGAGGGACGCCTCAATGCTCGAGACCCGGAGCGCTTCTTTGAGGTCGAGGATCGCAAGCGGCACGATGGCGATGAGGAGCGCAAAGACCAGGACATCGTCGACCATCGTCGTCGTGAAGAGGACTCCGGGACCGTAGGATATCACAAGGTTCAGAGATCCACCGATGAGGAGGAGGAGCGCTGCCGGGATTGATACGAAGAGGACGGTGATGGGATCTTCCATCATCACCTGGAGAGGGTGCCTGATGAACCGGTAAAACCCTTCCCGGTACTTCCGGTGCCCCTCAATCTTACCAAAAATCTCCCGTTCCTGTTCCTCGAAGGCATCAGTCCGGGTATCCGCCGCCTCATCATGGCCCGGCAATCTATTCAGAAAATCGTCGATAATATCTTTAAACCCCATAATTACACTTCCGGAGTCATGGAACTGATCAGGATGACGAACATCATGCTCCCGAACGGCACAATCAGGTAGATGATGACATAGAGGAAGAGCGGGTTTGAATCGCCGGAGAGGATCGTCATAACCGACTGGAGAATGATCAAAAAGAGCATACCGGCAACCATCGCGGTGACGTAAGACTCCGCGATCAGCCCGAGCGTCTCGAGGAACATCTTCTGCTGCTGGTTATTCTCAAGGGTATACTGGTGCGCCTTCGTGCGGAAATACTCGGTAAGGTTACTCCCGCTTGAGATGCTTGCAACAGCCCCCTGCAGGAACTCCCGCATCCGCTCACTCGGCGTCACCTGCGAGACCATCCTGAGAGCTTCAAGGAGATCCTTCCCGAAGAAGTCTGTCTCCCGGGAGACATACCGCGCTTCAACAGCGCTCTCTCCATAGATCGTACTCTGGCCGAGCAGGCGGAAGACCTCATCAGGGGTGATCCCTGCCGAGGACATCGCTGTGACGTAGTTGATGGCGTAGGGCAGGGTAGCATCGATGTTCCGGCGGCGCTCCCCGGCCTGTATACCGGGGTAGAGGAGGAAGATCAGGTACATTATGCCGCCGAAGATCAGGAGCGAAAATATCGTGATGATGATGGTGCCGATTATGAGCTTATAGTCGTTCAGGGCGTAGAGAAACTCCGGAACCGCTCCACGGTAAGTGATCATCTCTGGAACCCGCAAGAGGTAGGTAAGAAGCCCGATGAGCACGGCAGCGACCAGCCCCACAGCAATCGAGGAGACGTAGGCCGTCGCGAGGTAGGCCTCAAACGGCGTATTCATCCGGGCTCCCACAAGATCCCGGCGGAGGTTGATGAAGTCCCCCCTCTTCTCCTTCAGGCCCCTGCCGATCAGGTTGAAACAGAACCGCTCATAACTGTTCACGGGGCACCCTCCCCATAGAGATCGGAGCGCACCCGCTGGATGACCGACTCCGGGTCACGGAAGTAAGAGACCAGGATCTTGCTCACGTCGCGGAAATGCCGGATCTTCTTGATGCGCATCCATTCGAGCACTTCCTGCCGTCGCTTGAGTTCTTCCTGCATCCGCTCCTCGCTCCATCCCCGGCCTTCCATGATCTCCTCGAGGATGTAGGACTTGCCGGAGTAGCGGATCTCGTCGGTCGCAGGATGCCACCGGAAGACCTCGTTCGTGATCAGCTCATTCGTCCTGGGATCGATATCCAGGATCTCAATGAGCTGCTTGTTCCGCCGGATCCGCTGGCCACCCACCCGGGCCTGCACCTGGATGGACATCAGGGAGAGCGCCGAGAGCATGTTTCTCGGCACATCGATCGGTGGGTTTTCCAGACGGTGGACAGCGCTTGCCACCGAATCTGCGTGCATCGTCGCATAGGTGACGTGCCCGGTGCTCATCGCCTGGAAGAGGGTCAGGGCCTCGCGGCCACGGACCTCGCCGACCAGGATATACTCGGGCCGCTGCCTGAGGGCAGCACGCAGGAGTTCATACATATCGATCTCGCCCCGCCCGTCCTGCGAGAACGAGTCTCTCGTGATACTCGGGATCCAGTTCGGGTGGGGGAGTTTCAATTCACGGGTATCCTCAAGCGTCACGATCTTTGCCAGCGGCGGGATGAAGAGCGATATGGCGTTTAAGGTTGTCGTCTTTCCGGATGCTGTCCCGCCGGCGAATATGCAGGATTTGGCGTTCTCGACCGCGAGCCAGAGGAAGGCGATCCCGAGCGGTGAGAAGGTATGCCACTCGATGAGATCGGTCGGCGTGATCGGTTCCTCACGGAACTTGCGGATCGTGAACGTCGACCCGTGAGCGGTCACCTCCGACCCGAGTGTCATCTGGATGCGCGATCCGTCGTTCATCGTGGCGTCGAGCATCGGTTCAGCGATCGATATGTACTTCCCGGCCCGTTGAGCAAGCTTCGTGACAAACGAATCAAGTTCCGTAGCATCGCGGTAGGCGAGGCTTGTCTTCATCGATTCGTACGTCATGTGATAGACAAATATGGTGCTTCCCACACCGTCGCAGGAGATATCCTCGATATAAGCGTCATGCATCACCGGATCGATCAATCCGTCGCCGAGGAACTCCTTCTCCGCGTGGTAGAGGATCTTCTCCCGCCCACAGGGCTCAAGGCGGATCCCATAATCAGCGATGATGATATTCGCTGCATCCCGGAGTGCCTTCCTCGCCTCATCGCGGGTGAGATCACGGGTAGCGACATTGAGCGTCTCAAAGAGACGCTCCTTGATCTCGCCGAAGAGCTCCTGTTCACCGGGTGTGAGCAGGGGTTCAAGGACATTGTACGTGTACTCGTGGGTTGCGCTGTCATACGTCACCCGGACGTAGGCATACGGTTCGTTCACCGGATAAAGTTCGATCTCCTCGAGTTCCGGCGATGGCCGCATAGAGAGATCGACGAGCGGCCCGTGGATGATCGGGTTATACTCTTCGATCACCTCCGCAACCTTTGGAAGCTGGAGTTTGCTGAGGAACCCGAACCTTGGCTCCGGAACTTCCTCGGCCGAGACTGTGGCGGTAACCGCTGCAGCAGCGAGTGCAGCAGGTGAGAAGGCCTTGGTGAAGAGTTCATCAAACTCGGATACAACCCGGGCATTGTCGACAAAGTCAAATTGTCGTCCATTGCGTTTGATGTGCAGTTCTTCAACCTCAAACATCGCGCCTTTTGGGAGGATCAGGTCAGCCAGATGACCGAGTTCGTCGACCGAGACCACACCCGCGGAGAGGGCTTCATCAGTCTCAGGTTCCTCTTCCACCTCCAGGACAGGGAGATCAGGAGAGGTATGGTGATCGTGCGCAGGGCTCACCAGCCCTGGATCTTCGGGTACTGATGCATCAGTCTCCTCTGTCCACCCCCGGGGAAAGTCGGGCAGGCCGTTGTGATCCGGGTCTGCGCTGTCATCCTCCACCATCTGCGAGGAGATCCCATCCTCCCCCCCGCTCTCTTCTACATCTTTCTTTTCAATCCGTTTGAGGAGCGCTCTGACGGGATTATCGCCGGATGTACTCCAGGGTCTGGTACTCCTCGACCTGATCACTGAGTCAATGAGCGAACGGATATCCGCTCTGCCTGGTGCCGGTGCGGACAGGGGCTCTGGTCGCTCCCTGTCCTCCGGGGTCACCTCTTCCCACTCCTCTTCCTCGCCAGACTGATCCTGGAGAGGAAAGGGTGTGACCTCTTCGTCGCCACTCTCCATCTCCCGGGATTGTGCGAGGAGATCTCGGACCGTGGCCATCAACTCGCGTTCTTCATCTTCACCTACTCTCATCCTCTGTGCCCCCAATATCAACGCGTGTTTCTACCTGAGATTCATGGAATTCAATGATGCACCGTGTTCGCTCTCCAGCCCGGTCCGAGACTACACACATGTAACGTCCGTTCAGCAACCGGAAACAGACCCTGCCTCCAGAATCGGTAACATCACTTGTGATGACGAGTTTACCTTTCCGGATCGAGACATAAGCCCCGGCAAGAGGTGCCTGGCCAACGTACACTGTCAGGCAGAGCACCCCCACCCTCTGCCGGGAAGGAGTGCCAATGATCGGTATATCGAGGCGACCATTCCTCTTCAGATGACTCTTCTCGAAGATCCTGCAGCGTGATACCAGTGCTTCAGCGACCGGCAGTGCCACCTGATAGAGATCGAACTTCTCCCCAACACCCAGATGCAGAACCGCTGAATCACCAAAGAGCGTCCCTTTCTCGTCGACGAATATGGCGCCATCCGGTTCACCCCGGGAGAAAATCAGGAAAAATGCATGCGTTCCGTCTCTTGAGACTCCCATTCCGGTCATGGAATGAATACTACTGTAGTGTAACAGTTCACTCAGCGTAAAGCGCCCTTTGTGCATCGACTGCTCAAGGATCTCGTCTACAAGGTCATTTATGGCCATGCGCATCTTCAAATATGGTATTTCTATAGTTCGTGTGCCAAACGGAGAGATCTGGGTTCCGGCACAATATACCACATACCTATGCTATTATTAATAGTTTGTGGCAGATCGATCTCGATCCCGACCAACACTAAGATAAAACTACCGGATGGAAGAGCTGCTAAACCGATCTTCCTGTGATGACGGGGCGTAAAACAGCGCCAGATGAAGATTTTGCCGTATCCCAGGGGATTTGGCTCCAGAAGATCCCATTCACGTGAGACATCCAACAAAAGTACGAGAACTTCCTGCAGGGCGGGATCGTCAGGCATAAGATATAAAAGGTAGATAAGGTACTATCCCATGACTCTTCCGCTCGTGGTCGCCATCCCGCTCATGATCGCAACGGTCGCGATAGGGGTCACACTCATATATGCGTCGGTTCTGGACGCAAGAGAGCGTCGGGTTCCACATAAGACCTGGCGCCCCGCGCTCGCGCTCGCGATTCCAGCGGCTATCTGGGTATACGGGCAGATCTTCCTTGCCGACTGGCGGATAGCAGCAGGCTACCTCATCATGGTTGCGATATTTTGTGGCTTCTTCTACCTTTTCGGGTCTTTAAACCTCTTCGGGGGAGCGGATGCATACGCTCTCATCATCATCACAATCTGCATCCCGCTCTTTCCGATCGGACCATACCTCGGTAGCCCGCTCCACGGGTTCTTTCCGTTTACCGTGCTTGCAAATGCCGTCCTCATCAACATCATAGCACCGGTTGCAATATTCGCTCAAAACATCATCCGGGGAAACCGGGCTCCGCTGCCCTGTCTCTTCCTCGGGTTCCCGGTCGACGGGGAGGAGCTCCAGAACGAGTTCGGATTTGTCATGGAGGATATCGAAGAACAGGACGGCAGACTGGTCAGGCGATTCGTCGGTTTTACTGAGTCGCTCATGCGTATGATCCGGGGGGAGAGGCGGATATACACAAAAAATCTCAGGCTGCACCCCGAAGATTACCGAGATGAGCTTGCCCTCTACCGGAAGGCCGGCAAAGTCTGGATATCCTACGGCATTCCGTTTATCATACCGATCACAGCAGGATTCCTGACCGCACTATTCATGGGAGATATACTCTTTGTGATCGTAACGATCCTCACAGGGACGTGAACCAATATGGAGATACAGTTTAAGGATGGATTGGTGCCTGTCATCGTACAGGAGAAGCAAACCCGTGAGGTCCTGATGCTGGCCTATGCAAACGCCGAAGCACTGGACCTCACCCTGACCACCGGATATGCACACTACTACAGCAGGAGCAGGCAGAAACTCTGGAAGAAGGGAGAGGAGAGTGGACATGTCCAGCGGATATGCCGGGTGCTTGTCGACTGCGACGCCGATACGATACTCTACGAGGTTGAACAGACCGGTGCGGCCTGCCATACCGGCCACGCTTCCTGCTTCTACCGGACGGTCGAGGGAGAAGAGATCGCTGGATTAGTCTTCGATCCGGAGAAGGTATACGCTAATAAGGGTGAATGACTCCAGTAATATGGTGATTTTTTATGAAAATTGTACCCGATACAAGTGTCGTCATAGATGGACGCATAACATCGATGATAAAAACCGGGGAATATAAAGGCGCAACAATAATCATACCAGAAGCTGTCGTCGCCGAGCTGGAGGCACAGGCAAATCAGGGGCGGGAGATAGGATTTTCCGGCCTGACCGAGCTCCAGGAACTCTTCCGGATGTCTGAGAACAATACCATTGAACTTCAGTTTGCCGGAGACCGCCCGAGCCTCGACCAGGTGAAGCTCTCCAGCGGCGGTGAGATCGATGCCCTGATCCGGAGCGTCGCCCTCCAGCATGATGCCAGGTTCATCACGAGCGATCTCGTGCAGGCCGAGGTGGCAAAGGCCAAAGGGCTCGATGTCATCTACCTTAAGCCGCAGATCGGCGACTTCTCACCGCTCTCGATCGACCAGTTCTTTGATGAGGAGACGGTCGCGATCACCCTCAAGGAGCGGGCTTTGCCGGTGGCAAAGGTAGGAAAGCTCCGGGATATCCGACTGGTCACCCTCCGCGATACGCCGATGACCGAGTACGAGCTCCGCTCCATGGCGCAGGAACTCCTCGAACGGGCAAAACGTGATCCTGATGGCTTTATCGAACTTGAGAAGCGCGGGGTCACGGTCGTCCAGATCGGGTCGCTCCGGATATCGATCGCCCGTCGGCCGTTCTCTGATGGGATGGAGATCACGGTGGTGCGGCCGCTCGTGGACCTCACACTCGATGATTATCGCATGGCCCCTGAGATCAAGAAACGGATCCTCGGGAACCGCCGTGGCATCCTGATCGCAGGGCCCCCGGGAGCGGGGAAGACAACCCTTGCCCAGAGCCTTGCGACGTTTCTTGCCGACCAGGACTTCATCGTCAAGACGATGGAAGCACCGCGAGACCTGCAGGTGCCGGATCACATCACCCAGTATACTGCGCTTGAAGGCAGTATGGCAAACACCGCTGAGGCCCTCCTGCTCGTCCGGCCAGACTACATCATATTCGATGAGCTCCGGAAGAACGAGGACTTCAACGTCTACGCCGACATGCGCCTCGCCGGGATGGGTATAATCGGAGTGGTGCATGCCATGGAGGTGCACGACTGTCTCCAGCGCTTCAGCGGCCGGGTGGACCACGGCATCCTGCCGCAGATCATTAACACCATCATATACGTCGTCCAGGGCGAGATCGCGAAGATCTATGACCTTGAACTGGCTATCAAGGCACCCGAGGGGATGCCCGGCGATGCATACGCGCGCCCGGTGATCGTCGTCCGCGAACATTCGACACGGGAGCCCGAGATCGAGATCTTCCGCTACGAGGGGGAGACACTGGTGATGCCGCTTGCACGGAGCGTTGAGGAGCCTGTTGCTCCGGTAGCAGCGCCAATAGCAGCACCCGTTGTGCCCGAGGAAAACGTCTCCTGGAAAGTTGCCGAAAAGGAAGTCCAGCGGGAGATCGGGCGATATACAAGCGGTCCGGTCGATGTCCGGATCATCAACGACAACAAAGCCATCGTCTATATCGAGGATAAGGATGTCCCGGCAGCGATAGGAAAAGGCGGCAAGAACGTCTCGGCTATCGTGAACAAACTCGGTATCGGGATTGATATCCGGCCGAGGAGCGAGCTTGAGGCCCAGAAACCTATCGAAGAGGAGATGCAGTTTGCGGGCGGCATCAGGATACGCCTTGACCGGAAGCAGCTGACCATCATCTCTCCGGAGAACAGGGGCAGGATAGTCGATGTTTTTGCCGGAAAAGAGTACCTCTTTACGGCTACGGTGAACGAGGAAGGAGATATTCTCCTCGCCAAGAGCAGCACGATCGCTCAGGAGATGATCAAACGCTACAACGAAGGCGAGACGATCCGGTTGCGGCCGGTGTGAAAGGACACGGGATACAGAATCGGGAGGCATAGAGTGAGCGGATTTGATATGCGAAGCAATGAACGGGAGTGCATCGCCCGATGGGAGCATGCATTTGAGGCCGATCCGGATGAGAGAGAGAAGTATTACCTGACCGTTGCATACCCCTATCCAAGCGGGGCAATGCACGTCGGGCATGGGCGGACCTACATCGTCCCGGATGTCATCGCCCGGTACCAGCGGATGCGAGGGAGAGCGGTCCTCTTCCCGATGGCGTTTCACGTCACCGGCACCCCGGTGATCGGTATATCGAAGCGGATCGCAAACGGCGATGTGCAGACGATCGGGCTCTACCGCGACCTTTACCGGGTGCCGCAGGATATCCTCGACCGGTTCGTCAACCCGATGGAGATCGTCCGGTACTTCTCGGAAGATTACCAGCGAGTGATGCAGAAGTGCGGGCTCTCCATCGACTGGCGGCGACGGTTCATCACCGTCGACCCCCCATACAGTCGGTTCATCGAGTGGCAGTACGGGCACCTGTATGAGGAGAAGCACGTCGTGAAAGGGGCCCACCCGGTCAAGTACTGTCCCCTGTGCGAAAACCCGGTCGGCGACCACGACCTCCTCGAAGGGGACAAGGCCGAGATCGTGAAGTTCACCCTGGTAGTCTTCCAGTGGGGCGATGCCCGCATACCGTGCGCGACGCTCCGACCAGAGACGATCTACGGTGTGACGAACCTCTGGGTGAACCCGGACGTCACCTACGTCCGGGCTATGATCGATGGCGATGCGTGGATCCTGAGCACTGAGGCGGCGGGGAAACTCGCTCTGCAGGATCACGAGATCCTGGTGACCGAGGAGATCCCGGGGGCCGGGCTCATCGATCAGATGGTCTCTCACCCGCTCTGCGGCGATATCCCCATCCTCCCGGCAACGTTCGTGGATCCGGATATGGGAAGCGGGATCGTCATGAGCGTTCCTGCCCACGCACCGTTCGACTACATCGCGCTCCGCGACCTGCAGGAACAGGGGCGGTACACATCCATCCGGCCGGTTCCGCTCATATCTGTCGAGGGCTACGGCGAGATCCCGGCAAAGGATGCGGTCGAGCGGGCGGGGATCCGCGACCAGAACGACCTGGCGATGGAGGCGCTCACTCAGGAGGTCTACAACGCCGAGTTCTCCCGTGGGAAAGTCTTTGAGAAGTACGGCGGAAAACCAGTCCGGGAGGCGAGGGATGATGTGGCGGCGCTGATGATGGATCGCTACGGCTCCATCCCGATGTACGACTTCGATAACCGGCAGGTCATCTGCCGGTGCGGCGGCAGGGTCTACGTGAAGATCCTCCACGACCAGTGGTTCCTGGACTATGGCGACCCCTGCTGGAAGGAGCAGGTAAAGGTGCAGCTCGATGAGATGGCACTTGTTCCGCCGGAGGTCAAGAGCGAGTTCGACCGGACGGTCGACTGGCTGAAGGCCTGGGCCTGCACCCGCCGGGTGGGACTCGGCACGAAGCTTCCCTGGGATCCGGCCTGGATCATCGAACCGCTCTCCGACTCGACGATCTATATGGCCTACTACACCATCGCCCACCACCTGAAGGCCATACCGGCGGAGAACCTCACCCCCGAGGTCTTCGACTATATCTTCTTCGGGGAAGGCTCGCCGGAGACTGTCGATAGGGAGACCCTCGACCTGATCAGGGACGAGTTCCTCTACTGGTATCCCTACGATTACCGGTTCTCGGCAAAGGACCTGATATCAAATCACCTGACGTTCCAGCTCTTCCATCACCGGGCCATATTCCCGCCGGAGCTGCAGCCGAAGGGGATGGTGGTCTTTGGCATGGGGCTCCTGAACGGTGCGAAGATGTCCTCGAGCAAGGGGAACGTCTACCTGCTTGAGGATGCCGTGGAGGAGTTCGGCGCCGATACCGTCCGGATGTTCCTCGTCGGGAGCGCTGAGCCCTGGCAGGACTTCGACTGGCGTAATGAACTGGTCGCGTCGACCCGGAAGCAGATCGAACGGTTCCTGAAAGTGGTCGGGGAGGCCGGGCATGCAGAGGGAGCGTACACCATCGATGCCTGGCTTGCAAGCAGGCTCCAGCACCGCGTCATGACGACGACCGCGGCGTTTGAGTCGTTCCAGACCAGGCAGGCGCTCCAGGAGGCGTTCTTCGGTGTGGAGGCCGACCTGAAGTGGTACCGCCGCCGCCTGCCTGAGGGCGCAAGCGGTGGGGCGGTGCTCCAGGACCTCTGCCGCACCTGGGTGCGACTGCTCGCCCCCTTCATCCCCTTCACCTGTGAGGCGCTCTGGAGCGATCTCGGTGAGAGCGGCATGGTCTCGCTCGCCCCCTGGCCGGAGGTGGATGAGACACAGCTGAGCCCGGAGGTCGAACTCGCCGAGGAGCTCCTGGAGAGGACGGTCGAGGATATCGAGTCGATCTTAAAGCTCATACCGCTCGAGCCAAAGGGCATCAGGCTCTTCATCGCCCCTGATTGGAAGGATGAGGTGTTTTGTATCGTCGCCGCCTCGAATGACAGGACAAGGGCTGTGCGGGAGGTCATGCAGGACGAGGGGATACGGAAGCGCGGCCGCGAGGCGACGGAGGCGACGAAGCAGATCACGAAGCTCGTGCTGAAACTGCCGCCCGATCTCGTGAAACAGCTCCAGACGGTCTCTCTCGATGAACAGGTGGTCCTCGAAGGAGCGCGGCAGTTCCTGGAGCACGAGTTCGGCGTGCCGGTGACGATCCAGGATGCGGGGGAGAGCGCCCACCCAAAGGCGTCAGGAGCCCTGCCCTTCAAGCCGGCGATCGTTATCGAATAGAACACTTTTCTTTTTTGATAGCCTGCCCGATCGGTGGCAAAGCGATTCACCGCTCGCCCCTTGCGTCACGGGGACCGAAGATCCCTTCCGTGAGAGGAAAGGCTATTGAGTGCGCCGGTGCTCACCTCTACTGTAACGCACAGGTAACCAGAGGCCGGATGGAAGGGCGGCGGATGGTTTTTCTGGCGATGAAACGAGAGATGGAGTACGTTCTGATGATTGAATCACGATGCGGCATACTTTGCAGTGAGTGCGAGTACCGGGAAGGGGTGGGGTGTGAGGGTTGCACGGCGATCGAAAAGCCGTTCTGGGGCGATGCCTGCCCGCTGAAGACCTGCTGTGAAGCGAAGGGACTGGAGCATTGCGGTTGCTGTGGCGACTTTCCCTGCGAATTGCTCACAGCATTTGCGTTCGATGAGAGCCAGGGTGACGACGGGAGAAGGATCGAGCAGTGCAGAGCATGGGGTCGGGGGGGTTGATGAGCTGCGGCCGGATGACTCGCCGGCACGGGGGATGATCGCACCCGGGGATGCCCGGCGAATATGAGGCATACCGTAGTGGGACGCTCCTCGCCTGCAATCGATCCTTCGCAAAAGAGAACCGGGCCGGGAAGGGACCGCATGCCGGGTGGTAAGACCGCACCACCCTTCGTATGAAGGCGCCAGATCGTACATCCAGGCGAACCCTGAAAAGCTGACTGAGATAGCCTGCGCCAGGCCTCACGCCGGGATCCCCGAAGATAGGGGGCCAGACGTGTGGCAAAGGGAGGGACAGCCGGACAATAGCGGCCAGGTGGTATACAAAAAAATAGAAAAAAACCGGTTATGGGGGCCCGCAAGAGGAAATGGTGCCGGGCTGGAGAAAAATCGATCACTCGGCCATCTTCTTTGCTTTCTTCGCACGCTCTTTTGCGGTATATCCGGTCACCTGCTGGAGGTAGTTTCGGAACCGGCGATTGGTATCGATGATCGTCTCATCGTCGGCGTTCGTATCCGCATCGGTATCGACGACCAGCGTCTTGCCGCCCCCGCCGGTCCAGACCTCGAGTCGCAGGAGTGCCCCGTAACTGATAGTGTAGTGACCGTCTGTCGAGACGACTGGCTCAACGCCAAACTGGTCCCGGAGACCCTGTACCATAGAATCTGTGAACTGCTTTGTGTATCCACGCTTGATCTGGTATTCCTGCATAATATTTTTAAGGAACATTCAGCTATGTTAAACTAATCCGAAAATGAGTGGTTGAACCCATGGATGATATAAAGGTCATATCGAAGGCGCTCGCCGGCGCCGAAAAGACGGTGCTGATCGGGTTTCCCGGTAGCGGACTCGTCGGGAGTATTGCTCTCCAGTACCTCGTCGAACAGATGGAGTTTGAACAGATCGGAGCGATCACGAGCAAGTACTTTCCCCCGGTCACCCTCATGACGCGGGGTGTGATCAACGCACCCGTACGCCTCTATGAGAAGGACCACCTTGCCGCAATCATATCAGATGTTCCCATCCACCCGATGATCTGCTATGAGGTGGCAAACGGCATCCTGGACTGGCTCACCAAATTCGGTATCAGGGAAGTTGCCACGATTGCAGGAATCATAACAAATGAGCCTGAGAAGAGAGTCTTTGGGGTCGCAACCAGCAGGGGAGTCCTCGAGCGGATCGAGGAGGAGACGATCATCCTCCCGATGGGAAGTATATCCGGTATCGCGGCAAGCATCCTCACGGAGTGTAAGATCCGGGATATCCCGGGGATAGGACTCCTCGGGGAGACGGTGAACACGCCTGATCCAAGGTCCTCCGCAGCCACAATCGAAGTTTTAAACAAGATTTACGGTCTTGAGCTGGACACCAAGCCATTACTTGAGCAGGCGGTGGAGATCGAGGCAGCGATGGCCCAGATCGCTGAACAGGTACAGGAGACCGAGGCCGCGCCCCGGAGAGAGCAGCTACCGATGTACGGGTGACAGTCATGAAGTGTGCAGCGTTAACGGGAATATCGCCATCAATCATTGCAGAACTGAAAGGAGGCAAAGCAAGGACCCTTGAACTATACAGTGCCCACAACATCATCACGTTGACCAGGACCACGCCGGGCGAGTGTATCTTTATGACCTGGGTCAACGAGGAAGACCTCGCGCCGGGAGACCCGGGGATCATGGTTGAACTCCTCGTGCTCAGCATCAGCATGAAGAGGGTCGAGATCGTCAATCCACTCTTCATCGAGGAACATGAACGGATGTCGGCACGGATCAAGGTCCAGTTCCGGGGGACGACCATCGCCCGGGGCGTGGATGAACGGAAGTGGGGAGATCCGACCATGGTCGAGGTCATCAGGTCGGCATGTTACCGGGCAGGCTGAGGCGCGGCCCAATTTTTGGGGCACCCGGAGATTCAAAGGGTTAATATCCCAAAAACTCCAAAGTATATGGGAATAGGGCATGGGTCTGTGGCTTAGCCAGGACATAGCGCCGGGCTTCTAACC
>MTBK01283140.1_pt1 | contig 13526 bp, 6 predicted proteins | sample 1535981 | NCBI WGS metagenome assembly MTBK01 (sample SAMN06109225, study PRJNA356200) | anaerobic digester metagenome | isolation source: biogas reactors fed with pig manure or primary and secondary sludge | place: Spain | collected 2016-06-30 | reverse complement strand
CTTATAGACGGATCAATGTATAGCAAGGGCATCCTCGATTCATACCAACAACGTGCATTCATATTTTTCATGTCATAACCAAAGGCCCAAAGACGGAATTGCCAACCAGCACGATGTCGGTTATTAATAAATTCATGAACGATACGGGCAGGCATTTTCTTATCGTTATTATCCTGTTGAACAAGACCAAGCCAATGTCGGTATGTAACACCACCTGGTTGAGGATGGGTAGGTATTAGCTCGTCTTTACCTATGCTATATGGTGAAAGCGGATGTAACCAAGAACCGGTAAAATTCATGCCAAAGTTCTTTTGTTGATATTGACTAATTAATGAATCTGATAATTGACCGCACGTGTCGCAATAACCGTTCATAAGATAATCTGTGTTAAGCCTGATGCGCCGCGGCATTCCCCAAAACATCACAGCTGGATGAAAATCGCCTGGCTGACAAACATTTTCCTCAGTCTCGCTTGTCCTAGTCTTAGTCATCCATGGGAATTTGGCGTCGTCCGTAATTAGTTTCGGGTTACAGCAGATATTTAAAAACGCACCGTGCTCCAAAACATTCAACCAAATAAGTTGCCAAAGAGTGTCATGTTGCTTGTCACCAGCAATAATGGTTGTCAGTGGTCCACCGCCTCTCAATGAGGTTCTATTACCTTGACCGCCAGCTGGTGCATTAATCTGCATCGTAAGAAGTGCTATAGCTGAACATGACGGACATATCTTTTTCACTGTATTGCGTTTGATAAAATGATCTGTGTTTTTTTTTGTAGTGCTATCCCCAGGCATGTCAATCAGTATTCCATCGATATTGCCTTGTGAAACCGTAAGTGCATCGTAATCCTGCATAAATCTTGGACCATCGCCACCAAGCTCAAAGGCATGATGCACTGATGAGAAGGCTGCGTTCAATTCCTCCGGGGCTGGCGGCTCAATAAGCTTTTTGCGCCATTCTGCTCCATTTTGCGGCGCTGCAACTGTCTGGACGAGACCAATCAGAAATTGAATCAGCGCACCGTTAAAGTCCGACCGTGGTGCGTCAAGCGACATAACCGGATTTTCTTTGAACTGATCCGTAACCTCGTAGGGCGCTATCATGGTTTTTGTCCCATCTCGTCTTCTTACTGGTATCCATTGCTCATCAATCAGATTAAACTGCATTTATTCCTCCTTCGTTATGATCTTCGCTCCGGTCAATCGATCGTATTCCAGCAACACGGTTTCATTTTTCTTGTTCAGCACCTTACCGCGCCAGTGGCCGTCAACGTTTTGCTGAAGGACAACAAGAACCGTCCACTTGCCCTTGTCCGGCAAAACGTCTTTTAAACCGGCTACTTTCTCACCCAATGCGCCATCATGGATAACTTCCTCATTAACCAAACTGCTACGGATATTAACTTGACTCATATCCCAAGCGAATCTTTTATGCGGATACCACGGTGTCAGTTTTGCATCATCCCAGCAGGCCAGTCGCACGGCAGTATCCATAGCACCCAGACGCGTGGGCGTCTTCATGTCTTCCCGCCACTGGGTCACAGTGGCTTCGTAACCCTCATCCAGTTTAAGCATATTAATATGTGCAAGCGTTTTATCCGCTTGCCATTTTGCATCCGCCTGCTGATCGCGGTGCTGGAGCGATTCAGGTATCTTTTCTGCGCTTTCGGAAAAGGCGGCCTCAATCAACATTCTGGCATCATCAGGCATCTTGAGATGCTTTTTTTCAGACAGGAGCTTTGCGGACAGCCAAAGACAGCCGTGACTAGGATAAACAAACGCCGCCTTGGGGAAAAAAGATTTGAACCAGTCACTGTCTGCGTTTTCTTCCGGCCAAGGTCCATATATTATCATGCATGGTGATTCGCGCCGATCAGGGCCTTCCTGTATGGGGTTGCCTTTCTCGTCGCGGGCATGGCGGTGTAATCGCCCAGCCCTTTGAATCAGCAAATCCATAGGCGCAAGATCAGTAATCAGCAGATCAAAATCCAGATCAAGCGACTGTTCGACGACCTGTGTTGCAACCAGAACCTTACCCCTGCGCATCGATTCTGTGCTTGTTTTCCCAAATGCTTCCAAAACTGCATCTTCGATATCTAAGCGATCCCCCAAAGCAAATCGTGCATGAAACAGCATAAGGTTGCCATCAGGCACTTTTTCTTTTAGTTTTGCATATCCACCCACAGCATCTTGTACCGTATTCCTGATCCAGCAGACGCAATGACCTTTTTGTGTCTCTTCACTAATGTGCCTGATGACTTCGGAATCTTCATCCACAAGTGATATCTTTATGCTGCGTTGACGCTGAGGTGTTGCATTCACCGGCGTTTCACAAATACCTGTTTCCTTTGTGTATGAAGTGGCCAGGGGATAGTTTTGGATTGCCTGTTCAGGATGTTGATAATCATCACATCCATTGGCAAAAGCGGCAATGAAACCACGTCGCGTGTGCGTCGGCAATGTAGCTGAAAGCATGATTGCGCTGCCACCCAGCGCCGCATGAAAGGTCAAAAGGTTTTGTAATAATTTGTTCATATATGGATCATAGGCATGAACCTCGTCAATGATAAGAATATGATTGGCCAAACCGAACAGCCGTAAAGATTGAAACCGGGCAGGGAGAATTGCCAGCAATGCCTGATCGAGTGTGCCAACGCCCACATCCGCCAATTGCGCCTTCTTGCGATTGTCTGCGAGCCATGATGAACATTGTGCAGTTGCGGTTTCTTCATCTGCTTCATAGTTGCCCGGACCACTAATTGTTGACAAGAAATTCTCCGATAGATGTCGGGCGCTGTGGGCAAGAACCAGAGAAGGTTTAGTCTCAGCCATAAACAGACGCCGATAGATGTCAGTGAGTCGGGCATACATGGCATTTGATGTCGCCATTGTTGGCAGTGCCACAAACATTCCGTTTCCGTGTCCTGCAGCCATCAAACGTCCCGCTAAAAGCAGAGCAGCTTCTGTTTTTCCTGATCCGGTTATATCTTCAAGTATAAATAACTGTTGTGAATTTCCAAGTGGACATTGATCGACATATACCTGCAACGGCGTTTGTGCCTGGATGGATGGAAAGAGTCCGAAAAAAAAGGGGCGTTCTGTCAATGGGCGACCGGCATTGATGCCAGATGCATGAACCGCATTTGCAGCCTGAGGCAAAGCGCGTGTTTCCCAATACTCTGCAAGACTGATCTGATCCGATATGTATGGGAACCAAAGACTATTGGAACCGATCCAATCGCAAAGCACGCTGAAACCAGCGAATAACCAGGATGCCCTTTTCATCATCCCTTCCAGATCATATGGATGGGGAAAACCTGAATTGTCAGTGTGAATATTGTTTATAATGCTGACTTCTTTAATGAAGCTTTCCGCTGCCAGAGAATCATTTTCACCGAAATAGCGGTGATAATTCAATGGCGTCCCATTTATATCCTTCATCTGTGGAGGTACGCCGTGATGCCCCGTATAGGCTCGAATCATTGCCAGAATGACATCTTGCCATTCATCCGTTGAACAGTCCTGGAATTCATGAAACAAAGAATGTCCTTGCTCTAAAAAAGACTTAAAGAAGAGGTGACCTAAACTGTCATGCCGAATAGTGTATACCTTTTGGCTCGAAATACCCTGCAAGTGTTTTAACAAGTCAGGTTTTAAATTCTGAAAGGCTTCCGAAAATTTGCCAATGTCGTGAATTGCAAGGCCCATTTTCAACCACCTCAAACAAATTGTTTTTTCTAAACCGGTAATCGATGCAATTTTGCACAGAAGTTTTGAATTGTTAGACAAAAGTTGATGTCCAACCGCCGCCACGTCCAAACAGTGATAAGGCAGCAGATGATATTTCCCCGTTTCTTTGTCCGCTTTTCCCCAGTATTTGTAATAAGAAGGTGTTGATTTCGTCATTATTCTTTCCATTTCCATCCAAACCACCTCCACCATTCGGGCGTCGTCAAGCGCGCGATGCCTCTTGTTCTAGGGACACGTTCCGCTCCCTTCGGGCTTCCGGAACATGTCACTGTTCGGGCCGACGAGGCGGTGGTAAATGGTCTCAGCTATATTATCCTGAACTCGCAAATAAGTTTTAAGGGTTTTTGTTTCCCCGCTTTTCCGCGTCGCAGTGCAACAAACTGAGCATACCCTTCTCTTCTCTGTTGGATGGATAAATATTCTGATCCTTACATTTTTTGACTGATTTTGCATGGAGGTCGCCCAGGATCTTCATCGGATTGAATCCGTCATCATTGCTGATGACCTGGCCGCAATGTCTGCATCTCTTCATACGACTATTCTCCGGTTAATTCAAGTGCCGCTTCAACATTTTTGCAGTTTGATGGATTGCCCCCAACCAATCGATGAGGTTTCTACACATTTTATGAGTTCAGAGGACTTCAGACGATTGACATCCGATGCCTCAAAGCCATCATGAACGGTCTTTTGCCGTTATTTGGCACGAGAATATGAGGTTCCAACCGTCATTTCAAGGGCAAAACGACAACCGTAGGTCGCATTATTTTCAATTTATGGATTTTTTAATGGATAATCAGAATATTTTGTCCGGAGCGAACGGCGTTTTGCTAAAAGTTCATTGAAAACGCCGAGAGGGAAAAAGCGGTCATTAAATTGTGTCATGCCTTACTTGAGACGGCTTCCACCATTGTTTAAACTGGTTCCCGGCTTTCGCCGGGAAGACGGCTGAGAATTTAACATTCACAAATGTCGTTACTATATAAGTTGAACTGTTAATGACCAATTGCTGCAAGATAGGAGAAGCGGGCCTCCTATAAGGAATATCTTTTGAAATGAACAGACAGGCGAGGCGCCCTGCCCCGCCTGTCTTGTTTTTCTATTTTTTCTTTTTCCAGGTGGCCAGTTCGTTCCTGGTCCAGTCCTGAAGCAGAATGTAACTGCCATTGGGACCGCATTTCTGGATTTGGACGGAGTCGGTGCCCTGGTGAACCTGCGGCGTCCAGGTGATCGGCGCGCCCAGACCCTTCCAGTTTTTGAATTTATTGAGTTCTATGATAACGGCTTCCGTGCTCAGATTCGGACCGGTTTGCTTGAGGGCCTCAACCAGAGGCTCCATGAACATGATGCCGGCCAGAACGTATGTGCCCCAGGTTTCCTCCGGCGCGTATTTTTTGGCGGCTTCCCGGTATTTGACAACGAGCGGTTCGTTGGAGTCGATGGGCGGCACGAACGCGGCGGTGATCACGCCTTCAAAGAGCCCTCCGGTGATTTTGTACATCATCTGATAGTCGGAGAGGCCGTCAAACGCGACCCACTGGGGCTTGTAGCCGACTGTCTGGGCGGTCTTGAGGGTGATGACAGCCAAAGTGGGGCTGACCCACATGAGGACGCATTCCGCGCCGGAATTTTTCATCCTGAGCATCTGCGAGGTCAGGTCTTTTTCATTCGGCTCGACCGGGGCTTCTTCGGCGGGCTTCATCTTGTAGGTTGCCAGACGCTGCCGCATACCGGTCAGGCCGCCTTTTCCAAACACATCGTTCTGGTAAACGATGCCGATTTTCTTGTATTTGAGTTTTTCCACGGCATATTTTGTGACAATGCTCGCCTCGTCCTCAAACAGGGGGTAGGAGCAGTAACGGTAACGGCTCGGCATGCCGTCTTTGTCCCTGTCGGCCACAGTGTTGAGCGCGGCGGTCCCCGGAACAACCCAGAGCACTTTATTGGCCGCCAGATAATCTTTCACCGCGTGCCCTCCAGCGCCGGAAACGCCGCCGGTAAAGGCAAAGATGCCGTGTTTGTCCACCAGCTCCTTGACCCCCATTTGGGCCACCGCCGGACTGTACTGATCATCCCGAATAAAATATTTGATTTTGCGGCCGTGGATGCCACCTTCGGCGTTCACAATTTCAGCCAGCAGAGCGCCGCCGCGCGCCACCGCGCCCCAGGGAGCGGCAGGACCTGTCTGTGGGCCAAATTGGGCAATGCGAATTTCTTTGTCATCAAAACCGGGATTGGCTGCGGCGCCAGCCGGGATTGTCGCTACAAAGACTGAAAACACGATCATTATGATAAACAAGATCTTCTTCATAGATTTCTCCTTTTCTCCGACAGGCTGATTTGCGGATCAAGTTTTTCTGAAAGCTCATATTTCATAACATCTCCTTCAGAACCTCTGTAAGACACCTCCTTCCTTGAACGACATAAAAAGTTTTGATGAATGCAACGCATTTTGATTTTCCGGCCTTGTCTTTCCAATGCCGATGTATTCGCGATTTTAGAAAACCTGTGGCGGAAGCATATCATATGTCCGTTCTGAACGCAGTCATTATTTGCATCCGGATGCGGATTTGTTTGGCAACAAAGGAAGGTGGATGTCGTTTCGGCGGGCTGCCGGTCAGCGCCGCGCTGATCACCCTCGGCCTGAAACTGTGGACGCCGTCATAGCCTCCGCGCGGGGGGTAAAAGTCTTTGGTAGTTACTATCGCAACGCATATGTGGATATCGGCCCCCGACTTCTCGAAGGCAGGCTGCGCCGATATGACAAAAAAGCGCCGAAATTGATTTTTTACGAGTTCATCTGCTTATTGATTACAGTATTTAAACGGCATCAAGAGCAAATCAAAAAAATATTCGGGTGATGACCCAGGAGATGAATATGTGGTCAAATGTGGTCAATATTTGACACAAAAAAAGCACCCACGCAACCCGTAAGTGCTTGATATTTGGTGAGCCCTGTCGGGATCGAACCGACAACCTACTGATTAAGAGTCAGTTGCTCTACCAGCTGAGCTAAGGGCCCTTGTTCTTTTTTATTCTGGCACGCCCGGTAGGATTCGAACCTACGACCAACAGATTCGAAGTCTGCGACTCTATCCAGCTGAGCTACGGGCGCTCTTCTCCAACCCAAAATGGGGTGAGTGAAGGGATTTGAACCCTCGACCTCCGGGGCCACAACCCGGCACTCTAACCAGCTGAGCTACACCCACCATTTTTTGCTTTGGTGCGCCTGGAGGGATTCGAACTCTCGGCCCACGGATTAGAAGTCCGTTGCTCTATCCAACTGAGCTACAGGCGCATTTTAATCCTGCACCAAAAAGAGTGTGCCTAATATCCCCTCTTCTTTTTTTTGTCAAGGTCAAAAAGGGTGAAAACTTCATTCTATCGGACGTATCCGGCGATCCCGTCAAAACGGTATCCCCTCTTCAGCGCGGGCAGGAGCTTCGGCTGGGTCGAATAGTAGTGCCTCCCCGTGGTCGGGTTGTGCCAGCGGTATAATTCCCGGGTATTGGTCATGCGGGATGTGGCAATGTTGCCGATGTTCCCTTCATAAATATAGCCGTCAAGTCTTTTGTTTCCGCCGCTCCGGTCATGGGAATAAAAATGGTCCCGGATGACGGGATTGTGCCAGCGATGAAAAGGGATCGTACCGGGGGTTTGCGGCGCGAAAAGCCGGAAGGCAATGCCTTCCTTGATGTAGCGGTTCTGATCAAGCAGCCGGGCCTCCGCCTGGGGGTCCGATGTGTAGAGATAGTCGGCGCCTCTGGAATACAAATAGACATCCATGCCTTTATGACCCGCGTCGGGAACGATGCCGATATACACCTCCGCGGCTTCTTCTCCGGTATTGGTTTGAAAGAGGATGTCCTCTCCGTAAACGCCGGGGACCAGGGAGGTGGTGTCAACCCTGACGTTGAGATAGTCGATTTCACTGAGAGTCGTGCCGGAATTTGGGAAAACGGTGATCCAACCCTTCGGCCCCCGCTGGATTTCCCGGCCGAATACTTTCACGCCTTCCAACTCCAGAACTCCCCTTTTGACAACGAGTTTCAGAGCGTGGGGTCCGTCGGCCAGACCTTCGGCGACAAGAATTTCCTTTTTTTCCCACTGCCCGGACAATTCATCCGGCAGGATCAGCGGCGCTTCGTCAAGATAGACGGCGCAATTGCCTCCCGGAGCGTGCGACTCCAGAAAGACGCTGACGCCGGTTCCCTGAAAGCGGAATTTCATCGCGCCCGCGCCGCCGCTGCTCAGAGGGTAACCATTTTTTTCGGTCCATCTTCCAATGAGTTCTGTCGAATCTTTCAGGTGTTCCGGGATGAGGTATTTACCCGGTTCCGGCAGTTCTTCCTGGCGAAAAGAGAAGTATCTTTCCTGTTTCGCTTCACCGGGAGATTCACTCTTTCCGGCTCCGGAAGGGACCACGACGGACCAATGAAGTTTTTCGCGGCCTTTATTGGTCAGCTCTATTTTTTGGGATAAAATTTTCCCGGGGGGCTGGGATCCAAAGTCCAGGCGCTGCGGGAAAAAGCTGATAAGCGGCATTACCTGCTCGGGATGAATCCAGAAGTCGATAAAAACAAACCTTGAGCCCCCGGCAAAGGTCAGCGGGAGTGCCTTCCGGTACTGGCCGGCCTTCAGGCTCTTCCGGCAAATCAAATCCTTCCCCGCGACTTCCATTTTCATCCTCGCCGCAAAGGCGGGATCTGTCGATTCGACGCCGTACGACTTTTCAAAATCCTCGTCAATCATCAATTCCACGCGCAAAGAGACCGGTTCACGGGACAATGTCATCGGAAGCGCTTGTCCGGATAAAACCTCCCAGTTGTCCGGACAGGCTGCCGCGCACTCCAGGGTTCCCGGTGAAATGCCGCTCAATTTGAATTCCCTGAAGGCGGTTGATCCCGGTTTGATAAGTCCCAGATCGACTTCTCCGGGGATGATCGCGAGGACGGGATATCGTTCTTCGGGGTGCATAGGTTTTAAAGCCGCCGCGCCTTCGGAGGGGGTGTGCGTCCCTTTCTGATCCGCAGGAGTCGCCGCAAACGCGGGAAGAGAGTAAAAGATCAACATTGCGAAAATGAAAACGATAATTTTTTTAGCCATGAATTCCCCTGTTGAAGTTGTTGTGCTTTTCTAGCGTAAAGAAAGCTTTTTCGCAATATTTTTAAAAAACTTGACAGAGGCAATCAAGAAGAGGTAACGTTTGCGCCAATTTTCCATTGCCTGTTAACAAGTTTTGAAAAACAAACATTTTACTATTATCGTTTTATGAATCCTGAAGACGTGAAATACTGGCTGGCGCTTAAATCCACGGAAGGCGTCGGCGATGCGCTTTTCGGCCCCCTGCTGGAGCGATTCGGGTCTCCGGCAGCCGTCTTTTCGGCCCCGGCGCATGAACTTGCCGCAGTTCCCAAAATGAGCAAAAAGAGCGCGGAAGCCATTCATGCCTTTAGAGATTGGGACGCCATTCTGCGCCGGGTGGAGGCGCTGAATCAGGCCGGTATTCGCATCGTGACCTTTCTGGACGAAAACTATCCGCGACGTCTTTTGAATGTATATGACCGGCCTGCCCTGCTTTACGTTGCGGGCCGCCTGCAAAGCGATGATATTTCCGTTGCGATTGTCGGGTCCCGGCATGCCAGCACGTACGGCAAATACACTACGGACAGAATCAGCCGGGAACTCGCGCTCCGGGGCGCGACGATTGTCAGCGGCATGGCCAGGGGCATCGATTCCAGCGCGCATCGGGGCGCGCTGGCGGCGAAGGGAAGAACGATCGCCGTGCTGGGCAGCGGTCTGGACGTCATTTACCCCCCGGAAAACAAAAAATTATTCGAGGCGATCGTTCAGCAAGGAGCAGTCATTTCCGAATATCCGCCGGGCACACAACCCCTGTCGTTTCACTTCCCGGCGCGCAACCGGATTATCAGCGGAATGTCCTACGGTGTTCTGGTCGTGGAGGCAGGGGAAAAAAGCGGCTCGCTCATCACGGCAAGGCTGGCCATCGAACAGGGGCGCGAGGTTTTCGCGATTCCCGGGCCCATCGATTCGGCGTCTTCGCGCGGCGCCAACAATCTGATCAAGCAGGGCGCCAAGCTGGTCGAAAACGTCGATGATATTCTGGAAGAAATTCTGCCCCAGCTGGAAAGAACGGCGGGAGAACCAATTTCGCCGGGCCGGGAGGCGGATCAAACCGGATCAGGGCAAAGCATCCCCGAAAGAAACGGGATGCCCGGGCCCGGGGCGCCAAAAAAAGACGAGGAAACTCTTTTGCCGGTGGAGCGGAAAATACTCAAAATCATCGCCGGCGGAAAGACGCATGCCGATGATATTGTTGCGGACACGGGACTTCCTCCCGCCGAGGCGCTCGGCATCCTGATGCGGCTGGAATTGAAGGGACAGGTTTTTCAGCATCCGGGGAAATTGTTCACCCTCAAAAAATAAAAGCTTTACAAATGCATTTTCACCATCTATATGGTGCGCCCACATGCAAGGAGCGCTTATGGCAAACTCATTAATCGTCGTGGAATCTCCCACAAAAGTAAAAACCATCAAAAAATTTCTGGGCAAGGATTTTCAAGTGCTGGCCTCCATGGGACACATCATGGATCTGCCGAAAAGTTCGCTGGGCATCGATCTGGAAAAGGATTTTGAACCCACCTATCACATCATCGAAACCAGAAAGAAGGTTATCGCTGAGCTCAAAAAAGCGGCCAAAGACGCTGACAACATTTACCTGGCTCCCGACCCGGACCGCGAAGGAGAAGCCATCGCCTGGCACATCGCCGACGTCATCGGTGCAAAGAAAAACAAGAATGTCTATCGGGTTCTTTTTAACGATTTGACAAAGAACACCGTATTGGAAGCCATTCAGCGCCCGTTGCCGCTGGATTTCGACAAGTACGAGGCCCAGCAGACGCGCCGCATCCTGGATCGTCTCGTCGGCTATCAGATCAGCCCCGTCCTTTGGGAAAAAGTCAAAAGAGGCCTCTCCGCGGGACGCGTGCAGTCGGTGGCCGTGCGCATCATCTGTGAACGGGAAGAAGAAATCAGCCGGTTTGTGCCGGAAGAATACTGGAATCTGGCGGCACAGTTTGAGGCCGGCGCGCCGCCTCCTTTCGACGCAAAGCTGATCAGGATCGGCGGAAAAAAGGCAAAGGTATCCAACGCCGAAGAAGCCGGCAAGCTGGCGGCGGAGATCCGGTCGGCGGAATTTTCCGTCGAAAAGCTGGAGAAAAAAGAAGTGAAGCGGTCGGCTCTGCCGCCGTTCACGACCAGCAAGCTGCAGCAGGAAGCCTCGCGCTGGCTGAAGTTTTCCGCCAAGAAAACGATGAGCGTCGCCCAGAAACTCTACGAAGGCATAGAACTGGGAAAAGAAGGCTCCGTGGGCCTGATCACCTATATGCGAACGGATTCTTACCGGATCGCCGAAGAGCCGCTGGCGGCCGTCCGCGGCTACATCCGGGAAAATTATTCCGACGCGTATCTGCCGCAGAAGCCTCATGCCTACAAAAATACTCAGAAGACGCAGGACGCCCACGAAGCCATTCGCCCTTCCTCGATGGCTTTCAAGCCGCAGGACATCAAACCCTACCTGACGCCCGACCAGTTCAGGCTTTATCAACTGATCTGGAACCGCTTTGTGGCCAGCCAGATGAATCCGGCGATTTTCGATCAGACCACGATCGACATTGCCGGGGCCAACTGCACCTTCCGCGCGCAGGGCCAGGTGATGAAGTTTCCCGGCTTCACCATCGTTTACACGGAAGACAAGGATGAAAAAGAAGACGAAAACGGCGCGGACAAGCTTCTGCCCGACGTCAGAGAAAATGAAACCGTGAAGTTGATCAAGCTCGATACACAGCAGAAGTTCACGCAGCCTCCGCCGCGTTTTTCGGAAGCCTCCCTGGTGCGCGAGCTGGAAGAAAACGGAATTGGACGCCCCAGCACGTATGCCGCGATTCTTTCCACCATTCAGGACCGGGAATATGTGCGCCTGGAGAAAGGCAAATTCTTCCCGACGGAGTTGGGAAAGGTTGTCACGGAGCTCCTGGTGCAGAGTTTTCCGAGTATTCTGGACATGGCCTTCACGGCGGACATGGAAAACAAGCTGGACGCCATCGAAAGCGGCGCCAATCAGCGCGTCCGGACGCTGCAGGATTTCTACAACCTTTTTTCCGGAGAGCTCAGCAAAGCGAAAAAAGGCATGCGGAACGTCAAACTGGAAGAAACGCCGACGGATCTGGTTTGTGAAAAATGCAATTCTCCCATGGTCATCAAATGGGGGAAAAACGGGCGGTTCCTCTGTTGTTCCAAATATCCCGAATGCAAGAACACCAAGAATTTCACCCATGATGAAAACGGGAAGGTCCAACATATGGAAACCCGGACCACCGAGGTTAAATGCAACAAGTGCGGCAAAGACATGGTCGTCAAGGAAGGGCGTTTCGGGCAGTTTCTGGCCTGTTCCGGCTATCCCGAGTGCAAGAGCACAATGAATGCGACGATCAATGAAAACGGTGATGTGGTTGCCCAGGAAGCTCCGCATACGGACGAGGTCTGCGATCTGTGCGGAAAGCCCATGGCGGTCAAGCGCGGCCGCTACGGCCAGTTTCTGGGCTGCACCGGCTATCCCGAATGTAAAAACATCAAAAGACTGGGGAAGGACGGAAAAGTCATCCAAAAGGCAGAAGAGGTCCTTTCCGACGAGGTCTGCGATCTGTGCGGAAAGCCCATGGCGGTCAAGCGCGGCCGCTACGGCCAGTTTCTGGGTTGCACCGGCTATCCCGAATGTAAAAACATTAAAAAAATACCCAGAAAAAAATCGGAAGAATGAAACCCGGGCGGGTCATGATCATCGGAGGGGGGCTGGCCGGCTGTGAGGCGGCCTGGCAACTGCTGCGGCGCGGGCACCGGGTCGATCTTTACGAAATGAAGCCGCAGCGTTTTTCTCCGGCCCACAAGACCGAACGGCTGGCCGAACTGGTTTGCAGCAACTCTCTCAAATCCAATCAACCCGACAGCGCGCCCGGCCTGCTCAAGGAGGAGATGCGCAGGCTGAATTCACTGATCCTGTCCGCTGCCGACCAGACGGCGGTGGCCGCCGGCAACGCGCTGGCCGTGGACCGGAACGAGTTTTCCCGCCGGGTCGAACAGCAGCTGCTCGGGCAGGAAGGTTTTTCCCTGCACCGCGCCGAGGTTGCGGACATCCCCCAAAACGTTTTAGCGGTCATCGCCACGGGACCTCTCACATCCGATGCGCTGGCGCAGTCCATTTCCCAAATGCTCGGCAGTTCCTATTTGTATTTTTATGACGCGATTGCCCCGATCGTGGAGGCGGATTCCATCGACATGGATAAAGCCTACCGGGCCTCCCGCTACGGCAAGGGCACGCCGGATTATCTGAATTGTCCGCTTTCACAAGAGGAGTACCGGCGTTTCCGCGAAGCGTTGCTGGCGGGCCGGAAAGTTGAGGCCAGACCGTTTGAAGACGTCCGCCACTTCGAAGGGTGTCTGCCGATTGAAATCCTGGCGGCACGCGGAGAAGAAACGCTGGCGTTCGGCCCCATGAAGCCGGTGGGGCTCATCAATCCGCGCACCGGGAAGATGCCCTGCGCCGTGGTGCAGCTCAGACGCGAAAACAGTGCCGGCACGCTGTTTAATCTGGTCGGTTTTCAAACAAAGCTGACCTGGCCGGAACAGGAGCGCATCTTCCGTATGATTCCCGGCCTGGAACACGCGCGGTTCGCGAGAATGGGAAGCATACATCGCAATACC
>MTBK01231137.1_pt2 | contig 13530 bp, 15 predicted proteins | sample 1535981 | NCBI WGS metagenome assembly MTBK01 (sample SAMN06109225, study PRJNA356200) | anaerobic digester metagenome | isolation source: biogas reactors fed with pig manure or primary and secondary sludge | place: Spain | collected 2016-06-30 | reverse complement strand
ACGTAACGCGGCCCGGCCGCCTCGGGCGGATGCTGCCACAGCCGCCCCGGATTCCCGTCGAACCAGCCCATGTAGCGCTGGTAAACCGCCTTGACGTTGTGGTTGACCGAGCCGTAGTAGCCGTGGGTGTGCCAGGCCTTCTCCAATGCCGGCGGCATGGCGAAGTTCTCGGCGATCTCGATTCCGGTGTAGCCCTGGTTGAGCTGGCGCAGGGTCTGGTCGTGCAGGTAGGCGTAAAGATCGCGTTGCAGGGCAAGGTATTCCACGATCCGGTCGTGGCCCCAGGTTGGCCAGTGGTGGGAGGCGAACACCACGTCGGTGCGGTCAGCGAAGGTGTCGATGGCCTCGGTCAGGTACCCCGCCCACGCCCGCGGATCGCGCACCAGGGCGCCGCGCAGGGTGAGCAGGTTGTGCAGGTTGTGGGTGGCGTTCTCGGCCATGCACAGCGCGCGGAACTTCGGGAAGTAGAAGTGCATCTCCGCGGGAGCCTCGGTGCCCGGCGCCATCTGGAACTCGATCTCGACGCCGTCGATGGTGTGCGTCTCACCGGTGGTGGCGATGTCGATGGTGGGGACGATGATGGCCACCTCGCCGACTGACGGCGCCTGACCGAGGCCACAGCCGACCTGACCCTGCGGACCGCGGTCCAGTGCCGTTCCGTACATGTAGGCGGCCCGCCGGGTCATGGCGGCGCCGGCGTAGATGTTCTCCTGCACGGCGTGCCCGACGAATCCCTCCGGCGCCAGCACCTCGACCCTGCCGGCGTCGACGTCGGCCTGGGTCGTGACGCCGAGCACCCCGCCGAAGTGGTCGACGTGGGAGTGGGTGTAGATGACCGCACGGACCTCCCGGTGGCCCCGGTGTTGCCGGTAGAGCGCAAGGGCGGCGGCGGCGGTCTCGGTGCACACCAACGGGTCGATGACGATCACCCCGGTGCCGCCCTCGACGAAGGTGACGTTGGACAGGTCGAGCCCCCGGACCTGATAGATACCCTCCACCACCTCGTAGAGGCCCTGCTTGGCGCACAGTTGCGACTGCCGCCACAGGCTCGGGTGCACCGAGGGCGGCGCTTCCCCGGCCAGGAATCCGTACACGTCGTTGTCCCACACCACCCGGCCGTCGGCCGCGGTGACAACGCAGGGTTCCAGCGCCCCGATGAAGCCACGGTCGGCGTCGGCGAAGTCCGCCGTATCGGCGAAGGGCAGCGAAGTGACGTGTTGGGCGTTGGCGGAGGCGATCAGCGATGTCGGCGGCTTGGAGGTCATGCGGCGGATTCTTCCCCCCGACGCCCGCGCCCGATCGCGAATGGCGCCAACCCCACCGCCAGGAGCGCCACACCAGCCAGCACGACGGCCACGGCCGTCGCCAGGAAGGTGGTCATCATGCCCCACCTGCTGATGAGAACTCCGAGCATGACCGCACCCAGAGCGGTGGTCGCGGTGACCAGGACGAAGAACAGTCCCATCATGCGGCCGCGAACGGTGGGCGGCACCTCGATCGCCACGGTCGTCTGACCGCCGACGAAGACGAATTCCCAGCCGAAACCGATCAGCATCGCGCCCATCAGATCCACAAACATGCCGTGCCGCGGTGTGACCGCCAACTCGATCATTCCCGGTGCGGCGAGGAACAGACCGACGGCCATCAACCGCCGTCGGTTGGCCGGATCGGCGGCTCGGGCGATGATCGGATTGGCCAGAATCGCACCCAGGCCGATCGCGCCGATCAGCAGCCCGACAGCCGCCGCCGTCATGCCGTGCTCCTCGGCCACCGTCGGCATCAACTGCTCGACCGGCGCGATGAAGACGAAGAAGACGCCGACACCGACCGCGGCAAGGCGGACGAACGCCAATGCGCTTGAATCCGTGGCAGTTTGGGGCGAAGCCTGCTCCTGCTCCGCTGCTTCAGCGGCAGGCCGGACCTCAGACAGCAGAGTTGTGCCGGCGAGCACGAGAGCGACCAGGACGTAGGACGCCGCGTTGAACGCGAGGGCGGAGCCGATCCCGATCCAGTGCACCATGAATCCGCCGATGACCGCACCGGCCAACCGGGTGAGGTTGAACATCATCGACGACTGCGCGAGTGCCGCCTGCCGATATTCCTCCGGCACCGTGTACGGCCCGACCAGACTGATGACCGGACAGTTGAGGCTGTAGGGAACCGCGCCGGCGAACACCAGCGCATAGAGCCAACCCAGCGGAAGTTCACCGGTGAAGTCCAGGATCGCCATGATGGCCGCCGGGATCGCCTGCAGCACATACAGCACGATCGCCAGTCGCCGCGGGTCGTAGCGGTCCACCAGCGCACCGCCGATCGGGCCGCCGACGATCGAGGGTCCGAGAGCCAACGCGGACAGCAGCCCGACCGATGCCGCGCTCCCGGTGAGTTTGTAGACGAACCAGGTCGCGGCGACGATCTGCATGTACGAACCGGCCGACGACACCGCCCGCGCGATGAACAGCCTGCGGTACGCGGGGAACGACAGCGGACCCTGCCCGGAACTCACCGGCTAACGGTAGGCGGTGCATCTGCGGCCGGCAGGTACACGGTGAACTCCGTGTGTCCCGGCGCACTGCGCAATCCGATGCTGCCGCCATGGGCTCGCACCACCGCTTGCACGATGGCCAGTCCCAGACCGGTGGAACCGTCCCGGTGCGAACGCGAACTGTCGCCGCGGGCGAACCGCTCGAAGACCTCGGACTGCAGTTCGGCCGGGATCCCCGGACCGTCGTCGGCCACCCGCAACATCGCCGCGCCCGGTTCGGGGCGCAACGAGAGCGTGACCGCGGTGCCTGCCGGGGTGTGCACCCTGGCGTTGGCAAGAAGGTTGGCGACCACCTGATGCAGCCGGGCGTCGTCCCCGATGACCAGAACGGGTTCGGCGGGAACCTCGAGATTCCACCGGTGCTCGGGGCCGGCGGCGTGTGCGTCGCCGATGACGTCGGCGCACAGCCGCGAGAGGTCCACCGGGTGGTGTTCCAGCGGACGGCCGGAGTCCAGCCGGGCCAGCAGCAGTAGGTCCTCCACCAGCCGGGTCATCCGGTCCGCCTCGGATTCCACCCGGCTCATCGCGTGCGCGACGTCGGGAGGCACTTCAGCCCGTTTCCGTTGTGCCAGTTCGGTATAGCCTCGGATGGCGGCCAGCGGGGTCCGGAGTTCATGGCTGGCGTCGGCGACGAACTGCCGCACCCGACTTTCGCTGGCCTGTCGGGTCGACAGTGCGGTGGCGATGTGGTCGAGCATCCGGTTGACCGCCAGGCCCAGCCTGCCGACCTCGGTGCCGGGGTTGGCGTCGACGTCGGGGATCCGCACCGGCAGCCCGACCTCGCCGCGGTCCAGTGGCAGGTTCGCCACCTCCCCGGCCGCCGCGGCAACCCTGGTCAATGGGGCCAGCGCACGGCGGATGACGAACATGCCGGCCAGCACGGCCACGGTCAGCGCGAGCGCGGTCACCACGGCGAAGATCAGGGCCACCCGGCCCAGCGTCTGGGTGACGTTGCGCATGCTCAGCCCGACGACGAGAGTGGTGCCGGGGTGCCGGCCCGGCGTGGCCACCAACCGGTAGCGGCCGAGTCCGTCGAGGTTGCGGGTCACCGGCTTACGCAGACCGGTCAGTGCGGTCAGTTCACCCACCGCCGCCGACGACAGTGGGTCACGATCGCCGCCGCGGCTCAGCGCGCCGGCCCGGACCGCGGTGCCGTCGCTGACCACCGCGGCCACCATCCCGAGCGGTTGTCCCGGCGCGTCGAGGAAGTCCGGTCCCGGACCGGACCGCGGAACCGGCGGCGGTCCGTTCATCCACGGCGGCGGCGGCGGACGGTGCTCCATCATCGACGAGCGCTGGGCGATCTGGCGCAGCTGGCCGTCGAGCTCGCCGACCAGATACTGATGCAGCGCGAGCTCGGTCACCGCCGCGATCCCGACGCACAGGCCAGCCAGCAGCGCCACCTGCCCCACCAGAAGCCGCGCCCGCAGCGACCATCGACTCAGTGACCACCGGCTCATCGGCTACACCGCGGGTTTGAGGACATATCCGGCGCCGCGCAGTGTGTGGATCATCGGGTCCCGGCCGCTGTCGATCTTCTTGCGCAGATAGGAGATGTACAACTCGACGATGTTGGACCGGCCGCCGAAGTCGTAGCTCCAGACCCGGTCGAGGATCTGGGACTTCGAGAGCACCCGTTTGGGGTTGTGCATCAGGAAGCGCAGCAACTCGAACTCGGTGGAGGTCAACACAATCGGCTCACCGGCCCGGGTGACCTCGTGGCTGTCCTCGTCGAGCACGAGGTCGCCGACAACGATCTTGGCGTTGCCGCTCTCGACGCTGACCCCGGTGCGGCGCAGCAGGCCGCGCAGCCGCAGCACCACCTCCTCCAGCGAGAACGGCTTGGTGACGTAGTCGTCGCCGCCGGCGCTCAATCCGGCGATACGGTCCTCGACGGCGTCCTTGGCGGTCAGCAGCAGGACCGGAAGGTTCGGATTGTTCTCCCGGATCTTGCGCAGCACGTCAAGACCGCTCATATCCGGTAGCATCACATCGAGCACCACCGCATCCGGCCGGTTGTCCCGGGCCGCGGTCACCGCGGAGGCGCCGTCAAGGGCGGTGGTGGTCTCCCAGCCCTCGTACCGCAGTGCCATCGACACCATCTCGGCCAGCACCGACTCGTCATCGACGACCAGGATGCTGATCGGACTTCCGTCGGCACGACGCATGGCGACGCGGTCCTGGCCGGGTGACCCGGCCGATGCGTTCATGGTTCCAGTATGAGAAGTGCCATGGGCCGATCCTGTGTCATCCCTATGTGTCGGCTTTGAAAGCAAACGTCCACCCGGCTCCTAAGATCGCCCGATGGGGATCTTCGAAGTCATCGAGACCGTGGGCCTGGCCATCGACGCCGTCGGCGTCGCCGTCATCGCCATCGGCGCGCTCTACTCCACCGTGTGGGCGGCGACCCGGCTCGGGAAGAACGTCGAGATCTACAAACCCTTCCGCCGCCAGCTCGGCGCCGCGATCCTGCTGGGTCTTGAGTTCCTGGTCGCCGCCGACATCATCCGCACGGTGGCGGTCAAACCCGACTTCCGCACGGTGGGGGTGCTCGGCGGCATCGTTCTGATCCGGACGTTCCTGAGCTATTCGTTGCAGTTGGAGGTCACCGGCTACTGGCCGTGGCAGAACGCGAAGCAGGCCCAGGACAAGGCGGCGCAAGCCAAGCAGGCGGCGACTCAGCAGTGAACCACCATGAGCTCCGCCGGCGGATGGTCAAGGCGCTTCGCAAGACGCCGCCTGCGCCGGTGGGCGTACCGGACACCCACCCGCCGACGGAAGTCGCGGCGATGCTGCGCGAGATCGGCATCGCGCTGGTCGAGGTCGCTCAGCCGACACCGATCGTCGAGGCGCGACTGTTGCAGATCGCCGCGCGCTACACCACCGAGCCGGTTCGGGTGGTGGCGCTGCCGACGGTGCTGATGATCCAGATCGGTGACGACGGCTATCAGATCGAGGGATCCACGCATTCGTCACTACAGCTCGACATGGCCGGCCGGATCGACGACATCGCCAGCCTCGCGGCGGCCGGTGCGATCAGCCCAGCCGATGCGATTGAGGCGATCAGCGCGGCGCGCCACCTCCGGCCCCGGTTCGGCAATCTCGCGACGATCGTCGGATATGCCGTCACCACAGTCGGTTTCGGCATGGTCATCAATCCGACCTGGGCCGCGCTGCCCGGTTATCTGTTCCTGGGTCTGGTGGTCGGCGGCATCGTCGCGCTGACATCGCGGCTGCCATCGCTGACCCCGATCCTGCCGACGCTGTCCGCGTTGGTGGTCACCGTCTTGGCCATCTGGTTCGTCGACGCCACTGCCAATGACGGGCTGCTTCGAGTGATCGCGCCGGCTCTGGTGGCCACCCTGCCGGGAATGTCACTGACGATCGGCGCGATGGAATTGGCCGACTCCCAGATCGTCGCCGGATCCAGCCGCCTGGTCTACGGGATATCCCAACTGGCTCTGCTGATCTTCGGGGTGGCCATCGGTGTGCACATCGCCGGTGATGTCGCGCCGCAGACACCGTCGACACTGATGGGCCCGTGGTCGCTGTACCTGGCGATCGTGGTGGTCTCCATCGGGCTCTACATCTACCTGTCGGCGCCGCGCGGGTCGATGCTGTGGCTGATGGCCGCGATCGGCGTGGTGCTGCTGGCCCAGTCCTGGGCCGGAACCTTCATGGCCGCCAGCTACTCCGGGTTCGTGGGGGCCATCGTGGCCGTCCCGTTCTCGATGCTGGCGGCCAGGATCAAGACCGCGCCGCCGGCCATCGTGATGATGCTGGCCGCGTTCTGGTCGCTGGTCCCCGGCGCGTTGAGCTTCGAGGCGGTCGGCGAGGCGGCCGCCGGCGGCGGTCCCGGTGCCACCAGCCTCGGTTCGACGGGAGCGGCCATCCTGTCGATCGCCCTCGGCACCCTGGTCGGCTGGAGCATCTTCCACACCATCGACAGCCGGTTGCCGTGGTCGAAAGATCTGGCCGCTTCGGCGTGAGGTAGCTTCGCCTTCGTGGCCGACCCCGATAAGGACGACTTGCGCCGCGAACTCGCGCCGGTAGCCGATTGGATGTCCGGACAAGGCCTCGGAGAAGGCCCTGTCGAGAACGTGTCCGCGATCGCCGGCGGCACCCAGAACATCATGGTGCGGTTCACCAGGGACGGCCGTGAGTACGTCTTCCGCCGTGGTCCGCGTCATCTGCGCCCGGTGAGCAACTCAGTGATCCTCCGGGAGACCCGGGTGTTGCACGCACTGGCGGGCACCGACGTCCCGCACGCCGGACTGATCGCGGTGTGCGAGGACGCCTCGGTCCTCGGCCCGTCGTCGACGGACGGGGCGGTCTTCTATCTGATGGAACCGGTGCACGGGTTCAACGCCGGTGCCGGGCTGCCGGCACTGCACGCCGGTGATGCCGCGATTCGGCACGAGATGGGCCTGTCGATGGCCGATGCCGCGGCGCGACTCGGCGCGGTCGACCACGTCGCCGTCGGGCTCGCCGACTTCGGCAAGCCGGACGGATTCCTGGAACGCCAAGTGCCGCGGTGGCTTTCGGAACTGGAGTCCTACGCCAAGTTCGACAACTACCCGGGACCCGACATCGGTGACGTCGATGCGGTGGCGGCCTGGCTGCAGGAGAAGCAGCCGAAGACCTTCAAGCCCGGGATCATGCACGGCGACTACCACGCGGCCAACGTGATGTTCTCCCTCACCGGTCCGGAACTGGTGGCGATCGTGGACTGGGAGATGTGCACCATCGGCGATCCACTGCTGGACCTCGGCTGGATGCTGGCCACCTGGTACCGGCCCGGCACCGAAGCAGTGCTGCCCAATCAGTTGATGACCGTCGGTGGCCTGGCCACGCCGGACGAATTGGTGGAGCAGTACGCCCGCAACAGCACCCGGGACCTCTCTGCCATCGACTGGTACGCGGTGATGGCCTGCTTCAAGCTCGGCATCATCCTCGAGGGATCCCATGCCCGCGCCGCAGCGGGCAAGGCGCCCAGGGAGATCGGCGATCTTCTACACACCGCGACGGTCCGGCTGTTCCAGCGGGCCCAGCAGATCATGGACGGAGAACGATGATCGACTTCGAGATCCCGGCGCAGTGGGCCGAACGGCGCGACAGGATCCGCAGCTTCGTCGAAGAGCGGATCGTGCCGTACGAGAAGGACCCGCGGCTGACCCGGCACGGCCCCAACGAGGAACTGCGCACCGAACTGGTCGGACTGGCCCGCGAGGCCGGCCTGCTGAGCTTCCAGGTCCCGAGCCGCTTCGGCGGATGGGAGCCCTCGCATCGCGAGCAGGCGGTGCTCTTCGAGGCGGCCGGCTGGTCCACGCTGGGGCCCGTCGCACTGAACTGCGCCGCCCCCGACGAGGCCAACATGTACGTGCTCGGCAAGATCGCCAACGCCGAGCAGGTGGAGAAGTTCCTGATTCCCGTGATCGAGGGCCGGCAGCGTTCGGTGTTCGCGATGACCGAACCCGGCGGCGCGGGTTCCGATCCCGGCCAGTTGCAGACCGAGGCGGTCTTCGACGGCAGCGAGTACGTCATCAACGGGCACAAGTGGCTGATCACCGGAGCCAACGGCGCCAAGACATGGATCATCATGGCGCGGGTGGCGCCCAACCCGCACGGCGGCGACGGCCCGACGTTGTTCCTGTGCGAGGGCGACACCCCGGGAATCGAACTCGAACGGGTGATGAACACCATGGACCGCAACTACGTCGAGGGTCACGGCGTGGTGCGTTTCAACAACCTCCGGCTGCCGGCCTCGGCGGTGCTCGGCGAGGTGGGCGAGGCGCTGCGCTACGCGCAGTTGCGGCTGACCCCGGCCCGGCTCACCCACGCCATGCGCTGGCTCGGCGCGGCGGTGCGGGCACAGTCCATCGCCGTCGAGCACGCCCGAACCCGTACCGCCTTCGGCAAGACCCTCGGCGAGCATCAGGGCGTGGGTTTCATGCTGGCGGACAACGAGATCGCCCTGCAGCAGTCCCGGCTGGCGATCTGGTGGGCCTGCTGGACCCTGGACACCGGCGCCAAGGGCCGGCATGAGAGCTCGATGGTGAAAGCCGTTGTCTCCGAGGATCTTTTCAAGGTGGCGGACCGCTGCGTGCAGATCCTCGGCGGCATGGGTATCTCCGACGAGACCCCGGTCGGCATGATCTTCTCCGACATGCGCGCCTTCCGTCTCTACGACGGTCCGACCGAGGTGCACAAGTACGCCATTTCCCGCCAGGTGCTGAGGAGTCCGTCATGACCCTGCTCGACTCGTTCCGCCTCGACGGCAAGGTGGTCGTCGTCACCGGTGCCTCCTCCGGTTTGGGGGTGGCCTTCGCCAAGGGCTTCGCCGAGGCCGGCGCCGACCTGATGCTCGGCGCGCGCCGGGTGGACAAGATGGCCGACACCGCCGCATTGGTCGAGCAGGCCGGGCGCCGCGCCGTCACCCACAAGACCGACGTCGCCGATCCGGATCAGTGCCAGCAGTTGGTGGACGCCGCGATGGCCGAGTTCGGCCGGGTCGACGTGCTGATCAACAACGCCGGCGTGGGCACCGCGGTACCGGCCACCCGGGAGACCCCCGAGCAGTTCCGCAACGTCCTCGACGTCAACCTGCACGGCACCTACTGGATGGCGCAGGCCTGCGGCCGGGTGATGAAGCCCGGCAGCTCGATCGTCAACATCTCCAGCGTGCTCGGCCTGAGCACCGGCGGCCTGCCGCAGGCCGCCTACAGCGCCTCCAAGGCCGGTGTGATGGGCCTGACCCGCGACCTTGCCCAGCAGTGGGGCGCCCGCAAGGGGATCCGGGTCAACGCCCTGGCGCCCGGCTTCTTCGCCAGCGAGATGACCGACGAGTTGGCGCCCGGTTACCTGGACGGTCTGCTCCCGCGGATCATCCTGGGCCGCCTCGGTGACGCCGCCGAACTGGCCGCCACCGCGGTCTGGCTGGCCTCGGCCGCCGGCGGCTACGTCACCGGTCAGACCATCGTGGTCGACGGCGGTCTGACCATCACCTGAGATGCTGCACGGATTTGGTCCGGCACCCAACGGCTTCAAACGTCCTTTGAGGAAACGGATCTCTGCCAGATCAAAAGGAGCATCCCGCCAACGATCTCGAGTGCGATCGCTGCCACCGTGACGGGGTGCGGCCGCCCACGTTGTTGCCATGACCGCAGCCGTGCCAAACCGCCGGCGGCGATCGTCGAGATCGCGAACGGCACGGCCGGTGAACTTTCGACACGTCCGAGCTGAGACCAGATGACCGGTCCCACAGCGAATTTGAACACATTGGCATAGCGCAGAGAACTGTCCACGGTCGGTGCCACATCCGGCGATCCCCCCGGAACTCCCTGCGGGCCCTGGACGATCTCTCCGATAGCGCTTGCTGCGGGTATCGCCGCAAGTACCCCCAGCGTCCATTGCAGTCGTCGTCGACTGTCACCACTGTGCTGCGCCATGGTCAACTCCTCATTCATCGATGGGTGTGCACGTATCCCGGCTAGGTGCGCGCAGCCGGCGGCAAATCAGGGAAAGCGGGCGAATCCAGACCGAGCGAACCCGTACTCGCCAAAGGTCGCACCTGCAGGTAGACACCGACGCGGTGGGTGTCGGTGGCACGGGCGTGATCCATTGCGTGCTTGTGGCCACCTGGTGCATAGGCGTAGTCGCGGGCAAGTTTCGCCGTGCTCCAGAGGCTGACGGAGGTGTGCTCGAAAGGAAGCTTCGACGAGACGTCGACGCTGCCGCGATGTCCGGGATGGAAGGCCGCACGGGAGGCGGCGTGGACGTTGTTCTTGATGAAGCCTGGCAGGTGTCGCGGCTTGAGGATGCCGTGCACGATGACCACCAGCGGTTCATCGGAGGCGATGGGCGTGCTTCCTTCGGCCGAGGGGTTCCATCCGTACCAGTCGTTGTCGGGATTTTCGCGGCGCACCCGCACGACCTCCCCGTCGAGGCTGTACCGCCCGGGTGATTCCACCGCCTCGGCGAGCGGTCCCCGGAAGGCCGCCAGCGCCGATTCGGGTGAATCCCAGGCTGCGATGAGGGCACGGCCGGGCCGAAGGAGGAGAGTCGTCGGGCTCAGCGAATGCGTCATGTGGTTGGAATGGTTGACCGTCACCGACCGCAGTCCCGGAATATCCTGCCGCAGAGCGCCTTTGACAGTTCTGCTCCAAACCCGTGAGCCACGTGGAGGGCTGTCGTAGACGTCGATGGTGAGATAGTCGGCCACGTGTTCAACTCTTCTGGAGGGGGAAGATCAGCAGGCTTCCCGATGCGGATGCCACGACCTTTCCGTGGCTGTCGACGACCTCACCCTCAGCGAAGGCGACCCGACTTCCGGGCTTCGTGACCCTTCCCGCGCAGATCAGCGGCCCACTGTCAACGGTCACCGGGCGTAGGTAGTTCACTTTGATCTCGATGGAGGTGTAGCCGGTACCGGCTGGCAGGGTTGTGTGTGTCGCGCACCCGAGAGCCGAGTCGAGGAGTGTGCAGACCAGGCCGCCGTGAACCGTGCCGATCGGGTTGTAGTGCGAAGCGTCGGGACGGCATCGGAAGGTGACCGTGCCCGGTCCGACCTCAAGGACGTCCATGGCGAAGTGGCTGGCGATCGGCGCCCCGGGGAGCTCCCCGCTGGCAACCCTTTTCATGAACTCGATGCCTGAGAGTCCGGGCAGTGCGGCAAGTGCCTCTGCTGGATCACGCCACACAATGGTGGTGTCGTGCTGGGTCATGGCCGGTCGAGGAATTCGATTGCGGTAGCGGTGAACTCGTCGTGGTACTGGAAGATGCCGCCGTGACCCGAGTTGGGGTAGATGACGAGTTCTGAGCCGGCGATGCGGCGGTGCAGGTCCTCGGAGAGAACCGAGGGCACCATGCGGTCATGGTCGCCGTTGGCGATCAGCGTCGGCTGGGTGATCCTGGACAGGTCGGCCGGAGTCGAACGGCCCCATCGTTTGATGGCCTTGAGTTGCCGCTGGAACGCGCTGACCTTGACGGCGGTGTCGCGATCGGAGGTGCGCTCTCCCAGTCGCGCAATGAAGTCGTCCGCTGAGCGCTTGCCGACGGTGTCGCGATTGAAGAAGAGGAATACCTTCGGATCCTTCCGGGCGACAGTGGCGCGAAGCAGGTCGTAGTAGGTGGTGCCGGCGACCCTGTCGATCCCTTTTCCGCCGGCGGGTCCTGTTCCGGTGAGAATCAGCTTCCGAACGAGTTCGGGGTGTTTGAGCACCAGCGCCTGGGCGACCATGGCGCCCATGGAGAAGCTGAAGATATCGACCTTGCGGTGACCAAGGGCGGTGATGAAGGCGACGACGTCGTCGGCCATCGCCTCGATGGTGGGGGCCGATGCGCCAGTGGAAGCGCCGACACCGCGGTAGTCGACCGTGATCACGTGGTGGTGCTGCGCGATCGGGTCGACGACGGCGGGATCCCAGTTGTCCAGGTTGGCCGCGAGGTGCACGAGGAACACCACGGGCACCCCGCCTTTGGGGCCCAACTCGCGGTAGGCGAAGTTCACGCCTGCGGCGCTGAGTGAGCGTGTCGGCGCATCGCGGTAGGACCGCACCGGTTCGTTTGTGCGTTGTGTCGACGTCACTGCTACTGGTCCTTGCCGTTGTGGGTCGCGTCGTCACCGAGAAACCGGAGTGCCTCGGCCAGGAATTTCTCGTGGTACTGGAACACTCCCCCATGCCCGGAGTTGGGGTAGATGATCAGCTGGGCGTTGGGGAGCCGTCGCGCCATGTCGGCGGAGTGGCTGCTGTCGACCATCAGGTCGTGGTCGCCGTTGGCGACCAGGACGGGCTGGGTGATGACCGAGAGATCGTCGGGCCGGCTCTTGCCGGCGTGCCGGATCGCCTGGATCTGGGCGATGCGAGCCTGCATGGCGATTGGTTTGTCGAGGTCGTGCGTGCGCTCTTTGAGCCGCGCCAGGTAGTCGGTTGCGGCCCTTTTGCCTTCGGGGGTGCGGGGGAAGAACAGGAAGTTCCTCGGGTCGCTTCGGGTCAGGGCTGCTTTGAGGTAGGCGGCGCCCACGATGGTGGCCATCTTGTCGATGCCGCCCCCACCGCGCGGCCCGGTGCCGGCCAGGATCATCCGCCGGACCAGTTGGGGTTGCTGGAGAGCGATCATCTGGGCGACGCCGCCGCCGAGGGAGAAGCCGAACAGGTCGACCTTGTCCAGTCCTATGGCGCGGATGAAGGCGATGGCGTCGGTGCCCATCTGCTCGACGGTGCCCGGTACCGAGGAGCCGGTGGCTCCGACGCCGCGGTTGTCGAAGGCGATGACGCGGTGGTGTTCGGCGATGCCGTCGACGATGCGCGGGTCCCAGTCGTCGAGGACTGCGGTCAGGTGGTGCAGGAACACCACCGGAACCCCTGTCCCCGTGCCGAGTTCCCGGTAGGCGAAGTCGACGCCGCCGACGTTGATCTTGCGGGTGGGGGTGTCTTTCCAGGTTGTCATCGTGTGCCTTTCGATTCGGCTGTCGTGTCGGTGGCAGTTCGGGCGTCGAGTGCGGACAGGGCGGCCTGGGTCCGAGGGTCGCGGCTCATCCGGGAATCGAGCAAGGGGTTGACCAGACCACGAAGCGCCGACAGTGGTTTCCACCGGGAGGGTGCGAAGACAGTGGGTGATCGACGGGCAAGTCCATCGGCGATCGCCGTCGCGGCAGTCTCGGGCGCAATGCGCTTCAGCATCGTCTGCGGCATCGTCGCGAGCAGTCGGTCGGCCAGCGGATCGCCGTCCACACCCTGGGTGATCATCGCGGTGTGGACCATCGAGAAGTAGGCGATCAAGGTGGAGACGCCGTGGTTGGCGAGTTCCACTCGCAATCCTCGGCCGAGTTGTTCCACAGCCGCCTTGGTCATGGCGTAGGGAAGGGTGCCCATTCCGTTGGCGAACGCGAACACCGAACTGATCAAGGCGAATTGGCCGCGTTGGGCGATGACCTGATCCATCGCAGCCTGGACGGTGTTGACCACGCCGGTGACGTTCACCGC
>MTBK01262300.1_pt1 | contig 13642 bp, 10 predicted proteins | sample 1535981 | NCBI WGS metagenome assembly MTBK01 (sample SAMN06109225, study PRJNA356200) | anaerobic digester metagenome | isolation source: biogas reactors fed with pig manure or primary and secondary sludge | place: Spain | collected 2016-06-30 | reverse complement strand
AAAGTTTGCCTTTTTCAACGAACTCACAGCGGTTGTCTGCACGATTGCTTCGGGGATAATACCATAAAATGCCAATGCCGAATGCAAACTAACATACGACGGACTATAAATTTTGTTTGATACAAAATTTTGAATATTAGGCGTTTTTTGATAATCGGGAAAACTATACCATGAATTACGCAGTTTTACAAGCAAATTTTGCTTTACCCAGCGAGTAAGATTGTTTTTCTCAAAATCAGGCTTCCAAGCATAAACTTGATGGACATTGAAACATATCAAGTCGTAAAATTGATTTCTTAATTGCCAAAAACTCATTTGTTTCACTTCTATTTTTCCGCAAATTTACATAAAAAAGGAATTAAAACAAGACTCCATTTCCTATTTTGGCATTTTTTGTGTTTTTAAAAATACGCTCGCTCTTCAGGCTCTGAAGCGGCACCCTTTCAAGCGCTACAGCCGGTACCTGTACAGCTCTATCATCAAATAAACCATTGTATGTTCTGTCATAATAAGAGTTTTCCACTACACTCGTTGTATATATTCTATATATAATATTTATTTGCAACAGAATTAACATTAACAACCATGAAAGCAACAACTAGAAAACTTATAGACCTTCCCAATATAACTCTTAAAGCACTTCAATTAAGAGCAACTACTGATGGTGTATCTCTAAAAAGGTACATGGAAGATATTCTAATCAAGAAGAGTGAGGAGCATTTGACCGATGAGCAACTTTATGAATTGATGCTGATGATGTACCCTGATGGTCAAGAAAAGGCAACGGAGAAAGCAAAAAAGGCGTTTGAAAACATGTTGGAAATATGATAGTAAATTATTCAAAACGCTTTATTAAGCAAGCTGAAAAGCTTGACGATAAAACAAAAAAGGTTTTAGCCGGAGCCATCAAAAAAGCGAAAGAGGCTGAAAGCATTTCGGATATTCCTAACTGTATGAAATTATCCGGCTATAAACAGGTGTGAGATTGATGGAACTTTATTTTTCAAATACATTGCAGATCGTAGCGAAGTATATAACCGCAAATTTAAAGATCTACTTAAGGGGAAATAATTGTTGGTAGAAAAGTTGAGAGCTATTTTTCTGTTATTTTATAATAATATTTTGGAAAACTGTTTTCAGGATGAGTGGTTTTTTTAAGCCGTAGATCTTGAGGGGGCGAAAGGAAGTGATCTTTCCAAATGTAGACGGATACCAAGAGTAGCAAGAGAATTTGTCAAGAGTACCAGGACTAGACATTATGATATTGGACATTTTGGAAAAAATGCTACGATGAAGGATAGTGAAAATCATCTGAACATTGCGGATATCCTCATACGGAAATATAGGCAAGAGAATTGAATCAGAAGATATTCCGATTAGTCCAGCGATGATTTTTGAAAGAGATAATGATCAAACAAGTTACTAGTCCCTAATACAACGAACAGAGAAGCCATTTGTTTTGTAATATGAAAATCTACCTATTGTACTTTTATCAAAATTTAAGGAACGAACCCAAGTGGAATTTGGAATAATCTGAGTAGAGCTCCACCAATAACCTAGAGCAATAATATCATAAAATTTACTATCGTTTGCGCTAAAACCACCACCTGGAAGAGCAGTAAAACCACTCGAATTGGTCGCACCTGTATTAGGAGAACCCCAATATTCTGTTCCGGGGTGTTTCATTTTACCCCCTTCGTCTGTACCTCGATAACCTGTTTCATCTGCTTCGGATTGTGACATCCCTAGATACATCACCAATTGTTTCCACTCTGCATCACTGGGAAGATGCCAGCCTGAAGGACAAACACCTTGTACGCCGCTAGGAATAGTATTACTCGTTGCTGCTCCATCCATGGCAGCTGACCAGTTGTATAGCACCCCACAAATTTGGTAACTAACTGTAGATTTAGCTTCAGCTACATTTGTACCATAGTAATCGTACACATAATAACATGCTTCTGTCTCTGAACTAGTGTCAGGACCATTGACTTTCGGAAGGTATTTCAGATTTTCTGCTAGCCATTCTTTACCATCAATAATAATGGTTTTATATACTGTTTGATCTCTTGCATCTGTAAAAGTAGCATAATCAGGATTTGATCCGGGCTCCTTTTGGTAATCTTTGACACAACGAACAGAAAGACCATTTTTTTTGTGAAAATAACCTCTGTCTATTTTATTATTATTGTAATCTAATACACGAAACCAAGCGGCATCTGAAAGATTCTGAGTAGAGCTCCACCATAAGCCATCACCAATCATATACAAGAATTTATTATCGTAAAAATAGCCACCTGGAAGAGCAGTAAAACCACTCGAATTGGTCGCACCTGTATTAGGAGAACCCCAATATTCCGTTCCGGGGTGTTTCATTTTACCCCCTTCATCTGTACCTCGCCAACCATATTCATCAGCTTGTTGTCGAGTCATACCAAGATACATCTCTAATTGTTTCCACTCTGCATCACTGGGAAGATGCCAGCCCGACGGACAGACACCTTGAACATCGCTAGGGGTAGTATTACTGGTCGCAGCTCCATTCATGGCAGCTGACCAGTTGTATAACACACCGTAAGTTCGATAATCAGCTGTAGACTTGGCTTCTGCTACATTTGTCCCATTGTAACCGTACACATAATAACAAGCTTCTGTCTCTGAACTAGTTGCAGGACCATTGACTTTCGGAAGGTATTTCAGATTTTCTGCTAGCCATTCTTTACCATCAATAGTAATGGTTTTATATACTGTTTGATCTCTTGCATCTGTAAAAGTACCATAATCAGGACTTGATCCGGGCTCCTTTTGGTAATCTTTGATACAACGAACAGAAAGACCATTTTTTTTGTAAAAATTACCTCTGAATATTTTATTATCATTGTTTCCTAACACACGAAACCAAGCATCATCTGAAAGATTCTGAGTAGAGCTCCACCAAAAGCCATCACCAATCTTGTAAAAGAATTTATTATCGTAAAAATAGCCACCTGGAAGAGCAGTAAAACCACTCGAATTGGTCGCACCTGTATTAGGAGAACCCCAATATTCTGTCCCAGCATGTTTCATTTTACCCCCTTCTTCTGCGCCTCGCCAACTATTGTCATTAGCCTGTTGCCGAGTCATACCAAGAAACATTTCCAATTGTTTCCATTCCTCATCACTAGGAAGATGCCAGCCTTCTGGACAGATACCCTTCACTCCACTAGGTATGGTATTACTCGTAGCTTCCCCATTCATGGCAGCCGGCCAGTTGTATAACACACCATAAGTTTGGTAATTAGCTGTCGATTTGGCTTCTGCTACATTTATACCATCGTAATCATACACATAATAACATGCTTCTGTCTCTGAACTAGTGGCAGGATCATTGACTTTTGGCAGGTATTTCAGATTTTCAGCCATCCACTCTCTATCACCAATAATTACCGTCTTATACTTTGTACCGTCACGGGAGTCAATAAAAGTGCCTTCTTCTGGAGGGGTTTCGGCTTGTGTTGTAAAAGATTTCTGTTCTCCGTATACTGTTCCTGTTTCATTAGTAGCGTAGGCTCTTACGTAATATTTGGTATTGGGAGATAGACCGGTAATATTACTTGTAAATGTGCCTTTACCGGTACCATCTGTCGTTTTATTATGTGATATAGTGGGATTACCTGACATATTCCAACACATACCACGAGCGGTAACAGGTTTAGCGCCTTCTGAATTTACGTTGCCGATACAAACGGCCGAAGTTGTAGTTATGTTGGTTATATCACCTGTAGAAACTTTAAGAGGCTCCTGTAGTAAATAGTGTTTAACTTGTTTAAATAATATTTCATTGACTGAGTTAATATCAGGATTTTCAGAGGTAAATGTTCGCATATGAAAATGTGCTAATTTATGAGGTATGATTACACTAGTTGAGGGTGATACTGAACCGCTAGCACCTTTTGCACTTGATACTGAAACTAAACCATCATGGGGCTTACCTGAAAAAATGGACTTTGTAAGAAAGCCGTTATTTATGCAAGCAATTGTATAGTAGGGAATTGGAGGCTCTTTCATCAGGCGTCTCTCTGTAATAAAAGCTGATGTTTCGTTCATTTCTTTTACACAATCAGTGTTAAGATTAAAATGTATATGATTATTACCAATTAACAAGAGCTTATCATAGCCTTTGAGGAATGTGGAGATTAAAGATCTAAAAGCTTCCATGGGTGAACCAAGATGTGGGGTGCCAAGGGTTATTAATTTATCTACCATAGCATCTCTTCCAAGTTCCTCTATCATTGAGCGAGATACTAGTCCTCCCATGCTATGAGCAACAATGTGAACAACAGGATTAGTGTTTTTTAATTCATTGGTCAACGATTTTTTTAATTTGGCTCCTATTGCATCGATAGCAATGTTGCTATTGTATCCGAAAGTCCAGATATGTGTATAATTATAGTCGTTTTTATTTTCGTAGATTTTTTTCACATATTCTTCCCATCCTGTTGGGTCGCCCATTAACCCATGCACAAAAAGTAAAATTTTTGAAGAAGAATTTACACTCTTCGGTTTGTTGTACACTATTTTGCCTGATACTATTGATACTTCTTTTACACCTAATAAATTTTCATCAATTATTGTTTCAGCGATAATCATTTCACTAATTAAAGTGATTCCAAAAAGATCATTCATCACACTTCTAGTGGAGATTTCTTCCCAATTTATGGTATCAATGGTAATTGACACTAACCCATCTACTATTTCATATTCATAAGGGAAATATGAAGTTCCATTAAAGAGTACAAAGAATCCATTATTAACATCAAAATCATCAGAAGGCAAAGGAAATTTTAATGTAATTGAGTTGAGCAAAGTGTCTACTGGTAATTTTATTGTAAAAGATTCACCTACAACAGTAAAATCTTCATTAGGTACAGTGGTTGGTTCTGTGCCTGTTTTTCCAAGAAATACTACCCCATCATTCTCAAAAGCATCTTCAGGAATTTCTAACGTAATACCGCTTTGAGTGATAACAATACCGCCTTGATCTGCAATAATAACCTCTTCTGTGTAGTCTGTAATGGCATCTCGCTTACAGTTCCAGATTGTCAATAGGCTTATCAGAACAAGCCCAATAACTTGAATAGTTTTTTTCATTTTTTTAGATTTTGGATGCCTAAAATTAGTCTGAAAATCAATACAAAACAAAACTTCTGTAATATAAATGAGAAAGGTTTTGAACTTAGTATATATGCGTATAGTTTTGGTTGTTTAATATTGGAATTTGGCATTTCACATAGAAGTAATAAGTTGCTATTTTATAATAATCTTGGTTTTCTTCGTTAGTAATTGTGTAGCAAAGCATTTGTTTTTTATCTTCATTCTGTTTTATTTGCGTAAGGGCTGAAAAATATGATAGGTACGGACTTTTTGTGGTTACCTACTACCCTTCCGAATTAAAAAGTGGAGCTGCGCAATTAGAGGGAAACCAGGTGCTTTGGAAAGGGATGATGTCATATTGTCCTTTATGGCTTTGTCAATGTTATCTTAAGAATCCCGATTATCCACAAGCACCCGGTCCTTCATATAGTCATATTTTTTTTTAAATCTCAAGTGATGTGTCGTTTAGAGGAACATGGATCGTAACAGGATTTTCCTCTTTGTTTTTTGCTTAGCAATGATATTAGAATGCTGCGTGGAATAAAGATCATTAATCAGGCAGCCTATTATAATAGAGGCCATCATGGAAAGTAACGTAACGGATTTCTAATTGTGCTGTCTGGTTGCTACTGCATCACACCACAAGCCGATGAAGCTTCCGATGGCAGTCAACTTGTTTTAAAAGCCGAGGTATCCCTTTGTTCTAGATGTGATGCAAATGCAAGTAACATCTTCTGCTCTGTGTCGTATCTTTTCTCTTCCCAATACAATCCGTGACCACAGATAGCCCAAGCCCTGGACTGAGCCAATTCTTCCTCTCCTCTCTTTAAGAAAATATCACTCATTGGATATTTAATACTCAAAGAGCGACTTCCTGAGTAACTGTCTAGTTTAAAAATACCCATATTCGTAAATAGTGACAAGAGTGAGTCTAATCCAGAGGCTATCCAAGAATACTTATCCTCTGGCTCACAAGATGACTCGCCTTCTTTTATGTAACAACCAGAAAACTTAGGAGAAAGAGAAATTAGAAGTGTTTGACAGTTGGCTGTTTTTCCACCATTAGAACCCGCACATTGCCATGTCCAAGAATTATTCTCTCCTGTTTTTGTTGGACCCACAATTTCGCCTGTTAAACATAAGTCTTTTTCTTTTGGAGCACTAGAATAGTGTTGCCCTTGAGCTGGACCACACTGTCCGTTGATTGAAGGTTTTTTCTCAAAACAAGAATCCTTTTCTCCTCCATTCCTTCCCAAGCATTCCCAGTAATATCCATCTATTTTTTCAGATAATTTATTTAGTTTTCCTTCATTACAGCCATAGAGTTTCTCTCCACAAATTCCATCTATAGGGTTTGGCTCTTCTTCGTTAATATATTCACAATAGTCTGTTTCTCCTCCATTGTAACCATGACACTCCCAGTTAAATAAATCATTCTTGTATTTTTCACCTTTTACTTCTCCTTCAAGACAAGAATAAGGGGAAGATCCGCATATTCCATCCAATATTATTTCAAATCCATAATCATCTTCCACTTCCAAGGTGTCCTTGCAAGGTATTATTTTTTCTGGGCTATCACCCTGACACTTCCAAGAAAAAGTATTCGTTGTTAAGTCGTGCTCCTTGCTTCCTTCTACTAAATTTCCTCCTTTACACTCCCCTTTCCAGTTATTATTATCTATGTATGAAAAATCTCCGCAAGCAAGCTGGTTAGGTTCAGGTTCCGTTCTGGAAAAAACACAGGGAACAGGGGTTGTTCCTTCTCCTCCCTCACACTGCCAGGTGTATAAATCTTTCCCCCTTTCAGTGTCTTGTTTTTTACTACTCTCTACAACTTCACCTATCTCGCATTTATAATAAGTTTCTGTTGAGCAAACTGGTTCCTTGTTTACTACTTTTATAGTAATAGAACTAGAGGCAGACCGCTTAATTCTTTGGCCTTGATCGTCTCCATTTCCTGTTCCTGGCTCTGTAGTTCCTCCTCCAGTATCTCCTGTTGTTCCTCCTCCGCCAGTAGAATCCATTTCTGTGTGATCATCACTATCTTCTGTGTCGTGACGATCACCTTGCCAGTTCTGCTGATAGTCATCCATTGCAAAAGATGTGGCAGCCCAACTCATTCCCAATAAAACAAAGAAGGCAACTACTATTATTAATATGTTTTTTTTGTATTTTTTCATATTTTTTAATTAATTATCTTCTAAGTTTTTAATTATTATGCCCCACACAACAATTGTAATAAAATTCTCTTTCCTCGCCTCCCCCTAGTTTCTGGGTGCACTTAATATTTTGCTCTGCATCCCATTTACTTAAACATTTATCAGGGTGGCATTCTTCACAAACCGGCTTACTCCAGTCTGGATCTGGACGCGGATCACCTGGGTTTTCTTTATCATCATTGAGATAATCTTCTTCAGGATCAACTTTTCTTTCACATTTATTTCCATCCCAAATTGCTCCTGCTTTACAATAAGAATTAGCATAAGCAGTTCCTAGTGATTTTCCTTTGTGCTCTAAGTTGTAGACAGAGTAAGGATAAGAAACAACCACGGTCTCACTTCCCATGTTTTCCTCTGCTATTACTTTAGAACCAGCCATTACTTTTGATTTTTTTGAAGGATCTGGGTCTATCGTATTCCATGTTAGCTCAACAGAACAACCGCTAGATCCATCATTTATTTCACAATGACTGAATTCTGGTTTAATTTCTCCTTTCGTTTCATATCTAACACACTTCTTTCCATCCCACTTAGTCTCCGGGCCACATTCAGCTCTAACCACCAAGCTATCCAGGGTCTCTGTCTTGCCTTGATGTCTGATAGAAAAAGCATAAGACCCTCCAGGGTAAGGAACTGCTAAAGAACTTGAGCCGTATGGCTTACTGGAACTAAAAGATTTCTTTATCATCTCCTTGTTCCCCACTTCCACACCCGAAATCATTTTATAAATTTCTATGTAAGAAGAAGTCATTCTTGTGTTGTAATTGTGAACCAAGTTAGTTAGATCCCACTTAAACAAGACATCACAAGAGCTTTTCCCTTCTTTTATCATACAAGGATTAGGGCTAGCATTGTAAACAATGCTTTCATTGTTCCCTGTAACCACCACATGGTCTTCTTGAACTTCATTTTCCTTTTCTTTTTCTTCTGTCTCTTTTTCTATGACACAATATCCTTCATCATTTATTGTTGCTTTTTTGTCTTGGCAAGAAACTTTGGCCACTCCAGCATTCATCACCCTGCCCTTGTTGTCGTAAAGAATAAAGGTAGATGCTGGGTGCTTAGTTGGCCCATAACCAACAAACCTTTTAACGAAAATATTCAAATAGTTTAAGATGCCATCTCTTTGCATTTCTATTACTTTTCCATCTTCTGTTTTTAGAACCATGTCCTTTTTAAAGGAATTTGGGACTTTAATAGTAACCGTAGCAACACAGGAGTTGTTTCCTGTTTGCATCTTACAATCCTTCACAGAAAAATTACTTGTGTAGGGGCTAACTTCTTCAGTAAACCCTACTGTCCCTGATTCATTTTTCCAGCTTTCCATAACCAAAAAAGAAGGGGTTGGAATAGCGTATGCATGAATTTTGGCTACTGGTTTTCCGTCAGAATTATTTAAATCAAACCTTGTTGTTTTGTATTCCACTTTCCCTTTTCCTACATAGTAAGTCCAAACTCCAAAAAATATCTTCTTCTTTTCCATTTTTATGTTGTCTTCTATGTGGGAACTCACAGTAAAACTTCTGTCATAATTTCCTCTTGGAAAATAAACTAGATCTGCTTTACAATATTCATCGCCTACATCAATAAGACAGACTCCTGCATGAAAACCATCAATGAGGCCATTAATGACATCTTGAATAATTCCTGCTCTCGCCACTCTTAATGGAGACAAGGTGGCAAAAATTAAAAGAAAGAGAGGAAGCAATTTTCTAAAATTTAATCTTTCATCTCTTGTGATATTTCTTATTTTTCTCATTTTTATTATTTAGCTAATTAATAATTTATGTAGAAACTATTAGCTTTATTATAGCAAGTAATTTTATTGGCAACAAGGTAAACCTGAAGAAAAAACAGCATACACAGGACGGTCCTGTGTATGGTGAAAAAAGTGGGTACACAGGACGGTCCTGTGTAGAAGGACGGTCCTGTGTAGAGGTCCTGTGTAGAGTTGGGCAACCTATACAAACTCAGCGATAGCAGAGTTTGTATAGGTTGGGAGAAAAGGGGCATACAGAGAAAGAGAAGGAGAAGAAAAAAACCGCTTATCTAGGCGGTTCCTTTTTTTCTCTTAAAAAGAAAATGAATAAAAATAAAAAATAAAGCAGAATTGTAGCATAAGCTAGAAAGCCGTCTCTTTCTTTGAGGTTTTGTATTATTTCTTTTCTTTTTAATGTTTCAAATACTACAATATAGATGATAATTCCTATTGGTAACACCAATAGCTCAAAAATGCCCTGAATTTCATCTATTTTTTTAACAAATAGGACTAGAGAAATTATCACCAGTCCCAAGCTCAGCAATAAAATGCCTGAAAAAGCTGATATTTCTTTTATCATATCCGTTAATTTTAAAAGTTAAACATTCTTGTCTATAATAGCACATAAATACACAGGACGGTCCTGTGTAGAAGGACGGTCCTGTGTAGAAGGACGGTCCTGTGTAGTAGGACGGTCCTGTGTAGAAGGTCCTAGGCTGGATGAGAAGTGGAAAAAGAAAAAGAAAAAAACCGCTTAATATTACATTAAGCGGTTGTGTGAATAAAAGAACAATCAAAAACGAGACCGGACCTGTGCGTAGGACGGTCCTTTGCACAGGACGGTCCTGTGTAGAGTGAAAAAAGTGGTTGCACAGGACGGTCCTGTGTAGTAGGACGGTCCTGTGTAGAATTAGGGGTCGGTGGGGGTGTCCGAGGCATGTTCAAGGATTGAGTTAAACCAAACATCCTGTCCGTTCCACCTTGTCTGATAGGAAAGAATCATTTCGTCCTCACTGACCTGAAGCCTTCTTTCTACTCCATTTATAACCATGGTGCTATCATTTTTAACAGACCACAACTCTGTGACCCCTGGAAGATCAGAAAAAGTGGCTACTCCATTTTTGTGATAATAAAAAATCCAATCTTCTTGTCCTTGAGGAACTTCCCACCAAGCTAGCTCCTTGTTCTCCATATTAGAGACACTTAGCTTCTTGTATCTCCAAGGATAATAGGACACCATGCCAAAAGTGGAAGTAGTCCAATCCCCAATATTAAGAGTGATTTCTTCTTCTACCTCTTTCTTAACATTAACAGCCCTAAAAACGAAAGTGGAGTCTTGAAAGAGTCTGTCTAAAATGGTATGACTTTTTCCTGATCGTTTAATGCCATTTACATAGACACTCTTAGCGTTGGTTGTAGTCCAGGATAAAACAATATCTTTTTCGCCATAAGGAATTTCTTCCTCAGGGAAAGAGACTTCTAATGTGGGATTTTTCTCTTCTTCCACCGGTGGAGGAGGCGGAAGAGGTGGTTTACAACAACTCTGAATGATCAGAGCTCCCAATATCAATGCCAATCCAGACATTGATATCAGGAAATTTTTCTGCTTCCTCATAGTATTTATTTTTTAATTTATTTACCTATATTATAGCATAAAAAGGGAAAGAGGTCAATGGTTGTCGCAAGTTACTTTGAAGGTTGTTGTTTCGGTTAGGGCGTAATTACCCTGTCCATCCTCTCCAGTAGCTAAAGCATATTCCCCGATCCCGGGAGAAACCCCTATCCCACAACCTCCTCCCGTGCTTTTGGTGCATGTGCAATTTGTTGCATTTTCAGAATACCACCTTATTTGAATATTCGGAATTCCCCCTTCTGCCGACATTACAGTCATATCTTTTTCTTGTTCCTCGTTTGGATTATCTATGAGGTCTACTCCTTTAACCGTAACCCCAACCGGCTTCGCTATTCTCTGAAAAACAACTTCGCGAATTCCATCTGGAAATTGTTCATAAGATGTAATTTTTTGACCATATCCTGGACAAATATAATTACTACTAGGGCAAGAAAAAACCTCATATTTGTCCCCAGTATCATCATGTTGTCCAAGGTCATCTTCTAAGACTTCCAGTCCTCCTCCTATCCCCGGTCCCTCTCTTAGTGCTCTGTATTCTGGATTTACAGAACAAGAAGTAGAGGATTCAAAGTTTCCCCCAAAACAAGAAGTTGGGGTAGCTTTTCCTATTTCTGAGGCATCTATGTTTAGCAAATTACCATATTCATCATAAGCTTTGTATGTATATTCTATGGTGTAAGGATTATCCAAAGGACCATTTTCACCACTCCAGTTAATAATTACGAAGCCAAGCCCTGGTAAAAAGTTTTTCCTAGGAATGCGAATCTCTCTTTCAACACCCGGATCAGGACTATGGGAGGTTATTTTAAATCCTGGATTTGGATTAAGGTAAATATAATCTCCTGAATGTGAAAAATCAATTGGGGTTTCTTCGCAGGACAAATTATCTACCTCTGGCACACTCCCAACATAGGTAGTGCTAAATTCATATGTATTCCCTCCTATTGAATAAAGATGAATGCAACTTTCTGCTGATGCGACATTTGCCCCAAAAACCATCAAAACGGAAAAGAGGAAAATGCTTAAAGTTGTTTTATAAATTGTTTTCATTTTTATTTTCTTGTTTATTGTTTAATTCTTCTTTTTTGTCTTTTGGTTTGACAAAAAAGACAATAATTCCTACGACGATAAGAATTACTATTAAAGACAAAGCAACAATATCAGTTACTTGATTAGTTGATTTTTTATCTGAAACAAAAAGTATTTCATCTTCGGCTAAAATATTGCCATCACTATCTTCAATTTTAACAAAAACTTGCGGGTCTTTACATTTTATACTTGCCACTCCTGACAATGTTTCACTTCCTATTTCTGGTGAAGTTTTCACAATTTCTGGTAAACACTCTTGTCCTTTTTTGTCAGTGATTAATGCTTTCAAAACAACTTCGTCTTTATTTAATGATGAAGACCAGAGCATCGTTAGATTTATTGTTTCATTTACATCATATGATGCCTTGTCTAGAAATAGATTGCTTATGCGAGCTGTGTTACCTTCAGAAGCAAGAGCATGTTGAGTAATTATGCTATTGGAGTAACCGCTGTCAGTTTTTAGGAACAATTTAATTGTTTGAAGGTTGGTGGTAGCGGGAGTAGGCAGTGTCCAGGAGATAACTTTTTCTTCTTCTGGGGACAGGATAATTTCTTCAAAATAATTTAGTTCTCCTTTTTTCTCTCCGTAAAAACTATTTTCATATATTTCATAGGTAGGAAAAACTGTAACTTCTTTCTGGCTTAGGTTTTCTATTTGACAAGATAGGCCAACTGGCTCATTGCTTCTCATTAAGAAATCAATTCCTGTTTTTTCATCCTCTTTTGATAATTCATAAAAATAGCAAGAGTCAGTATTTATTTGAACTAAGCCTTCTGTCGAAGAAAGACTTATTGGCAAGCGGTCAGAAATTCCCAAAATTGAATTGTGTTTATTTCCAACTATTACCCTTAAGTCATATTCTCCTTCTGGTAAGTTAGGAGCAGTATATGTTGCTTCCTTTTTTATTTCTGAATCTTTCTCAACTGTAATTATTTCAGAGTAGGAAAATTCGTCCAACTTGTTATATTCATCTCTAGGATAAATTGCCAGTCCTGACAGAAAGTCATTACAAGCACGTGCAACAGAAATTGTTTTTACCGGGGTAATACCCATGGCCGTTAGGTTATTGTCTTTAAAGATATTGTAAATAGAGATAATCCCCAAAACAACTTTGAGATTGGTGCATTTTAATATGAGATTGGGCACTTTGAGAAAGATTCTGGTTTTTCCGATCCTGTTTTTAAGATTTTGTGCTCACGAGAAACCTTGTCGTTCTTGTTCCGGCTTTGAAAACCGGTTGCCTGGCAACCGGAAGCATTCCCGGTTCCGGGGTGATGCAGCAGGTACAGTACCAGATATTGAGTGCGACGCACTAAGTTTAAAGTGCGAGGTTCAGTTGCAGCAACTTTGGCGCGCTACATTGAAGGTAAAGTGCAAAATAACACTAAAAAATTGCTGAATTGTTGTTTTTGTAGTTTTGAAATCAAAGACCTATAGGTATTTCTTGTCAAACAGTTGTAATGGTTTTTGTAACAGTAATATTGCCTTGATGACCTCTACCAATGGAGGCATCTTATCCGCATCAAATATCAATTTACGTAGTTCTTCGTGGTAAGCTCGTGAAACAGCCGGAAGTTGCAATGTCTCTGCCGTCCGCACGAATACATGGGCTTCGGATATTGGATTATTCGATTGAGAATTACGATACAAACCGTCTTCATCTGTTATGCGTTTTAAGGCTTCAATAAAATCATCGGACTGAATAAAATCTGCATATTCAGGGATGCTTAACAAGCAATAAATGTCGTAAATATCACGGACATGTTTGGCAATAAGTATTTCAAAATCATCATTGTAAGAAAGTCGTG
>MTBK01050258.1_pt2 | contig 13707 bp, 12 predicted proteins | sample 1535981 | NCBI WGS metagenome assembly MTBK01 (sample SAMN06109225, study PRJNA356200) | anaerobic digester metagenome | isolation source: biogas reactors fed with pig manure or primary and secondary sludge | place: Spain | collected 2016-06-30 | reverse complement strand
CAATCCAACTGCCTACTCTTAGTCTTGGTGTGCATGGATTAGTGTATGGCGCGATTATTGGAGCGGTTTTACATCTATTGATACAGGTGCCTGGTTTGATTAAATATAACTATCGCTGGCGCCCAACAGTTGATTTTAGAGAACCTTATACGCGTAAGGTCTTCAAGGTTATGGGTCCACGCTTAATCACCATGTTCCTTATTCAAATGGTGTTTATCATGCAGGACAACATGGCATCAGGCTTAGAAACCGGTGCCATATCGGCGTTGATGTATGCTTACTGGATTATGCAGATCCCTCAAACGCTGTTGGGTACTTCTGTGGCAACCGCAGTGTTGCCAACCCTTTCGGAGCTGTTCAATAGTGAACGCTTTGATGCATTTAAGGAGAAAATTGAACACGCAACAAAAGTCATGCTCGTATTAACTATTCCTGTTGCTGTCATCGCGGCAGTTGTTGTTGAGCCGGCCATTGCTGTGTTTATTCGCGGACTTGATGCTCAAGGCATTGCGAGGGTAGTTTTGGTCTCGCGTATCTTTTTAGCAGGCATCATTGGGCATTCTCTGGTTGAACTTTTCGCACGTTCTTTTTACGCGCAACAGAAACCATTAGTGCCAATGTTGGGTGCAGGATTGACCCTTGCTATATTTGTTGGGGTGGGTTTTGGTTTACGAGCTCTTTTGCCAGGCTGGGGGATTGCTGCTGAAGTTGGTATTGTTGTTGCTAACGTCATAGCCTATAGCGTTCAGGCTACTCTGCTCTTCATTCTCCTCAACCGCAGGCTGGTTAATGATTTGGGTACCGAGAAGTTACAAACATGGCTTGTTTTTGGCAAAGCGATAATAGCTGCTATGATTGGTGGTGGCTTGGCTTTTGCGGCAATAAACTATTTGCCTCGTTTTCAGCATACTTTGATTGGTGCGATGATTGCTGGACTGTTAGGAATAGCTATCGCAGCCATTGTTATCCATAAAGAACTGGTTTATATCAGGTCCTTATGAGCTTGTTATAAAACTATTTTGTTTTCAGAAGAGCAAGGTTTATGCTGAGCCTCGAAAAACAGAGTTGACAATACGTGTTAGAATCAATGATTGAAAATAATACTAATGCCAATTTAATTGGGAAAGACAGTATATAGTGAGTGAATTTAACGAAAATAAAGAAGAAAACTCTATAAATGAGTCTAAAAAAAAGCCCAATAGGGTGAAAGGCTGGATTGCCTTAATTATTTTTCTTGGTATTGCTAACATCTTAGTGGCATTGTATTTTGGCTGGTTTTTGCCAATAATTCGCAAACCTTTGGCAGCAACTCTTTCGCTACCTCAGGTATCAATAGCCACTAATACGATAGTGATACCGACTGAAACCCCAACATTAGAACCTACAGTAACACCAGAGCCCAGTCCGACACCAACGAAACTACCTGTTTGTGGTGACGAGGCAATCTGGAATGTGCTCTTGGTGGGTGTCGACACACAAGGACAGAATTATCTTTACGGATTAGCTGATGTCATTAGGATTGCTCAAATTGATTTCCGTGAAATGACTGTCAATATTATTGCATTGCCTCGGGACCTCATCGTTTCCGCACCTGAGGGTCTGTTTAAAGAAGAAAATCCGATGAAAATTAACCAGTCCTATTTGTTTGGTACTGCGGGTTGGACCGGCTCAAGCGATTTGGGAAACGGGGCAGTTACTTTGGCTCAAGTCATTTACAACAATTTTGGTATCGCGGTTGATCACTATGGTGTTGTGAATTTTACTGGCGTTATGGAATTTATCGATGCTTTGGGTGGCTTGACTATCGACTTGCCATATGAAGTTTACGATCCTGATCCCGCTTACGGCTATTACCCCGCAGGTGTGCAAACTCTGACAGGCGAGCGTACTATGGATTTGATGCGTATTCGTACAAATTATTCCGACAACTTTAGAATTGGTAATCAATCTATTGTTCTTAAAGCAATCATCAAGAAAATGCTTGATCCAGCAATAATATTGAAGCTGCCGGAATTGGTTGAAGCCTTCAAGCATTTATTCCTGACGGATCTTTCCATCGAACAAATTGTCAATCTTGGAACTTGCTTTTTGAAAAATTTCAATCCTGACAATATCTTGACAGTCCAGCCTCCAGAAGAATATCTTGATCAAGGTATGGAATATATACCAACTTTAGGTGGACATAGTTCGGTTTACCGTTGGGACCAAAGGCTGATAGACTGGATTCACAGTCATATTCCTGAAAAATAAAGCTAAGGATTAAATAAACTGAGACTATTTCCGAAAGCACCAATGCGGTGCTTTCTATTTTATTTGTAATCCAAACAAATCATGAGCTGTGGCGGAGGTGATTTTTACTTTAGTAACCTTGTATTCTGTTGGTAGCCCTTCAGCAATTACCAAGCCATCCACCTCTGGTGCATCACGCCATATGCGACCAGCGATGACCTTATTGGAGAGATCATAGCCTTCAATGAGCATCTCATAGGTCTGATTCACCCAGGATTGAGATTTTTCAAAGGCGATTTTTTCCTGTAATGCCATAAGCTCGGCTTTACGGTGCTCTTTGATATTGTCTGGTACCGGGTCAGCCAAAACTTCAGCAGGGGTGCCAATCTCTGGTGAATAGGTAAATACCCCCACATGGTCAAAACGAATTTTCTCTAAGAATTCTTTTAGCTCTTCAAAACTTTTCTCAGTTTCGGTTGGATAACCTACAATAAAAGTTGTGCGAGTGACCAAATTTGGTATTCGTTGACGCATACGCACGATTAAGTCATGTACCCAGGCAATGTCAGATGGACGATTCATGGAACGCAAAACTGCAGGATCAGCATGCTGTAAGGGCATGTCCAGATAAGGTAATAGTTGATTATCAGCAGCCATCAGGTCGATGAGTTCTTTGGTGACCATGCCTGGGTAGGTATAGAGCAAGCGCAGCCATTTGACATCAGGGATTTGCGGCAGGAGTTCTTTTAACATTGTGGATAAGGCATTGGTTTCAGGACGGTCTAAACCAAAAGCTGTGACATCCTGAGCAATGAGATTGATTTCTTTGACTCCCTGTGATTGGAGATACAAGGCATCGCGAATGATTTGATCGTTTTTACGGCTTACCAGCGTGCCTTTGATGTCAGGAATAGCGCAAAAAGCACAGTTGCGATGGCATCCATCCGCGATTTTAAGGTATGCGCTGGCGCCTTGAATGAGTGTGTTGTGATAATCATCAGGATTGACAAGCTTTGGAATGTTGGAAAAATCACTGCTCAAATGGCGCGCGTAGTCAGTTTCAGAGAGACGACCAAGAATTTGACCTAAATCGTTAAGGTCTCTTGTCCCGATAATCGCATCAATGTCAGGAAAATCGTGAAAGAGCTGCTCTTGATATCGTTGTGAGAGACAACCAGCAATAATCAATTTTTGTTCATTTGTTTTATTCTCAATCAAGTTTTGGATGGCCTCGAAAGATTCTTGACGAGCATCATTGATGAACGCGCAGGTGTTGACGATTATCACGCCAGCTCTGCGTGGTTTAGTAACTTGTCGAAATCCTTTCTTGGCTAATAATTGTTGCAAAACGCTTGAATCGACCAGATTTTTTGCACAACCTAAGCTCTGAATATAGTAAGTTTTTCGGCGAATGCTCATCAGGGTACTCCGGGAGTGGTTATCGTTGGAGTAGGTGTGATTTCTTGTGTGGGTGTTGGCTCAAAGACAGGCAACTCTTCCACACCGTTTATATTAAAATAGTAGCGAGCTGGCTTACCAAAAATTCCTTCGATTGGTTCAAGCGCAGCACCTTGGAATGCAATCTCCAAACATGGTATGCTGCTTGTTTCGAGCAAAAAACTATCTTCTGCTGAAAAACTTTTTACTTCACCTGCTGCTAATCGTCCCTCGTATGCCAGTTTATCATCCGCGTAAACCCTAATCCAAATATTCTGGCGGGCGTGTAAACTCAGTTTTAGACCTTCCTCTGGTGCCACTTGAATGAAAAATGCGGTCGCTGTTGGAATCTGTTCTTGTTGTTCGGATTCTGTATCAGGGGTCTCTTCAGCGATATGCTCGGTAGGCGTTGTGAGGATAAAGTCAATCAAACCAGGCAAGGTTTCGGTGATTTGTGGCTCTTCGTTTGAGCGTTGCCTCATATTTGAAATGCCCCAAATAAGAAAGCTGAGGATACCCAGAATGAGAAGCGTTCCAAAAAGGAGGTCGAGGGTGAAGAACCTGCGAAGAGTTAATAAAAACGGTGATGCTGGCTTGGAGCTGCTTTTTTTCTTGCGCTGAATTGGTTGGAGCTCAGTTCGCCTTTTTTGAAGCGCTTCTGCAAATCGAATAAGAATTCCCTCGAGATCTAAATTCAAAAATCGAGCGTAGCTCTGTAAGTTTTTTCTAAAATCCAATGGTGATGAGAAAAATACAAGATCACCATTTTCCAAAGCACGGATGGTTTCTTTTTTCATGCGTGTTTGTCGCGTGATGATTTCCCAGGGGAGGTTGAGATAACGTCGTCTTGCAGCCAACTCACGCCCGAGCTGGGTAAGAATCCTTTGTGATTCGCTGGGTTGCTCTTCGTTTACGGATGTTGAAAGCGATTGTTCTGTTTTTATTGTAGTTTTATCTGCATTATCCTGGAATGATGGCTCAATACTTATTTGCTTTTCAGGGATGATCTCAGGTTCTTTTTTGATGAGCTTTTCATCTTCTAAATCGCTTTTTTTATTGTCATCAGCGCTTTTATCTTGTTTAGATAGCCGTGACACACCAAGCTTCTCACCCATCGACTCCAGGTATTTAGCATACAGGCTAAGGAAACCTTTTGTTTGCGCGTCAGAACTAAGCTCGGAGTACTCTTCATCTTCTAAATCCTGTAGAATGGTTAGTCGGATGCGGGTTTCCGACGCAACTTGTTCAAGCGGTATTTTCAGCTCCTCGCGTTGTCGCTTGAGCTCTGAACCAGTTATTGTGGACATGTTCTTATTCTAACAAAAACGGACCCGGTCTGCTATCCGACGGGGTCCGTTTCAGTGTCGAAAGAAATGTTACTCAGAAACTTCTTCGATTTCGTCAATTAATTCTTCAACAGTTTCAGTGACGTTTTCTAATTCATCTGTTTCTTCAGGTTCTGATTGTTCCTGGGAAACTGGTTGAGGCCGTTTGCCAAGTTCGCTTTCACGCACAATGAAAACGGTCACCTCAGGAATCAGGTCGAGGGTTAGGCTGATGGGAATGACATACTCACCCAGATTTCGGATAGATTCGGTGACAACCTGATGACGGTCAATTTCGATGCCTTTGAGTTCTTTAATCTTTTCAGCGATCATCAAGGGGCTAACTGAACCATAAAGCTTACCGGTTTCGCTGGCGCGCACGCCAAATTCAATTTCAAGTCCTTGCAGAATATCAGCAATACCCTGAAGTTCCTTGTTAAGGATAGCGCGACGTTCAGTTGCTTTTTCAGCAATGCGTTCAGCCAATTTGATTGATTTTTCTGTGGCGGGAAGTGCCAGACCCTGAGGGATGAGGTAGTTGCGTCCGTAGCCGTTGGCAACTTTCTTGATGTCACCCGCGCGGCCTAATTTATATACGTCTTTCAATAATAGTACTTTCATGTCAAGCCCTTTCTTAACTTGTTGTTTTTATTTTGCTCTAACTGAAGGGTACAACAGCCAAGCCGAAACATTTTACCACAAGACAAAGGAAAAATGTCAATCAATTTAAATCAAAAGTTGAAAGCTTTCAATGCATTTCAATTAGAAAGATATTGAGACAAACTCTAACTACATAGTGGCTTACCTGTTAACACGTAGATGTAAGAACACACATTTTAGACGAAGAAGAAACTCCTGATGCGGTGCTTTTACGATTGAATGATGCAAGCTTCGTTTAGGAAAAAATGATAGCCACAGCCTCTTTTTATTGTTGAAAAGACATTTTCATTTTGAATCCGCTAATGTATAGAATATCTCCGAAAACAGATGCTTTTTGATATACTTAGACCATCAGCAGATAAAACTAAGGATGAACATGGAAGATAAGAAACTATACAATGAATGGCAAGAAAAAATTTATAATCCAGGAATAGCCCGTTTCCCTGAAAGAAAAGTAAAATTTAAAACGACTTCAAATATCGATTTACCTCCCGTTATCCATCCTGAAGATATTGTTTTAGACCGAGAAGCTGAGTTGGGCTATCCGGGACAATATCCCTTTACCCGAGGCGTGCAGCCCACTATGTACCGTGGGCGCTTGTGGACGATGCGACAGTATGCTGGTTTTTCCAGCGCGAAAGAATCTAACGAGAGGTACCGCTTCTTATTAAACCAGGGACAAACGGGTCTTTCTGTGGCGTTTGATTTGCCGACCCAGATTGGTTATGATGCCGATGACAAAATTGCGATGGGCGAAGTGGGTAAGGTCGGGGTTTCCATTTCATCGATTGAAGACATGGAAATCCTGTTTAAAGACATTCCATTGGATAAAGTTTCTACAAGTATGACGATTAATGCGCCTGCCGCGGTGCTTTTGGCGATGTATATTGCTGTGGCAAAGCGCCAAGGTGTTTCACCTGAACAACTGCGTGGCACGATACAGAACGATATTCTCAAAGAATATATCGCGCGTGGCACGTATATCTTCCCACCTACACCCAGTATGAGGCTGATTACCGACATTTTCCAATATTGCAAGGAGTTTGTGCCCAATTGGAATACAATCAGTATTTCAGGCTACCACATTCGCGAAGCTGGCTCAACTGCTGCCCAAGAAGTTGCCTTTACATTAGCTAACGGCATTGCTTATATCGAAGCCGCGGTGAAAGCAGGCATGGATGTGGATGAATTCGCCAGTCAATTATCTTTCTTCTTCAACGCGCATAACAATTTCCTGGAAGAAATAGCTAAATTCCGCGCCGCTCGTCGCTTGTACGCCCGTATTATGAAAGAACGTTTTGGCGCTAAAAAGGCAAGCTCTCAAAAATTACGTTTCCATACGCAAACTGCTGGTTCAACGCTTACCGCGCAACAACCTGAAAACAACGTTGTGCGCGTTACCTTGCAAGCCTTAGCCGCGGTATTGGGTGGTACACAATCCTTGCATACCAACAGTATGGATGAAGCACTTTGGCTGCCCACACAGAAAGCCGTACAGGTTGCCTTGCGCACGCAACAAATTATTGCTCATGAAAGTGGTGTGGCAGATACGATCGACCCCATGGCGGGTTCCTATGTTATTGAATTTCTTACCGATGAAATCGAAAAACAAGCCACTGAGTATATCCGCAAGATTGATGAAATCGGTGGTGCGATGAAGGCGATTGAACAGGGTTATTTGCAAAACGAAATTATGGACGCGGCCTTTGAAGCCCAGCGCAGCCTTGAAGACGGACAGGATATCGTGGTGGGTGTCAACCGTTTCCAAGTTGAAGAAACCATCACCCTTGAATCTCTCAAGATCGATCAAAGTATAGAGCTTGAACAACGTGAACGATTGGCTCAATTACGTGCCAAGCGTGATAATGAAAAAGCTGTGCAGCTCTTAGACCAACTGGAAATGGCAGCAAAAGGTGAAGAAAATATGATGCCTATCATCATTGAGTGTGTTGAAGGATATTTGACCTTAGGTGAGATTTGTGGGCGTCTGCGTGAAGTTTGGGGCGAATATCGTGCTCCGAGCTTTTTATAAAAACAATAAAGCTAAGAAGGAGAAACTATGACAATTAAAAAACTGAACCATGTTGCTATAGCAGTAAAAGACATCGAATCTGCCTTAGACTTCTGGGAAAACAAATTAGGTTTAAAACTGGACTACATTGAAGAGGTTCCTTCTGAGGCTTCGCGTGTTGCTTTCATTCCTGTTGGTGACAGTTTAATTGAATTGGTGCAACCTACCCGTAATGATACTGGGATGGCAGCTTTCCTTGAAAAACGAGGTGAGGGCATTCATCATCTTTGTGTGGAAGTTGAAAACATCGATGAGACCTTCAATATGCTTAAAGAAAAGGGCGTGCGTCTGATTAATACTGAGCCTCAGGTGCTACCTGGTCGAAAAATGGCTTTCATTCATCCAAAAGCAGCGAATGGTGTGCTTGTGGAACTATATGAGCTGACCAACAGCGAATAAAATCGTGTTTAAAGCCAGGTTATTGCAACCTGGTTTTTTCTTAAATAAAATATAAGATGAATTACTTAGAGAAAGGACTATTATGTTAATCATTAACGGATCCATCGCAACCTGGGGTAGTCCAAACGAAATTTTAGAAGGGCATGCCTTGTTGATACAGGATGGCAAAATTGCTGCTATCGGTTTGGAAAACGAACTCAAGGCACAATACCCCGATAGAATGACGTTGGATGCCCAGGGGCAAGTCATTATGCCTGGCAACATCTGCGCACACACGCATTTTTATGGCGCTTTTTCGCGAGGTATGGCTATTCCAGGCGAACCTGCTACAAATTTCGCCGAAATCCTCGAAAAGCTTTGGTGGAAATTAGACAAGGCATTGGATGAGGAAGGTGTCTATTATTCCGCATTAACGCTTTTGATAGACGCTATTAAATATGGCACAACCACTGTGTTTGATCATCACGCCTCACCCAATTTTATTGATGGCTCATTGGATGTGGTTTATGATGCTTTATTGGCTTCTGGTTTGCGTGGATCGTTGTGCTATGAAGTTACCGATAGGGATGGAGAAGAACGCACTCTCGCAGGTATTCGTGAGAATGCCCGCTTTATTCGACGTGTAGCTTCTGGCGAGTTAGATCCCATGGTGCGAGCACATTTTGGATTGCATGCCAGTTTAACGGTATCCGACGAAACCCTGGATAAATGCCTGGCAGAAAATGCGGGTATAGCAGGATTCCACAGCCACGCGGCTGAAGGTATTGTTGACCAGGTAGATTCGCTTGAAAAGTATGATATGCGGGTCATTGAACGCTTTTACAAAAAAGGCATTTTAGGGCCTAAAACAATAATGGCGCATGGTATTCATCTTGATGAAAACGAAATTGACCTCTTAGCCAAGACACAAACCTGGATGACGCACCAACCCCGTTCCAATATGAATAATGCTGTTGGCGTGGCACCGGTTGAAGAAATGATGCGCAAAGGCGTTAAGGTCGGTATGGGTAATGATGGTTTTTCAAATGCCATGTGGTCAGAATGGTTCGCGGCATATACACTCCATAAAGCCAATCAGCGTGATCCACGCGCGATGAATGGTTATGACGTTATTAAAATGGCGGTTGAGAATAATTCAGAATTAGTCACAGAAACTTTTGATGGTTTGCGCGTAGGTAAGATAGAAGAAGGCGCCGCAGCTGATATCATTTTCGTTGATTACGCGCCAATTACCTCAATGCATGCTGGAAACCTGCCATGGCATATCCTGTTCGGTTTCAGGGATGGAATGGTGACGATGACGATGGCGAACGGTCGGGTTTTAATGAAAGACCGACGATTGGTATTCCTTGACGAACATGAGGTTGCTGCAAAATCCCGCGAGGCAGCTCAACGTGCATGGCAAAAAGTACAGGAAATGTGAGGAAAAATGACATATAAGATTGCCATTATTGGTGGTACTGGACGACAAGGGCGTGGTCTGGCATATCGCTGGGCACAGGTGGGGCATGAGATATTAATTGGATCCCGAAAAGTAGAAAGCGCGCTTGCCGCTGTAGAAGAGTTGCGTGAACGCTTGAATGGTGAAGGCAAATTGTCAGGCATGACAAATGCGGAGGCAGTTGAAGCCGGCGATATTGCAGTGCTTACTGTGCCGTTTGAACATATGCGGTCAACGCTGGAAGAGCTAAAAGACCTTCTGCAAGGTAAGCTCTTGATTAATGTTTGCGTGCCATTGGTTCCACCAAAGGTAACCCGTGTTCAGATGCCTCCAGAAGGAAGTGGCGCATTAATGGCACAGACTATTTTGGGTGATAACGCCAGGGTTGTGGATGCTTTCCAGAATGTGTCATTTGAGCATTTGTTATCAGGCGAAGCAATTGATACCGATGTTTTAGTCGCTGGTTATGACAAAGCCGCTCGCGAATTGGTTATAAAATTGTCTGAAGATATTGGTATCAAAGCCTGGGACGCTGGCGTTATTCAAAATACGATGGTGGTAGAAGGTTTGACTTCGATTTTGATTGGGCTAAACATTCAACACAAAGTACCTTCTTCCGGCATTCGAATTACAGGGATTAATGAATAAGCCAAAAACGCTCTGTTACACGACTATTCCAGGTATACCAGAGATTCAAGCTGGTGATAATCTGGCAAATATTATTTTGAAAGCTATAAGAGACTCTGGTATGCGCCTGGAAGATGGCGATGTATTGGTTTTAGCGCAAAAAATTGTTTCTAAAGCTGAAGGGCGCTTGATCAATTTAAACACGGTCACACCATCGAAAGAAGCAATCGAACTCGCAGAATTTCTAGATAAGCGACCGGAATTGGTTGAGCTTATCTTGCGTGAGAGCAACGAAATTGTTCGCAAGCGTCCTGGCACGGTGATTGTCGAGCATAAAAAAGGCTTTATTTGTGCCAATGCCGGTATTGACCATTCCAACGTCAAGGGTCCCTGGGGCGATGACATGGATTGGGTTTTGCTTTTGCCTGAAGATTCAGACGCTTCAGCAGCAAAAATACGCTCTGATATATTCGTTCAAACTGCTAAGCATGTGGGTGTGTTGATTATCGATTCGCATGGTAGAGCCTGGCGAAACGGTGTTTTGGGCACTACTATTGGACTCTCGGGCATGCCAGCTTTGCTGGATATGCGCGGAGAAGAGGACATGTATCACTACAAATTACGGGTTACCACGATTGGCGTGGCGGATGAACTTGCAGCTGGCGCATCCCTGATGATGGGACAAGCCAGTGAAGGAACACCTGTTATTCTTGCGCGCGGTTTTCCCTATAAGATGCGTGAAGGTCATTCTTCGGAATTGCTTCGGCCAAAGGAGAGAGATCTCTTTAGATGAGAAAAAAGGTTGAGGATCTTAAAGTTGTTGCCTTAGCAGGGGGTGTAGGTGGGGCTAAACTGGTATTAGGTTTAGACCACGTATTGAAGCCTGGAAATTTATCTGTGGTGGTGAATACGGGTGACGACTTTGAGCATTTCGGGCTTAAGATCTGCCCTGATCTGGATACCATTTGTTACACTTTGGCGGATTTGGTCGATACCAACCGCGGATGGGGTCTCGCAAATGAAACATATCAGGTCAGTCAATACCTTGCGGATTTGGACGCGCCAGGCTGGTTTACACTGGGTGATAAAGACATAGCAGTGCATATGGAACGCACGCGATTACTCAAATCCGGTTGGACACTGAGCCAGGTTACACAAGACTTTTGTGAAAAATGGGGCGTTGAAACCAAGGTTCACCCAATGAGTGATTCAGCTGCACCAACACACATTAATACAAAAAATCAAGGTTTGATGAGTTTCCAGGAATATTTCGTGAAGCATCAATTTCAACCAGAAGTCGTGAGTGTTGTTTATGAACGCGTGCTTGATTCAAGTCCTTCGCAAGCGGTGATAAATGCGATTGAGGAAGCTGATTTTGTAGTGATTTGCCCATCTAATCCAATATTAAGTATTGAGCCGATACTCAGATATAAAGAGATTCGTGATTTGCTTACAGAGAAGAAAGTTATTGCTGTATCGCCATTAATTCAGGGTCAGGCATTAAAAGGTCCAGCTGCCAAAATGTATGATGAACTTGGTTTCGTGCCAGAAGCTTATACCGTATTACTGGCTTACCAGGATTTTTTGGGTTTGTTTATTTATGATGAATTGGATGACGAATCTTTTCCCAAGAAGAAGGTTAAGGATATAATTACATCCAAGGCTCAGACCATCATGAAGACAAAAGCGGACAAGATAGCTCTGGCAAGAGTTGTCCTCGAGCAGGGCATAGAGCTCCTCGGGATGGCATAAATTGAGCACTTGGGCTATCGTTCCGGTAAAACCCTTTTCTGAAGGTAAATCACGGCTTAGGAGCTGTTTTAACAACGAAGAACTGCTCGAAATCAATAAAAACTGTTTTATTCGCACCTTAAAAAAACTTCAAGATAATGCTGAGATAGATGAGATTTTAGTCATCAGTCGTTCAAAAGCGGTCTTAGACATCGCGAGGAACATGAACACGAAAGGTTTATTGGAAGAAGAACCATTTTCTTTGAATAACGGGCTGACACAGGCACTGGCTCATCTTGAGGGAAAAAACTGTTCAAGGGTAATCATCATTCCCACTGATTTACCCAGATTGGAAGGCAGAGACATAGATGCCTTGTTAGATAGACCCTCAAGTTGGCAGGGCATCGCATTGGTGCCGGACCATTTTCAAACGGGAACCAACGCTGTTTTGCTTAGTAAGATAAACAGTTTTGTGCCTCAGTTCGGGCTGAATTCTTTTCAGAAACATGCCAGACAAGCCTTTAAATTATGCGGAAATCTTGACGTTTTACTGATAGAAAATATACAGCACGACCTGGATACTTATGCAGATCTGGAAATGCTGGATAAAAAAATACTTAACCAACTCAAGTAAAAGGTATGAAAGGATATTAAAGATGATTGAAAAAGTTGCTTTATATTTACAAGACTCGCATGATCTTCGGGATGGTTTGGATATCGTCCGTTATGCTGAAGAAAAGGGTTTCTATGCGGTGTATCAAGCCGAAAGCCGTCTTGTTCGCGATGCCATTGTCCCAATGGCTGCTTATGCTGCGGTAACTGAGAAGATTCATATCGGCTCGGGTGTAATCAACAACTGGACCCGTAACATTGGCTTGTTGGCTTCCACATTCCTGACCTTGGATGACTTGGCACCTGATCGTATTATCTGTGGCATTGGCGCTTGGTGGGATCCTTTGGCTAAAAATGTGGGCATCAATCGCACCAAACCACTCAAAGCGATGGAGGAAACCATAACAGTGATGAAAAGATTGCTGAATATGGAGAATGTTACCTTCGATGGCGAGTTTGTTAAGGTAAAAGATATCGAGCTTGATGTTGTGCATGGTCGCCGCGAACCACGCAATGTGCCAATCTATATTGGCGCAACAGGTTCGAAAATGATCGAAATGACTGGGCGTATCGCTGATGGTATTGTTATGAACTACTGTGTGCCAGTTTCCTATAACGATATGGCGATTGAGAGCCTGATGAAGGGCTTGGAACAATCCGGACGTAAATTGGAAGATTTCGACCGCCCACAATTGATTGTGTGTTCGGTGGATGAGGACCGGGAAAAGGCGATTGACTCAACGCGCGAATTGCTCACACAATATCTTGCCCAGCAGCCTCATATCGCGCTTGCCTCTGGTGTTTCGATGTCAATTGTGGAAGAAATCCAATCTATCTTGGGTTGGCCCGCAACCCACGAGCAAATTCAAGCCGCCAAGCATTTGGTGCCTGAATCGTTGATTCATCATATCACCGCCAGCGGTACACCTGAAGAAGCGAAAGCCAAGGTGCAAGAATATATCGACCATGGCGCAACCTATCCGATTCTTTACGGTGTTGGTGGCGATACTAAATTATTGATTGACACTTTTTCGCCTCTCGGCAAATAAGTGTTGTATGTAAATGAGCAGCCTGGCTGCTTAAATAAAAAGCGAAGGTGACCTTTATTGTTAAGGTCAGCTTTGCTTTGCAGAATATTTATGTTTGGAGGTTTATATGGATGAGCATGGCATAAA
>MTBK01093001.1_pt1 | contig 13721 bp, 9 predicted proteins | sample 1535981 | NCBI WGS metagenome assembly MTBK01 (sample SAMN06109225, study PRJNA356200) | anaerobic digester metagenome | isolation source: biogas reactors fed with pig manure or primary and secondary sludge | place: Spain | collected 2016-06-30 | reverse complement strand
CGGTGGGACAAGAAGGTACGTCCCCTTTGTCCCGCTGCAGGGCGGATCCGGAGGGATCCGCCCGGACTGCACCAGAACTTATTTCGATAGCGGATAGAGCCAGCTTCCTTTGAACGGTACGCCCAGCCACTGATCAAAATAATCCTTCAGGGCATCTTCCGGATCGATATCCGCGAACAGATCCGGATAGAGCCATTTGGCGACGAATTGTGCACTCAGATAAGGAGTGCTGGCTAAGCTGGCGGTAACGTAAACCTGTTCCCCTTTACCGGCAGCGGTTGCTGCAACCCCTTTGTTGGCCAGAACCAAATTGACCAGCTCGGCGGCGCCGCCGTCTTCTTCCGCGGCATAGCCAAGGTCGTACGAGGTAATCAGAATAACGTCAGGGTTTTGTTCAACAATCCATTCCACATTGATCGTGGGATAATCCTGCTCCAGATCCCTGGCCAGATTGATCCCCCCGGCCATATTGATCTGCTGATCCGGACCGGTTCCTCCGGCTTGCTCGCCCTTGGAGGAAGTTTGCCATTCGTTTTTGGGCAGCTTGTTTCCATAGAGCTGGATTACCTTTTTCTTCTCTTCCGCTGCTAAATTCTTGACCTTGTCCGAGATCTTCTTTTCCTGCTCTGCTTTCCATTCCAAAAATTCGTCGGCCCTTTTTTCTTTCCCGAAGGCCTTGGCCAGCGCTTTCATGCACTGGTCATATTTATCTATTTGGTGCACATCAAGAGCAATTATTTTTATCCCAAGGGGCTCCAGCTTTTCGCGAAACTCATCTGAGCCCGTCAACCATTTCCCCTGTGAAATCACCGCATCCGGCTTCAGCTCCACGATTTTCTCGATATTCGGTGTGGAAGAAGTGCCGATGCTTTCAATGGAGTCAAAACCGAGGAAAGGGCTGTTTTGAATGCTTTCGGCAACGCCCACTATCGAGCTTTCAGGGATCTGCAGAATACGCAAAACCTCCGCCGCCGGTGGATTTAAAACCACCACCTTGCCCAGCTTCTCCGTTAAAACAATCTCCTGGCCGGTGGAATCAGTAATGGTAATTTCACTCGGAACACCATTTTTCCCCTCCGCCTGCTCAGCGGGACCGCAACCGGAAACCAACACACAGAATAAACACAGCGAAAGAGCGATCACAAACAACCGTTTAGAAAACCTCACCAGGTTTCACTCCTTATAATAAAATGGTTTCACTGAAAAACAGGGACCCTGCCCGCCTCCCCTACTCTGCCAGCGGGTAGGCCCACCGGCCTTTGAACGTTAACCCCAGCCACTTGTCAAAGTATTCCTGAAGAACCTTGTCCGGATCAACCCCGGCAAACTGCTCCGGATAAAACAGCTTGGCCAGATAGAGCGCCCCCAAATAGGTTTTATCGCCGCCGACAAGCTGGTTGTCGACAATATAGATGCGGCCCTTCTTGGCCGCGCTCGTCTTGCTAAACACCTTGTTTTCGAGCACCTTCTCCTTAAATTCATCAGCTTCCCGGGAATCGCTTATCGCAAGTCCGACCATCTTTTTGGAATAATCTGCAAACACCACCGCATCCGGATTTTGCTCAAGGATCCATTCAGAGCTGATCTCCGGGTACCCCTCCAGCTCTCCGGCCACATTAATTCCCCCTGAGCGCTCAATCGCCTGGTGAGTGGCGGTGCCGCTGCCGAAAGTGCCCCAGGTTTCCTGTTCATATTTACTGGTCGACATGGCGAAAACATTTAACCTTTGCTCCGACGGCACCTCTTTAACCTGATCCAGGATCGCGATTTGCTCAGCCTTCCATTCAACAAAAGCCGCGGCCTCTTTTTCCCGGCCGAACATCTCCGCCATGATGAGCAATTCGCTGTCGTAGCGGTCGGGCTTGTACAGATCGAGCAGCACCACCTTAACTCCTGCGGGTTCCAATTTTTCTATGACCTCTTCGCCAGGGCTGCTGCTGGCGTAGGAGATGACGACCTGCGGCTGCAGTTCAACCATTTTTTCAAAACTGGGCTGATTCCATTTCCCCACCGATTCTTTGTCCCCCATCTCCAGATAAGCATGGTCGATCACATTTTCAGGCGCCCCGATTATTTTTTCATCCACCTTCAGAATGCGCATCGCTTCGGCGGCATCGCTGTTCAGCACAATTACCTTTTCCAGGGGCAGGGACAGCTCTACACTTCTCCCGATAGAATCGGTAATCGTGATCAATTTGCTCTCCGGTTCGCCCTCCTTCCCGTTCCCGGCACAGCCGGCCACCACTAAAAGAGAGGCGATCACCACGATCAACCAGCACACCACCAGATTGCTCTTTAATTTCATTAAGGTACCTCCTGTTTTGATAAACAAACCCTCAACGCGTCGAAACCCGACAACCTCTTACAAAGACGCTTACCCCTTCCCCGGGCGCGCGGCTCCCCTCAAGAGCTCGCCGCCGCCGCCCGCAATCCGTTTCCGGCAGGATCTTTTTCCGGGGCGCTTGATTTGATAGTGATTACATAAGGGCCCAGTTCAGTATGCACGATCATCGATTCGACTCCGTAAACCACTTTAATATTATCCGGAAGCAGCACCTCTTCCGCTGTTCCCGCGGCATAGACCGCCCCTTCCTTAAGCATGATGATCTTGTCTGCAAAACGAGCCGCCAGATTGAGATCGTGGACCACCATCAAGACGCACTTTCCCTGTCCGCAGGCGATATCCCGAACCAGCTCCATCACCTCCAGCTGATGCCTGACATCGAGATTGCTGGTCGGTTCATCGAGGAGCAGCACCTCCGGCTCCTGCGCCAGGGCGCGGGCGATCAAGACCTTCTGTTTTTCCCCGCCGCTCAGCTCATGCAGGTAACGCTCCGTCAGTTGAGTCAACCCCATGCACCGCAGTACCTTATTGACAATCTCGAGATCCCTTCGGCCCACGCTCCAGTTAATGTGCGGTTTGCGCCCCAGCAAAACCGTTTCCATCACGTTGAACGAAAAGGCGTCTACCGAAGTCTGAGGCACATAACCCATCATACAGGCGCGCTCCTGGGGACTGAAACTGCCGAGCTCCTTCCCGTCCAGATAAACCGTTCCCGTATACGGCTTCAGAATCTTGTTGATACAGCGAATCAAAGTGCTCTTGCCGGCTCCGTTTGCCCCGATAATGGCCAGCACCTCTCCTGAATTTGCCTCCAGCTCAATATCTTTTAAGATATCGCAGTTCCCGTAACGAAAACGAACTCCCTTGACCTCGAGTTTCACCCGCGATCACTCCCCCGTTTTCCGCCCTCTAGTTTTGCCTTGATCTCCTGCATCTTCGCTCCCCAGTCGGCCACCTCTTCATGGGTCAGGATATCGACGGCGCCGCCCTGAAAATCCCCCTTAACCTCTCCCATTCTTTCTTCGATCCAGCCCTCGATATCCAGGTAGTACTCCTTGAGCCCCGCGATCACCTCGGGATCGGCCTCCCACAACCCCCGCTGATTTGCCTCCAGCAGGCGGCGGGCCATCTCCTCCATCGCCCAGGGGTTGTGCTCTTCAAAAAACTTGCGGTTCTCCTCATCCAGAATAAAGGTCTTGGTGATATCGTCGAAAACCCAGTCGTCAACCTCCCGGGTGGTCGCCTCCCATCCGTAGATCCGCCCCACTCGTTTGGAGATATCGCCGGCCCCCTTGTAGCCATGCCTCTTCTGCCCCTCGATCCAGGCGGGGTTGAGCAGCTTTGTGCGCACTATCCGGCGCACCTCGTCGGCTAAAGTTCTCACCTCCACATGCTCCGGCTCCCTGGTGTCGCCGTAGTAAACGCGCACCTCTTTCCCGGAAGCCGCCCTTGCCGCCGCCGTCATGCCGCCATGGGTGCCGAAATAGCAGCAGCAGCTGAACAGATCACTTTCATCGGTGGCCACCTTGTTGTAGGTGACCTCGACAGTGCGCAAATTATCCTGGAACTGCTTGAAGGCTTCCTGTCCGTAAACATCCTTGCCGTAGGCGTAGCCGTTCCAGAAAAGAAAGATATCGGCCAGATCTTTCTCCTCTTTCCAGGCAGAGGCGTAGATTGCCAGGTTGACCCCTGAGGAATAGGTGCCGGGCCTGGCAGAGAAGATGCGCAGGGTGGCGTTGCGCCATGATTCCCGATCTTTGTTGCCCTCAAGGTGGGTCAGCGTATGCTTGCGCACAAAATTCTGCTCTTCCGCCTCATCGAGAGCGGCCACGATGCCAATCGCTTCGTCCAGCAGCTCCACGCAATTGGAAAACATATCCCTGGTGATCCCCGAGACCCGCACGGTGAGGTCGATGCGCGGCCGCCCCAGCTCTGCGGGCGGAATTATCTCCAGACCGCCCACCCGGCCGTTGGGCAGCCATTTCGGCTGCACTCCGAGCAGGTACAGCATCTGCCCCAACCCCTCCCCATCGGCCCACATAATATCGGTGCACGACCAGTACAGCGCAACATTTTCCGGGTAGCGGCCCTCCTCCTCCAGGTGTTTTTCGAGCACCTTTTCCGCCAGCCGCTTGCCCACTTCCCAGGCCGCTTTCGTCGGAATGCGGTGGGGATCAAGGGAATAGAAGTTGCGTCCCGTGGGCAAAACATCATCCCGACCCCGCGTGATCAACCCCGAAGGACCGGCCGGGATATAGCCGCCCGCGAAGCCGCCGAGCAGGGCCTCGATCTCCCTGGATTCCTCGATGCGCTCATTTAGATCCAGCACCCGGGGCAGCACCTCGTTCAGCGCGGGCAGCGCCTGCGGACAGAGAAATCTGTCCCCCAAAATCTCATGGACCAGCGCCGGAGCAGCCGGCTGTCCCGTGAGAAAGTGTCTGATAAATGCTTTCCCCGCAACATCGATCTCTTGCAAAAGGGCCCCGTGGGACTTGCCGTGCTGCGGCGATATTTTGCTCTGCTCGCCAATCAGCGCGGCTATCTCCAGATCCATCAGCGCGGCGACGCTGCGGCGCAGGGAGATCTCCTGACCGGCATCAAAGCGGAGTATCGAATTGATGAACGAGACCCGCTCCTCCCCTTCCGGCAATTGGCCGAAGATATGCATCCCGTCCTGGATCTGGGTGTTGCGAATAATCGAAAGGAGCCCGTGAGCCTCTTCGGCAATTTGGCCAAAGTTTTTATGCCCGTTATCCAGATTGATCTGTTTGTCCAGATTGGTCTTTTTGATCTCGTCGATGATCATATGCTCCAGGCGGTGCGCCCTGGCGGGGTCGGCAATGCGGGCCTTCTCGTATTCCTCCAGGAAGCGATCGAGCTCGGCCAGCTCATCGTAGAGGCCGCTTTCGGTCATCACGGTCTGCATATGGTCCACGAGAGCGGCGTAGCTCCTTCTCTTGGCGATGACCCCCTCCGGCGGGTTGTCGGCATTGTAGATATAGAGGTGGGGCAGCGTGCCTATCCCCAGATCGGGATAGCAATCCCGGGAGAGCCCCGCACCTTTGCCCGGCAAAAATTCGAGGTTGCCATGGGTGCCCACGTGCACGATCACATCGGCGCCGAAATCGCGCTCGAGATAGCGGTACGTGGCCATATACTGGTGCGGCGGCGGGATCTCCGGATCGTGCAGTATTTTGCAGACCCGCCCGTCGCAGCGGGCTCCGGCGCAGCCGCGTTTGGGCTGAACGCAGATAACGGCATGGCCGTAGCGCACCCCGGTCACCAGGATCTTGCCCTCGTGAACCATCGCCGCCGGCACCCCGTTCAGCTCTTCCCCAGGCGGCCTGCCCCAGGCCTCGCTGACCCGTTTTTTGATCTGAGGCGAGAGGGTGTCAAACCATTCGCTGTATTCTTCCACCGGCACCAGCTTCAACGCGCCGCCCTTGCTGACGATCTCATCGGTGGTGGTCCAGCGAAACTCAGAGATGGCTTTGCGATCCATGATCTTGTCGATCAGCTCCCTGCCGCCGCCGGGATCTTCGATGGCATAGCCTTCCCGCCGCATCTGTTTGAGGATTCGGGCAACGCTCTCCAGCGTATCCAGACTGGCGCCGCCTCCCACAGACGCCTCCACCGAGGCGCAGGGGTTGTTGTGCAAAATAAAGGCAACTTTGCGCTCTGCTATGGGTCTGCCGGCCAGGCGGATCCATTTTGCCACCCGGCAGACCAGATGGAGGCAGCGCTCCCGCAGGGGATCCCTGAATTCCAGAGCGCCGTCCCTACAGAGACCGCCGATAAAAAGGGGCTCGATCACCCCTTCAAATTCGGGCATGGCGATGGACCAGGAGATCTCGCTGCTCAAACCCTGGGGATCGGCGCGCCACTCATCGATAGTGCGGTAAAAGGAGACCACGGGCTGAAATACGGGAACATTTAGCTTTTTGAGCAGTTCTACTCCGGAAAGCGCCGCGGCCTCGCTGTGAATCTCCTCGCCTGTTTTGGTCTCCAGAAAGAATGAAATCAGCTTGACCGCCGCATCAATCCGCGGCTGTCCTTCCCGGTCCAGGAAATATTCCCGGACCACCCCGGCAGACCCCTTCGTCCCCAGCTCCAGATCTTTGGTGGAGTAGCAAAAAGCGGGGATGACATTGAAACCTTCCGCTTCAAAGAGCCTGATCAACAGCTCCTCCACAGCAATATTGTTGTTCACCCAGTAGCCCCGCGAAAAGAGCAGGCCGACGGTCGGTGCGCTCCGCGGTTTGTACCAGTCCAGATAAGCTTCCGGATCGTCGAAATAGGGCTGCGGGGCATCGGGGTGATAGAGCCCCTCCCAGGGATGAGCCAAGGGCTCAAGGTAGTCAAGCGATAATCCAAAAACTTGCACAGCTAGATAGCGCAGCATCTGGGCAAAGTTGTCGACACCGCCGTACACAAGATAAGTGTTGCATCTGTCGACCACTTCCAGCGGGATCGTCGACAGCAGCCACAGACTGGGATCGGACCCCAGACAGAGCACCTGTTTGTTCATCTCTGTCACCACATTTTCCAGCTCATCCCAGATCGCTTCGCCGGCAGTCCGGTAGAAGAAGACCAGGTCCGCCTCAGCCAGATCTTTCAGGGCGGAGTCATAGTCCTCTCGACCTTCATCCAAATAGCGAGCTGAATAGACCTGCAGATCGCACCACTCACTGAGCAGCTCACCCGCCTGCCGCACCGTGGTGCTGTGGCTCTGCCATACAATCGCGGTAATTTTTAGCACACCCGTTTCTCCTCTCAAAATAATCTGTCAACGGTATCCGAATAAGAATCTTGCAGATGCGGCCCCACTCTTCCCGATGACGGCTGTTTCCCTACCAGTGCAGCTGCTTTTTCCGCAGCAGCAGGTACAAAAAGAACGGCGCCCCGATAAGCGATGTTAAAATCCCCACCGGCAGCTCCACCGGCGCCAGCACAATCCGCGCCAGGGTATCGGCCAGCAGAAGCAGCACCGCCCCCATCAGCGCCGCGGCGGGGAGCAGAAAGCGGTTGTCCGAGCCGACCAGGAAGCGGCACAGATGCGGTGAAACCAGCCCGATAAAACCGATTATTCCGGTAAAGGCAATTGTGCTGGAAGCCATCAGCGTCGCCAGGATCAGGGTCGTCAGCCTCAACCGGTCCACATTGACCCCCAGACTTTTGGCCACCTCTTCGCCCGCACTGAGGGCGTTGAGATCCCAGGTGTGGCGCTCCAGCAAGAGCAAACAGATTAGTACAATGGGCAGAAGGATCAACACCGTCTCCCAGGTGGCTCCCCACAGACCGCCCATCAGCCAGACGACCAGATCTTTTAAGGCCTCGTGATCGGAAAAATACTTGAGTGAAGAGACTCCGGCCTGAAAAAGGTACCCCAGGGCCACACCGGCGAGGATTAGCGTTTCGGGGATTGCTCCTTTTATCTTGGCGATACCATAGATCAGCAGCATTGTGATCATGCCGAAGAGAAAGGCGTTGCAGACAATTAAGTATTTCCCGGCCACAACAAAGGAGCTGCCCAGGACACTTTTCCCCATAACGATGGCGATAGCCGCCCCCAAAGAAGCCCCGGCCGATATCCCCAGGGTGAAAGGAGAAACCAGCGGGTTGCGCAGCACACTTTGCTTAACCGCTCCGGCTCCGGCGAGGCTAAATCCGGCAAGTATTGCCAGGAATATCCTGGGAAGCCGTAGCTCCACCACGATCACCTCGGCCAGTTCACTGATTGTGGCCAGCTGCAAACCGGGAATAATTTTGCTCACAATGACACGGGCGACATCGGAAACCGTGATCCCCGCCACCCCGGTGGCAGTGGAAACCAGCAGTATTACGATGAGCAGGATCAACAGAATCGCAATCACGGTTAACTTGCGGGCAGTGGATCTTTGATAAATTTCTTCAAATTCAATTACGCCGGCGCCATCTTTGCCGGTCTCCGGAATGCTCACTTGTCGCTCAACTCCAGAAATTTATTCTGCCGTTACGGCAAATCAACCAGCCTCACTCCACCCGGGCGGTCACCCACATACCGAGGGCAAACAAAACTGCGGCATAGGCAGCCAGAATCAGCAGGGAAACAAGGGGAAACTCCGCCCTCATCGCAATAGCCCGCAGCGAGATGGAGCAATGGGTCAGAGGCAGTATTTTCACCAATGTGGCCACTGCAGCGGGGTAATTTTCCACTTTAAAAAATGTTCCGCACAGAAAAGTCATCGGCAGGATCACAAAGGTGCTGAAGCGGGACATCCCTTCGTGGCTGTTGACCACCATCGCCGCCACTAGTCCCAGGGCGGCAAACAGAAAACAGGTCAGCAGCAGGGAAACAAAAAACCACCCGCTCAGATGCAGATTTGCTCCGAAAAAATAAGAGAATAAAATGATCAGACTCGAAGAGAAAAGACCGCGAAAACAGCCGCTGGAAACATTCCCTAGCACCAGTGAAAGCACGCTGATCGGGGCGGTCAGAAATTCCTCAAGCGTTTTGTGATAAAGACGGCTGACACTCAAAGAAGTTCCTGCGGCGCTGTAGCTGCCGTTCATAGCGCTCAAGGCAACGATGCCGGGGACAACAAAATTGAGGTAGCTGGTACCGTCGATCTGAATGTTTCTGCCCAGCCCCCAGCCAAAGGAGAGCAGGTAGAGCAGCGGACTGACCATGCTGCCGGCAAAAAAACTTCTGAACTTTTTCCGCAGCAAAATCATCTCCCGCCAGAACACGGTGTACGTATCGTAAATCAGCTCCATGAGCATCGCTAATCCCCCACTTTGTGCCCGGTCAGCTCTACAAAAACATCTTCCAGATTGCTTTCCCGGATCACCAGATTATCTTGCAACCCTGAGGCATAGCGGAGCGCCTCGCCCCTGTTTTCAAAGACAAGATACTTCGTTTCATCGTTGTAACCGGTAACCCTGTTGTTGGGGATCTCCACCACCACCTTGCCCACCTTTTGCTTGAGCTCTGTCGGAGTACCCAGAGCGATCAACCGGCCCCGGTTCATGATCCCCACACGGTGGCAGAGCAGCTCCGCCTCCTCAATATAGTGGGTGGTCAAAAGAACCGTAATTCCCCGGTTGTTGAGGCTTCTGATCAGATCCCAGATCTTGCGGCGCACCTGCGGATCCAGTCCCACTGTCGGCTCATCCAAAAAGAGGAGCCGCGGCTCATGCATCAGGGCGCGGGCAATCATCAGGCGCCTTTTCATCCCCCCGGAAAAATGCTCTACCGCAGTCGCCGCGCGTTCGCTTAAATTGACAAAATCGAGGAGCTCCTTCGTCCGGGCGCGCCTTTCCCCGGGAGGCAGTTTGAAGAGCCGTCCGTGCAACTCCATGTTTTCCCGCGCCGTCAGCTTGATGTCTAAATTTTCTCTTTGGGAAACAACCCCGATCTCTCTCTTGATCACCGCGTTACCGCGGGATATCTTCCGGCCGTTGATCAGCACTTTTCCCCCTGTGGGGCGGGCCAGTGTGGTCAGGATGCGGATGACGGTGGTCTTTCCCGCACCGTTGGGCCCCAGCAGGCCGAAGATCTCCCCCGCCTTTACGGTCAGGTTCAAATTGTCAACCGCTCTGACTTCCTTGTACTGTTTGCACAGTCCGCTTATCTCAATCAAATAGAACACTCCCTGCCTCTGTACAGTTACCACACCCTGCCGTTTCAAACTGCTACTTTTGCCCCTCCATGATCCCCGCCAGTTTCTGCTGATCCAGGGAAAGATCCTGGAATGGCTTGCGCCGCATCCGGTGCACCAGAGCCAGATCGGCCGTGGCGCGGATATCTTCCTCGCTGACACTCTCGCGCCCCTGAAGGGCAGCCCTCGTCTTTGCCGCCTTCATCATAATCAGATCGGCGCGGTGCCCGTCCACGCCCATTTCCACGGCGATCTCGGCGATCAGGTAGAGCATCTTCTCGGGCACCCGCACCTGCAACAGCATCTCTTTTGCCGCGATGATCTGCCGGCGGAGCTTTTCCTGCTCCCCTTCCCAACGGGCGCAAAATTCGGCGGGGCCCTCCTCAAAAGACACTCTCCGGCGAATGACCTCGACCCGCTGATGGGGATCCAAAATCCCCTCGATCTGCACACACAAACCGAAACGATCCAGCAGCTGCGGCCTCAGCTCGCCCTCTTCCGGGTTCATCGTTCCCACCAGCATAAAATTTGCCGGATGGGTAAAGGAGACCCCTTCGCGCTCCACGGTATTGACCCCCATGGCCGCCGAATCCAGCAAAACGTCAACGATATGGTCGTCCAAAAGATTGACTTCATCCATATACAGAATGCCGCGGTTGGCTTCGGCCAGGACACCGGGCTCAAAGCGCTTTTCCCCTTTTTTGATGGCCTCCTCCAGGTCCAGGGTCCCCACCACCCGGTCCTCTGTGGCAGAGACGGGCAGCTCAACCACCTTCATCCGACGCGCTCCCCTTTCCGGCACCGCCCCGCTGTGCTGCCGCTCCCTGCAGGAGGAGCACATCGTGGTAATATCTGCGGGGTCGCAGCCAAAGGGGCAGCCGAGCACCACTTCATTATCCGGCAGCAGCGCCGCCAAAGCGCGCACCGCCGTTGACTTGGCCGTCCCTTTTTCACCGCGGATCAAGACGCCGGCCAGCTTCGGATTGATCGCATTCAAGACCAGGGCCAGCTTCATATTTTCCTGCCCCACCAATGCGGTAAAGGGGTAAATATACCTGACGCTATCTCCGACAATTTGTGCCATGTTACCAGCCCTTTCACTACTGTTTAATCGACTGCCGCCCCTTTTTGCAGTTCACCCTCCCAGAACACCGTGAACCGCCTCGACCAAGCGGTCTGCCTTCAGCTCATCAAGCTCGTAATAATCGGCATCCATCACCTCGGCCAGCTGCCGGGCCAGGCCGAATGAAAGGAAACCGCTCTTCTCCACATCTACTACCAAACTCCTGATCTGCTCTTCCTCCCTGATCATCCCGGCGGCGCGGGCGGCTTCGGCCAGCGGTCTCTCCTCACCCAAACTGACATTGGCCTTGCCGTCAGAGATTACAATGAGCAGCGGCCTGATATCGGGGTCTTTGTAGAGATGCGCTCTGGCGACCTCATATGATTTAACCAGTCCGGCAGAGAGAGGAGTCCGTCCTCCGGTGGGGAGCTCTTCCAGAAGGACCTGAGCACGCTCCACGCTGTTGGTGGGCGGCAGAACCACCTCCGCCTCTTCCCCCCGGAAGGCCACCAGACCGACGCGATCACGCTTTTGATAGGCGTCCAGCAGCAGCGATAATACAGCTCCCTTGGCTTCCACCATCCGCTGCTGTGCACCCATGGAACCGCTGGCATCGACAACAAAAAGAAGGAAATTGCCCACCCTTTTCTCGCGCACCTTTTCACGCAGATCACCGGGCTCAATAACCACGGCAACCCCGTCCCGCCGGCGGCGCCTCTGGTACGGCGCGGCTGCCCGAAGGGTGGCGTCAAAGGCAAGATCCTCTCTTTCCCAGCGCAGGGTGCTCCGCACGTAACGCCCCGATTTGGTGGCGGTGCGGCCCCGGGACCTCCTCCCGGAACCCCGGCGCAGAACCCCGGTGACCTTGTAGCTGATCCGGCGCACGGGAAAAGGTTCTCCCACCGCAAACACTTTTTCGGAAACGCCCTGAGGCGGTGCTTCCTTTTGGGAGTGTTCCTGTTCTTCCCCCTGTGATTCTTCTTCCATTTCCGGAGCACCGGCGGGCTGCTGCTCCTGTTCCTGCGCCTGTTCCGCTTCGTTTTCCGGCTCGTCGGGCTCATCGGGTTCTTCCGGAGCCGGCGGCTCCGGCTGCTGCTGCGGCGGAGGCGCCTCCCGCATGCGGTGGGGCAAAACATATTCCGCCGCTTCGTGGACATCGTCTTCGCCAACTGCCGCTCTCCCGTGAAAGGCAGCCAGAGTGCGGGCGCAAGCGGTCATCACCAAATCGGCGCGGTGCCCGGCAACCAGCGCTTCGGTGCAGATACGGGTAACCAGCTCTTCCAGCCCCGGCTCCATGATCACCCCGGGGAGCAAATCCCGGGCGGAAACGATTTTCCGGCACATTCTTGCTTCTTCTTCAGCCCATCTGTCCAGAAAATCTAGCGGATCGAGATCAAAAGACTCCCGCCGCTTGATAATCTCCACCCGCACAGCCGGATCGCTCTCACCCTCGACCTGCACACAGAGGCCAAAGCGGTCGATCAGCTGGGGACGCAGCTCCCCCTCTTCCGGATTCATCGTGCCCACTAAAATAAATTCAGCCGGGTGGCTGTAAGAAAGCCCCTCCCTCTCGACAAAATTGATCCCCAGTGCCGCCGCATCGAGCAGCAGATCCACAATATGATCGTCCAACAGGTTAACTTCGTCCACATAGAGGATCCCCCGGTTTGCCCGGGCTAGCAGGCCGGGTTCAAAGCGGCGCCCCCCCTGCTTTACCGCAAATTCAAAATCGAGGCTGCCTACCACCCGGTCTTCGGTAGCGGATACGGGTAGATCAACCACCTGCACCCGCCGCCGGACCGAAGGTGGCGTTGCTCCGCTGCTGTTTTCCCGGCAATCAAGGCACCGTTTCCCGGGCTGAAAGGGATCACACTGGTAGGAACACCCGGCAATTACCGGAATTTCCGGCAAAAGAGCGGCTAGAGAACGCACCGCCGTGGATTTGGCGGTGCCCTTCTCCCCCCTGATCAGAACACCGCCCAACCGGGGGTTGATCGCATTTAACAAAAGCGCTTTTTTCATCTTTTCCTGTCCCATAAGTGCGCTAAAGGGATAGACAAACTTGCTCTGCAAGATTACAACTCCCTCTCCTAACATTAACTGCCCCGCCGGTAAAACAGTGAAGAAATCGCGATCGGACACCATTGTGTCACTAATATCATATTCGTGCCACCACTAATGATTCTCTATCTTTTGATTAAACCCTCTATTGGTTAAGTTAATTTTTATGAAAATTATTATTTATTGTCATCCGGCCACTGGAAGCCTGAAGGATCTGTACACAAACGTTGTACTTGAGCTAAAGAATGCTGCAAGAAACAGCGGAGTGCAATGCGAAAGGCAATCACAAGAGTACAGCAATATTTGAAATACTTCGCTGCGCTCAGTATGACATGAAGCGAGAGAAGAATGGCTATTAGTCAGGGCAGGATGGCAGTAAATCGGGAGAGAGCTTCCTGAAAATGCACCGCGAGAGCAGTCCCCGCGCTGCAAAATGAGCCAGGAGATCCGTCCCCGTGGCCCACCCTCGTGGCTCATCCAGCCATTGAAGTCATCCTGAAGGAGCTGTACGCAACCTTGTTACTTGAGCTAAAGAATGCTGCAAGAAACAGCGGAGTGCAATGCGAAAGGCGGTCACTGGGATACAGTGACATTTGAGATGCTTCGCTGCGCT
>MTBK01220793.1_pt1 | contig 13754 bp, 12 predicted proteins | sample 1535981 | NCBI WGS metagenome assembly MTBK01 (sample SAMN06109225, study PRJNA356200) | anaerobic digester metagenome | isolation source: biogas reactors fed with pig manure or primary and secondary sludge | place: Spain | collected 2016-06-30 | reverse complement strand
GAACGAGTTATTGTGCACAAGGAATGAGTCATTGTGCCCAATGAACGAGTTTTTGTGCCCAATAAACGAGTTATTGGGCTCAATGAACGAGTTATTGGCGCCAATGAACGAGTTATTGGCCCAATAAATGACTTATTGGCGCCAATGAACGAGTTATTGGCACCAATAAATGAGTTATTGGGCCAAATGAGCGAGTTATTGGTTTGACTGGCCGGCATTTTTGGCTGTTTGGCGGCGTCGATGGAAAAAAAAGGGCTTGTGCGTGACGCATGCGAAGCGGGACCGCCCGCCGCGCGGGCTTAATTCTCCCAATCGCCGTGGCCTTCGCGGGTGACGGCGTAGCCGCGGGCGGTGAGATGTTTCTGAATGGCGAGCGCGTGATCGTTATCGCGGACCTCGAGGAGCATTTCGATACCGACGCGGCCCAAAGGGGCGAGCCACATCGCCCGACGGTGAAAGACCTCGATCACATTTGCACCGGCAGCCGCCACCGCGTCGAGCAGGCCCGCCAGATTGCCCGGCCTGTCAACGACAAGCACGCTGAACATCACATAACGGCCGTGGCGCACAAGAGCGTCTTCGAGAACGCGCGTGAGAAGATTGGCGTCGATATTGCCGCCGGCCAGCACGATGCACACATTCTCGCCCGCCGATATGTTAATTTTGCCCGCAAGCACCGCCGCCAGCCCCGCGGCACCCGCGCCCTCGACCACAAGCCTGTTATTCTGCACGCTGTGAAAGATCGCCTCGGCGATCTCTTCGTCAGCCACCTCGACGACCTCGTCAACGTATTCGCGAATGATCGGCAGCGTCAGTTCGCCCGGCGTCTTTACGGCAATGCCGTCGGCAATCGTCGGTTTTGTCTCCGGAATGACCGCGCGGCCCTCGGCAAGCGAAGGCTTGACCCACGAAACGGCCGCCGACTGAACGCCGATGACGCGCACGTCGGGCTTTAGCGACTTTGCGGCGATGGCAATGCCCGACATCACGCCGCCGCCGCCTATCGGCACGATGATCGTGGCGACATCGGGCAAAGATTCGACGATCTCGAGGCCGATAGTTCCCTGCCCGGCGATGATCCGCTCGTCATCGTAAGCGTGGACGTAGGTCAGGCCGTTCTCTTTCTGAAGCTCGCGCGAATAAGCGACCGCTTCGTCAAACGTCGTGCCCTCTAAGATCACCTCAGCGCCATAGCCGCGCGTGGCATTTACCTTTGTCAGCGGTGCAAACTCAGGCAAAACGATCGTCGCCGCCGTGCCGACATACCGAGCGGCCAGCGCCACGCCCTGCGCGTGGTTGCCCGCCGAAGCAGCGATCACGCCGCGCGCCTTTTCGTCGTCAGAAAGCTGCGAGATCTTGTTGTAGGCACCGCGCAGCTTGAAGGAACCGCTCTTTTGCAGGCTCTCGGCCTTGAGGTTTATGCTCGCGCCCATCTCGCGCGACAGACGCGCGTCCGCGATCACGGGCGTTTGATTGATAACGCCCGCAATGCGCGTGCGGGCGGCCTTTATTTCATCTAGTGTGACAGCCATATCCGTGACGCCGATTATAGCAAAGACGCCGCGAATGAGATATATTCACCTGTATCACACATCGGAGGTCTTATGCCTGAGCTTTTTGGTTTTGGTGCAGTGTTTCTCATATTTCTCGGCATCGCGCTGCTCACCGTCGCGTGGAAAACGATCAAGATCGTCCCGCAATCGACAGTTTTGCTCATCGAGCGCCTCGGCCGCTTTAATCGCCTCGGCAACAGCGGGCTCAATATAATCGTGCCGTTCTTCGAGGCGCCTCGCGCCGTCTATTGGCTCAATGTCCGCCCCGGCACGACGTATATCGATCTTCGCGAACAGTTCATCGATCTGCCGCCGCAGAGCGTCATCACCCGCGATAACGTGATGGTCAACGTCGATTCCGTCGTCTATTGGCAGATAACCGACCCGACAAAGGCCACCTACGAGGTAAATGACCTCGTCGGCTCGATCGTGCAGCTCACATTCACCGGCATGCGCAGCGTGATCGGCAAGCTCGACCTCGACCACACGCTTTCGAGCCGCGACCAGATCAATAATGAGCTCAGAATGATCCTCGATGAGGCCACAGACAAATGGGGCGTTAAGGTAACGCGTGTGGATATCAAGAATATCAGCCCGCCCGAGGACGTGCGCATCACCATGGAAAAGCAAATGACCGCCGAACGCAACCGCCGCGCCCTCGTCCTCCAGGCCGAAGGCGACAAACAGGCCGCCATCATGCGCGCCGAAGGAGAAAAACAGGCCGCCGTCACCCGCGCCGAAGGCGAAAAGGCATCAGCCATCCTCGAGGCCGACGGCGCCGCTCAGGCCCGCCTGCTCGCGGCCTCGGCCGAGGCGACCGCCATCGCCCAGATCGCCGGTGCCATCGGCGACCGGGGCCAAACCGCACAATACCTCATCACAGCGCGTTATGTTGATTCGATGCGCGACATGGCCCGCACCCAAAACAGCAAGGTTATCTTCATGCCGACAGAAACGTCCGCCGTTCTATCGAGCGTCGGAGCATTTAAGGAAGTTTTCAGCGAGACCGGCAAGGACGCGGGTGAACTCCCCAAACCGCGCAGCCCGCGTGAACTCGACAAATAAATGCTAAAGGCCATCATCGTCATCCTGATCGTCCTCGGCCTCGCCATCGCGGCCCTCGCCTACCGCTACGGCTTCATTTTGAATCCGACGCCAACCGAGCCGCCGCCGCAAAGGTCCATTTACGAATTCACGATGAAGGACATCGACGGCAATGACGTGCGATTGGACACCTATCGCGGTAAGGTCGTGATGATCGTCAACGTCGCGAGCAAATGCGGCTACACGCCGCAGTACGAGGGGCTGGAGAATATCTACAAGAAGTATAAGGATCGCGGCTTTGTGGTGCTCGGCTTCCCTGCTAACAATTTTCTCGGCCAGGAGCCCGGCTCCGACGCCGACATCAAGGACTTTTGCCGCCTCACCTACGGCGTGTCGTTCCCGATGTTCTCAAAGATATCCGTCACCGGAAGCGACCAGCATCCGCTCTACACTCTGCTGACCAGCAAGCGGTCAGATCCGGAGTTCGGCGGCGATATCAAGTGGAACTTCAACAAGTTCCTCCTCGACAGGAACGGCAAGGTCGTCGCAAGATTCGCGACGAAAGAACTGCCCGAAAGTGAAACCGTTGCCGCCGCCATCGAGAAACAACTGTAATACGCTTCCGAAATGTCCCGAATCCTCACGTTCCTCTTCCTGCTCGCCGCTATTGTTGTGCTCGTAGTCTGCGCCGTCTCGTATTGGGCCTACTCGGCCGTCAATTCGCCGCACCAGCACGACAAAGCAAACGTTTACGTAAAGATCGAGAAAGGCTCGACGCCGCCCCAGATCGTCTCAAAACTGTTTTCCGAACGTATTATCGCCAGCGAGACGGCCGCGAGCCTTTATCTGCGCTTATTCGCCGACGGCAGCAAACTGCAGGCAGGCGAGTATCTTTTCCCGTCGCCGATCTCGGTCGTACAGGTGTTCAAACAACTCGAGAAAGGCCAGGATCTGACGATCAAGCTGACCATTCCCGAAGGATTTACCAGATTTGATATCGCCAAGAGGATCGCGGAGCGGTTTCCGCAGACGCCGCCTGTCGATGACAAGGCCATCCTCGTGATGATGGACGACGTGACCCCGATCAAGGACATCTCACCGACGGCGCCCAACCTCGAAGGCTATATGTATCCGACGACCTACAGCTTCGCGCGCGACGCAAAGCCGCAGGACATCATCAAGGCAATGGTCGATCAGTTTCGCAAGTTCTGGAAACCTGAGTGGACGCAGCAAGCCAAATCGATCGGCCGCACGCCGCAGGAGATCGTAACTATCGCTTCCCTGATCGAGACCGAGACCGGCGTCGAGAGTGAACGGCCGATCGTCGCAGGCATCATCAATAATCGCCTCGCCCGCAACATTCCGCTCGGCATCGACCAGACCAACGTCTATATCGCCAAGATGCGCGGGCGTTGGGACGGCACGATCCACAAGAGCGACCTTGAGGTCGATTCGCCCTACAACACGCGGACCAAGACCGGCATTCCGCCCGGCCCGATCTCGTCCGTCACCGAAAGTTCCATTCGCGCCGCCCTCAACCCGCAGCCGAACGATTATATCTTTTACGTCCGCAATGTCGATGCAAACGACGGCTCACATTGGTTCTATTCGTCAGCCGCAGAGTTTGAGAAAGGCAAGGCGAGGTATCAGCAGTGGCTGGAGAAGGAGCGGCTGGAGAAACGTGCGCAATCCGACAACGCGCAGTAGAATGAGTTTTGTTCGCGATGCGCCCAATACGTCTCTTAACAATTACCCTAGCCTCGACCATCGTGTTGTTCTCGGCATTGAGCCTCGTCAGTTACTTGATCAAGGCAGATCAGGCCCGTAACGATTACTATCGCGAACAAGACGAAGAGCGCGGCGGTGTCACGTTTTACGGGCCCTACTGTTACCCCGATCGGCATCCCCAGTTCTTGTTGACTGTTGCCGCCATTAATTTCTTCATGCTCGCGGGACTCTGTTTTGCTCGGACCGCACTGTTAACTGTACTGCTTCCGATACCGTCACTTGCCGCGTTCGCATATTGGTTTATGAGCACTCAAGAAATGCTGGCGGTGAATGAAACCAAGCCCGAACTAGTAACCTTGGACCGATATCTGTATAGTGCCTCAGCGCTCGATGTTGGAGTTCTTTCCTTGCTTCTCGTAATACTTCTATTGGGATGCGTCCAGTTGATGAGACGTCGGAGGGAATTTGAATCCCTTCCATAGAATGATAAAGCTTCTGGCGCTCGACCTTGATGGCACAACGCTAAGTTCTGGTGGCGATATCTCAACGGCGAACCGCGCCGCAATCCGTGCGGCCGAGGAGGCAGGCGTACTCGTGACGATCGCTACCGGCCGCCGGTTTCGCGATGCACGGCCTGTTGGGATCGATCTGGGGCTGAATGCACCGCTGATCACTCACAATGGCGGGCTGTTGAAATTTGCCGTCTCGATGGAGACCATTCACTGCTCGCTGCTGTCGCCTGAGATGAGCCACGAGATAGTGCGCGTGGGCAAATCGCTCGGCGGCGACGCGCTCGTCAGCGTCGATCCGCACGGCACGGGCACGCTGCTTTACGACCGCGTGTCCGATGACAATGTGCCGCTCAAGAAATATCTCCACTGGGCCGAAGGCCTTCACGGCGGCACTGCCGGACGGCAGGGCGTCGAGCATGTGCCGGAATTGGAGGAGATAATCGGCGGCGAGGACGTTGTCCACATTTCCTTTTCAGGCACCTGCGAACCGATGCGTGCCCTGGAGCAGTCGCTGCGTGATCAGCTCGGCAGCGCCGTCACGCTGCTGGCGACGGTTTATCCGCATCTGGACTTTACTCTGCTCGATATTCTGCCGCCTGATGCCTCGAAAGGCCACGGTGTCGAAAGGCTGGCCGCTCTCAACGATCTGACGGCGGCGCAGGTAATGGTCATTGGCGATAATTTCAACGACCTCGAGATGCTCGAATATGCCGGAACACCCGTCGTCATGGGAAACGCAGACCCGAAGTTGCTCGAACGTAGCGAATTTTATACAACATTAAGTAACGATGAGGGCGGCGTTGCAGCCGCCATTGAACGCTTTATCTTGAATCAGGAGAATAATTAGTGGCAAACAAGATCGCAGTTATCGATACGAACCACGGCACCATAAAGATCGAGCTTCTCGAACAGGACGCTCCAAAGACAACAGAGAATTTCAGTCTGCTAGCCGGTAGGAACTACTACGACGGCGTCATTTTTCACCGCGTGATCCCGAATTTTATGGTCCAGGGCGGCGACCCGCTCGGCGAGGGCTACGGCGGCGAGTCGGCGTGGGGCGGCAAATTCGACGACGAGATAGACCGCGGCTCGATGCTGTACGCGGGCATGTATGAGAAAGGCACGGTGGCAATGGCGAATTCCGGGCCCAACACAAACGGCTCCCAGTTCTTTATCATGCACGTCGATTATCCGCTGCCGCCGAGTTATACCAAGTTTGGCCGCGTTATCGAAGGGCAGGAAGTTGTCGATTCCATCGCGGGCGTTGCGACCAACCAGAACGACAAGCCGCTCGAACAGGTCGTGATGAACAGCGTCCGTATTGAGGAAGGCATGTGGTAGATGCGTGCCGTCGTTCAACGCGTTTCGCGGGCTAGGGTTACAGTTGAGGACCGCGTCACGGGCGAGATCGCGGGCGGAATGCTCGTCCTGCTGGGCGTATCGACCGAGGATGACGAGACGGCAGCGGATTATCTTGTCGACAAGCTCATCAACCTGCGCATCTTCGCAGATGGCGACGGCAAGATGAACTTGTCGCTCACCGATATCGATGGCGAGATGCTTGTAGTATCGCAGTTTACCCTCTACGGCGATACTCGGCGAGGGCGACGGCCATCGTTCATTGCGGCGGCTGAAGGCGAAAAGGCAACGGCTCTTTACGAATATGTTGTCAAAAGATCGCGTGAGTTCGGGCGGAAGGTCATGACCGGAGAATTCGGCGCGATGATGGACGTTGAACTCGTCAATGACGGCCCTGTTACGATCATTCTAGATAGTGAGAAGACGATCTAAGCAATTATGAACCGAAAACTACTTATCGCTCTTGCTTTGACTGCCTCAGCAGTTATCTCGTGCAGTAGTCCTGCCAACAACTCGAAGCCTGCGACGGCAACTAAAACATCGCCCGCATTGAAGAAAGGCGTTGCCCCGGTAGCCGATCTAGAAGTGGCGCTCATCGAAATGGAGAACCCCGCCTACGGGACCATGAAGATGGAACTTTACTCGAACATTGCCCCCAAGGCAGTCGAGCGGTTCAAGGAATTGGCCAAGGAAGGCTATTACGAGGGCATTATCTTCCATCGCGTTAACGATTCCGTCATTCAGGCAGGTAATGCTGATACGAAGCCCGGAAAGTCACCAAATCCCGCGAAAGAGGGCGATTCAGGCAAGCCGAATGTGCCTGCTGAGTTTTCAGACGTTCCGTATGACACTGGAATTGTCGGTGCAGCCCGCCTTGGAAATGATGTCAACTCGGCGAATGCTCAGTTCTTTATCATGCTCAAGCGCGAGGCGGCGTTTGATAACAAATACACCGTCTTTGGCAAGATCATTGACGGAATGAACAACGTGCGAACGATAGCCGGTGCTCCGCGTAATGGCGAGCGGCCGACGGAAGCAATCCGGATCAAGAAGGTAACGATCGTTCCCCGCTAACCGAACGGCGGTGATATAATCCAACTCATCCGCTCGCGTAGCTCAGTGGATAGAGCGCTTCCCTCCGGAGGAAGAAGTCGCAGGTTCGACTCCTGCCGCGAGTACCACATCGAAAAAGGCGTTCCGATTTCCGGAACGCCTTTTCTCCTCCAGCCAAGGTAATGAGGACTACCTAACCTTGAGAGCAGGATCGCCCAAAAGGACCCACGAATATCCAACGTCGCTGCCGGCTATCGTGGACTTTGCCGCCTTGACGAGATCCCCCATCCGCTTGATATTGCTCTCGCTGACGTCGTTGTAGAATTGCGCCCCCATTGTAAACTGGAAATCCGGAGTAGTCTCGGTCGTAGAAGCCCATGTGACAGCACCGCCCCCGTTCTGGGCAAAGAGGAGCCGCTCAGAAACCGATTCGGCCACCGGGCTAGGCCGGAAGAATACGCCGTTATAACAGGTCAACATTGTAAATATCGACTGTCGGTGACCGTTGGTCAGAAGCGGCGGGTCATTCGAATTGAAGAACGTAAGGTTCCCCCAGACGCCCGACGTGCCATGCCCCGCATAATTAACGATAAACATACCTGTGTTCAGCCCATTCATCAGGTTTGTGTGCGCCTGCGGGTCAGGCGTCATCTGATTTGGGGGCGGCAACCCGCGCGGAACAAGGAGCGACGGCATTGACGGAGGCATTTCGTTTCGGAGTCCAAGGCTCATGCCCTCGAAATCAAATCCTTGCGGAAGATCAAAGGCGTAGAGCCCCCCACGATCGAGGCTTTGGTTCTCAATTGTCTCAAAACCCATGCTCTTATCGAGAACGGTAGAAATGGCGAAACCACTCCTTGCCGGCACACGGCCCATAGGAATCTCGGCCAGGCCGTCATTATTAAAATCCGCCAATGCCTCATCACTTCCGCTCTCTTCAAAGATCAGGTTAACGAACTTTGTTGGCACAAGGTCCCAGTTGCCAAATCCTTCGTAATTTCTCGGATCATACGATCCGTCACCCAGCAATAGCACATACTCAGGAGACCCGTCCCAACTCTTATACGCGTATTCGAGGAAATCCTTCACGGCGTCCGCGGACAAGGAACCGTAGCTAAACTCGTCAAATATGTCTGCGACGTCGACGACTCCGACCAAATAGCTGCCGCCGGCGGTCGACTGCCGGAATGTTTTCCATTGCTGGGCAGAATTCAGGAAGTCTTGGGCCGAATGCGAGATGATCAGGTATTGGACGGTGTGGCCCGGTGTGGACCACGTCGACGGATTATTAAATGTTACCGAGAACGGAGACAAGAACGACGCATTTTCCGCGGCATACATGACCATCGACCTATGCGATGGCAGTTTAGCGGTAAATGTCCCTCCATCCTGGACAACATTTAGGCCTATGACTTCCTGCGGAATTCCAGGATAGGTGGTGTCGAATACACGAATGTTAGCCGTCGAGAAACCGCCGACATCAACTTTCCGATAGCCCGGCGTAAAGTAGGACAGCCGATCGCCCGCGGCCTTAAACTCACGGTTATACGTGATCTCTGCCTGGTCAAAATAACTCGCGCTCGACGAGTCGAACTCCGTCAGATCGAGCAAGTTATTGCCCTCGACAAGAAAACTTGTCGGAATCGTAAGGGTCGCCTGATACGCGTTATTCCCTGCACCGAGTACGAACCCGGCCTCGTTCCCATTGATCACTACCTTTACGTTGTGCGTAGAGCCAACAATACCCTGAAGTTTCACACGGATAGAGGCAGTCGCAGCGGTGGTATCGATACTGTTCAGGAAGATCCCTATTGGCGTAGGCATGGGACTCGACGTTACGGCGCGACCCCAATAATTCTCAAGATCTCCATTCTTGATCAACCCGTTATAGCTGGTCCGTTCCCGCATCTGCGCAGAACTTCGATAGCTTCGCGCCTGAACCGCGCCGCCAACGTTTCGGATCACTTTGGTGTCAATACGCCTTCCGGGTGTCGAATCAGCCAACAGATAGTACACCCGCGTGTCACTTTCCCGCGTGTCCCGTCCGGTGCCGTAAAACTCGATATATTGGTCGCCCGCTCCGACGATGATCGCCTGCTCGACGCCTTCCATAAAGAGCCGCCAATTGGCCGATGGCGAATTGACGTTGAAACCGGCCGTCTCGAGCTGTGACCTAGTTACACGATAGAAACCTTCAGATTTGACGCATATCTTAGCCCCCGGCTGTGAAACGACCCACCGATGCGTATTGATGTCCGCCTCAGGCTGGGCATGTTCGATGATCTCGCTAAGCTCCTTGGTTAGTCCAAGCCCGCCGCGCAAGACAATGCCCGTCTTTGACCCGTTCACCCGCTCGATGTCGGCACGCGAACGGCCCACCTCTACCTCAAGATCCCTAACATATCGGACTCCGAAAGGTGTGCCGCTCGACAGCCGCCCGCCGATAAACGTATTGTCGATAACATAGACGCTGTCGAGACTGCCGTCAGCGTCGTACAGTTCATATTCCTCGCCACTGTGGCCGGGCAGGCTCGGCTTGAAGGCGGAACCCGTGATCAGTGTCTGATTCACGAGTTCTCGACCACTTGGAGTAATCCGATAGACGCTAAATCCGAAATTCTTCGTCTCAATTGATGTGTGCCACCTAATGAGAACGCCCTTTCCTTCAGAAACGGCATCTATATGGTCGAATGCGATCTCTCCTTCGGCCAATGCGGGTTTGACCGCTTTTCGACGCCCGCTCTGGGCAAATATCGGAAGCGCTGCCGACGCGAGCAGAGCAAACAACAGAAGACTAGACGCTATTCTTTTCATTTCTTTTCTCCGGTCCTGCCGGGAAGGGACGGCGTAATACTAACGAATCTTACTCCTAGAGATTCTGTAAATTTAACACTTACACCTGAATTATTCAACAAGTTTTCAATGGGTCTGGAATTCGAAGCCGTCAATTCGGTCGAGCCCGGACCAATTCAAGGTATAATCGTACCGAATTCTTCAAACCACCTCGGCTGACGGGCCCTGAAGGAGTTGCCGAAGTACGTACTGCAGAATGCCGCCGTTCTTGTAATACTCTACCTCGATCGGTGTATCGATTCGCAAAATCAACGAAACGTCTATTTTCTCGCCGCTTTCACGAATGATCGTAAGAGTCACGTCCTGTTGCGGCTTAACTTCGTCGGCGGCGAGACCAGTGAGATCAAAGGTCTCCGTACCGTCGATTTTCAGCGATTGCGCCGTATCACCGTTCTTGAATTGCAGCGGGAGAACGCCCATGCCGACGAGATTTGAGCGGTGAATGCGCTCGAATGACTCGGTGATCACGGCCTTGACGCCCATCAACGCCGTGCCTTTCGCCGCCCAATCGCGCGAGCTTCCGGTCCCGTATTCTTTACCGGCAAAGATCACAAGCGGCGTGTTTTCAACCTTATATTGCATCGCCGCGTCGTAAATCGTCGCTTCCGCGCCGTCGGGCTGGTGTTTCGTCAAGCCGCCTTCGACCGGCGCGACCATCAGATTTTTTATGCGAACGTTTGCAAATGTCCCACGGAGCATCACGCGGTCGTTGCCACGACGCGAGCCGTAGGAATTGAAATCGACGGGCGTCACGCCAAGCTCTTGCAGATACTTGCCGGCGGGTGAATTTGCTTTGATCGCGCCGGCGGGCGAGATATGATCGGTCGTCACCGAGTCGCCAAATATCGCAAGCGCCCGCGCGCCTATCACGTCCACAAACGCTCCGGTCGCCATCGAAAAGCCCTCAAAATACGGCGGCTCCTGAATGTATGTCGAGTCGGCGTCCCACTCGTAAATTTGTCCGACGCTCGACTCGATGTCGTTCCACATCGGGTTTTGCTCGGCAAACTCGGAATAAAGCCGCTTGTAAACCGCCGGGTCGAACGCAGCCGCGAGCATCTCTTTTACCTCATCGAGCGACGCCCAAATGTCTTTTAGAAAAACGTCGTTGCCGTCACGGTCTTTGCCGATCGGCTGCGTGTTGATGTCGTCGAGAACGGTTCCGGCGAGCGCAAACGCGACTACGAGCGGCGGCGACATGAGGAAATTTGCCTTTACGTTTTGGTGAACGCGCGCCTCGAAGTTGCGATTGCCCGACAGCACGGACGCCGCAACGAGATCGTTATCGACGATAGACTTTTCGATTCCTGCGTCGAGCGGCCCGCTGTTGCCGATACAAGTCGTGCAGCCGTAGCCGACGAGGTTAAAACCGACGGCGTTGAGATGCTGCTGCAAGCCTGTCCTTTCGAGATATTCGGTGACGACGCGCGAGCCCGGCGCGAGCGACGTTTTGACGTAATCCGGCACGCGCATTCCGCGCTGCGCAGCTTTTTTTGCGACGATTCCGGCGGCGATCATCACCGACGGGTTCGACGTGTTTGTGCACGAAGTTATCGCGGCGATCACCACGTCGCCGTGACCGAGCGTGGCTGCCGTCGGCTCACATTCGGCGGAAGTTTCGACGCGGTCGGGTGTCGGGCGATTGTTGACCATTTCAATTTCTCCAATCGTTGCGGCTCGAGCAAGCGTTTTGCCGTTCTGGTTGCCGCCGCCGGCAACTTCGTCTTCGCCATCGCGACACAACTCAACCGAGTGACGTTTGCGAAGGTCGTCAATCGATTTGCCGTAACCGCCGTCGGCGAGCGATTTTGCAAACAACTCGGCGAATCTGTCATCGAGGTTCGCAAGCTCGATGCGATCCTGCGGACGCTTTGGCCCGGCGACTGCGGCGCCGACCGTGCCGAGATCGAGTTCGATGACCGTCGAGTAATCGACCTCGCCTTTGCGCGGAATGCCGAACATCTCCTGCGCCTCGTAGTAGTTTCGAATCGTCTTGATTTGTTCGTCGCTGCGACCCGTGTTTGCAAAATAGTCGAGCGTCTTTTCGTCCGTCGGGAAAAGGCCCATTGTCGCGCCGTATTCGGGCGCCATGTTGGCGATCGTCGCGCGGTCGGTTGCATTGAGCGCGGCCGCGCCTTCGCCATAGAACTCGACAAACTTGCCAACGACCTTTGCTTCGCGGAGCATCTCGGTAATTCGCAGAACAAGATCGGTCGCGGTTGCGCCTTGCGGCAGATCACCGTGCAGATTTACACCAACAACATCCGGCGTCAAAAAGTAAACCGGCTGGCCGAGCATTCCGGCCTCGGCCTCGATGCCGCCGACACCCCAACCGACGATCCCGACGCCGTTGATCATCGTCGTGTGCGAATCGGTGCCGACGAGCGAGTCAGGAAAATAAACGCCGTCGCGGTTCATCACTCCTTTCGCGAGATATTCGAGATTCACCTGATGCACGATTCCGATGCCCGGCGGCACTACTGAGAAACCGCTGAACGCCTGAGTTCCCCACTTCAAGAAACGATACCGCTGTTCGTTCCGCTTGAACTCCATCTCCATGTTCCGCTGATACGCTGCTTCGCTGCCCGCGTAATCGACCTGCACGCTGTGATCGATCACAAGATCGACCGGCACAAGCGGCTCGATCACCGACGGGTCTTTGCCCATCCGCTTCACAGCCGAACGCATCGCCGCGAGATCGACAAGCAGCGGCACGCCGGTAAAATCTTGCAAGATGACACGAGCGACAACAAAAGGAATCTCCTCGGTGCGTTCGGCTGTCGCTTGCCAAGCCGCGAGCGCACGGACATTCGCCTCGCTCACCTTCTTGCCGCAGTCAAAATTGCGCAGCACGCTCTCGAGCACCACGCGGATCGAAACCGGCAGCCGCGAGATCGCGCCAAGTCCTTCTTTCTCAAGCTGCGGCAGCGAATAAAATACTCCATCGCCACCATCGCCCGTCTTAAACTTTTGCCGCGTGCCGAACAGTTCGTGTGTCATAGTCGTTTCTCGTGAATAGTGTCCAAACTATGATTATAAAAGCGTTTTACAGTGATTACAAAGCAAGATTCCTGACGACCTTATTTCGATTGACTTACCTTCCTCATCGGAGTATATTGCGCCACGTTAGCCCAAAACTCGCTTTGGACAAAGACCGCGGTTGAAGAATTTCTGGGCATTTTCATTTCTTATTAGCTATTGGAGGTGCGTAAATGTTGAAGAAAAGTTTTGCCATTACGGACATAAGAACTGTTATCCGTTTCGGAATTTGTTTTGTATTGATATTCATTATTGGCTCACCCTACACTCCAATAAAAACGCAAGAGCGCAACCACGTGAAACTGATAAATAATCTAGAAAATTACGGGATACGATTGATTGGGCCGGCGGATGAGGTCTTTGAAGCTGAAATGGATCGGTATCTTGGGGGTAATTCGTCTAAGCTGAAGCCGTTGATAGAAGTTGCCGACTCGCTCGCGGTAATTGTCAAGAGTGGATCGACGAAGCAAGTTCTCGGTATCAGTCTGCGATGGGAGTTTGTCAGTGATGACGGTGTAACCATCCCCTAAAGTAGTACCGATCAAAAGTGGAGTAAACCGGCTGATAGAATAACGGAAAAGGAGGCCGGGAATGAAGAGGAGCAAGTTTAGCG
>MTBK01195209.1_pt1 | contig 13781 bp, 13 predicted proteins | sample 1535981 | NCBI WGS metagenome assembly MTBK01 (sample SAMN06109225, study PRJNA356200) | anaerobic digester metagenome | isolation source: biogas reactors fed with pig manure or primary and secondary sludge | place: Spain | collected 2016-06-30 | reverse complement strand
GACTGGCAGGCTATCAAGCAACTCGCTCAGGATCGCTATCGCAACTGGGATTGGAACTATGGCCGTTCACCGGCTTTTGATATTCGGCGTGAGACCCGCTATCCGGGTGGTGAGATAGAGGTTTACCTTGATGTCGCCCAGGGTGTCATCAAAGATATCAAGTTTTATGGCGACTTTTTTGGACAACGCAGTGTGGACGAATTAGAGTGCGCCCTTATGAACGTCCAATATACCCCCATCGCTATAGCCAGCGCCCTTGAAAACCTGCCCATTAGAGATTATTTTGTAAACTTCAGCCTTGAAGAGCTCATCAGCCTTTTGTATTAGGTGCCAGGATGAATTGTTTAAAGAACTTCGATAGCGTTTCGAGAGAGGACCCTCTGGAGAATATTCACAAATTGACGCATTTAGCCATTGGCGCTCATCAGGACGATATCGAAATCATGGCGCTGCATGGCATTTTGGCTTGTTACAAGCAGGAACACAATCGCTTTGGCGCTTGTGTTGTAACCGATGGACGCGGTACGCCACGAAGCGGTGAATACGCTAACGTAAGCGATGATGAGATGGTTGAAATCCGCGCCACGGAACAAGCCAAGGCCGCTAAAATCGGCGATTATGCCAACTGCGTCCTTTTGGGACATCAAAGCAGTGAGGTTCGCCACTTGGATTTCGAGCCGCTGACCAGCGAGTTGGTCAGGCTTTTTCAATTGGCGCAACCGAAGATCGTTTACACACACAACCTGGCTGATAAGCACAAAACGCATCTTGCGGTTGGATTGCACGTCATCAAAGCCATTCGGCGCTTACCAAAGGAACTCCGCCCAGAAAAGCTTTATGGTTGCGAGGTGTGGCGCTCTTTGGACTTTTTGCCGGATGAACACAAGGTGCTCCTGGATGTTTCCGCGCGTCCGGAATTGCAATCAGCGTTGATAAACGCTTATCGCTCGCAAATCGTGGGCGGAAAAAACTATGAGCAAGCTGTCATCGGGCGGCTCCTCGCGAATGCTACTTTTCAAGACGCTTACGCGCCAGACGCCCATTCGCGTTTAAGCATCGCAATGGATATGACACCTCTTATCTTGGATGATCAGCTAAGCCCACGCGCGTTTATGCGGGACATCCTGCGCGCGACCAGGGATGAGATTGATGGCAATCTTGCTGGTTTTTTAGGGTGATTTGCCTTTCTCAGGTGAGTAATTGATATTCTTTGTGCGCGGCAAGGATGCCACGCACCAGTAGGTAAACAAACCATCACATCCAAAGCCTTTTCACCGTAGAGTAAAACAAAAAACCGTGGACTTCTAACCACGGTTGAGCACTTAATTTATTTGCTCGCGGAGGCGTCTCGCCGACGCAATTAATTTGGCTTTTGAGCCAGCAGACGATATTCGTTCTCAGCTAAAACCCTGCCAATTTCCCAAACATCAACACCGCGTTCATCTGCCAAAGCCTTGAACCTCGAAACTTTTTCAGCAGGCACACCCATCAACAAGCCACCGCTGGTCTGTGGGTCAAAAATGGCCATGTGTTGGTTTTCAGTCAGTTCGGAGTCAAGAAAAACGTCCTTGCCAAAATACTTGTGGTTGTTAAACGCGCCACCGGGATAGGTAAAAGCCTCAATGCAAGCCCGCGCACAATCGTGGACCGGCAAATGGTCATACCAAAACTCCAGCCCGACGCCAGAAACCTTTGCCATTTCTGATGCATGCCCCATAAGTCCAAAGCCGGTAATATCGGTCACCGCCTGCAAGTCACAGGCTTCTGCCAGCTCTGCCGCGTCTTTGTTCAGGCGCATCATCCAATCGGTAATTGCTTGCAGAGCATCTGGACCTAACTTGCCACGTTTTAGGGCGGTCGTACTTACCCCAATGCCCAAAGGTTTGCTCAAAAACAGCGCGTCGCCTGCCTGCAAGCCCTTTTTGGTAAGGATATCCACAGGATCCACCAAACCCAAAACAGCTAATCCAACTTTTGGTTCGGGGTCTGTTACGGTATGCCCGCCAGCAATGACCACACCCGCCTCATCACACTTATCTGCCGCGCCACGCATAATCTCGCGCAAAACTTCCACCGGTAAGTTCGCGGGCAAGGCGGCGATATTAAGCGCCAAAACAGGTTTAGCACCCATCGCATAGATATCGGAAATGCTGTTGGCAGCCGCGATGGCGCCATAGGCATAGGGGTCATCCACGACCGGTGTAAAGAAGTCGGTCGTTAAGACCACCGCGCTATGCTCGTTCAGTTTCCACACAGCGGCGTCATCAGGCATACTGAGACCAACCAGCAAGTCTGGGTAGTCTTCAGCAATAAATTTCGCTTTGATTGGCTGCAGAACCTGCGCCAGTGCTTCAGCACTTAGTTTTGAGGCTCAACCAGCAGTGCTTGACAGCGCGGTCAAGCGGATGTCTTGGGCATTTTTATCCATGGGAATTATTGTATCCGATTTATTTCATGTTGGGAACAATCCATCCCTTGCAAAATAATACAAAACCTATAACGCAAGAAAGCCTAAAAAGGGTGACTGTAGATGGGCGAGTAGCGATTACTTCGCTTCGCTACCTTAATAAAGCGACTACAGGTATAATGGAAGCGCTTCGGCAGCAGGTATTAATAGCCGAAACGAGTTGATACGTTTGATGTCTCGGGCGAGAAAAGCGTCCGATGGTTTTCATGCGTGTCTAAATGAATCAGGCAGTCTTTCGCCCTGTGTTACTGCCTTTCGGGCTCAAATTGGAGATCATAAATCAGATGTGAGCCTTCAAAATGCATGGCAGCGAGAGAATGTTATTCTGTCGGATTAATCTTTAAAAACAAACGCGTTAATCACCGCGATATAAAAAAAAATTAAGGAGATTAATCAATGAAACAAATTCGTGTGCTTCAATGGGGGTTGGGTGCAATGGGCAGTGGCATGGCCAAGCTCGCGCTCAAAAAATCAGGTCTCAAAATCGTTGCCGCTGTGGATGGCTACGAAGGTTATAACGGCAAAGACCTGGGTGAGGTTATCGGTGTGGAAAACACCGGCGTAATCGTCACCAACAAGCCCGAAACCGTCTTAGATAAAGAAAAAGTCGACGTTGTAGTCATCGCCACCACTTCGTGGACTGGAAAACAAATGCCGGATTTGCGCAAAATTCTCAAAGCGGGCATCAACTGTATTTCTATCGCCGAGGAAATGTCAACGCCGGAAGCGCAAAACCCCGAACTCGCCAAAGAGCTGGATGAACTCGCCAAAGCCAACGGGGTGAGCATCCTGGGTACTGGCGTGAACCCCGGCTACGTGCTTGATCTGATGGTCGTCATGCTGACCGGCGGTTGCCATGAGGTGGAACGCATTGAAGCTTCACGCGTCAATGACCTTAGCCCTTACGGGCCCACCGTGATGGAAACCCAAGGTGTGGGTACCAGCCCCGAAGCTTTCCGTGCTGGCGTTGAAGCTGGCACCATCGTCGGGCACGTCGGCTTCCCGGAATCCATCCGCATGATCAGCGACGCGGTCGGTTTGGGCGTTGACCGCATCGAAGAAATCCGCGAGCCTATCGTCAGCTCCGTGCGCCGCGAAACCCCGCATGTGGTCATTGAACCCGGCATGGTGGCTGGTTGCGCGCACATTGGCATCGGCTACCGTGGCGATAAAGAAGTTATCCGCCTCATCCACCCACAACAGGTCCATCCTCAGCTTGAGGGGCAGGACACTGGTGATTACATCAACATCTACGGTACGCCCGAAGTCCATATGGCGATTACCCCTGAATATGCTGGTGGCATCGCCACCCAGGGCATCGCCGTCAACATGATCCCCCACGTTTTCGCTGCTACACCTGGACTCAAACGCATGATTGACATGCCTACACCAGCAGCACTGATGGGCGAAACAGCTTATACCCGAAGGGTTTAAGCTATGGCAAAAATCGAAAAAGGAACCTGGGTTGAAATTGAGCGCGTTGTTTTGCAACCCGCGGAACGTGCTCAGAACTTACCCGAAGATACCAAGAAAACCCCATACCTCATGCGCTTAAGCGGTTTTTTGACTGCGGACGCTGAGATAGGTGATGAAGTAACTGTCAAATCGCTCATTGGGCGAAAGCATCAGGGCATGTTAAAGGTGGTCAATCCCAGCTATAACCACAGTTTTGGACCAACCATGGCTGAACTCTTAGATATCGGTATCGACGAAGAGGAGGCATAATGAGCGCGCGCGATAACAGCTACAGTGCCGTTATGGCACGCAGTAACGAAATCATGAAAGCCTCTGTGGGAATGGATTATGACGATTATATTTCCAGCCCAATTGCTTTTGACTACGAACGCATGATGCGTGATACCGGTTATAGCCATGAAGAGATTGTTAAAATTCAGGCTGAAACCAAGGTCGGCAACACACCCCTTTTTGAACTCAAACGCCTGACCGATGCGGTGCGGAAAATCTCAGAACCCGGCAAAGGCGCGCGAATTCTTTTGAAAGACGAAGCCGCGAACGCCTCAGGTAGTTTCAAAGCCCGCCGGGCAGCACTTTCGGTTTTTGAAGCCGCTAAAAAAGGTTTCAAAGGCGTTGTGGCAGCCACCAGTGGCAATTATGGCGCCGCGGTTGCTTCACAAGCCAACCAACGCGGCCTGAAGTGTATCGTCATTCAGGAAGTTTATGACTCACGTGGTGTTGGTCAACCTGAAATCATCGAAAAAGGACGTAAATGCGAAGCCTATGGCGCGGAAGTGATTAAACTGACCGTCGGACCGGAGCTTTTCTACATCCATTTGCTCACGCTTGAACAAACCGGCTTCTTCAACGCCAGTTTGTATACACCTTTCGGCATTCGTGGCGTGGAAACACTCGGCAGCGAAATTGTTGAGCAAGTACGCGCGCGATATGGCCAGGACCCTGACGCTGTTATCATCACCCAAGCGGGTGGGGGCAACCTGACCGGTACAGCGCGTGGTATCTTAGCCGCTGGCGCGACCGACACCCGCATTGTGGCTTGCTCAGTTGATTTGAGCGGCTTGCACATGGCGTCTGATACAGACTTCAACAAAAAATCGTTCACCACCGGGCACACCGGTTTCGGCGTACCCTTTGCCACCTGGCCGGATCGCGCTGACGTGCCCCGCAACGCGGCGCGCAGTTTGCGCTACATGGACGAATACCAGCTCGTGACCCAGGGCGAGGTCTTTTACGTGACCGAGTTGCTGACCAAACTGGAAGGTATCGAGCGTGGTCCTGCTGGAAACACCAGTCTGACCGCTGCCGTTGCCATGGCGCGCCAAATGGACCGCGATCAAATTGTCGTGGTGCAGGAAACCGAATATACCGGCGCTGGCAAACATCACAACAGCCAACTCAGTTTCGCGCGCGAAAATGGTATCAAGGTTTACGTTGGCGACCCTGCTGAAAACGTACCCGGCAAAACCATCGTTTTACCCGAACGGCTTGAGCAGGTGCGGGGCAAAGCTCAGGATATGGAAAGTCTCAGACATTCCTACCTGCGCAACGCTGCCAAACGCCTTCCCGTGGAAGCCTGGACTGACGAAGATATCGCCTTTTTGGCAGCTGACATCAAGAGCACACCCGATTGGGTGCGTGCCAATTTACCACAAGAAGAATAAAAGGAGACACAAATGACAGATGAACGTATCAAACAATTTGAAGTTCGTCACGAACGTTTGAAAACGCTTAGCGACGACGAGCTCAAAGCTCATTTTTGGGATTTGTGCTATCAAGTCGTTGATCCCATCATCGACCTGGCACGCACACACACATCGCCATCCATCGAGCGTTCTATTTTACTGAGAATGGGCATTAATAGTGCCAAATCGCATGGTATTGTGGATGCGATCCATCAGGCTGGCTTGCTTGGCAAAGGCGCGGGACATGTTTTGTTAAAGCTTAGCCAAAAACTTGACATCGACGTAAAAGCCGCTGGCGATGCTATTTTAGAAAACAAAGAAGTCCTTAATGGGCTGTTTGAGGAGGCATAATCATGACTAAGAAAATGCAACCTTTAGACCCTAACAAGAAATTAGACATTGAAGCGATTCTCGAGAATCTTGAAGACTATCGCCCACCCCGCAAAGGCTGGACCTGGCGTGTTGTGCCCGAAGAAGGCGTTGATATGGGACCTTTCCACTATCGCGATATGGCGGAACCCCTAAAACGCAGTATCGGCTTGCCCGCCTCGAAGTATTTCGATAACATCGATCCCCAACCCAAACCCGTTGTGACAACGGAAATCGCTTCTGGCCGTTTTGAAGATGACATCCGCCGCATGCGTATGGGTGCCTGGCATGGTGCTGACCACTTGATGGTTATTCGCCATACCGGTCAAAGTCATATTGACGGTCTGATGGAAGGTACCCCCGAAGGTGTGGGAGGTGTACCCATCACGCGTAAGCAAATTCGCGCCTCACGTAAAGCGATTGACCTGATTGAAGAAGAAGTCGGCCGTCCTATCAACTTCCACAGCTATGTTTCTGGTGTAGCTGGACCCGAAGTTGCCGTTCTCTTCGCGGAAGAAGGTATCAACGGCGCGCATCAGGACCCTCAATATAACGTTCTGTACCGCAATATCAATATGTACCGCTCTTTTGTGGACGCTGCTGAAGCGAAAAAGGTGATGTCTTCAGCTGGTATCTTCCAGATTGACGGCGCGCACAACGCCAACGCGACCGCGAAAGCTGGTTGGCTGGTGATGCCCGAATTGCTTGTGCAACATGGCATCAACTGTGCTTATAGTGTGCGCTCGGGAATGCCCAAAGACCTCATCGGTCTCAGCACCGTACCGCCTAACTCACCACCCGCGCCAAAGTTCTGGTATGACCTGCCCTACGCTGTGGCACTGCGCGAAATTTTCTCGGATTTCAAAATGCGCGCGCAACAAAACACGCGCTATATTGAAAGCTCCATCGAAGAAGCTATTCGCACGCATACCATCGATACCATCATTTCTATGCTCACCAGTGCTGACATCCAAAGCACGATTACGCCTGATGAAGGCCGCAACGTGCCCTGGCACTACAACAACATCCGTGGTGTTCAAACCGTGAAACAAACCTGGGCGGCGATGGACGGGCTGAATGAAATGATTCAAATCAAACGCGATGGTCCTCTTGGTGATATGGTACGCGATATCAAAGAACGCGCCGTGGCTTTCCTTGAGGAAATCCTTGAAGTTGGCGGTTACTTTGCCGCGGTTGAAAAAGGTTTCTTTGTCGATTCTGCGCAGTATCCTGAACGATCCGGCGACGGTATCGCTCGCCAGGGTGATGGTGGCGTGGCTGCGGGAAGCATTATCGAACGCGACCCTGACTATTTGGCACCCGTATGCGCTCACTTTGGGGATAACCACCTGCCTGATGGCATCACACATGCTTGTGACGCCATCGGTGGTTGCACGCTCTGTAATCCTGACCTGATTACCTATATCGACGAGTTTGACCCCGAAGACAACGTGCACAAACGCCTTGAGAAAACCTGGGACTACCGCAAAGGCAACCTGATTAGACCCGAAGTGGAATGGGCTGGCGATGGAACCGTTCTGGTAGAGATGATGATCCCCGAAAACGAGGATTACGCCCGTGAAGCTGGTTTAGAAATCGCGCGACGCATGGGCTTGGAAGATCCTCAAGTGATTAATTTGATGGTCTTGCACCCAGCGGAAGGCTGTTTCCTGGAAGTTAAGGGACAAGTGACCTTTGACATTGATCGCCGCGACCTGAAAATCCCAGAAAAAGTCGTTTTACTATCCGAAGAAGAAATTCGTGCTGCAGTGAAGAAGACCAATCTCACCGTTGTCGCTGGTACGGTTGGCGAGGACGAACATAGCGTTGGATTGCGAGAGATTTTGGACATCAAACATGGTGGAATCGAGACCTATGGTGTGAAATATCACTATTTGGGAACGTCTGTACCCATCGAGAAGATGGTGGATGCTGCCATTGAAACTGGCTCGCAAGCTATTTTAATTTCCACGATTATCAGCCACGGCGACGTGCACCGCATAAACATGCGCAAGCTTGACGAGCTTTGTCGCGAGAAAGGTATTCGCGATAAGGTCGTTTTAATTGCTGGCGGCACGCAAGTCAGTGCCGATATGGCAGCCGAAACAGGTATGGACGCCACATTTGGGCGCGGATGCAAGGGTATCAACGTGGTTGACGCCATTGTAAAAGTTCTCAAAGAACGTGGTGTCGTTTAGTCATAAATGGATATTCTAACGCTTGAGGTCGGCTCAACGATAACTAAGGCAAACGCTTTCGCGCTCTTGCCAGAAGGTCGTTTTGAGCATTTGGCGCAGGGTATTGCCGCGACATCTATAAGTAGTGGCGATGTTGGTATTGGTGTTGAATCAGCGTTGGCTGTTTTGAATGAAGCCTTGCCTCGAGCGTTGGAAGACCCTCAGTATTTTGTAAACAGTTCAGCCGCGGGCGGTCTGCGAATGACCATCCACGGCTTGACCTTTAATATGACCGCTCGTGCGGCGCGTGAAGCCGCTCTGGGTGCTGGCGCGATTATCAAGCAAATCACCGCTGGTGCCCTGGATGAATACGATTTGGCGGAGATACAAGAAATTCAGCCCAATATCATTCTCCTGGCAGGTGGGGTGGACTACGGCGAAAAACGCATCGTTGTGCAAAACGCCAAAGCGATTGCCTCGCTGGGTCCCATCGCGCCGGTTATTTATGCTGGGAATATTGTCATTCGCGCTCAAATTAAAGATATTTTCGAACGCACAGGTGTTGAATTGATGCTCGCCGAGAACGTTTTTCCGGCAGTTGACCAACTCAACATCGAACCGGTACGTGTCATTATTCATGAGCTTTTTAATAAGCATATTGTGCACGCGCCAGGAATGACACATTTAGCTGAGTTAACCCAGGCGCCCGTATTGCCCACACCAGGCGCGGTATTGCTGGCAGCAAAACTGTTCGCGGAAGCCCTGGGCGACGTGCTTGTGATTGATGTGGGTGGCGCGACAACCGATGTGCATAGCGTGACCGAGGGAAGCCTGGAGTGGACTTCGCGGTTAACGGACCCTGAACCTGTCGCCAAGCGTACTGTTGAGGGCGATTTGGGCGTGTTTGTGAATGCCGCCAACATCCTTGCTCTGGCAAACGACCCAGAATGGGAAGCCGAAATGGAGCATCTTATGGCGATGCCTCAGACCGAGCAGGAGATGAACCTGACCCGTTGGCTCACCAAGCGCGCAGTCGAGACCGCCATACGCCGCCATGCCGGGCAGGTGAGCGACCTGTATACGCCTTCCGGAAAGATCAAGATTGTACGCGGTAAAGACCTGACCGCCGTACAATGGCTGGTGGGTACAGGTGGCGCGTTAACGCACCTCAGTGGTGGCGAGGAAATCTTACGGGGGATTTGCATGGGCGCGGGTCAACATTTATTACCCACGCCCGAGACTAAAGTTATTATTGACGGATCATATCGTTTTTCTGCGCTTGGCACCTTAGCGCATCATTATCCCGAGGAAGTCAAGGACTCTTTTGTGCATTGGGTAAGGCATTCTGATGTTAATTAAAAGCCCCACCCCCTTTAATCCCCCTTCAAAGGAGGGGGGGAACAACTATTCTCTCGTTTTATTCATAAATTTAAAGGTAGATAGAAATCATTCACATTGTTTATCATTAAGTTCAAGGAGAATATCAATATTAATTACAAAGCACTTTTTAAGGAGAAACCCATTCACCTCCTCCTGGGACTGCTTGCGTGCCGAGTGCTTTTCTCGGCTGGGGGATGTAAGGGGGTGGGTTGATCGGACAAAAGGCACCTGGGAGAGGAATACAAGGGGATGGATTGTTCGGACACGACACTATTCCAGAATAGCAACGGGATATAAGGAACTGTGTCTATGCCAGTAAAGAAGATGACTCAACTGGCAAGAAACCAGCGCAACAACGCTACACTTGAAGAAAGAAGATTGTGGAACCAGTTGCTAAGTACTTACCCGTTACGTTTTCATCGTCAAAAAGTCATTGGTCCATACATCGCTGATTTCTACTGCCATGAAGCAAAATTAGTGATTGAACTGGATGGTTCCCAACATTATCTGGATGAAAATATAGTTAAAGATGAGTTGCGAACACAGTATTTGAATTCACAGAGTATTCGAGTACTCCGGTTTACAAATCATGAGGTGTACAGACATTTTGATGCTGTCTGTGAAACAATAAATCAGGCAATTGAAGAGATTATTGGTCATGAATTGGATTGGGGAGAATGATGACAATTTGCGCACTCACTCATCTTGTTCAATCTGGTTTTTTTGTCATTGAGTTTGCCCCCCCCTTTAATCCCCCTCCAGAGGAGGGGGGGAATTGTTTAGACAAGCATTATCCTTACAGATATTACCTGCGTTATTCATTTTTAAGTTTAGAGGAATATTCGTGCAAATCGTGTTTACTCCTCTATAGAAGGAATGCTATTTCACAGAGTAAACTCTCATTAACTACCTCTTGGAAAGAAATTTTTTCCGCGGAACAACGTGCCTTCGCCCCCTCCATGGAGGGGGAATTAAAGGGGGTGGGTAATTCATACACAACATATATACAAAAACATGAACATGTCATGCCATTAATAAATAAAAGGAGTAAAGATGTTTGAAACAAGCCCCAGACTTGAAATCTATCTTGAACGTATAAAACAAAACGCTCAGAGTGTTGCCAAACTTTGCCATGAAAATGGCATTCAAATCGCTATGGTAACCAAGGTTTTGCGCGGTAACCCGGAAGTCGCGCGGGTTTTCATTGAAGCCGGCGCTGATATGATTGCCGACTCGCGCGTCCCCAACCTGCGCCTCGTTGGCGAGCATCTGCCCGGCGTTCCGCGCCTTTTGTTGCGTATGCCGGCACAAAAGCAAGCTGAAGACGTTGTCATGCACACCGAATATTCGCTTAATTCATCTCTGATAACCCTAAAAGCACTATCCGATGCCGCGGTAAAACTGGGCAAGGTCCACAAGCCCATCATTATGGTGGATGTTGGCGACTTGCGCGAAGGTGTTTGGCCGGATAATTTAGTCCCCCTTATCAAAGAAGCTGCTATGCTGCCTGGGCTTGACTTGGTTGGTTTGGGCGCGAACCTGGCATGTTACGGTGGGGTTATTCCCAGTGTGGAGAATATGCAAATCCTGATTGACGCGCGTGATGAAGCCCGGCGCGTTACAGGTTTAGAGCTTGGTTTACTCTCCGGTGGCAACAGCTCCGGTTTGCCCCTTTTGGCGAGTGGCAAGATGCCCAAAGAAATCAACCACTTTAGGGTGGGGGAGGCCATTGTGCTGGGGCGCAACGTGCTTGACCGCAGCCCATGGCAAGGCACTCGCCAGGATACGATTCAGGTTGTGGCAGAAATTATCGAGCTTTTGGAGAAACCTTCTGTGCCAATTGGCGATACCGGTCAAGACGCATTTGGCAACGAACCCGAATTTGAAGACCGGGGTATTCGTAAGCGCGCCATTTTGAACCTCGGCAGACAGGATGTAGTCATCGAGGGTTTGGAACCCATTGATCCTGGCATTATCGTCCTGGGTGGTTCAAGCGACCATGCCATTTTGGACGTTAGCGACGCGCACACGCCACTAAAATTAGGAGATGAAGTCGCCTTTTATCCCGGCTATGGCGCCACATTGGCAGCCGCGACATCTGAATACGTAAAAAAAAGTCACTCTTTAATAAGAGCTTGGAAAGGAGAACAAATGGATCATAAACCCGAAAACGACGAAAAAGAATTTGACCCCAATTGGGCTAAAAATTTAATGGCCGAACTGAAACAGAGCTTTTCAGACGTCGGAGACTCTTTTGAAAAAGCCTGGAACGAAGGCAAGAACGACCCCAAGATTAAAAAGTTCGGCGAAGAAATGAAAAGCACCTTCAAAAAAATGGGTGAGGATATCGAGGAATTATTCAGCAGTAAACCCAAGGAATAATTAGTTTTTACTCAGTTTCCTTTGAATGGCGAGCGGATTTTTTGCGCCGCTTCGCGTTTGCTCTCATCGCCACGTTTGTCGTAACGACGCGTGGTGTCCGTGCTGGCGTGCCCGGCGATGGCTGATACTGTCAATACATCTACATCCGCGCTGAGCATGTCGGTGATGGTCGTACGACGAATATCGTGCGGACTAAATGCCGCTATACCTGCTTGCTTTTGGCGATTTTGAAGAACCAAATAAATGGCTTGCGCGCTCAAGCGTTTAAGCAATACTTTACCACTTTTTGAAACGCGTGTAAAAAGTGGGCCTAATTGCTTTCCACGGTGAACCAGCCAGGCTTCAATGGCGCTGACCACATCTTCTGAAATAAAAACTTCACGTTGTTTGGAGCCTTTGCCAATCAGACGCAGTTTGCCTTCACGCGCGTCAAAATCAGCGAGATTGAGCGTGACCAACTCCTGGCGACGCATACCCGTGGCGTAAAGCACGCTAATAATAGTGGCATCACGTGTGGCAAGAGCGGGATTCTTGGTTTGTGCCAGACATGCGCGCACAAGCGCTTCTAATTCGGATTGCTCCAGTTTTCGCCCGCGGGGTATGCTTTCGTGGCGCAGAGAACGTACAGAAACAGCGCGATAGTAGTCGTTGTGGTCCACAAACAGCTCCAGGCGATAGGCTTCGGCAAGAACCCGCCGCAAAGCGACCAAATGCTTGTTGATACTGGCTTTAGCATAGCCAATTTCTAACATATGAGCGGGCAAACTGTTGCTATGTTCATAGCGCAAATTTTGCCATGGAAACTTTGTGGCATCATCAATTTCGCCAGCCGAGAACATATAAGCCAAATTGTTGAGCGCGGTGCGTTGCGTCCGTGCGCCTGACGCGCTGAGTGTAGCCAGATAAGCTGTGGTGGGACAGGGGAGCTCGGGGTTGTGGATAAGCTCTTCGCCTGAAAGAGTGATGAGTTGCGCTTTTTTGCTCATAGTAATTACCTTAAGAGAATAATATTCTCATAAGGTATTATACATTAAGACTCACACGGACATCATGGACATTGGTCATTTACCATCTCATTGTGTTCTTCTACGCAAACAACATTTGTGACAATAGTATTTACCTTTTAATTTCATTTTTCGGAGCGTTGGTTTAGGAATGTTGACAAATCATTCACTTGGTTGTGATTGCTTCGGCGATACGCCTTAGCGAGCAATTTCAAGTCATCACCTTCCCGGTCTTTGAAACACGGGCACTTACCAGCCATTCCGCTGGTGTGTGGCGGAGACACCACACACTCTCTTTCTATTGTGGTCTTTCCACCGATAGATTTATTACTTATGAGAATAACACTTCCCGACAGCTATAAGTCTCTCTGAAGAGAATTCTCGTAATTTAAAGTGTTACGTGTGTTCTTAGTGAAAAAACAGTGAATGTTATCGAATTTGACAACGATGAGCGCGCAGAATGCGTTCTGTTAAAAATGAAATTTCTTTTTCGCGATAAATCATGCCTTAAACGCACCACGTCCCCTTAATGATGGCGACGTGGTGCACTTAATCGAAGAAAAGCTAATGGATTAGATGAAACAGCCTTTACGCAGAGGATAACCGTTGCTGTCTCTGGAATCGCCGGTGATAATTTTGATGACATCCACCAAGACACCAATCCCAAACAGGCCTCCGGTGAAGATGTATAAAATACCCATGCCCGTCTTGCCTACGTAAAAGCGATGAGCACCAATGAAACCGAGCAGAACTGCTAAAATCAGTGCGGTTGTGCGGTTCTTGTCGCTATAGACAGCGTTAGGATCGGTCGCGGCATAGCATTTTTCGCAAACGGTGGTTCCGG
>MTBK01064144.1_pt1 | contig 13789 bp, 7 predicted proteins | sample 1535981 | NCBI WGS metagenome assembly MTBK01 (sample SAMN06109225, study PRJNA356200) | anaerobic digester metagenome | isolation source: biogas reactors fed with pig manure or primary and secondary sludge | place: Spain | collected 2016-06-30 | reverse complement strand
TGATGGAAACATACGTGTTTTTCTTAAAGTTTCTGTATAAGAGCGACGTAGTAATACCATAAGTGAATAGTTCAGCGGTCATTGTAAAAACCGTGGGCAGTGGAGGCATTCCAGTAATAAACGAACTAAGAAGTGGTGTGGCAATACCGACCAAAGCTGAGTACTGCCATGGCAGAAGAAAGCCGGCAATTAAAACGGGTAGGTGCATCGGTAAAATGTTATATATGGTTTTATAGTATAAAGCCTTAAGCGAAAATGAATAGGACTGTATAATAAGGTTAAGGCTTTATATCGCCCGAAGCGTAAAAACGCAATAGGAAGAATAAAATTTTTGCCGGGGATAGGCCAGCCTTGCAAACTGGCTGACAAGCGAAGTCTCCCCGCTTCCCCGGCAACAATTTCAAAAATAGGGAGACAGAAAGGGAGACGAAATATGAAATCTATGAAAGGGAAAGTCATTCGGGACATTAGGAACCAGGAAGCAAAAAGAAAGCAACTCCAAAAGGAGGTGTTCAGGCAAGTGTACAATAGGCCAAAGGAGAAGGCTTTTTCTGATATAGACCAACTTAACATGGACAGCTTTCGGGCTATCCCCAAAAACATAATTTCCTATGAATTATCAAAGGCTGCCCTGGCTGTTTATCCGGTGCTCTGCTGTGAGGCCGATTTTGAGAAGGATGAAGCCTTCCAGATGTCGCAGAAAAATATTGCCCGCTTTGCAGGAGTGAGCGAGAACAGCGTCCGCAATGCCTTGAAGGAATTGGAGAACGCCGGACTGCTAATAAAAGAAAAGGTTACAGAAGGCTCCCGCCATTTCTACATCTACCGAGTGGGCTTCTTCTGCAAACCCATACTGGACAAGGCCAGACAGTATGGAGGAGCAATCTATTTCTATACCTGCATCATTGATAACGGAATATGGGCGAATCTCCCCTTGGGAGCCAAGGCCATCTATCTATTCCTGAGAGCAGAGGCAAAGCAAGACTTGGATATCTACTCTGAAATTGAGGGAATCATGACTGAAGAATTCTACGAGCCATGGGAATATCCTGAATACATCAGGAATCGTAAATGGGATATTTGCGAAACATCCCTGACACAAATAAGCAAGGCTGTGAGGGTCGAGCGTTCTAAAATTGGTGCGTATTTGGAAGCTCTGGAACGATTCAGATTAATTGAGAGGGTTGACAGATGGATAAAGGTCTATCTGAGACCGGGACGATTCTTCAAACATTAAGATATGAGTGCTTGTAGTGGCCTTATAAAACCCATAAACGGAAAAACCAGCTTACGGAAAATCCGCTTATTACGGAAAATCCGCTTAGGGTTGCCCTATAGCTTTTTTAGGGTTGCCCTATAGCTTTTTTAGGGTAGCTATTATAGGATTTTTAGGGTAGCCCTATAGGAAAGTACGGATATATATAGAATATTATTTAGAATTAAATTAGGATTAAATTAGAATTATAAGAGTTTGAACTTGGAAAGTTCAAACAGTGTGAGTTTCCTCCAATTAAAGATTTACAAAGTTTCCTCCAATTAAAGATAAGATAGGTTCCTCCAATAAATAAATATATTCAGCCATTACTGCTTTTAGCAGTTCGGCCCATTGCAAGTAAACCCATTCTGTCCATCCGTGAAGATGTTACAAGGTTCCGCCATCCTGCTTTTAGCAGCCCGGCCAGTCCCATATAAAGGCTCCGACAGTCCTGCGCCGGCCTAGCTATGCATTGACCCCGGCCCGGCTATACATCGCCCTCGCCTATGCACCGATTTACTGCCAATTTTTTGCCATTTTAAGCCATTGAAAAAGCCTTCCCCATATAAAAGGTATTCCCCACAGCCTATAGAGCAAAATAGAGCAAATTTGATGGCTTATTTTTGTGTTAACCTGGTTATCACGAATCCTAAGCTATACGATGCTCTCATCGAATACTTCAAGTCTAAAGCGGATAAGCAGCCGGCTACCTACAACCGACCTTATTCTAACCTCCATGCGTTCTTTGAATTCTGTGTCGCACAGTCGTATTTAAGATCCAACCCACTCAAAGACCTTGGCCTCAAAAAACGCAAAGACGATGGTGAAACTGTACGCCATGTGGATGAGTCTACCCTCGAAAAACTGCTTAAAGCTATAGACAAGAAGACCTATACAGGGTTGCGTGATTATGCCCTTATTCTTCTTACTCTCGATACGGGTATACGACCCAAGGAAGCACTTAGCCTCACGGTTGATGACGTAGATCTGGATAAGTTGATTGTGCACGTCCGCAAAGAGTATTCCAAAGTGAAGAAAGCGAGGATTCTTCCAATATCCCCTGTTACGGCTGCTGCCATAGGCGAAGTGATTAACATGACTCCCGAAGAATGGGGCAATATGATATTCTACTCCACTACCGGCCTTCCAATGACAACCCATATGTGGACTAAACGGTTATACATGTACAGCAAAAAGATAGGCGTTAAAGTGACACCATATTCTCTACGCCATACATTTGCCATCATGTTTCTTAGAAACGGCGGTAACCAGTTTGCCCTAAAGTACGAAATGGGACATAGTACGATGGCTATGACGTCGCGTTATGTAAAACTAGCACAAATGGATATAGAAAACCAGCATAAGATTGCTTCACCTGTAATCAAACTGGTCAGACGAAGTATAAGGCCTGGCAAAAGAGGCTCAACCAAAAAGTCATAAGCATTAATCTCCACTTAATAGTAAAAGGCCCAGGGAGTATTTCCCAAGGGCCTTTTATACTACCGATATCTGTCTAAGTACGCTTTAAGAAGAGCTTTGAATAACAGGTTATGGTTTGGCACTTTAAGGTGCAGCAGTTCATGCACAATTACTTCAGCCCTGAAATCTGCTGGTTGATGCAATAGCCATGGAAGATCTTACGGAGATAGTCGTAGTCCTGATTCCGTTCCTGGAACAAGATATGATGTTGGGCAAACTTGTCTCTGTCCCAACTACCATCATCGTAGCGCTTGTATAAGTCATCGTAGGGCGTAGCTGAGATAATGAATGAATCTAGCGTAATATCCTGTCGACCGCTTCTTCGCCCTACCTCCTTTCCTAGCTCGCGTAAGCGCTCCCACAGACTGGCTTTTTCATCGTGCTCGTAAGCCTTAGCGTGTAACATGCCGTGCGGCTCGATAAAGACGATGCGCTGTTTTTTCTCATCCACAATCCACAAGATAAAGTCAGGGTAGAAACCGCTCTCTTCAAAGAAACCCACGCCCTTTCCTCTGCTCAAGTTTCGCAGGAGGAAGATTTCCTTTCCCGCCAGCGACTTATCCTTTTCAGCCTCCCAGTAGTCCTTCAGGTCACGGACGAAGCGTTCTTCACTCTCTTCCAGCAGCGGTGGGTCAGCGGTGAGCACACTGCCTTTTTTGAGAAGCAGAGGCAGATAGATGCTCCGGTCGAAGTAGAGGCGTGGCAAGCCACTGTTTTCTTCTTTAATAAGTTTATCCATATCTTCGCATAGTCTTTCGATGGCGGTAACTATGTCTCTGTGTGAATGGGGTACGCGCACGATGTAGGCGGCTCTTTTTTCCTGCACACTCGGACGTTTGAGAGCCAAGTTGGGATCATCAAGGTCAAGGGGGCGATAGATCAAGTTTTGGCTGTCCCAGCGCTCGTGAGCTCGGCGGTAGAAGGTGTCCAGGTACTTGCGCAGAATGGCTGTGACCGCTTCTTGCAAACGGGTGCGGTCAGTGAAGGTACGAGGACGGAACACGGCTTCACTTGCCTTCAGAGTATAGGGAACTTTTTCTAGGATAGCGCGCAGGGTTTCGGGACGAATGACCAGGTTGCTCCAGCCCTTGCGCGCCTTGTAGTCTAGCAGCTCGAGGTAGGCCTGTTCCCAATCCACCAATGTCAGACTTTCTGACGGGATAGTGGTCGCCTTATATTCGCTTTGGGCGCGAGCGTCCTGCAGGCCCACCGCGCCGCTTTCCAGTACCTGCACTTTGACCGATAAATCCACCCTCAGGCGGATGTTTTCATCAGGGGTGAGCAGGAGTATCGTCTCGGTAGCAAAGTCACGGCCGCTCTCAGGACGCGGTAGCACCAGCCCGCGCTGAAGCATCTGTTCGTTGGTCCATATAGGGAGCGGTAGTTCAACCAGCGGCTCGGTCTCTACCCCTTCTCGTTCAAGATAATCACGGAATTGAGCCATATAATTAGCGCGCACAGCAAAGATGTTGAGTGTCTCCAGCAGTTTGATATACGGTGGATGATTGCCCGGAAGGGCAGCACTACGCTTTAGAGAATGGTTTTTCCCGCGCAAGCGTACACCGCGCCCGAAGAGTTGGATGATTTGTGAACCTTCCCGTCGTCCAATGTTGAGAAGTCCCATGTTGGAGACGCGCCAGGAATTCCAGCCTTCCATGAATTTCTTGGCACCAATAAGAATATTAACCGGCGTGTCGGGGTGGTTGATATCCGTAAAGAGCGAGGAGGCGATAGCGTCTTCCTCCAGTGTGATGCCGGCGCCATCGGCTTCCACCAGTTTTTTGAATTCCGCGGTGTCGCCAATGTAGATGAGACCGAAATACTCCTCGGCGCCGGATGCCCTTAACCCCAGCTCGCCAGCGGCACTTTTAATGTCGCACACGTGCAGACCGCCACCGGCCGGGGAGTGAAAGACCCGCCGCAGGATGTCATCGTATAGGGCTTCGGCGGTAAGGCCAGTTTCACGCACGTACGGGAAGCGCCCGGCGAACAGGTCTATCCCATCTGGCGTAACGAGACCGCTTTTTCCCGCCAGGAGTTCTTCGATGCCTTTGACCGCCCAGTCGCGGTTTGCCAGCACTCGATGGAGAAAACGCACCACAGTTAGCACATCGCTGCGCTTCTGTTTGTTCTCGCTATAGACAGCGTTGACCGTGCTACCGACAAACACCCAGAGCGGCTTTTCCAAATTGTATGGACGCAGGATCTCGGCTTGTTCATCAAACAGGCACTGTTGCTCATAGAAGGAGAGCAGGTTGCCCAGAAGGAGCAGATCGGTTTTGGCCTCGTCGGTCTCATCCTGCAGGTTGAGGATACGAAAGTCCTTGCCGTAGCCATCCCCGTAAAAGTACCGGTAGGAGTAATCAAAGACGATGGCCTTGCCGTATTCGGCAGTAAGCGGATCGTTGCGCGCCGCCGAGAGAGCTTGCCCAAAGGTTGCGCTGTATTCAAAGGTGAAACCTGTTTCGCCAAGTGCATCGCGGTACTTGCGCCAAGCTTCGCCGCCGGAGCCTTTGTGCCCTTCGTCCACAAAGATCAGATTACGGCCCTCAAATGCCTCTACCGGCACGCTAACCCCACCACCGCGCTTTTCTTCAACAAGTTTAGTGATTTCGATAACCTGCACGGTGTGTTTACTGTCGCTCCACAAGCCGCCGTGGTTGAGATCGAAGCGGCGGGCGGGAATACCGGAAGCGGCAAGTTCGGCCAGGTGCTGCTCACTCAGGCCCTCGTTGGGCGTGACCAGAAGGATGTTATCGAGCGGCTCCTTGTTGTAGTGCAGGAATTGATAGTAGTTAAGATGCAGAATCAGCGTCTTGCCGCTACCTGTAGCCATCCAGTAAGCCAGCTTGGTCAGGTCGGTTTCGGTGAAGGGCTCGTCCTGCGGCTCGCTGGGCAATTTCTTTGCGTTGCGCTGGCACACAAAGGCGTTCAGATCAGCCAGGAGTTGCGCTTTGTGGTTGAACAGGCGGTCGAGGACGATTTCCGTGTACAGCGCTGCCAGGTATTGAAAATAGCGGAGGGTAATGGGCTGGGTGCGGCAGGCGTTAATGACTGCTAGGTGCGCGCGAATATTGTCGTCATAGCGTGCAAGGTCATCGGCAGAGATTTTGAGCTTGCTGCCGCGCGAGATGAGGCGGTAGTAAATATGGCTGCGCCCCTGCGCATCAAAACCTTCCTCAGCCTGTTTCATGTCCTCCAGCAGTTCACGGTTTTTCTCATAACCCAACAGGCTGTTGAGCCAGGAAAGCAGGAGGAGGCGGTTTTCGAGTTTTTGGTATTGGGTTGACCCGTTGCTCATGCGCCAACCACCAACCTCTCAAAACCGAATTTTATAATAAGAGCAATTCGTCTCCTTCGTTCCTTAAGGAAATCCTCGTAATCAAGTTCGTACCAGTTTGAAGGCAATCCATGCCAATCATACATCTGTTGAAGTTCATCGGAAGCGAAGCGTTTTTCTAGTTCCGGCACATAGTCCCTGGGAGCTCTGTCGGAAATCTTGATATTGTCGCTCCATTCCACCAAAGCATAGTTTGCTACCTGGTTAATGAGACGCTTTTCTCGAACCCCTATTCGTTGCAAGTATTTGCGGGGGAAGAGATGATGACGTTCCAAAGCAGTCTTTTTGGCCTTCGTGGTAGGATCTAGCAACTCGGACACCTTCATCTTCGAATACAAGACCCGCGCTTCCAACAGACAAAGCGCGGCATAGTAGGCAAATTGCGCAGTATTCCTGGCAGCAGCGGTTTCCAATTCGTTGGGCAAGGTTACTTCCCAATAGTCTTTTGTCAAGACGGCGCTAATCTGCTCATCTAGAATGCGGACAAAGTCGTCGGCTGTGTTTGCGCTGCGCAGTAAGGCCATATCCTGTTCAAACCGCGCTTCGGGCGAACTTGTATAACGCCCCGTGAGCGTTGCCATAAAGAACCAGCGTGCCATCACTTCACGCAAACGGTACAAATCTACTTTGAAGTCCCGCTTCCCTATAAGCCACAATGCGTAAGTGTAAAGAACAGCCATTTGCGAGGAGATGAGTTGATCGGAGGGGTATCCTGCCCTTTTCAGCACCTTGAAAAACTCATGCCAGTTTTGAAGGTCCAAAACATATGCCTGAGCCTCTTGCAATAAGGCAAACTGCTTTACGCGCTGTTCATCGGAGAATTGCCGCGTTTCCAGGTCCTTCCCTCGAAGCAGGGAATAAACATGCTCTAAGCGAGCGCGGCGAAACCCCAGTGCCACGCTTACGCGCAGCAGCTGGTCAGGATTTGGGCGTAAATAATGATTAAAAGGTGAAGGACTGCCATCCGGGGAGGGTGCTTTGCTGCGCCGACAAAATTCTTCCAGCTCTTTGCGACCCTCGTCCCAGAATACGGACATCAAGGTAAGAATAAAATTGGCCTGATTTAGAGGTGTCCCTTTACTATTGATACGCACAAAGATCTCTGAAACCTTGTCTTCGTCAACGGAAGAGGAGATCTCCAGCGCGGTGAGTGGATATTCTTCCAGTTTGATCAGTCGGTCAATTCTCTCATGAATTATATCTTCTTCTTCGACGGTCAAGGGGCGCCGTTTTCCTAATTTCTCAAGGAATTTTCTCTTGAAAGCATGCGGTTTCGTATCGGGTTGCCATAAAATGCTAATGTCAGGAATCCACTCTACATCCTTCTCAATCGCTGCATTAGAGACTTCAAATTTCTCACTCAGCGGATGAAAAGCTATTTTTATCCGCTGGGACTTGAAGTCTTTTGTAATCACGGGTACGGCTTTCATAACTGCGTATAATGAGGTCAACCTTTGCTGGCCATCTACGATGAGCAGACGCGCCACCTTTTGTTTTGGAGCAGCACCAATCGTTCGGTGGGTATCAGAACAACCATTTTCCCAGAAGAGAAGATAACCAATGGGAAAGCCGCGATACATCGAGTCAAACAAATCGCGTACCTGGGTCATCGGCCAAACAAAGGGACGCTGAATATCAGGAAGCCCGATTTCTCCCATAGATATATCTTCAACCAGTTTCTTAAGGATATAATCAACCTTCTTGAAGAGTACTTCTGCCATACCTATCCCTCCACGCCTGCAAACATTTTTGCCTTGAACACACCTTCCAGCGCCTGAGCACCGGGGATGAGCGAATCGCCGTTGACATAGATAACGTCCGCACCCTCGGTAAATTTGTGCTTGGCCACAAAGTCACGGTCGCGTTTGTAATCTTCCTCTGTCCAACCTGCGGTTTCGCGCCAGATGACCACGGTGCGCTTGCCCTCGCGCGTCGCGCCGCGATAAATCAGGTAGTAACGGCCGTTATTGTCCAGCAACTGCCGCTTTGCCACGTCCAGCCCGATGAGATAGTTGAAGGTCTCGGGAAGGTCCACTTTCTGGACACGAGTCTCGCCATCGCGGTATATGTGCAAGCAGTAGTCAAAGGGCTTGCTAATTTTTTCCACATTCAGCATGGTTTCGCTTTTGCGCGTCTCCCACTGGAGCATGTACTTGAGCAGGTAGTCCTCGAACTGCATTACCACCTGCCCACCGCTTTCGTCGGGGGGTAATAGATTGTTGAGGGCGTCTTCGTAGGATTCCAGGCGTATTACCTTGATGATACGCGGACCCCGCTCGGCTTCTTCTGCCGTAGCCACGCGTTTGGGGTTGCCGTCCTTCCACTCCGGCGAGAAGGTGACTTTCTTCAAGCGCGGCAGTAGAACGGTATCAAAGTAATCCGCCATCTCCACCAAGATAAACTTGCGCCGCCCGCCGTCCTCGCGGTTAAGATTGATGACCGCGTGGCCGGTGGTGCCGGAGCCGGCGAAGTAGTCGAGAACCATGCTATCATCATTACCAACAAACCTTATAACTCTCTCGACAAGATTTGTTGACTTGGGATTTTCAAAAACTTTCGTGCCAAACAATGATCCAACTTGATGAGAACCATTAGGCTTCAGATCAGTCCACAAATCGCTACTTAGTTTCACTGATGAAGGTCTAACGTAGTGTTCTGGGGTACCGTTTGCAGAGAGCCTAAGCAAGTCTAAGTATTCTCCTGCCTCGTCCTTTTTCCTTATCCACTCATCTATTTGGGCTTGGGATGGATTATCAGTGCCTAACTCCAGGCACATTCGCTTATAGTTTTCTATTGCTTTTTCGCTTCTCTCACGTCCCCAACGCCATTGTCCACTCGAAGGAGTTATGCCAAATAAAGGGTAACGCATACTGGGGCGATCAGTGCCCCGCCAATGATTATTCCACGACCCTTGAGGTTCTGCTTTTTCATTTTCGTCTTCATCTTCTAACGATTTCGGCACCATTAGTTTGGAAAAACGAGTTCCCTCATTCTTACTTGCCATTAGTAAGAAGTCATATCCTTGATTCAACTTATCGACAGTATCAAACTGTGCTTGGACACTTTTTATCCCTCTACGATAAATAACGGTTGATCGGAAATTGTTTTTCCCTAGCGTTCCTTCCATCAACAAACGCAGATGAGAACTTTCATCATTCCCAGTACTTGCAAATATAGCCGAGTCCCCTGTCATCATTAACGTGCCTTGTTCCAACCTGTCGGACATCATAGCCAGCCAGCTGGAATGCTGGTAGTTATCCCGGTAAAGAAACCCGTCGCTCCCCGTGTTATACGGCGGATCAATATACACGCACTTGACCCGCTCCCGATACTTCTCCTGCAGCAGATTGAGTGCCTGCCAGTTTTCGGAGTGTACCAAGAGGCCATCAGTCATCTCATCCAAATCGTCAAAACTCGCCAGCAGACGGTCGGTGAAGTCTGGCGAAAAGTGGCGCGTATCCAGCGGCAGGGAGGGGTGTGCTTTGAGAAATGCAATACGGCCTTCGGGCGTTTGACAGTTGCCGGAAAGCAGGTCTTGTGGCAGGGTATCAATGGCTAAGATCTTCTTCCATTCTTCCCACTGCGCCTCGTTTTCGGCGATCTCGGGGTAGAACGTCTCGGGAATGTTCCCCACGGTGATGACGTAAAAAGTCTCCGTGACGAATTTCTTCTTCTCCCAGAGCATCTTCTGGAAGTCTTCAATCTGTGCCAGGAACTCAATGATGATTAGGCCGATGCGCTTGATCAGACGCATGGGTTGGAACCAACCCTCGGCCAGCCCCTCGCCCGCGGCTTCCATCTCCTCCAAGTTGAGCACCTCGTTCTTCAGGTAAAAGTCCAGTTCGCGGGAGAGGAAGCCCTTCAGGTCCTTGTGGATGAAAAAGTCGCTGGTGTTGCGCCGAGTGTACTGTCGCAGGTGGTGTTCCAGCAGGGTTACTGCCGTCCCGTCGGTGCGGCGCTTTTCGGCAATCAGTGCTGCCAAAGCCTCAGGGGCGTTCTTGGGCAGACGTTTTGGGATCTTCTCCAGTGCTTCAGTAATAATGGCCTCCTGCTGGTTCCTCTGACCGTAGGTGCTCTGCTCTTCCTGGGTGAGCGGGCGGAACTCGAAGGGAATGGTGAGGGTGCTGGCGTTGGCGTCCCAGGTGATTTCGTCTAGTCTTGGCAGAAAGAAGCGCCTCTCGCCCTTGATGTTGTTCTGTTCCACATCGGCAGCCTTAAGTTTGAAGTGTACAGTTACACCATTGGGCGCCTTCCAGGTATAATCGGTGAAGTACTCACCGGTCTTGACGTAATACTGGTCATGGTTGGCCCAGTAGAGATAGACTTCCTCACCATTGTAGGGAATGGCATAGCGTTCCTTTTTGGAGTAACGACGCTTGGAAATGAAGTCGCCGTCCTGCCAGTAGCGGCTGAAAAAGGAATAAAGATGGTTGTAGATAGCCGTCTCCAGAGCATGACGGCCCTTTGCGTATCTAGCCCGTTCCTGCGCAACAAGATATTCTCTTCCTGCCTTTGTCTCACGGTATTTCTCGGCTAAGTTGCCATCAGCATCGAGGGCATCTTCGCCCAGCGCTTCCAGCACCTTTTTCCGGGCAGCTTCAAGCTCTTGTGTAGCTTGACTTTGCGCAGCCAGTGCCCCCTTGTTTAGCTCATCGTTCACCAAGCGCGGCAGGTCCTCGGAGATAAAGCGCTCGATGATTGCCCGCTTGAAGTTCATGATGCGATAGATGCCAAAATCCAGGTCAGCGCAATCAAATTGAAATAGCTCACGCAGAAGTTGTTGGAATTTTGTCTGAGGAGTGCTCATCGCTGTTCACCTTGCCTTTCCTTCTTCCTTTTCTTGACTTCTCCCGGCCTTTCTCCACCAGGCCCGGGATGATGGGCACAACGAAAAGAACATGGGGCCACCAAAAGAAACCATGTGAAAAACCATTGGTAATAGAACACCCATAGCGATAAGCAACGCGGTCAGCGTCAAGCGTCTAACTTTTGGATTCATCACTCAATGCTCTCTTTCATCGAAGTTATCAATAACATCAATGTAATATTCTAGACCAGAATTATGTTAATCACTTAGGGTCTAAGCTTCTTACAAAATGGGACTAAAATTCAAAGCTACTATTTTCGTTGGCTCGGGTAGGCTTTCCTTCGTTATTTCGAGCATGTCTAGTTGTTCATAAGGATGGTCTTTAACGAAGGTATCAAGATCCCGTAGTACGGTTTTCAAAAAGAAGCTGGCATGTTTGGTCTTGTAGTGCATGGGAATGGCAATGTTTGGTTTAAGCTGATCAATGACTTGCCATGCTTCATCAGGGCCGATGGTGAAGAAACCGCCTACTGGGATGAAGGCAATATTAACTGGACGCAGAGCTTCGAGTTCTTTTTCTGTTAGTAGAGTACCTAAATCACTTAAGAATGCCAAAACCATATCTTCGGCTTCAATGCGGAAAATGGAGATCTTTCCTCTTTTTGCTCCTTGGGCATTATCGTGGAAATACGGAATGGCAGTAATCTTTATACCTTCAAACTCTTCGGCGCCTTCTTTAAGCACTTTTTTGAATGCTTTTACATTCTTTACAGAGTTGTGGTCGCCGTGTTCATGGGATACCAAGACCAGGTCTACTTCGGGGAAAGAAGCTTTGTAACCCGTGGAGGAATTGTAGGGATCCGTAAGTATTTTTGTATCTTCTGCTTCAATAAGGAAACAAGAATGGCCAAGCCATCTTATTTGCATACCAATATCACCTCCTTTCCTGTCTCTACAAGTTTACATATGCAGTCGCGCCGTCTTGTAAGCTGGACTGGTAAGCAGCATCTAAAACTACTTGTGCTCGATGACCTTCTTCAAATGTGGGAGTATGTTCCAGAATACTGTTTTGCGCCACCGAGCTGAGAAACCAAAGCAGACTGGTTATGTGTGTGTCCACCATGAAGCCTTGCGAAAGCTTTGGGTTCGGGTAAAGTTCAAGCACCTTTTCATAGAACGGGTCCTGGGCTAAGAGCTGCGAATCTGGGTAAATGCGTTGTCCTTTTTCGTTGTGAAAGATGGGGGAGTAAGGGTTGTGGTCCAGATCAATAAACAGGGAGCCTTTATCACCGTAGATCCACATGCGGTTAGCATCGTTGCCCACGGCAAGCCTGGATGCCTCAATAGTGCCTCGGATAGAGCCTTCCACCTGCAAGTTTAAAGAAGCCCAATCGTCTACATCCACCTGCTGTAATTCTCCCTGGAAGGTCTTTCGCTCTTTAACAATGGTGTCAGTTACGCAGCTTACTGACCGAATTTCCCCAAGCAGAAAACGGACTAAGTCGATGAGGTGGATACCCAGGTCTGCTAAGGCTCCACCACCGCTTTTATCCTTTTCTAGCCTCCATGTCATCGTTTTTTCCGCAGTTAGGTAACTGGAATGGAGTAGCTCCCCGCGGAAGGCATAAGGGCGACCAATGACACCTTGTTTTATGGCAGCGTGAGCTGCTGCCACCGCTGGATTAAAGCGCATCACGAATGCGACTTGGTTTATGATATTTGCCTTTAGGGCTTCTTGAGTCATGAGTTTCGTTTCGTTACTGTTATTTGCCAGCGGTTTTTCGCAGTAAATGTGTTTGCCAGCCTGAGCAGCTAACGAGGCTTGCTGACAATGCAGAAAATTTGGAGTGCAAATGTCAACTACGTCCAAATCTTCAATGTGCACCAGCTTTTCCATGCTGTCGACGACCTCTGAAAAACCACAGCTTTTAGCTATTTCCAAATTTTCTTCGGGGTGAGTACTATAAAGAGCTTTTAGGTCAACGGTAAATCTCACCGGAACATTGAGCAAAGGCAAGTTCCTGAGCCCAAGTAGGTGAGTTTTTGCAATGGTACCTAAACCGGCTAAGCCGTAATTTATTTTCATGTTTTCAGTCCTCACAATTCTACCTGGGTTACCTTACTAAGGTAACGGGGTTTGTCTGGGTTTATATTGCGTAGTCGAGCCAAATAGAATGCAAATAGTTGAGCAAAAGTGACCTCCGAGAAAGGATACAGCAGATCATGGTTAGATGGCAGTTCAAAAGAAGCATCGCCGAGCTCTAAAGCTTCTTTGTTATCTGAAACTACGAGCACATGTGCACCAATTTGTTTGATTCGTTCTATGACGTTTAGACTGGCAGGCAACGTGGCATCAGCTGGTGCAAAAATGATCACTGGTGACATATGGCCTAGAATAGCAATAGGCCCATGCAAGAAGTCCACCGATGACATGCCCCAGGCATTTATGTAGCAAGCTTCTTTGAGTTTCAGGGCTGTTTCCAATGCAGCGCTGTATGAAAGCCCTGTTCCCAGCACTACTAAGTTTTGTGCCAGCATGTAACGCTGTGCTAATGCAGAGACTTGTTCTTTTTGGTTTAAAACAGCTTCTACGGATGTGAAGAGTGCTTCTTCATTCAAGGGTTTATCGGCTAAGGCAAAGGCTAACATGAGAAGGACTGCCATGGAAGCTGTAAAGCTCTTCGTAGCACACACACTCTCTTCTTTGCTTGCATTCATGTAAATGGCATTCTCACCAGCTAAATTGTGGAGTGTACTTCCTTGGCTATTGGTTATACCCACTGTCAAAGCGCCTTCTTCTTTTGCACGTTGAATGGTCTCACAAACATCATCGGTCTCACCAGATTGTGAAACTCCTACAACCAAGGCTTTGGAAATGTGGGGTGGATTTTTGTACAGTGTGTACACC
>MTBK01240500.1_pt1 | contig 13790 bp, 13 predicted proteins | sample 1535981 | NCBI WGS metagenome assembly MTBK01 (sample SAMN06109225, study PRJNA356200) | anaerobic digester metagenome | isolation source: biogas reactors fed with pig manure or primary and secondary sludge | place: Spain | collected 2016-06-30 | reverse complement strand
GCGCTCCCGCAGATGGAGCCCTTCGCCACACCCTTGAGAGATAGCCTCTTCACCGGAACTCCTCGATCCTCCACCCCAGATAATCCCTGATGACCGTATACGCAAGCTCCGGCGGGATCGCCCCCCGCTCGGTGATGATCAGGTCTATGTACTCGGCCGGCGTCACGTCGAAGGCGGGGTTTCTGACCCGCACAAACGGCAATCGTTCTGCCTCCTCGCGAGAGAGCACTTCGGCCGGATCCCGCTCCTCGATCTCGATCTTCTCACCGAGGATCGTCCGTGGTGCAAACTTATAGGTCTCGGCCGCGACGATGACGTTCGTCCGCGCCTCGTCAGCGGCGTGGGCGATCTGGGCGGTCCCTATCTTGTTCACAACCGCACCATTCACAGCGATGGCGTCTGCACCGACGATGACGAGGTCGATCTCATTGATGAAGTAGCGGACCGCCGAGTCGACGATATAGTTTGTGCGGATCCCGGCATCGTTCAGGGCCCTGATCGTTATGAGCCCCTGGCCCCTCGGCCGCACCTCGGTCGCGTAGACCTCGATCTCCTTTCCCTGCCGGTGTGCCTCAAGGATACACCCTAGAGCCGCCTCGGAGTTGCAGTGTGTCAGTATAACATCGCCATCGGATATATGCCGCGCCCCGATCTCCGCTATCCACCCGAGCGCATGCTCTGAGTGATCGACGAACTCCGCCGCCCGGAGAGAGATCGCCGCCCGGCACTCCTCCACAGACTCAAACGAGTCCAGGGCGCGCATAACATACCGGACGGCGTTCGGGAGGGAGACGGCCGTCGGGCGGGTCGAGGTGAGCACTTCTGCCGCCCCCTGCATCTCCTGCTTGAAGGCCTCGGGGTCGGATATATCGAGATTGCCGGCGAAATCAGCCAGTGCCCTCACCGCCGCCCGGGCGATCCTGCCGGCCCCCCGGATCTCCATATTCTTTATGCTTTCTGCCGTCTCACTCAGTAACATAGATCTCTATTCAAGAGATGACCAGTGACTACATAGATTTATTGACGTGAAAACAAATGTCGGTTGCCGTTGTATTTGATAGCGCAGGCACACTGCTCAGAACCTATCGCGTAGCGCGCGACCTCCTCCGCGGTGAGATGCTGATCGAGGTCGAGACAATACCCCTCGCTTTCGCAGCCGAGGGTAGAGTCCTCGTACTCCTCCACCTCCGCTCCCGGGACGTCATCGATGCGCCGCCAGACCAGCTCCTCTCCGACTACCTCCTGGAACAGTCGATCGGGTTTGGGATCTCCTGCTCCCGGCGGATCATCCCGGCAGACGATGTCGCTGACGTCCTCTACACCGACCGGCAGGCCCGCATCAGCGATATGCAGGCCTGCATCAGGAAGGTCTGGAACTGCTGCAAGCAAGAAACAGTCGTCGCCGTGAACAGCGGAGTCATACTGAATCTGGATCTCCCCGGCGTCGAGTTCACTGTGACGACCGGGGGGAGACCGTTCCGGGGTGCGCGGGAGGCCGTCAGCGGATTGCACAGGATGGGCGTCCCCGTATACATAGCATCCGGGGATCGCGTCACCAAACTTGAACGGATGGGTGATTACCTCGGCATACCCCGGGAACGCATCTACGGCGTCGCCACCCCCTCGATGAAGGCCCAGATCGTGGAGGAGCTCCAGGAACATTATGACAAGGTTGTTATGATAGGGGATGCTATCAACGATCTAAAGGCGTTCCAGAGAGCAGATCTGGCGATACTCACCGAACAGCAGTCAGACTCAAAACCCGGCATCCTCTATGCGAACACCAACCTCGTGATACAGGATATCAGCGAGGTGCCTGGTATCGTTGCAGAACTTCTCAAAGATACCACGACAGCCGGAAAAAAGTGTAACAATATAAACCCTAATATGATACCAGAAGAAGATTAGTTTAACGAGGATCTCAAAATGGCCCCACTCATTACGGTGAAAGACCTCTGCATGGAGTTCAATGGGAGCATTGCGCTCAAGGACATAAGCTTCGAGATAGCAGAGGGAGAAACAGTCGGCATTATCGGGAGAAGCGGAGCCGGCAAGACCGTTCTTATGCACCTTATGCGGGGCGTGGACCAGCCCCCGACACGAGGTTCGATCATCTATCATATCGCTGCCTGCGATGCGTGCGACTACGTCGGGGTTCCAGGCGAGGCCGGGAAACCATGCCCTTTCTGCGGCGGGGATCTCAAACCCGCGGATGTAGATTTCTGGAAAGAAGAGAGCGCGCCGATGAAACGGCGGATCATGCGACGGACCGCTATCATGTTCCAGCGGACCTTCGCCCTCTACGGCGACGACCGTGTGATAGAGAACGTCCTGCGGGCACTCGATGATATCGGATACCCTAGCGAGAAGGCGATCGGCAGGGCCGCCGACCTCATCGACCAGGTCAGGCTCTCCCACCGGATGATGCATATCGCCCGGGATCTCTCCGGCGGCGAGAAGCAGCGGGTGGTGCTCGCCCGGCAGCTCGCCAAGAACCCGTTCATGCTCTATGCGGATGAGCCGACCGGCACCCTCGATCCTGAGACCGCAACGCTCGTCCACCGGATGCTCATAGAGAGCGCACAGATGAATGACATGGCGATGGTGGTCACATCCCACTTCTCAAGCGTCATCGAAGATGTCGCTGACCGCGCTATCCTCCTCGAGAACGGGGAAATCCTGGCTATCGGAGCCCCGGACGAGGTTATCGACCGGTTCATGCAGGACTACAGCGACACGGCCCAGTACCAGGCAGCGGATCTCGGCGAGAAGCTCGTGATCGCCCGGGACGTGGTCAAGCGCTACCTCTCGGTCGACCGGGGCGTTGTAAGAGCCGTCAATACCGTCTCATTCGACGTCAACGAACAGGAGATCTTCGGGATCATCGGGAAGAGCGGTGCCGGAAAGACCACGCTCTCCCGTATCATATCGGGGATCCTGGAGCCCACCAGCGGAGAGATGAACATCCGGATCGGGGATGGCTGGATCGACATGACGAAACCCGGAATCGAGCACCGGGGGCGCGCGAAAGGCTACATCGGCCTCCTCCACCAGGAGTACGACCTCTACCCGCACAGGACGGTCCTGGATAACCTCACCGACGCCATCGGACTCGAGTTCCCGAAGGAACTCGCCATGCGAAAGGCTATCATAACCCTCGGGATGGCCGGGTTTACGCCCGAAAAAAGCCAGGAGATCCTGGAGCGCTACCCCGATCAGCTCTCCGAAGGGGAGAAGCACCGGGTAGCGCTTGCCCAGGTTCTCATCCGCGAGCCCCTGCTTGTGGTTCTTGATGAACCGACCGGCACGATGGATCCAATCACAAAGATCGATGTGAAACACTCAATCCTCAATGCCCGCGAGGAGATGGATGAGACGTTCATCGTCGTCTCGCACGATATGGATTTTGTCAGGGATATCTGCGACCGGGTGGCCCTGATGCGGGGAGGAAAGATCATAAAGATGGGACCGACCGAGGAAGTGCTTGCCCACCTCACCGAGGAGGAGCGGAGGGTGATGGGGACAGAAGCCCCCTGAGGTGCGGATGATTGAGGTTCTCCTGGACAAAAGGCGCGTTCAGGTTCCGAAGGGATCCCGGCTCTCTGACCTCCTTCCCGACCGGGATCCCGGGTGCAGCGCCGCTGTCATCAGACCGGTGCTTGAGGAGAAGGCAGAATCGCAGGAGATCAGGCTCGTCACCACGGCTGGTGAGATGATCGTCGAGGTGGCGGATCCGGCGCTGGTTTTGCGGCTTTCTCGACCGGATCTTGCCGGACAGCTCAGACTACACTGGCAGGATCGCTACGCAGCAGCCTTTGGGCCGTTTGAGTCAGGAGTGCGGCCAGCGCGGAGACCTGGCCGCTACGAGCGCGGCGACGTCATCCTGGGGTGCGGCGGCTACGACCCCGCCCGGTCTTACCTGATATTCGCGCGCATGCGCCATACCGCCGATCATGGAGGCGCGGCAGACGGCGGCGTCATCGGCAGGGTCGTCACCGGCAGAGGGGTGCTCGACCGCATAGGGGCAGGCGACCGGATCACCACAATCGAGCGGATACTCAGGCGTGCCGATCGGACGCATGCGGTCATCACCCGGGACGGGGACTTCCCTCTCGAGGACGGCATGCAGATCGTCTCATACATGGAGGTCGCGGTGCAGGGCTGGGGCGACGAGGGTATCGATACTAAAACCGCAAGGAGCGTCGAACACTTCCTCCTATCCGTGAAAGAAGGCCGGTTCCAGGTAGGCCGGTCGACAAGCACCCATGCTGTCGATACGCACCTGGTTCCGACGAAGGTTCCGATGGAGTTCTCAGGTCCGAGGCTTGAGGGAACCATCACGGTCAGGACCGCCGGCAAGTCCGGAGGGGCAGTCTACATCTACACCCAGGGCGTATCGGCAAGCGCGGCGCATACCGTCGTCGGTCGGGTGATACAGGGCATCGAGCTCGCGCGGTTTGCCAGGGACGGCGATCTCCTCACCATCAGAGCCGAACCAGAGAAGTTCGATCTGATAGGGCTTTCGCTTGAAGAGGCGGAGGCGGTTGCCGCCCGGCGGGATGTCGCCCTCACCACCGATGAGACCGGCGGCGACCGGGTGGTGATCGGCCAGACCCCGGCGACGACGCTTGAGGTGCTCGCCGCCGGCACAGTCCAGGTCGCAACAGAATCGCCCGATACCGTCATAAACATCACCCTCGACGAGGCGGCGGCACCAAGATCGGTCACGATCTTTCGTGAGGCGACAGGGCTCAAGCTCCACGACGTCGGGAAGATGCCGCTTGTCTTCCAGTTTGAGGATGTCTCCCTCTTCAAACCCAAGATCGGGAAAGGTATCGGGATCATCCCGGAGAACGTTCCCACCGGCGAGGTGCCGGCGTTCACCCTTGCGATGACGAACGACTCCCGACGGGGCGCCGGCATGATCGGCGTCCGTGCCACGCCGAACGCCGAGTTCGGCCCCACGTCTGAACCGCTCACGGGCACGAACATCATAGGGAAGGTGCTCGATGCGGAGAAACTTGAAGAGATGCGAGAAGGGGCGACGGTATACGTGAGGGAGGTGAAGTTATAGCCGAGTACATACCGGGCTACGTCGGTACAGTGACCAAGTATGTCTTCGTCGAGTCCCCGTTCATGACACCGGGCGAGCTTGCGCTCAGGGCATACGAGGTCTCCGAAGGAGTCCTGATCAAAGAGACATGCTTCGGGCTACAGGTGACAGGCGCTCCTGAGGCGGTCGATCACCTCATCACCGAGATACGAACGTTTGATCCAAATCACATATTCATCAAGGACCGCGGGTTTCCGCCCGGAGATCCCCGGCGTTGCCGTGCAAACCTCGGTGGGGCGAGGCCGGGTTACCTCGGCCACGAGCGGGAGTTCCGACTCCTCCGCTACATCACCCGCGGCCTCGAAGCCCTGGAACGGGGGGAGGCAGTGCCGGAGGCGGCGCGGGAGAAGATACGAGGTCTTGATATTCAACGATTGCAAGAGCTTATAGACGAGGAGTCCTGAATTCAATGGCAAAGGTATTTATCTACCCCGCAACGAGCCTCATCCTCTCTGACCTTGTGGCCCGGTTCAACCACAAACCCCTCGGTGCCGCCCTCGGTATCAGGGAGAGGATACAGACCGCCGGGATCGACTCCCCGCCCCTGCAGATCACGCCCGAAGAGCCGAAACGGGGTCTTAAGTATGCGGCTGTCGAGGTGCCGTCAGGCGTCCGGGGGCGGATGGCGATCTACGGTCCCCTCATCGAGGAGGCGGAGGCCGCGGTCATCGTCACCGACGCTGACCTTGCGTTCGGGTGCATGGGATGCGCCCGCACCGATGAGTTGATACTCTTCTCACTGCGCCAGAGCGGTATACCGATCCTGGAACTGAAGTACCCCACGAGCGATGAGGAAGGCATACGGTTCGTCGCCGCCATCAAGAAGTTCCTCACCGGTCTCCCTGACGGGGGTGAAGCATGAGCCAGAAGGTGCGGATCGCCCAGCTCTCCTGCGGGCCTGAGTACAGCGGCGTCCAGAAGGAGATCTATGATGCCGCCGAGGCGGTGGGCGCAGAGATCTTCTTCCCCGACATAGCGCTCGCCGACGTCGAGCGGGCGGTCGAGGGGTTCGGGCTGGATGTCCGGAGCGCTGACCTGAAACTTATGATCGCCAGGGGCATGGCCCTCGTGGATGGGAAGGTGGATGCGGACGGGGTCTTCATAGGCACATGCTTCCGGTGCGCTGAGGCAGCGATCGTCAGGAACGAACTCCGGCGCTACATCCCCGGACACTCAAAGCTCCCTGTGGTGAGTTACTCGTTCACCGAGCGGACGACCTCAGGAACCCTTCTCACAAGGATGGAGGCCCTGACCACCATAGCCCGGCGGAGAGCACTCCTTGCCCGCGAGGAGCAGACCGGGATCACGATGGGCGTGGACTCGGGCTCTAGCACCACAAAGGCCGTCGTGATGAAGGATAACGAGATCGCCGGGACGGGATGGCACCCTACGACCGAGGTGCTCAAGAGCGCCGATAGCGCGGTCTCGGATGCGCTTGAGATGGCAGGCGTTACCCGTGAGGATCTCCAGGCCATCGGCACCACCGGGTACGGGCGGTTCCTGGTCGGCAAGCACCTCGAGGCGGACCTGATCCAGGAGGAGCTGACGGTGAACTCGAAGGGAGCCGTCTACCTCGCCGACCACCAGCACGGTACATCGACCGTCATCGATATAGGCGGTATGGATAACAAGGCGATCAGTGTCATCGACGGCATACCGGGAACCTTCACGATGGGCGGCATATGCGCCGGCGCGAGCGGCCGGTTCCTGGAGATGACCGCAAAGCGCCTCGGCGTGGATATCACCGAGCTCGGGCCGCTTGCCATGAAGGGCCTTGGGAGGAACGTCCCGATGAACAGTTACTGCATCGTATTCGGGACGCAGAGCCTGGTGAACGCCCTCGCCGCAGGGAGCTCGCGGGAGGATGTGGCGGCCGCAGCCTGCCACAGCGTCGCGGAACAGGTCTTTGAACAGCAGTTGCAGGAGATCGACATAAAGGAGCCGGTGATCATGGTGGGCGGCACCTCGCTGATCGAGGGACTGGTCTACGCGATGGGTCAGCTCCTGCAGACCGAGGTCGTCGTCCCGCCCCACTCGCAGTACATAGGCGCGGTCGGGTCTGCCCTGCTTGCATCAGGGTTTGTCAAGGGAGAGTAGATGCCGCAGCTGAAACAACTCGTGGTCGAGTCGCCTGATGCAGTCGGGAGAGAGGTCTATGAGCGTATCGCAGCCGACGTGCTCCAGGATCTCGACCTGGTCAAGGTGGTCGAGCATCTCTATATATACGCAGACCCGGGGGTGCCGATCTTTATTGCCGCCGGAGTCCTGCGCCACATGCCTCGCGCGATACGGGTCGGCGACTTCGCAAACGTCAACATCGGCGAGAAGATGATCGTCCTCGATATAGCTGATGAGACCTACCTTGCGCCGCTGCTCCAGAGGCTCTGGGCCCGTTACGGGAAGGAGAGCGTCGACCAGCCCGACCGGTTCACCGTAGTCCTCCCTCTCGGGGTGGCCGGGGAGGAGGAGCTTGAGCAGATGGTTATCGCAGACCCGAGCGAGACGCTCTACAAGGATGTTATATACGCGCTCCAGTATATCGCCCCCGAGGGGTTCAAGGTCCGCCGCCAGTACATCAAGGGCGGGAAGTTTTACTATGTGGCAAGCGAAGACACCCTGCCGGGTGATATCGTGGAGACGGCTGTAGAACCGATATTTGAGAGGATGGGGGTGACGCTATGACGACACTTGTGCCGGTGACCTATAAGGGCGGTGTCTACCGCCACGATGAGGTCATGGATCTGATCGACGATCTCGGGGGTTATGTCGTGCAGAAACACGTCATGGCCCAGGATGTCGTGCTCCAGTCGTTTGTGCCGAGGGATGATATTGAACTTATACGGGGGGTTGCAAAACCGCTCGGTGGCGAGGTGATAGAGGCGCCCCTCGTCGGGACCGAGATCGCGGTTGTCAGCCCGAGCCTGGAGATCCACCACCTACCGCACCCTGCCTGCGACATAGCCGAGTACCTACGGCGGGCGGGGGCGAAGACAAACATGATCGGGCTTGCACGAGGGTTTGGGAAGCGGATAGCAAACCTCAACGACGAGGAGCGGGATATCATCAACGAGCACGACCTCGCTGTCTATGCCCTCGGGAACTTCGAGGAGTGTATCGAGGAGAAGCTCCCGGCACTCCGGCGGGGGATCCACGTGCCGATCGTCCTGACCGGGGCTCCTGAACGGGAGACTTTGATCCGGATCACCGACCCGCCGGTCGAGGGCTACGTCGGGGGGGTTGGCCGTATCATGCACCGGTTCAAGCGCCCGGAGGAGCTCGCGAAGCTCGATGAACTGGTGGAGGAGGTCTCCCGCACACTGGATGCCCGCCGGGATGACCTTGCGCGGGATCCGCTCTCCATCTTCCCGCCCCGGCTTATGACGATCCTGGAGGAGCAGATATACGAGGTCACCATGCTGACGCACCCGACGCCGGTGACCGTCCAGATGGAGGGGCTGCGGGTGAAACTCCCCTACGACCTCTACGCCGACGAACTGCGGCCACTCGAGGTAGCTGAGGGCATCGCGCTCGGGGATATCGTCGATATACTGCCATCACGGATGCGCAATTACATATTGATACGGATTAAACCCTTCTCTGAGACAGGTATACTGGTGTAGTGATGGATTTTGAGAAGATATCCGCGAGGATCGCGGAGCGGGGATCTGAAGCTATTGCGCGGGAACTCCTCCGGGAGATCGAGCATGAGTATGGCAGGGTTCCCCTTATCTTTGAGCGGATGTCGGAGCGGCCTGAGATCCTTATATCGCACCTCCTCTACAAGGGCGCCGTGGTGGAGACGAGCCAGCTCGAACCGAAGATGATCGAGTTGATCAGCCTTGCGGTGGGTGCCGCGCTCAAGTGTAGCCATTGCGTCGAGTACCACATGCAGTCTGCGATCGCGAAAGGAGCGACCCGGGCCGAGATCCTCGAGGTGATCCTTATCGCCGGACTGCTCGCGAACGCTGCGGTCCTCGCAGACGCTTACCGTGTGGTGAACGGGCCAGTTCCCTGCCCCTCCTGTGACATAAACAGCACGGGTCTGGATAAGACCTGCTCTGACGGCTGAGATCGATCTCTGGTATGTGCGGCATAGCCGGGCAGTTTGTCATAAACAGGGGGGAGGCGGATGCGGGTCTCGTCGAGGCCATGGGGGAGCGGCTCCGCCACCGGGGGCCGGCTGGCGAGGGAGCATACTCCTCCGGCCCCATCGGTCTCTCTCATCGCCGCCTTGCGATCGCCGAAGGCCGGCAGCCGCTGGCAAACGAGGATGGTTCGCTCTGGATCGTCTTTGATGGCCGGATCTACAACCTCCCCGAACTCCGTGAAGAACTCGAGGCTCCCGGCAGGTCAGACGCCGGCGCCGTCCTGAACGCCTACGAGGAGTGGGGCAGAGACTGCCTGCACCGGTTCAACGGGATGTGGGCGTTTGCCATATGGGATGAACGTCGCCGTGAACTCTTCTGTGCCCGGGACCGCCTGGGTGTAAAACCGTTTTATTATACCGTTGCCGGGGAATCGTTCCTCTTCGCGTCAGAGATCAAGGCGCTGCTCGCGCATCCTGCGGTCGGCCGGAAGCCGGACGACCGGATGCTTGCAACGTTTCTTGCGTGGGGGGTTGCCGACCATACAGGGGATACCATGTACGACGGGATCTTTCAGCTCCCGCCGGCTCATTCCATCATCGTCTCCGATGAAGGGATCGGGGAGCCGGAGCGCTACTGGAGCCTTGCGGTGAACGCTGCCGGCGGGGGGGCTGGCGATGAGGCCGCCCGGGGGCTCAGGGATCTCCTGGCCGATTCGGTCGGGCTCAGGTTCCCACGTGGCGTCCCTGCCGGAGCCTGCCTCTCGGGGGGGATCGACTCTTCCGCGATCACGTTCCTGGTAAAAGATCTCCTGCAGGCAGAAGGGGCGGGCGGGCGGCAGAAGACCTTCTCGGTCTGTTTTGATGATCAGAGGTTCGACGAGAGCCGGCATATCGACATCGTGGTTGCGGCGACGGGTGCCACAAACCACCGGGTGACACCCGATACGGATGGGCTCTGGGAGGATATCGGCCGGCTCTTATATGCTCAGGATGAGCCGTTTGCATCGCTCTCGATATACGCCCAGTACTGCATGATGCGGCTTGCAAGCAGTGAGGTCGAGGTGATCCTCGACGGGCAGGGGGCCGATGAGCAGCTTGCCGGGTATATCGCCTACCAGATGCCGTACATAAGGGGGCTCCTGCAACAGGGCCGGATCCTTACAGCGCTCCGGGAGGCACTCGGGGGTCTGCGGCACCACAGGTCATTCTTCTCGTGGGCGATCCGCCAGTTCCTCGTCCGGTCGGAGCGGAGGGGGCTTCTCCGGGGGGATGCATCTGAGGTTCTCAGGTACTCGGGATCGCTTGATGAGGTGCTCGCGCGGGAGACCGTGGCCACGAATCTCCCCCTCCTGCTACACTGGGGGGACCGCAACTCAATGGCCTTCTCGATCGAGGCCCGGGTTCCGTTCCTGGATCACAGGCTCGTCGAGTATATCGCAGCCCTCCCGCTCGACCAGAAGATCCGGGGTGGGGTCACGAAGTACGTGCTGCGGCGGGCGATCCGGGGGCTTGTCCCGGACGCCATACGGTGCAGGATGGACAAGATGGGTTTCGTCACGCCCGAGGAGGCCTGGATGAAGGACGAGCTTGCGCCGCATATACTCGACCTCTTCTCGGCGCCTGAGTTCTCCCGGCGGTCTTATTGGGATGCGGAGCGGGTGCTCCAGAACTACAAGGAGTTCCTCGATGGGAGGAGCGAGTACTCCACTGAGTTCTGGCGGATCGCCTGCGCCGAGATCTGGCTGCGGCAGTTTGACGGTGCGAGAGGGTAAAGATCGCCTGAGGGAGGGATCACGGGCTCTCTCTATCCTCCCCGGCGAGGGAGACCCTGACCGGCACCCTGCCCTCAAGCGAGTCCACGACCGACGAGCGCCTGTAGCCGCGGTTCACGAGATTCTCGAGTTTCTCCCGCGATGCGTCGGCGTCGATCCAGACACTCACCCGGACCTCCTCAAACCCCGGCCGGAGATCGCGAGCGATCCCGAAGAACCCCCCGATGTCGAGGTCGCCCTCGATCTCGATATCAATGGAGTAGACCTCGACCTCATCCTCGGCCGCGCTGTATGCTATGGATATCGTTATGCAGGCGGCGAGCGCCGTGAGCAGGAGCTCCATCGGGCTCGCCCCCCTGTCGGTCCCGCCGATGGCGGCGGGTTCGTCGGCGGGTATGGCAAAGTTCCGGACGATCGTGGTGGAGTGCGCACCACCGTTCCAGCTGGTGACAGCAGAGAGGGTCTCTCGGCCCTCCGCCGGATCTGCTCGCATCGCGCTTACACGGGCGCTAACCGCCCCCATGTCAACCCCGTTTCGCATCATGTTCCTTCCCTCCTGTGTGCCGGCCTTATGAGTCGCAGCATCTCGTCTATATCGGTCGTAGGTATATCGCAGGCGTAGTTGGTGCAGACATACGCCGTCGCCCTTCCCTCGACCGCCACAACATCCCGGGTGAACCCGGCGATCCTGGTGATCTCCGGCTCATCCTCATCGGAGGGGCGGAAGATGAGGATGGCGTTTGGCGTATGGCGCGACCGGATAGCCTGGATCATGGTCCGGGTATCCTCCGCATCCCTGGCGCCGGTGATTATCACCTCGACGTTTGGCCCGAGCATGAACTCAAGGCCCGTGAGGAAGCTCGAGCAGGCGGCCGGAGATCTCCGGACGGGATCGGCGAAGACACGCCGCATCCGGTTTGCCGCCTCCTCGAACTCGAGGTTCGCCGTCATCCGGCCGAGGAGGAGGAGTGCGTACATGGCCACGCCGTTGCCGGAGGGGGTTGCCCCGTCGAAGATGGGTTTCTGCCTGACTATGGCATCCGCATCGCTGGGCGTGAAGAAGAAGCCGCCGTGGTTGCAGTCCCAGTAGTGGGTGATCATATCCCGGGCGAGTTCGACGGCGGTCTGGAGGTAGCCGGGAGAGAACGACGCCTCATAGACCTCGATGAGCGCCCGGAGCATGGACGAGTAGTCGTCGAGCGTCGCCGGAAGGCCGGCCTCGCCATCCCGGTAGCGGTGGAGGAGCCGGCCATCCGGCCCGCGCAGCCGGGTGAGGACGAACGCCGCCGCCTTCTCTGCAGCCGCCAGGTACTCCGGGTCATCGAACGCCCTGGCCGCCGTCGCCAGGGCAGCGATCGCAAGCCCGTTCCAGTCGGTGAGGATCTTGTCATCCTTCGCCGGGTGGATCCGCTCCTCCCGGGCCGCAAAGAGCCTCTGCCGGGCATCTTCCACGAATCCCGCCAGATCCTCCTCCGCCATCGAGAACTCATGAGCCCAGGATGCCAGCGGGCGCCGCAGCCGGAGGATATTCTGGCCTGTTCTCTTCGCGCCCGGCTGCTCCAGGTAGTTCCCGGGCTCCGTGACACCGAAGATCCGGGAGATGCGCTCCCCGTCCTCCTCCCCGAGGATCTCCAGGATCTCGGCCTTCGTCCAGAGGTAGAACTTTCCTTCCTCTCCTTCGCTCTCTGCATCCTCCGCCGAGTAGAAACCGCCCTCCGGATCGGTCATCTCCCGCAGTAGGTAGTCGATCGTCTCCCGGGCGGTGCTGGCAAACTCCTCCCTGCCTGTCGCGAGGTAGGCCTCTGTGTATGCCATGATCAGGAGCGCCTGGTCATAGAGCATCTTCTCGAAGTGCGGGACGAGCCACTCCGCGTCCGTCGTGTAGCGGTGGAATCCCAGGCCGACCTGGTCGAATATGCCGCCCCGCCTCATCGCGTGCAGTGTCTTCTCGACCATCGTGTATGCCGGGGTCTTCCCGGTCCGGTTCCCATACCTGAGCAGGTATATGAGGCTATGCGGGGCCGGGAACTTCGGTGCATCCCCAAACCCCCCGTTCTCTCCGTCAAACAGCCTGAGCAGGGCGTCGTAAGCGTCATCGAGTATGGTCTCCGGGAGTTCGTCCCCGCCTGAGGGGGTGCTGGCCGCGTTCTTCAGGGCATCCAGCACCTGGCTGCCGGCTTCCTCGAGATCCTGCCGCTGCGCCTGCCAGATCTTATTGATCCTCGGGATGAGATCCATGAGGCCGGTCATGCCGTAACGGCTCTCCTTCGGTATGTAGCTCGCCGCAAAGAACGGCTTCCCGTCGTGTGTCATGAGGATGGTGAGCGGCCATCCTATGGCAGCCCCGCTCAGCATATGCGCGGCATCTATGTAGATCTGGTCGATATCGGGCCGTTCTTCGCGGTCCACCTTGACGCAGACGAAGATGTCGTTCAAGAGTTTTGCAACCTGGGGATCCTCAAACGACTCCTCTCTCATGACGTGGCACCAGTGGCAGGCCGAGTAGCCTATGGAGAGGAATACCGGTTTGTTCTCCTCCCTCGCCCGGAGGAATGCCTCCTCGCCCCAGGGATGCCAGTCGACGGGGTTGTATGCATGCTGGAGCAGGTACGGGCTCTTTTCATGTATAAGCCGGTTCGGAGGCGATTCCTCCAGGATCGCCGCATCCGGGTCATGTCCGCGCGCCGGGTTCATGCATCTGATGTGCGGATGTCTTGTAATAAAGATGTCTCCCCGCCGGCAGGCATTGGGTGAGGTCAATCGATCGCCCGGTGGTGGCAGAGCAGGTGCCGGAGTGGGCCCTTAACGGCCGGCCGGG
>MTBK01151505.1_pt1 | contig 13817 bp, 11 predicted proteins | sample 1535981 | NCBI WGS metagenome assembly MTBK01 (sample SAMN06109225, study PRJNA356200) | anaerobic digester metagenome | isolation source: biogas reactors fed with pig manure or primary and secondary sludge | place: Spain | collected 2016-06-30 | reverse complement strand
GCCCAGTATTATAGGGGGTGCCCCGCAGCGCAGCGACAATGCTGTCAGTGGGAGGCTGGCTTGTTCCCAAGGATAGGGCGGCGCTGGCGGTGTCAACTACAGCAGCTCCCGCCTCAATTCCTTTCAGGTAGGACATCGAAGCCATCCCACTGGTGTAATGGCAGTGCAACTGCACCGGCAACCCTATCTCTTTTCTCAACCTGTCAACAAGTTTATATGAATCTGCCGGTGAGAGCAGGCCGGCCATATCTTTGATGCAGATGGAGTCTGCACCCATCTTTTTAAAAATCATCGCCAGATTTACAAAGTAGTCAATATTATGCAGCGGGCTGATAGTATAACTTAGCGCTGCCTGTACATGGGCCCCTGCCTCACCGGCAGCGCGCATGGCCAGCTCCATGTTGCGCGGGTCATTTAATGCATCAAAAATACGGATAATATCGATCCCATTGGCCACCGCCCGTTTTACAAATTCCTCCACCACATCGTCGGCGTAGTGCCTGTAACCCACAATGTTTTGGCCACGCAAAAGCATCTGTAATCTGGTACGGCCGAAAACACTACGCAGGCGGCGAAGCCTTTCCCAGGGGTCTTCGTCAAGGAAACGCATACAGGCATCAAAAGTAGCCCCACCCCACACCTCCAGTGAATGATAACCCACACTGTCCATGAGTCCGGCTACAGGGAGCATCTCCTCCAGGCGCATTCGTGTAGCCAGAAGAGATTGATGAGCATCACGCAGCGTTGTATCGGTGATCCCTATTTTCTGTTGATCTGTCATTCATCTTACCCCCCCACATTTATTGGTGCTTGCACGCAATAACCGCCCTATTCCCGGACCCGTAAGGCCGCAATTTCACCTACGCGCCGTCCCCAGGTTATTGCTTCAGTCAAAGCGGTCCCGGGCATGAGGGCGGTGCCGTTTAAACCGCCCGCCGTCTCCCCGATGGCATACAACCCCTCTACGGGGCGTCCATCTCGCAAGACTCTCCCCCATTCATCAACTGCAACCCCACCCAGGCAATATGCAGCAGCAGCCTTCACCGGGCAGCCGCAGAAACAACCGTAGGGATTGCTAAACCAGTGGCGCAATGACGGAAGATCTATCATGTAGGCCTCCATGAAAGCATCGATTCCTGCATAACGCGGCCAGCCTAATTCGTATGCCGGGGGCAAGGTCGACTCGGCAACAACTAAGTAGCCTTTTCCGAAGGCGTTGTTCAAGAGAAGCCTGACAACACTAGAGGCATCTTGTTGAGAACAAGGGATTATCTGACCGTCTACAATCAGAAGTGTCCCGGGAGGCGGCTCCACCTCCACCCATTTCTCATTCTCCTCAACAGCAGGAATATAGGAAAATTCACCCTCATCTATCAGGTCGAGACCGGCAGCACGGGCCAGCTTAACCCCCGCCGCCTCCCCTCCACCGCGCAGGGATATAACATCTATTTTCGGATCAAGCTCCTGCAACAGCCCGGGGTTATTGAGGCAACCGCCGTCAGCCAGAATTATTGACGGGGCATAGGCTGCATGCTGAGTCCCCGATGAATCAAGCAATGTCATCCCGCCAGCATTGCCCTTTTCATCGATGATCAAAGCCTGCGGGACAGCACCCTCAATGAAGCGGATCCCCTCGCCCAGAGCACTGTCAATGAGGCGGTTTTGGGCTTGACTATAAGAAATGTTATCGGGCAAAACTCTGAACATACCCTCTTGCATCAGGAGCAAACCTGTCTCCCCAGCCAGCCATGCCAGGTCTTCATCGGCTCGCCCGGCAAGCAGTTCATAATGCCATGTCTTGCCCTGTCCTTCTCCAAATACAACCAGGGCTTCCAGAAGCGTTTCCGTGGTATTACCATCACCGGCAGTGAGGGCTCCACCGCTCCACATCCAGCGATCATCCTGCAGTTCATTGTAACAAAGCACCACTGCAGCACCATGTTTGGCCGCCTCCAGGGCGGCGGTCAACCCGGCAATTCCGCTGCCTACAACGATTACATCCCCTGTAAGGGGCAGCGCCTCCATTTCCCGCCTGCCGGCTTCGGGATAGCAACCGGCAAGAAGCAGGAACAGCAAAACCGGCAGCAGCTGTAAAACACTCCGCCACCTGAACAAATCTATTCAACCCTCTCCTCGGGAAGCCCGATTAGATCGACAACCTGGTCACCTTCCTCAAGGCGGATCAGGGTTACTCCCCGCGCATAGCGACCCAGTTTAGAAACTTCCACTGTTTTTTGCCTGATGACCAGCCCTCCGGCGGTAATGATGATAAAATCTTCGTCGGCCTCGCTCATGACCATAAATCCCCTCAGGGGACCACTTTCTTTCGATATTTTCATGCCAATCAGCCCCTTGCCGCCGCGGCGCTGCGGGCGAAAATCTTTTTCCGCAACCCTTTTACCAAATCCAGAAGCAGATGCCATCAGAATTACTTGCCCCGGGCTGATCAGATCGGCACCCACCACCCTGTGCTGCGGTTTCAACGTAACTGCTCTCACCCCGCGCGCAGCCCTCCCCATAGGACGGACATCGGTTTCAGAAAAGCGGATAAAATATCCCTCATCAGTTCCGATGATAATTTCCTCATCACCGCCGGTAAGCTTTACAGAAATAAGCTCATCTTCCGGAGTTAAACTAAGAGCGATTAATCCTGTTTTCCTGGCATTGGCAAAATCCTTAAGAGCTGTTTTTTTAATATAGCCGTAGGCGGTCACAGTAAGCAGATATTTCTCCTCACTGAAGCCGGTGATTGGCAATGTAGCGGAAATATATTCTTTTTTCTCCAGGGGAAGCAGGTTCACCAGGGCAGTACCCCTGGACTGGCGGCTGGATTCAGGGATCTCGTAAATATTCAATCGATAAACTTTGCCCCGGTTGCTGAAAAGGAGAAGCTGATCATGGGTTGAAGCGAAATAGCACTGCTCCACCAGGTCGTCCTTGCGCATCTGCATCCCCACAATCCCCTTGCCGCCCCGCCTTTGGCTCCGATAAGTTGCAGCGGGAAGACGTTTGATGTAACCACGGTCGGTAATGGTGATAACCACATCTTCTTCCAAAATCAAGTCGGTCAGTTCAAATTCATCAACCCCGGCGATAATCTGGGTGCGTCGTTCATTGGCATGTTTATCTTTAATTTCCTGCAATTCATTTCGAATGATCGCAAAAACCAGGCTCTCATCAGCCAGCACGCTGCGCAGATAGGTAATTTGTTTTAATAACTCATTGAACTCCTCCTCAAGTTTAGATTGCTCGAGGCGAGTTAATCTTTGAAGCCTTAAGTCGAGAATAGCCTGGGCCTGCTTTTCAGTGATCTCAAGAAGTGCCATCAGACCGCTCCGGGCAGAGGGAGTATCAGGGGAACGGCGGATTAAAGCAATGACCTCATCAAGCCTGGACAAAGCGGCGCGCAGACCTTCAATAACATGCAGTCTCTCTTCGGCGCGATTTAGATCAAAACGGGTCCGGCGCACAATGACCTCTTTTTGATGGTCAAGATAGCAAGAGAGCATCTCTTTTAAATCGAGAACCTTTGGCTCTCCCTTGACCAGAGCCAGCATAATAATGCCGTAAGTTTGCTGTAACGGCGTATATTGATAGAGCTGGTTGATAATCAGCTGAGGCTCATACTCCGGACGTATTTCCAGAACCACACGCACCCCTGAATGATCTGATTCATCCCTCAGATCGGTGATTCCCTCAATTTTTTTCTCTTTGACCAGTTCGGCTATCTTTTCCACCAGTTTTGCCTTGTTCTGCTGGTATGGCAATTCACTAATCACCAGGTGATCGTGCCCTTTATCCATCTTTTCAAGGTAAACGCGGCCCCTCAGGCGAATGATACCCCGCCCGGTCCGATAAGCTTTGTTTATGCCCTCATGTCCTACAATCATACCCCCGGTGGGAAAATCCGGCCCCTTAATCAGCCGCTGCAATCCCTCTATGGGTATCTCCGGCTGCTCTATGAGACAGTGCAGGGCATCGATGAGCTCCCCCAGATTGTGTGGAGGTATGTTTGTAGCCATTCCTACAGCAATGCCTGCAGAACCGTTTGCCAGCAAATTGGGGAAGCGCGAAGGAAGGACCACCGGTTCCAGAAGACTTTCGTCGAAATTGGAGCGGAAATCCACCGTCTCTTTGTGAAGATCAGTTAGTAGTTCCATTGCCACAGGCGAAAGGCGAGCTTCAGTATAGCGCATCGCCGCTGCGGCATCACCATCGAGTGAGCCAAAATTCCCATGACCGTCCACCAGGGGGTGACGCGTAGAAAAATCCTGAGCCAGGCGAACCATAGCCTCGTAAAGGGCAATATCTCCATGAGGATGGTATTTGCCGAGCACCTCACCGACTATTCGTGCCGATTTACGATGGGGTTTTTCCGGCGTTGAGCCCATCTCCAGCATGGCATAAAGTATCCGCCGATGCACCGGTTTGAGCCCATCACGGGCATCTGGAAGGGCACGGCTGACAATGACGCTCATGGCATAATCGAGAAAGGAACTTTTTACTTCTTCATGGACACTTACAGGTATAATTCGTTTTTTTTCAGCCATCCAATTCCCCCCTTGTATCTAACGCTTTGTCGATTTGCCCTTTTTTGTTTTTTTTCCCTGCTTCTTAATATTCTTCCTTAACAGCCGGTCCAATTCTTGTTTCTGTTCCGGAACCACCACCCAGGTCTCGTTAATCTGTTTTTTAGCGGTTCCAATTTTGAACTGCAGGACCGTACCGCTCCACTTGTACGATTTGATCTGATCCCAGGGCCAGAACCAGCGTGCAGAGGAGATCCCTTTTTCCCGCAGCGCCGGACGCTCCAGTTGCTTTGCTATAAAGACAGCTACCAAAACAATGTAAAAAACAATCCGGCATCCGTAGATTAAAGGGCCATCTACGGTGCCCGCCTCTGACCCCACAATTACAATGAATTTTTTTAGATCAGACCACAGAAAATAAGCACATAAAGCACATACAAGAAGTATGGAAAGCAACAGATCTAAATTGACTCTGTTGAAGAGCTCATGCTTTATTTTGAATGTCACCTTTCCTGTTTTATGGTTCCGGTAGAGCTGATAGGCCGTGGCCAAAATAGCCAGCAGAAGAAAAGGAATGGCCATATAGGTCATTTTTGTGCACCTCGCATAAATAATGAACAATAATTCCCCCCCGGCAGAGGAACTGCCGGGCTGCAGATGAACAATCTTTTACGATGGCCAGAGATAATATAAAACGCCAGGATTTTATATATCCAAATTCCGGACCATGCCGGCGTTTTTTTCAATAAAGCGCCGCCGCGGCTCCACCTTGTCACCCATGAGAACATAGAAAAGATGATCTGCTTTTTGTGCATCAATTAATTCCACACGCTTGATAAAACGCGTCTCAGGATTCATCGTTGTATCCCACAGCTGATCTGCGTTCATCTCACCAAGTCCTTTGTAGCGCTGCACCTGAACACCATGACGCCCCCAGCTGTCAAGCAGTTTTTCCAGCTCATCATCCCGGTAAAGATAGCGTTCTCTTCTACCTTTTTTCACCTTGTAAAGGGGCGGCTGGGCAATGTATATAAAGCCGCTCTCAATTAATTCCGGTAAAAAGCGATAGAAAAATGTGAGCAGGAGCACCCTGATGTGCGAACCATCTACGTCTGCATCGGTCATGATCACGATCTTCTGATAGCGTGCTTTTTCTATTGTAAAATCTTCACCGATCCCTGTTCCCACAGCAGTGATGATCGTGCGGATCTCCTCGTTGCCCAGTATACGGTCCAGCCGGGCTTTTTCAACATTGAGTATTTTACCCCTCAAGGGAAGAATGGCTTGAATGCTACGGTCACGGCCCTGTTTAGCCGAACCTCCGGCAGAATCACCTTCCACAAGGAAAAGTTCGCTTTCTCCCGGATCTTTGCTGCTGCAGTCGGCCAGTTTTCCAGGAAGGTTGGTAAAATCAAGAGCGTTTTTACGGCGCGTGAGCTCCCTGGCTTTCCGGGCAGCCTCGCGCGCCCTGGCTGCGCGGATTGCTTTTTCCACAATCCTTCGAGCCGTGGAGGGGTTTTCCTCAAGAAAGGTTCCCATCCCCTCGTAACAGACAGTATCCACAGCGCTGCGAATTTCAGGATTGCCAAGCTTCGTCTTAGTTTGCCCTTCAAACTGCGGATCGTGCATCTTCACACTCAATATTGCAGTTAGCCCCTCGCGGACATCATCTCCGCTAAAGTTGTTCTCATTTTCTTTGAGTAAACCTGTCCGCCGCCCATAATCATTTATTAACCGGGTTAAAGAGGCTTTAAATCCCTGCTCATGAGTACCGCCTTCCCTGGTATGAATATTATTTGTGTATGTGTAAATCAATTCGTTGTAACTGCTCTGGTATTGAAGCGAAATTTCGATTAAAAAACTGTTAATTTCACGGCTGATATAGATCGGTTTTTTCGGCACAACATCTTTACCCTGATTCAAAAAAGCAGTGTACTGGTTGATACCGCCATCATATCGAAACTGTTCTCTAACATCGCTGCGTAGATCCTTAAAGGTTATCCGTATGCTCCGGTTTAAAAAAGCAAGCTCCCTAAGCCGCTGAATGATAATCTCATTTTCAAAATAAATCTCTTCAAAAATATCCGGATCGGGCCGAAAAGTAATCTTCGTACCGGTCCGCCTGGTATTTCCGGCAACCTCCAGGCCGGTAATTATTTTTCCCCTCTCATAACGCTGCCTGTAAATCTTGCCGTCACGGCAAATTTCCACCTCAAGCCATTCCGAGAGAGCATTAACCACTGAAACCCCCACACCGTGGAGACCTCCGGCAACCTTGTAAGTTTCATTGCTAAATTTACCCCCAGAGTGAAGGGTTGTCAGAACCACTTCCACTGCGGGACGTTTTTGTTCCGGATGTTCTTCAACGGGGATTCCCCGCCCGTCGTCAGTGACCATAACGCTGTTATCCGGGTTAATAGATACTTTGATGTTTTTACAACCGTAGGGTACTTCATCAATACTGTTATCCACCACCTCAAAAACAAGGTGATGTAACCCTGGACTGCCAGTAGATCCGATATACATACCGGGACGACGGCGGATTGCTTCCAAACCTTCAAGAATTTGGATCTGAGCTGCACCATACTTCTGTTCTCCATGGCTAAGCTTCTGCCTTGTCATCACATACCTCCATAATCTAACCATACAGTTCAATTATATCATCAATTTCAACAGACTTAAACTTGACCTTTCTTTATGCCAGACGATTTATCTCTCCGGGCCAGGGTTGCCGGAACAACAGGTGAGAAAAAAAGACTATTACTCGTAACAATAAAGGATTTGTAACTACCCAGATCGCTGTTGCAATAAAAGTCTCCCCCGGTGGAGGACTCCAGATATTGTTTGTTGATTGGATTATCCTGAAGATTCATATGAAAAATTCCGATAAGATCCTCTTTAAAAACAATGCGCGAATAACCGATATGCAAGAACATATTATTCCTCCTGCAATCCTTATTTTATCTGCCGTTAAAAGAATTAATTACTTTTAAGATTGTTTGTTTAAATCCAATCCTATCTGGAAAAAAATATCGCTTACCAGCTTTTCCCCGGCATAGCCATTAATTTTTTCTATTAATTGTGGTTTCAACAGGGTAAGGTGATAAACCCAGGTGGAGTCGCTCACCTGGACCCGAAGCACATTCCTCTGCAGGCTCAGGGCGCTGGATACAGCAGCTATCTCTTTACCAACAAGCTTATCCCACTGTTCTATTATAAGATATTGTTTGTATTGAAGCCACATCTTTCGCTTTCGCAACACCTTCTCAATGATCTGCCCCAGCTCGATCAATCTTAACCTCACCCCCAGATAAGGTAAAATAATATAAGTCTTTTCCATAATCCTTTTTAAAAAAAGGAAGCGGCATTGCCGTCGTAATAAAGGATTGATCACCTCTGTTAATTATAAACTGAAGAAGACGCCGGCACCTTTCCTCGTCAAGTTCTGAAAAAACATCATCCAGTAATAAAATAGATCTTTCATCGCCGATGCTGTTAAAAAGATCTACCTCCCCCATTTTTAAAGCCAGCACTGTGCTGCGCTGTTGTCCCTGGGAGCCAAACTTACGGGTATCAATTCCGTTAATAAAAACTGAGAAATCATCCAGGTGAGGCCCTACCATAGTTGATCCTTTGCTCAGTTCTGCTGTCCGTGATCCTGCCAGTTGTTCCCTGAAAGAGCTTTCTATCAGTGCCGGATTTTCTTCAAAGTCTACAGTTGATCTATAGTGCAGTGAAAATTTTTCTTTTCCTGCAGTAAGAGATACAAAGTGTGCCTGGGCCAGTAACTCCAGCTCTTTTAAAAACTTGATCCTTTCATTGATAATCCAGGATCCCTTTTCTACAAGCAACTCATCCCATGGTTTCATAGTGGAAAAATTGAAGGAGCCACTAGCTCGTTTTTCTTTCAATAACATATTGCGCTGACGTAAAGCACGGTAGTAATCGCGAAGCTTGCCGTAATAAAGTGGTTTTATACGGGAACACTCCATATCTAGAAAACGGCGCCTTACCGAAGGACCTCCCTTGATAAGAAACAGATCGTCTGGGGCAAAGATCACTACAGGATGACGGTAAATATAGTCGTTCCTTCTTACTATTTTACCGTTTATCTTAATTTGAAGCTGGCGGGGTTTGCGCCATCCTGTTTCAACCCGGAATGTTCCTGATTTTGTCAGATATGTGCCTTTAAGATAAAAATGGTCACTGCCCAGCTGTATTATTTCAGACTCCTGGCTGGTACGAAAGGAGCGTGATACTGAAAGAAAATATATTGCTTCCAGAAGATTGGTTTTGCCCTGAGCATTCATTCCGAAAAACACATTAATACCGGGATTGAATAAAAGCTCCTGGTGAGTGTAATTTCGAAAACTGGCAAGAATAAGTGACTCTAAATACACCCTTTTTACACCTGAAACTAATTCATTTTAATGGGCAGCACCAGATAAAGATAGCTGTGATTTTCCGGCAGGCGAAAAATTACAGGACCGGTTTTTCCGTGAAAATCTATAACCATCTTTTTCGTAGAAAGGACCCTTAATATATCCATAATAAAACGGGAATTGACATAAAGATCAACTTCCTCCCCCTCATATTCAGCGGAAAGCACCTCTTCCATACGACCGATCTGCGAAGAAACACGCACAGCCAGGGAACTGTTGACAACAGAGAGATGAATTGCATTGTTTGGTCCCTCAGCCAGGAGTGCAGCTCTTGCAACAGTCTCTGCCATATCACTGCGATTGATTATTAATCTCGTTGAGTAGCGCTCCGGTATAACAGAACTGATATCAGGGTATTTTTCGTTTAGCAGCCTGGCGGCAAAATAAACTGTCCCAAAATTAAAAATCAGTTGATCATTCATGGGAAACATTACAATTTGCTCGTCGCCATGCTCTAATATTTTCAAAAGCTCACGCAGCGCTTTCGCAGGAACGAGACATCTTTGTGGTGTAAAATTCCAGCTTTCATTTATAATATTATTAACTACAAGACGGTAAGTGTCAGAACTCACAAGGCCCCAGTGGTTAACATTAAAATCAAAAAGGACGCCATTGAAAGCCGGCCTGGTTTCTTCTGTAGAAGCGGCAAAAACAACCATTTTGAGGATCTCCCTGAGATCTGAAGTAGTGATGGTGATTTTTTCGGCATTTTCCGGTAATACTTTCTCAACAGGCGGAAAATCCGCCGGGTTAGCACCGGATAAATGATATTTGGCTTTTCCACTGCTCAAATCAATTTGTAAATTATCGGGGTTAAGATTAAAAACAACCTCGGATTCCGGTAAATAGCGGACAATCTCAATTATCTTGGAAGGAAGCAATACTTTTCCCGAAGCTTCACCCTGATAGGGTAATGATACTTTTATCGACTGCTCAAGATTTGTTGTAGAAAGAGTGATTTTTTGAGAATCGATTTCACAGAGAATGTTGTCCAGATACTGGAGGGGGGATTTCCTGGACAAAGCTTTCTCAACAGTATCCAAATGGCGACCAAGAATCTCTTTTGATAAAATAATGGACACATAAATCACCCGCCTTTTGAATTTATCAAGACTCTATAATTACTAATAAAGAAATATATATATATAAGTAATCGTATTAATATGGCCTGTGAATTCTGTTAACACATTTAAAATTGTCAATGTTACTTTGACATGTTATTCACTTTAGCTGTGGAAAACTGTTTAATAATGCTGGAAAAGAAATCACAGTTTATTTTAAGCACAACTTGTCCACATTTTAATCAGATGTTATTTACAAGTTCATTTTTCATTAAGTCAAACTTAATCTTTTCATCGCTTTTTTCATCTTTTATTCTTTCTATCTTTTTCAAGGCATGTAAAACGGTGGTATGGTCGCGCCCCCCAAATTCATCGCCGATCTTGGGAAGTGATAGTTCCGTTAATTCACGAGCCAGATACATGGCTACCTGTCGGGCAAAAGCTATATCACGGGTTCTTCTTCTTCCACGCAGATCACCGGGTGTTAAATGATAGTGGGCGGCAACAAAATTTATTATTTCTTCTAAAGAGATCTCTTTTTTGGTTTTAAAAAGAATGTTTTTTAAAGCTTCATCAGTAAGGTCAAGAGTGATTTCCGAACTAGAGAGGGATGCATAGGCCACAATCCTGATCAGGGCTCCCTCCAGTTCGCGAATATTGTTTTCAATTTTTGAGGCAATATAGTGCAACACATCGTCAGAAATATCGAGTCTTTCCAGCAAAGCTTTTTTCTTTAAAATTGCGATTCTTGTTTCCAGATCAGGCGATTGTATGTCGGTAATCAAGCCCCATTCAAAGCGGGAACGAAGACGATCCTCCAGGGTGGGAATTTCCTTTGGCGGCCTGTCGCTGGAAACTACAATCTGACGGTTAAGATTGTGGAGAGTATTAAAAGTGTGGAAGAACTCTTCCTGAGTTTGTTCTTTGCGTGCCAGAAACTGTATGTCATCAATTAAGAGGACTTCTATATTGCGGTAATGATTTCGAAATTCCACAGTTTTGTTATCCCTGATAGCGTTAATGAAATCATTGGTAAATTTTTCAGATGAACAGTAAAGTATGTTTTCAAAGTTATGATGCATTGAAATATACTGTCCTATAGCATGTAAGAGGTGTGTTTTACCAAGTCCCACGCCACCATAAATAAAAAAAGGATTGTAAGCCTTTGAAGGGCTTTCTGCAACGGCGAGAGAGGCGGCATGAGAAAGGCGGTTGCAGGGGCCCACTACGAAGCTGCTGAAGGTATAGCGCGGATTGAAAAGAGATACTTTTTTACTGTAACTTTTAACTTTTTTAGAAACAGGGGGGATTTCGACGGGATAAGTGCCATCTACATCCAGATCTACAAAATCTGCAGAGATAATATAGTCAACTTCGCATTTGCTCGAAGTGATATTATTTAATTTATCAAGAATAATTTTTTCATAACGGGTTTGAATCCATTCTCTGGTAAAATCATTTGGTACCGCAATTACAAGCCGGTTGTTTCTCATAGAAATAGGGCGGGCTGAAGTTAACCATGTTTCGAAACTGGGCTTGCTGAGTTCCTTACTGATATCAGAAAGGATTACGGACCAGAGTCTGGAAAGGTCACCTGACAAAAAATAACCTCCCTACTGATCAGGAAAGTAGCGCCGAGGTTATGCACAATTAGAATTAGTTATCAACAGCGTCCTGTGGATAAATCGGCTCCCTCCGATGCCTATAAAGACAGCGGCAAATGCCATTTTATCAGATCTTTTTTTTCACTGCAATCTTCAGGTAGTGCCGCCAAAGTTATATAACATCAGAAAATGGCGTTTATCTTGACATTGTTAATTTTTTTAAGGTATACTTTTTTATACTCATAACAGTTAAAAGGAAAGGAAAGAGTTATGAAAAGGACATATCAGCCGAAATGCAGAAGAAGAAAAAGAAAGCATGGATTTCTTCATAGAATGAAAACCACTTCAGGGCGGGCTATCGTCAGAAAGAGGCGTCAGCGACGGCGCAAAAGAATAAGTGCCTGATTTTAGGGATGAAGATAGAACGGCTGAAAAAAAATTGGGAATACAAAAGGGTATACCGGCGCGGACGTGCCCTGTTTGGGAGAAGAATTGTGCTATATGTATACCCAAACAAGAGCGGGAAAAGTAAAATTGGCTTTTCTATCAGCAAAAAGGTTGGCAAAAGCGTTCAGAGAAACCGGATCAGAAGGGTTTTTGGTGAAGCATTCAGGCAAAATTACGGATGTATAAAAGAAGGGTATGATATTGTTGTTGTAGCCCGAAAAGCGGCCGTGGGCGTGACATTCAGCCAGGCCTGTGAGGAGCTGCTTTATTTATGTCAAAAAGGAAAATTGCTGAGGTCATTAAAGAAATAGATATAAGGACAATACCTTTGCTTTTAATTAGGTTTTACCAAAGATTTATTTCACCCTTGAAACCTGCTACATGCAGATTTTATCCTACCTGCTCGCAGTATTGTTATGAAGCTGTGTTAAAATACGGGGTTATTCAGGGGAGCTTACTTGGGATCCGAAGAATTTTGAAATGTCATCCCCTTCACCTTGGCGGATATGACCCGCTAAACTGAGGTATGGTAAAGAAATGCAGGAGGAATTGACATATGACAGTAGCGATTGCTCAGTTTTTCAGTAAGATCCTGAGCTTTATTTACGGTATTGTGCCTAACTTTGGTGCAGCCATTATTATCCTTACGGTTCTGATAAAGGCGGTTACTTTTCCCTTGAACCATAAGCAATTGGAATCAAGTAAAAGAATGCAAGAGTTAAACCCTGAAATTAAAAAAATACAGCAAAAATATAAAAATGATAAAGAAAAGCAAAATCAGGCTATGACGGAGTTTATGCAGAAAAATAAAATCAACCCTCTGGCCGGATGTCTACCCATGCTTGTTCAACTGCCCATCTTATATGGGATCTTTCGCCTGCTCAGGGAAACGAATGAATTTTTAGGGGAATCCATCAACACTTTTCTCATACCATCCTTTGAATATATCGACCTGGCGGTATCACCGAGTGCATTTCAGGGTGATTTGACTCAGCAAATCATATATTATATCTTTCCGGTACTTTCCGGGGTGAGCACCTTTATCTATCAAAAACTGTCTATGACTGATACCAGTCAAAAAATGCTGCTATACATGATGCCGGCTATGTTTGTATTTTTTAGCTTTTCTTTTCCGGCCGGCCTCATTATTTACTGGGTTACAAGTAATATCTTAACTATGGGGCAGCACTTTTTAATTCTTCAGATGGACAAGAAAAAAGGTGACGTGAAGGCGCCGGAAACTGATGCGAAGAAAATTAAAAAAGAATCAAAAGCAAAAAAAGGGGAGAAGAAAGGGAGATGAATTCTGTTGAGACTACAGGCCGAAACGTTGAAGAGGCTGTTGTGAAGGCGCTTTCCACCCTGGGAATAAAAAAAGACAACGCTGTTGTTGAAATTTTATCCCAGCCGGCTCAGGGGTTTTTCAGCTTTATCAGCTCGCGGACGGCCCGGGTCAAGGTTAGCCCGCGCTTAACTCCTTCCATGTATCTGGATGATTTTTTAAGCGGCATTGTTGAAAGAATGGGGCTAAACACAGTGATCCAGGTTCAGGAGGAAGAAGAAAGGATCTGCGCTTCTATAAACGGTAAAAAAGTTGGTGTACTTATAGGGAGGCGGGGAAGAACTTTAAATGATCTGCAATACCTGGCAAATACGGTTATGCGGCGCCAGTTTGCCCATTTAAAAAAGATGGTTGTTGTAGATATTGAGAATTACCGCTCCCGCCGCGAGCAG
>MTBK01089398.1_pt1 | contig 13858 bp, 9 predicted proteins | sample 1535981 | NCBI WGS metagenome assembly MTBK01 (sample SAMN06109225, study PRJNA356200) | anaerobic digester metagenome | isolation source: biogas reactors fed with pig manure or primary and secondary sludge | place: Spain | collected 2016-06-30 | reverse complement strand
GGATAATTCATCCAACTTTCTTGAGGGAATGCATGTACAAACCCTTCAATTTCTTTACGTTCTTTCGTTGGACCAGTTACATAGATTGGATTTGACTTTATTCGAGCACTACCAAACTCACATCCCCAACCAATTTTTGTTTTTTGTGAAATAATTTGAATTGATAATTCGGTTTCATTTTTTGCAGTATAGCGAAAATATTCTGCTTCATTTCTTCTGTTTTCAGCTATCAGCCCACTTTTATAAACAATTTGCTGATTTATTTTGATAATTGTTGGACTATGAGGATTTATATAAAAATCAAATATTTGATTTGGTTCACATTTTAACCTTCCCCAATTACAGACCCAACTGCCAATTTTGGATTCCGGATATTTTTTTTCAAAGAATAGCTCATAACGAAATTTATGATTTCTATGAAAATTATTCTCTAGGGAAATCCGATAAACAGGGGCAACAATTGGGTTTTCTTCTATATAAAGATTCGTTAGCTTAGTTAATTTGGTATAAATTTCTGTTATTCGTTCATCATTTATACTTGTCATTTTTTATAGTCCCTCTCAAATAAAAATACTCGAGTCAACATTGAAAGTGTCTCGAGCATTATTTTTATGAATGAATTCAAATGATTAAGTTTATACTCGAAATTTTTTAATCTTATCCTTTTACAGAACCTACCATCATCCCTTTTGCAAAATGCTTTTGCAAAAAAGGATAAAAAATTAAAATAGGTAACGTTGCTACGACGATAACTGCAAATTTTATACCTTGCTCTGGCGGAATGTAATTGGGATCTAGAAGTGCTTCGTTATTTAAAGCGCTTGAAGATAAAGTTATTTGGCGTAATAGTAATTGTATTGGCCATTTTGCACTATCGTTAATATACAAAAGCCCACTCATAAAATCATTCCAAATACCAACTGCATAAAAAAGAGTAAAAGTTGCAATCACTGGTTTTGACAAAGGTAACATAATCTTAGAAAAAATGGTGAGTTCACTAGCGCCGTCCATACGAGCGGACTCTTCTAGTTCCATTGGTATTTCTTGAAAAAAGTTCTTGATAATCATTAAGTTAAACGGACTAATCGCTGCTGGTAAAATCAAAGCCCAATAAGTATCTAGAAGACCTAATCCTTTTACAACTAAAAAGGTTGGAATCATTCCTCCTGAAAATAACATTGCAACAATAACCATATTTAATAACACTTTTCGTCCTTTTAAATATGATCGAGATAGTGGATATGCAAAAGAAAAAGTAAAGAACAATTGAACGAGTGTCCCGACAATCGTTACTCCAATTGTTATGATTAAACTTCGGATAAAAGCCGGTGTTGATAAAATATAGCGATACGATTCCAATGATATTTCTTTTGGCCATAAGAAGAAGGAGCGTGTCACAATTTCTGACTCTGTTGAAAATGACGCTGCAATCACATAGATAAATGGCAGTATCATAATAATCGCTAAAGAAAATAAGAAAATGATATTAAAAACATCAAATACTTTTCCTGCTTTTGTATTATGTAATTTATTCATTGTGCATCCTCCCTTTATTAATAGAAACCACTTTCGCCAAATGCTTTTGCTAGTTTATTCGTTGATAACACTAGAATTATGCCAACAACAGATTTAAATAATCCAACTGCCGTACTATAACTATAAGCTCCTTGAGTAATCCCCATCATATAGACATAAGTATCAAATACATCTGCGACAGAGCGATTTAGTGCGTTCGTCATTAAGTAGATTTGATCAAATCCTGAAGTTAAAATGGAACCTACTTTTAAAATTAACATAATTACAATCGTACTTCTAATTGCTGGTAAGGTAATGTGCCAAACTCTTCTAAAACGACCTGCGCCGTCCATAATAGCTGCTTCATATTGCTCTTGGTCAACGCCCGCTAAAGCAGCTAAGAAAATGATGGTCCCCCACCCAATTTCTTTCCAAATCCCTTGTAAAATAATCATTGGTCGAAACCAATTCGGATCGGATAAGAAATTAATCTCTCTACCAGTCAACATCCTAACAATTTCTGTAATAATTCCACCATTTACTGAAAACAAAATAGCAGTAATACTCACAACAATTGCCCATGATAGAAAATGTGGCACATATACCATCGTTTGAATGACTCGTTTGTAAATAGCTTTAGAAAGTTCATTTAATAAAATTGCTAGGATAATAGGTGCTGGGAATGAAATGACAATACTTAAAAAAGATAGAATTAACGTATTCCCCATAATTCTCATGAAATCTGGATTAATAAAAAAATCGTGAAAATTTTGAAGCCCTACCCATTTACTTCCGTGGATTCCTAGAAATGGAACGTAATCTTTAAAAGCGATAATTACACCATACATCGGTGCATATTTAAAAATCAAAAAATATAACAACCCCGGTAACGTCATAATATAAAGCCATTTATTATTAATAATATGAATTTTCGTATTCTCCCATTTTGAACGGCTTGACGACGAAGTTGATTGTTTTATTTTTTTATTCATAATTAACTTTCCTCTTGCTTGATTCATTTGCTACCTCCTTTACAAATATTGCTTGTCGCTAGTCAAAGACTAGCGACAATTCAATTTACTTGTTATTTTTATGTAATTCATTTGTTTCTTTAATTAATTCATCGCCACCACTTTTTGCCCAAAGATTCAACGCATCTTGCCAACCTTTTTCATCAATTTGACCTGCAATGAATTGAATTTTCGCGTCTGTAATAATTTGGTCTAATTGAGCCCCTTTTGTCGTATAAGTATTGGTAATATAAGCTGCTGCTGGATTAAAGATAGCAAATTCTTTGTCTCTTGTTTCTAATTCTGTTCTTAAATCAGTAAAGTCTTGGTCCATTTCGGTCGTTGGAGCTGCTTTAGGTACAGCAAAGCCTGCTACACCCATTCCCATTTGAGAGTATGATTTTAAAGCCGTATTCACTACGGTAGCTTCTGCATTGTCAATCGCTTTTGTAAACTTCTTCTCTGCATCAGCAAATTCAAAGTTTACACCTTCAATTCCAATATTTAGTAATTGATTCATTTCTTCACTGTTCATCTTATCTAATACGGTTAAAACTTCTTTTAAATCTTCTTCTGTCTTCACTGATGTTTTAGGAATCGATAAAAATCCAGAATAACCATCTGTCGGTAATGCATTTATTTTACCGTTTGGTCCCTCTAAGTTTCCAACAATTGACACCAATTCTACGGTATTGTCAGGATCTTGTTGTTTAAATAGATTTCGGATAGTTGCTGCTCGAGAATAGGTATCTAGAATAATCCCCGCTTGCCCATTAACAAATGGGTCATTCCATTTGTCAGATGCCAACGTAGCAAAGTCTTTATTAATCAAACCTTCACTTACCATCTTGCGGGCTTCCTCGATTGCTTGATAGTATTCATCTGTTTGAAACGAAGGGATCAGTTCGCCGCCTTTTTCAGTCCACTGATTCCCTGATCCATACCAGGTTGTTAATAAATCAAAAGCCTGTGGGAAGTTCGGAATGACGATCCCTGTTGTATCCGCCTTACCGTTTCCATCTGGATCTTGTTCGGTAAATGCTTTTGCAACATTGTATAAATCTTCTACCGTTTTTGGCTCTTCTAACCCTAAGTTATCCAGCCAGTCTTTACGAATTATTGCTGTTGAACGAATGAGATCCCGACTACGATATATCCCATAAACTTTTCCATTTAAACTGGATGCTTGCAGGACTTCTTCATTCACTTTTGATAAATTTGGATACTCTCCTAAATACTCGGATAATTCCCAGAAAGCGCCATTTTCAGCGGATTTAACAAATCCCGCATCTTTCCCTTGAATCACCATAACTTGTGGAATATCATCCGAAGCTAATGTCACGTTCATTTTATCTGCATATAAAGTATTTGGTACCCATGTAATTTTAAGTTTTTTGCCAATTGCTTCTTCTAATCTTTCTTGTACAATATTATCGTTTGATGGTGGATCCGTCTCAATAAAAGGAACCATCATGGTTAGTTCTTTTGATTCTTCTTTCTTTGCTCCTTCTTTCGGTTCGCTTGATCCGCACGCAGCTAACAATACTACCGATGCAAGACTAACCCCACACATCATTAATTTTCGATTTAACTTCATTTTTCTTCCTCCATTTTATCAATTGTTTTTGGCAAATATTCACGAATAAATTCTAAACACAAAATAACATTTAAACACCACTGAGAAGCGACATTTGTTGAAATCCAAGGTAATTCTGTCACTTTTTTCCAAGTGATTGCCTCTTGTTCTGTCTTCTCCATTGGCAATGGCACACCAGATTTTTCTTCTTTTAATAATATTTCCCAAGCAAGTGCAGCTAGCGTTTCATCTTGATAAAAATTAGCAGCATAACCCATTAACCCCGTGGCAAACATCGGCCATGCAAAATGTTGGTCGTATAGTAGGTTCTTTGTTTGTTCTCTTTTTTCTAAATCAGGAAGACAATAGAATCGACCAAATTCAGCTAACATCTCACGCCATTCTGGATTATTAATATTTTGAGCAATCTCCAACCAATATTGAGGTGCACCAAATGAAATAATCATATGGTAACCACCAACATTACCTGTACCAAAGTAACTTAGTTCTTTCGTTTCTTTATCAAAAAGATACGTAGGTCCGGATAATAAACGATGTGGTGTTTCTTTAATCCCTTTAATACCAGTTCTAATCCGTTCTAAATAACTTTTATCTCCGGTTCGCTCCCATTGGGTAAACCAATTTGAAGTTAAAGCTGCCCAATCTGGCCCCACTCGAATTGGGTATTTCCCATCCATTTTTTCAGGATAAAACTCTCTTAATGGTGCCAATTCATCAAAAATCGATAATTCATTATCTTTGACTTCAGACATTAAGTCGCCGGTTCGTTCATCACCAGTTAAATAGTAGTAATAGCGATGTAAACCAGCAGCAGATATACGCGCTTCTTTACATTGACACCCCCAGTGAAGAACATTGTGCCGTGATCCAAGCCCACAGTATTCTCCTAAATGATATTGATCTACTTCTGAAGTATGTTTTGTCATCGCTTCTGCTAAATAAAATGCTTCGTAATCACCAGTTCTTAAAAAGTCTTGCCATAACCATAAGTTAGGAACTAACTCTGTATTTTGCCAAGCATAGCCGCCTAAATCGTAGCGCCATGTATGACGAGCTTGATCATAGGTATGCATCACGTCCCCATAGTTCCAAAATCCATACCAGTCTCTTTGCTCGATTTCTTTCACATAAAAGTCCCTTAAATAACGCATTTGTCGTTCTAAAAAAGCTTCTACTGGGTTGGAATAGTTTGGTAAGGACCACGTTCCAAATACTTTCGTATCATAATAATCTTTCGGCTCAAAAACAATTTTAGCCGGTGCTACTATTTCTCTGGAGAATGCCCAGAGTTCTTCTTTTGTTTTGGGTTTTGAAAACACTTGAAATTTCAATGTATTCGTATTTCCGACCCCTATTGCTGTTGATCGTATTTCTTCCATTCCTTCATACGCGCTCAGCATATGGTCTCTTTCTGAGTAATGGGAAAATAACATTTTTTGTGACTTAGGACTCCATAACCAAGCAGTTAATTGTGTATCTTTTTCGGTCAAGCCACAAACTTCAATTTCTCTAGGTGCTTTTTCCCAAAACTTCTCAATCCCAACTGCTACACCACCTGTTTCTCCGCTAATTGAAACGACACCAGGTGCTCTATTACCATACCCAATTTCAATCGGTGTATAGTCAGGTCTAGTTTGTTTTATTAGTTTGTACGAACGATGATTTTCTTGAATGATATTAAAATTATTCCACAATGCATTTTCTTTTGCATGTCGTAACATTTCTTGGTTTTCTTCTGAGAGGATAACTGTTTGGCCTAATAACTGCTTATCGTACAGTGTATTTCCCTGCCAATGCCTTCTTGAAATAAATGACTGTGCTGCTTCGGTATATACTCCTTCTTCCCCAGCAATCGAGAAATGACGGTTCCACGGCTCTCCTTTTAATGGAACGTCTGCCGTTAGGTAAACGCCTTCTATTGGCACATCCTGATTAATAATCAACGTATGGACGACATCAAATGTTTCTAATTGTTGATAAAAACGTAAACGAATAATAAATTCTTGTAAATTTTGCTTATTGACTTTAAATTTTCCAGTTACTTTTACAATTGCTTTTAATGGTCCATTTTCTTCTAACTCTATGGAATCAACGGACATCGTCGTTTTTGTTCCTTCTACTTGAGTCCCCAGTCTAAAGTGATGTAACTTCACTTCATTTTCTATTTTTATCCAATCAATTATATTTTCTCCATTGCCATGTTTAGGTAAATATGCTTGAAAAAGACCGTTATCGACGTAAATACCGTTATATTTTTCTACGGCAATTGACTGTTTTTCTTTGGAATCTGTTTCCCAAGATAACTGCGTATCCTCGAATGTTTCCTCTTCTTTCATGTAGATTCCTGTGTGTGAGGTCCATTTAATTGATCCGTCCGGCCAATAGGCTAAAACTTTGGATTGTAACTTTTTTTCCCCTAGATATGCCATTTGCCTAAACTGACTGTTTGGTAATTCCCCTTTCGACCAAGGTTTTCCATATGTAACGCTAATTTTGGTAGTCGGGGCTTGCTTTAACCACTTCACAACCATATTCTTTTTCTTCTCCTCCTTGAATTAGTTTTACTTCATTTAATTCAAATAATCGTAAATGAATTCCCATTGTTACAATGCTCCATAACCCAAAAGTAAAAAATAAAAATAGACCTGGTAAAAATAGCGATCCATAAAAGCACATTGCCGTCCACAATATTGTTAAAAGGCTCCCGATAATGTTGTAGATTGAAAATTGAAGGCTTTTCAGCAAACACTCGATTGGATTAAGTTCGTAAAATTGAGCCAAACTACACGCAAAAAATAACATTAACATCAATAAAATTTGAATGATACTTAAGAACACTAAAGAAACCGTTGTCATTTCATCTAAAAACAAAGAAATATTCCATAAAATAAAGAAAAATGAAATGAATATAGGTAAAACAATTTGATTTCCTCTTATAAATGTTTTCTTATAATTTTTCCAATATTCGCTAAAAGGATGGTTCAATTCTTTTTTATGATACTTTTTTGATAAATGAAAAATCGTTAACAAGCTAGGACCAAAACCAAATATTCCAAAACCAAGTATCGTTCCTAATAAAAATAAAAAATTAAAAATAGCACATGTATACAATACGTTTAACCCAGTATATATTTTATAGATAAAAGAGCCTTCATTCACTTCATTCCCCTCCATCCATTAATTCTGAAATAACTAGGTTTCGGTATTTTGCTTTCATTGGCGCCATTTGTCTAAACCCTATAAAACCTTCTTCTAAAACTGGACCAAAAGCTTCACCATCATCTTGCCATTCAAAAATCAATAAATTATTAATTGAAAAAGAAATTTTCCCTCCATATTTTTCTATTTGTATCTCATAAAAATCAAGGGCTTCTTCAGCAGGTGGGAGTGGGTCTCCTCCTTGCGTTATAAAATGAAACCCTGAACTTTTTCTCAAGTTACAAGTTCTAAATGCTAATTCGCTTGGATATTTGTGCCTAAAATAAGAAATATGATAAGCATTAATATCACCTGAATGATATTGCGGATAATAACCATTTCTTTTATTCAACTGTGGATCAAAAATCGACTCTTTGTTTTTTCCTAAAGCACTAAAAAAAGTCATACATAATCCTGGTTCTCTTATTGGTAAAAACTTCCACTTAATTTTAATATTACTTGGAAATTTTTCTGGTAACCAATAAGTAAAATGTGCATAATCTCCTAATTCTTCTGGAGCCCCATTTTCGAGAATTAAGCCCTCTTCAAAAGTTACTTTAATTTCTCCTTCTGCTTTCCAATTGGAAATATCTGTTGGTTGCATTAAAGGATTCGTATAGATGATTTTTTCAACAAGCATTTTTTCACTCCCTTAAGCTTTTTACAACCCAAATTGTAAGCGTTTCACTAATTTCTATCAATTGACTTATTTTTACAAAACAAAAAGAAACGCTGATAAATCAACGTTTCTTTTCTGTTTTTCAGAAATAGTCTATCATTTTTAAAAAAGGAAATTTTCTCTTTCGCTAGATTAACCTTCCCCATACTCTTTTCGGTATTGTCCTGGTGTAATTCCAAATTTCTTTTTAAACAAGCGATTAAAGTAGCTAGGATTATAGCCAATATTCTCTGCTATTTCATTTATCCTCATGTTAGATTGAGCTAGTTTTTGCTTAGAAACTTCTAAACGAAAATCTGTTAAATAGTCAATAAAGTTCATTTTAGTTACTCGTTTGAATTCACGACTTAAATAGCTAGATTCTATCCCAACTTTATCCGCTAAACTTTCTAATGATAAATCGGGATTACAATGACACTGATTTACGTAATCTAATACTTGATATACCGCTTCTTCCGTACTTGAATGATGACTCTCTTTTAATAGCAAGCTCGCAGGTTTTAAATAATCTTCAAAAAACAAGCTCGATATGGATTCCAAACTAACTTTTCTTTCAACTTTTTTCATTAATGTTTTTTTAGAAATATAGTGTTCCTCGGAAACATGCTGTTGCTGCAATCTGCTTTTTACTTGATCATATAAATGTCCTAAAGCAAGTAACATTACCCCTGTCGTCGAGTTTTGTTTATAAATGTTTTGAATAAATTCATCTAAAATTAAAGAGATACTTGATAACTCACCACGTTCAAAAGCACCCAGTATTTTTTGCTCTAAGTTATTGGGATAAAGGTAATCATTCACTGACTTTTGCTTAGCAGAAAAAATTACTTGGTTTTCTTGAATGATTTTTTGATAATCACGCATTTTTTTCATTTCAATCATTCTAGAAGCGAGTTGGCTAATTTCTGTTTCTCTTATTCCAACAGCAACTACCACATATTTTTGAATTACACGATTGACATACTTTTGTATTTCTTCAAAAAAAACTTCTTCGGCGGTTTCTTCGCTATTCACTACAAAAAGATATAGACCATTTTCATCGTATTCAAAAACAACATATTCGCTAAATGCCCGATATGCAATATCTAGAATTAAGTTTTCCAAGATAAATAATTGAGAAGCATTCGTCACTTCTTCAGAATCGTTAATATTGCCAGTCAGATAGATGTATAAAATTTTATAATGTTCAATTTTATTCGTCCAGTGATTTTTGATCAATAACGTTTTTAATTCTTCTTCTGTCAAATAGCTGTATTTCCCCTCAATCACTTGCCCTAAAATTGCTTGTTTAACCTTTAAATCGCCAAAACTTTTTTGATACTCCAAATCCGATCGCTTTTTCTCGATTATATTCCATTGTGAGATTAAATATTCAAATTCATTCCCAGTGTTATTTGTTCTCGCATCACCAAATAACTCAATCATTAAATTATCAATTGGTTGATAAGTTTTTTTAGCAAATATTTGACTCCAAATAATCGATAAAATAAAAAATAACATCCCTATCGCAAAAAATATATTCGAAAAAAATAGAATCGGTTTTACAATGATATCAATTGGGGTCGCAGAATAAAAATACCAATTTTGAGACAAACGATTGATTTTTAACGAAACAAAATTATAAGTAGTCCCATTTAATTTTTCTTGCCAACTCTCCTGCTTGTCTAGATACTGACTAATATTTTGACGATTGAACAATTCGCCAATACTAATAATTAATTGATTATCGACGGCTAAAGCAACGCTACCTACATCTGCTACGGTCACTTTAAGTAAGTTAAGTATTTCGCTTTTGTCAATAATCGTTACTAAATAGGCTGTTCCTTCGCTTGCGACACCACTAACATCTTGTAAAAAAACAGTTTCTCCTTTTTTATTAGTTTTCCATTGATAAGAGCGATTATTTGTAATTTTATACTCGTTATACCGTTTGTTATTAGGTAGTGTATAAGTTCCACCTTCACTAATAACAAACGGTCCATCTGTATTAAAAACTAGCAACATACTTTCTTTAATTAATGAATTACTACTAGAGAAAAAGAACAATTGTTGTGCAACACGATTGATTTGTTGGAAATCACCAATACTTTGAATTGGCGTTAGTTGAAATTCTTTTTGAAACGTTTGACCTAAATTACTAGAAGAAATTTCAATTTGTCCAAGTTGTTCACTAATATAAGCAACTTCATGCTTTACAGACTCATTATGGCGATTAATATATTCTTTGATAATTGGTCCATTAAAGTACATTCTCGCTGAAACAGCAATTATAATAATCGGCAACGAAAATAATAAACTAAATATTCGGAGGTAGCTTCTTAAACTTTGATTTTTTTTTAACAATTTTAACGACTCCTCCTTAAATTCCTTCGCTATTTAGTAAGTCTTTCTTATAAATAAGATTATCTTATGATTTTATTCGTATTTAATCTTTTTCTATTGCCAAGATATGATGACCATAAGGCAATACATTGTGTTTTTCTTTACAATACCTCACCCCCGTCAATAAATCAATCGCATCCTTATGAAGTGTGAAGTTTTCTTCTTTGCCGGTCATATTCGCTAGGTAAATTTGCAAGTGGGTCTTTGTCTCGCGGCAATATTTTACTAATCCTTTGTTTAAAGAAATAGAAGACGCTGATTTTTCAAACGGGGTAATTTCTTTTGCCAAGTACGCTTGCCAAAGGGGGTTATCAGTGTAATTTTTCGGCAAGCCACCGATGTAAGTCACACTCCCTTTTCCTTGTTTTTTCGTTGCTAAAATTGTTTTTCCTTCATTTGTTTGGGCGAGCGTTTCCCAAGTTTCTCCTACAGAAAAAGTGGTTAAAAGTCCGGATAAAGGTGCTCTTTGATTCTCATAAGTCATATAATCTACGGTGTCATTGGCTACATACTGGGTAACGTTTTTTATTTCTAACCACTCACCCAAAATGTCTAAGCCATTTGTTTTGGGCCACGCTAGTTCTTCTGTACGATCGCCGGTCATCGGTCCTAAGATTAATTTGCCGCCTTGTTGAACAAATGCTTTGATTTTTTCTAATAAGGTTGGCGATAAGTGGCGGACAAAAGGAATCATTAAAAGATCAAACGTAGAAAAATCACTCGTTTCCTGAATGACTTCTGCTTGAATTCCTTGGTAAATCAAACTAGCAAAACAATCCGTCACTAAACTACGGTGTTGATAAATGCCACCGGATTCAACATTGTAATGTCTTTTGGCGTGATCCGAATAAACAATGGCAATCTTGGATGGAACAAAAGTGCTCTGTTCTAAGAAAGGCCTCATTTTTTCAATGAGTTCGCCGCTTTTTTTGACGTCTTCATAACCTTTATCAGGCTCGCCCCATGCCGTGACGACACAACTATGTGGTTGCTCTACGCCATAACGATGTCCTCTAAAATGCCAATAACTAAATGATTTTAAGCCGCCCGCAAAACCTGTAAAGACTTCATTTACTAAATAGCCTGCAGGGTGTGGTTGAACGTAATTTTCAAGATGCCCTGCGTGAGAGGTGCTCGTTTCTAACAAAAGCATGTCTTGTTGATTTTTCTTTACATTGCGCCAAGTGTCCATGTTCAGTAAAAAGGCTGGATAATTTGATGCGGCTGGGTATGTATCAAAACCAACGACGTCTAGTTCTGAAAATAATTCTTCATTTAACAAGTTAAAGCCAAATGACGTATTATGCGTGACAGGTAAATCCGTTTCAATTCGGATGCAATGGGTCAATTCATGGGCGAATTCATTTAACGTTTCGGCTGTAAAACGACGAAATGCATTCATTAACGACGCATGATGAAGAAATGGGGTTGTTTTGGGTAAAACGACCTCTGCAAACGAATGATATTCCTCACTCCAAATTTTTGTTCCCCAAGCAGCATTTAAGTTTTCGATTTCTAAATATTCTTCTGCTAACCACTCGTGCCATCTCGCTTGGCAAGTATCGCAGTAGCATAGGTCAACGTGGCATTTAAATTCATTGTCTAACTGGATTGCGATGACATTCTCGTATTTTTTTGAAAAAGCAGCAATTTTTTGCGTTAGTTGATAAGCTTTTTCTCGGAAGTAAGCATTGTTTGTACAAACATGTTGGCGCGAACCATGAACCATTTTTGTACCATCAATATTAGTAATCAAGCGTTCTGGGTGTTCATAGGTCAACCATCTTGGCGGCGTTGGCGTTGGAATACAAAGGCAAACATCAATCCCATTTTCTTGATATAAAGTCAAAGCTTCTTCTAATAAAGTAAAATCGTACTGCCCTTCTTCTGGCTCAAGTGCACTCCAAACAAACTCACCAATACGTGCAAAGTTCATCTTTAATGCTTGCAAATGCTTCACGTCGGTTTCCATCACTTCCTTTGACCAAACTTCTGGATACATACAAGCACCGTAATAATATTGATTAAATAATGGAGCGGTTGATAAAAAATCGGCGAGGCGTAAGCAAACATACCGCGCAACTTGAGCCGCACCAACTGTTGAAAAATGCGTGTCGTCTACATTACCAACTGGAAAAATAGCATCTCCTGGCGCTGGATGAATAAATAGCGCGCGACTTTTTCTTTCTCCTAAGCGTTGGTACAGTTGATTGGTATAGCGGTTTAACGGTAAAAGCGTGACCTCTTCTTCTTTGGCTAAACGGCGAAGGACACGTTCATATTCTTTTAACGTGGCTTGTTGTTCACCAGAAACGAAATGTCGACGTTCAACCGGGGTACATAAAATGGCTTGCCCACCTTTTTCTTTAATTTGGTGAATCCATCGTTTGATAAAATGAAAATAATCATTCATCGGGACTTTTTTCGTTGGGTTTTGGTCGTTGTGGCCAAACTGAATCAGTACCAAATCCGTTGGTTCTACTTGCGCAATAAGTTGAGCAAAAAGTCCTTCTTCTTCAAATGAACGCGTACTGGCGCCGGCTTTAGCAAAATTTAAGACGGTTAGCTCCGGATATTTTTCAACTAAAAGCGTTTCTAAAGCCTCACCCCACCCAGTCATTTCCCCATATCGTCCTTGATATTTCGCAACCGTTGAATCACCGGCTAATAAAAGTTTCATTTTTTATTCCTCCATTTTTTTCTCTTAACAAATCTATCTCTTTTCTTTTTCACATAAACTGAACACTTCGACTAAATCTTGTGTAATTGGAGAATGATCTGGGTTGGTTTCCATAATATCTGCCATGTAGTCCCACCATTTGCGGTTAATCGGTGTCTCTTTCATTTTTTGCCATCTTTCTTCTTCCTCAATTTCCAAATAACCAATTAAGGCATTGGTTGCTTCATCTAGATAAATGACGTAGTGTTTGGCACCATGTTCTTTCAGCGCTTCACGCATTTCCGGCCAAAGCAGTTGATGCCGTTTTTCGTATTCTTCTTTAAAACCTGGTAATAGTTGCATTTTAAACATTTTTTTAATCATAGCCATTTTCTCCTCGTATACTTTATTTGTTGTAATGAATGAAAAACTAGCAAATCTTGCTCCTTTTTCTTTTTCAACTTATAATGAAGAGAAAAAGGAGATCGATTCGATGAAAAAAACTTTACCCAACCAAGCAGCCAATACGATGCTTTCAAATACTTTTGAAATTTTTCACGTAAAAGATGAAGTAAAAGCCGATAAGACCCTTTATCACTATCATGATTTTTATGAAATCAATTGTACGCTTGATGGCGAGAGTATTTTTTATTTGGATGGCAAAGAGTACCACTTAAAGCCTGGAAGCATCCTATTTATTCATTACAATGACTTGCACCGCCTTGTTAAACAAACGACGGCTAAATTAGAACGGACATACATTTTTGTAACAGCAGAATACTTAAAAAAGCACACGAGTCCACAAAGCCCTTTAGAAC
>MTBK01048149.1_pt1 | contig 13860 bp, 13 predicted proteins | sample 1535981 | NCBI WGS metagenome assembly MTBK01 (sample SAMN06109225, study PRJNA356200) | anaerobic digester metagenome | isolation source: biogas reactors fed with pig manure or primary and secondary sludge | place: Spain | collected 2016-06-30 | reverse complement strand
CGTGACAGCTCCCGTCGACGAGGTGGTCGAACTCGTCAGTTCCCTGATCCGTTTCGACACCACCAACACCGGTGAGCTGGCAACGACCAAGGGTGAGGCCGAATGCGCCCAGTGGGTCGCTGAGCGGCTGCGTGAGGTCGGCTACGAGCCCGAGTACCTCGAATCCGGGGGTCCGGGCCGCGGGAACGTGTTCGTCCGAGTGCCGGGCCGCGAGCCGGGCGCGGGGGAGAGCGCCCGCGGTGCCCTGCTGATCCACGGGCACCTCGACGTGGTGCCCGCCGAGGCCGCGGACTGGAGCGTGCACCCGTTCTCCGGTGCCGTCTCGGAGGGCTACGTATGGGGCCGCGGCGCGGTCGACATGAAGGACATGTGCGGGATGATGCTCGCCGTCGCCCGCCACTTCAAACGTGCCGGAATCGTCCCGCCGCGGGATCTGGTGTTCGCCTTCGTCGCCGATGAGGAGCACGGCGGTGAGTACGGGGCGCACTGGCTGGTGGAGCACCGTCCCGACCTGTTCGAGGGCGTCACCGAGGCGATCGGCGAGGTCGGCGGATTCTCGATCACGGTGCCACGCAAGGACGGTGGGGAACGTCGGCTCTACCTCATCGAAACGGCGGAGAAGGGCTTGCTGTGGATGCGGCTGACCGCACGCGGCCGGGCGGGTCACGGCTCGATGGTGCACGACGACAATGCCGTCACCGCCATCGCCGAGGCCGTCGCGCGGCTGGGCCGCCACGAGTTCCCGATGGTGCTGACTGACACCGTCGCGCAGTTCCTGGCCGCGGTCACCGACGAGACCGGGCTGACCTTCGACACCGATGATCTCGAAGGGTCGGTCGCCAAACTGGGACCGATGGCGAGGATGCTCGGCGCGACCCTGCGCGACACCGCGAACCCGACGATGCTCAAGGCCGGTTACAAAGCCAACGTGATCCCGGCAAGTGCGGAGGCGGTCATCGACTGTCGCGTTCTGCCCGGCCGGCAGGCCGCGTTCGAGCGCGAGGTCGACGAGATCATCGGCCCGGACATCAGCCGGGAGTGGATCTCCGAATTGTCTTCCTACGAAACCACTTTCGACGGCGATCTCGTCGAGGCGATGAGTGCCGCCGTACTCGCCGTCGACCCCGGCGCCCGGACGGTTCCGTACATGCTGTCCGGGGGTACCGATGCGAAGGCCTTTGCCAAGCTCGGCATCCGGTGCTTCGGATTTGCGCCGTTGCGACTCCCGCCGGATCTGGATTTCTCAGCCCTCTTCCACGGAGTCGACGAACGGGTGCCGGTGGAGGCGCTGCACTTCGGCACTCAAGTGCTCGAACACTTCCTGACCCACTGCTGATCCCGAAAGGACTCCTGATGGCTTTCGCCTACAACCCGTACGACTTCCTCCCTGAACTGCCTGGATTCAGCCTGACCAGCGCCGACATCACCGACGGGCAGCCGCTGAAGTTGGATCAGGTCAGCGGACTCATGGGTGCCGGCGGCCGGGACATCTCCCCGCAGCTGAGTTGGTCCGGTTTCCCGGAGCGGACCCGTAGTTTCGCGGTGACGGTGTTCGACCCGGACGCGCCCACCGCGTCGGGTTTCTGGCACTGGGCGGTGGCCAACCTGCCCGACACGGTGACCGACCTGCCGGCCGGTGCCGGTGACGGTTCCCCGCTGCCCGGCGATGCCCTCATCCTGCGTAACGACGCCGGGATGCCTCGATTCGTCGGTGCCGCGCCGCCGGCCGGTCACGGGTACCACCGCTACTTCGTGGCAGTGCACGCCCTCGATGTGGCCAAGCTCGACCTCGATGCGGACGCCAGCCCGGCCTACCTGGGCTTCAACCTGTTCATGCACGCCATCGCCCGTGCGGTCATCCACGGGACCTACGAGCAGACGTAATTTGGGACCTGCCGCCGGGCCTTTGGGGACCTGTGGTGCCGGCCAGGATTTTTGTCGTACCCTGCGGGCATGATCGAACGTATGTTCGATAAGCAGGTTCATGATTGTTGGGAGCCGTCGGATTCGGCGGGGTCGCGGTCGTTGCTGGAGGTGCTGGTTTCGCAGCGGCGTGCGGAGAACCGGTGTGCGGCGCGTCGGGTGCGGGCGGTCGGGGAGTTGTTCGAGATGCGCCGGGCTGAGCGGGGTGAGGCCGAGGATTGGGCGGTGGACACGTGGGCGGCGGTGGGTGCGGAGGTCGCCGCGGCGTTGGGTATCAGTCTGGGTCGGGCGGGGTCATGGATGCATGACGGGTTGGCGATGCGCCGGCTGCCGGGGTGTGCGGCGGTGTTCGAGGCCGGTGATATCGATGTCGATGTCTTCCATGCCATCGTCTACCGCACCGGGTTGCTGACCGATCCTGAGGCGCTGGAGACCGTTGATGCGTTGATCGCCGCGCGGGCGGCGCGTTGGCCGTCGTTGGGTGCCGGCCGGGTGGCGCGGGAGATCGACCGTCTGGTTCATCAGGTCGATCGTGATGCGGTGCGCCGTCGCCGGGAACGTGCTCGTGACCGTGATGTCACGATCTGGGATGCCGCCGACGGTAGCGCCGATCTCTCGGGTCGGTTGTTGGCCACTGACGCCCATGTTCTGGACAAGCGTCTCGATGCGCTGGCGGTCACGGTCTGCGAGGCGGACCCGCGGACGTTGGCTCAGCGTCGTGCTGATGCGTTGGGGGCGCTGGCGGCGGGTGCGCAGAGACTGGCGTGCCGCTGTGAGTGCGCGCAGTGTCCGGCGGCGGCTGCGGGGGCGGTGGCTTCGGCGGTGGTGGTCCACGTGGTGGCCGATCGGGCCACCCTGGACGGGGCAGCCGAGCGGCCGGGCTACCTGTTGGGCGCCGACGCGCTGATCCCGGCTCAGATGCTGCGTGAGATCGCCGCGGCGGCACGGTTGCGGCCGCTGATCCACCCTCTGGACGCGGCGGCTGAACCGCAGTATCGGCCCTCGGCGGCGTTGGCTGATTTCGTGCGCGCCCGGGATCTGACCTGCCGGGCGCCGGGGTGTGACCGGCCGGCCACCGACTGCGATCTGGACCATACCGTCCCCTATGGTCGGGGTGGGCCGACGCATGCCTCAAACCTGAAGGCGCTCTGCCGTTTTCATCATATGGTCAAGACGTTCTGGGGCTGGGAAGACCGGCAACTCCCCGATGGAACAGTGCTCTGGCGGCTGCCCGGTGAACAGACTTACGTCACGATCCCGGGCAGTGCGTGGCTGTTCCCGACCCTGAGTACACCGACCGGTCGCCTGCCCGCCCCGCCGCCGTACACGCCTGCGGGAACGGCGGGCATGCCGCGGCGAAAGACCACCCGGTCACACGACCGCGCCCACCGCATCGCCACCGAACGCAACGCCAACCGCGCAGACCGACAATCCCGAGAAGCCGCCATCCTGAAAGCCAGCCCGCCGCCCAACCCAGGCGACGACCCACCACCCTTCTAGACGCTGTGGCTCTTCAGACACTGCGGTGGAAGTGACCCTCCTCGACGGTGCTGAGCATCGCGGTCATGGCGGCGCGGTCATAGGGCCACAGGTCGACAGCCCCGTCCTCGGTGAGGTACCAGGAGTTGCAACCGGTGTTCCATACCGTCGGCGCCATCGCCGCCCGGACGCCATCGCTGAACTGTGCCGTCGCCTCCTCGGTGACTTCTACCGTCCGCAGCGTCCCGTCCCGGAACCGGGCGATCCACTGGGCGATGTAGCGCGCGGTCAGTTCGGCGGAGAACTGCAGCGAGATCGACCCGGTGGGTGAGTTGGGGCCCAGCACCGTGAAAAGGTTGGGAAAGCCAGGGATTGCGGTCATCCGATAGGCGCGAGGCCCCGTGGCCCACGCATCGTCGATGGTGATTCCGTCCCGCCCGATCAGTCGCATCGGTCGCATGTAGTTGTGGGCGTGAAATCCGGTGGCGAGAACGATGATGTCGAGGTCGCGATGAGTGCCGTCGGCGGTGCGGATGCCGCGCGGTGTCACTTCGGCGATGGCTTCGGGAACGAGTTCGGCGTTGTCGGCCCGTATCGCCCGATAGTAGGTACCCGACACCACCTGCCGCTTGCACAGCGGCTGGTAGTCGGGGGTGAGGAGCGCACGCAACGCAGGGTCGCGCACCTGCAGGCGCAGTGACAGCCGGGCGTAGGCCTGCACCGCCCGCCGTCGCCACGACGGCCGGGTGGTGATGTCGGCGAGGATCCCGGATCCCCACAGCAACGCGTCGTACATCGAATTGTGCAGCGCTGGATAGCGTTTCAGCAGGGATGCCAGGCCGGGGAGCTGCCGCAACGACATCGGCGCCCACAGGATCCATTGCGGGCTGCGGACGTAGTGGTGAATCGACGTCGCGTCCGGTTGCAATGCCGAGACGATCTGCACCCCGGTCGATCCGGTGCCGATGACGGCGATCCGCTTGCCGGCGGTGTCGAGGTCGTCCTGCCAGCGGGCGGTGTGCAGGACGGTGCCGGTGAAGTCCGCGAGCCCCGGGATCTCCGGGACGAAGGGGTGGTGCAGCACGCCGGTCGCGCAGATCACGAAGTCGGCCGTGTGGTGGCCGCCGTCAGCGGTGCTGAGATTCCACTCCTGGTTGCTCCCGTCCCAGCGGGCTTCGCTGACCTCGGTGTCGAGCTTGATCAGGGGCGCCAGCCCGAGCCGATCGATGACATCGCGGTGGTACTGCTGGATGTCACGGCCGCGGGCCCAGAGATGGGTCCAGTCGGGTTTGGGGGCGAACCCGAACTGGTAGAGCTGCGAGGGTACGTCGCAGGCCAGCCCCGGGTAGTGGTTCCAGTGCCAGACCCCGCCGACGTCGGACCCCTTCTCGAAGACGGTGACGTCGTCGAAGCCCGACTGGCGAAGCACATGGGCGGTGGTGATACCGCCGACACCCGCGCCGATCACGGCGATTCGTGGACGCCGGCTCACGACTCGGTCCTGAACTCCACTGGTCCCGCACGATGCTCCTCGGCCTGCCTGTTCACCCGGTCGATGTAGGCACCACGTGCGGCGAGGTCCAGGGCAGTCAGTGCGCGGCGGTCGTCGATCAGCCTGCGGGCGGCATTCTGCAGCCGTTCGGACACGAAAGCCCTGGCGGCGGTCGGCATTCCGGCTCCCGGGCGCGCGCCCGACGTCAATTCGTTGATGACGTGTCCGTCCCCGGTGGTGATCCGGTCGACCAGGTTCCGCCCCGACACCATCGACGTCACATCGAGTCGCGTGCCGCGAACGCCCAGACGGTCGGCAGTACTCAGACAGGCGCCCTCGTCGACGTCCGCGATCCAGACCCGTGCGCCACGGGCGCCACCGGTGATCAGGACCAACGCACCGGTCACAGCCGGCTGCTTACGAGTTGCCCGCGCCCTCACCCGGCGGATCACCCGTCACACCTCACCGGTGCGCCGAGCCGACCGCCGCGGTGATGCTGGGGTAGCCGCCCGCGTGCAGGCGCGCGGCGATGCCATCGTGAATGTGCTTGGCCCACAAGCCACCGCCATAAACGAACCCGGTGTAGCCCTGCAGCAATGACGCACCCGAGATGATCCGCTGCCAGGCGTCCTCGGCGGTTTCGATACCCCCGACGCCGATCAGCACGAGCCGGTCGCCGGTGCGGACGTAGAGCCGGCGCAGGACCTCGAGGGCCCGCTGTGCCACCGGCGGCCCGGAGATCCCGCCCGCGCCGAGGGCGTCCACACCGGGCGTCCGCAACCCGGCACGGGAGATCGTGGTGTTGGTGGCCACGATGCCGGCCAGTCCCAACTCGACGGCGAGGTCGGCGACGGCGTCGACATCCTCGTCGGCCAGATCGGGTGCGATCTTCACCAATACGGGGGCGGTGGTCTCGGCGAGTACTGCGGTCAGGATCGGCCGCAACGACTCGGTGGCCTGCAGATCGCGCAGGCCGGGAGTGTTCGGCGAGCTGACATTGACCACCAGGTAGGACGCCAGCGGGCCGAGCAATCGGGCGCTGGCGGCGTACTCTTCGGCGGCCCGCTCCGGAGGAGTGGCCTTGGATTTCCCGATGTTCACCCCCACCGGTACGTCGGGTCGGCGCCTGGACAGTCGCAGCGCGAGTTGGCCCGCGCCGTGGTTGTTGAAACCCATCCGGTTGAGCAGTGCCCGGTCCTCGGCAAGCCGGAACAGCCGCGGCTCGGGATTACCCGGTTGTGGCAGCGCGGTGACGGTTCCCACCTCGGCGTAGCCGAACCCCAACGCCCCCCAGGTGCCCAGGCCCAGGCCGTCCTTGTCGAACCCCGCCGCCAGGCCCAGCGGTCCGGGGAAGCGCACTCCGAACACGGTGCTGGCCAGCGCCGGATCGCGGGGAGCCAGCGCCCGGCGCATCGCGCGACGGGCCGGCGCGGGTGCGGTGACACCCCTCAGGCCGGCGAACACCAGGGTGTGGATCCGCTCGGGGGGGGCCAGGAACAGGGCTCGTCGCACCCCGTCGTAGATCATCCTGTCGGCTGATCGGTCATGCGCATCCCCTCCGCACGGATCTTCTTGCGCCGCAACAGAACCCGCCTGCTGCCATCGGTGTAGAGCCGGACCCTGGTCAACTCCCAGCCGCGATACTCGGCCTCGATCGACAACCGGGTGGAGGCGGTGACCCGGGTCATCTCCGGCGGGAGTCGCAGCGGAATCCACTCATAGTCCTCAGACAGGTCTGACTGCCAGGCGGCGGGCATCCGCCCCGGTGCCGCACTCATCGGCGGCCGTCGGCCTTGGGAATCACCTGCACCCCGGCCCCGGCGCCGGACACCACGTAGAGGGTGCCCGACGTCTCGTCGTAAGCCAGCGAGTCCGGTTGCTGCACGGTGGGATAACGCACCTTCTCCACGGGGATTCCAGTAGCCAGATCGTAGCCAACCACCGTGTTCGACGCAGTCTGCGATACCCAGACCAGGGTGCGCGAGCCCACCACCCCGTACGGGGACTCCGGCACCGGGTAGGCCTGACGTTCGATGAGCGGATCCACCGTGAACACCAGCAGTTGCCCGCCCCGGGTGTCGGTCACCAGCACTCGGTCTGCGGCGTCGGCGGCTAGCGATGTCGCCCCCAGACCGGCCCGCAATGCCTGACGGATGTCGCCGTCGGCGCCGAGTGCGGTCACCGAGGTCTGCCCGCGGTCCAGGACGACCGAGATGTCACCCAGAGTGACGATGGCGTCGACCCGGGCGAAGGCCTCGCTGCGGTGGCTGACCTTGAGTTCCGTGTCCAGTAAGTCGTCGTCCAACAGGTAGAAGGTGCCCGTCGCACTGCCCAGGACAAGACGGCCGTCGGCGCGTCGGGCGACGGCGGTGAAATCCGTGCCGGCCTCGCCCGCCACGGTGAGTGGAGTCGCGACAGCCGCGGCCAGGTCCACCCTGATCACGCCGCCGCGGGTCGCCGCCCACACCGTCCCGGCGCCGTCCCCGGCGATCGCGGTCGCGGCAGCGGGCAGCCTCACCACCCGCGGCGAGCGGCCGGGGTCGAGGATCGTGAGCGTCGAGTCCGGTCCGGGGGTCAGCACGGCCAGCGAGGACGTCGCCGAGTCGCGAATCGCTGCCGTAGGCCGCCCGGCGAGGGGAATCACCCGGCCGGCGGGGGCCACGGCTACCGGCGGGGAAACCGCCGCGGTAGCGGACGGGATGGTGGGCGGGGTGGGGTCGAGGATCTTTGATGAGCATCCGGTCGCCAGGACTGTCACCACCGCCGCCGTCAGGGCAATAGCAAGGCGCTGCGGACGCGTGGGGGTCGAGGGGGTCATCGGCAACGAATTCTAGGCTGTTCGCCAAACCTCACCGCGCAGCGGCGTAACCGGGATTATGGTAACCGCTATGACGCTGGTCGCCGTAGACGAGCCCGATGCCCCCGATTGTGCTGAATTCGTGGTCGAGGACATCGGTACGGGCATTTTCGCGAGCGGATTCGGCCATCTCGGCGATGGCCGACGCTTCTCCTTCCACATCCACCGGTCCTTCCAGGTCCACCGGGCCGAACTCGTGGTCGAGGTGTACCGGCCGCGCCGACTCGGGCCGGTGCCACTGCCCGAGGATGTCATCGCCACGGCCCGTCGGCCGCTGGCCGGCGTGGATGCCGACAACGGCGGAAGTCTCGCCGCAGCCGTGCGCGACATGATCGCGGCGCTCGGTCCGCTGGGGCGCACTGCACGCTGAGGCACGGCCCGCAACCGGGTCGATGTACGGTCAGCGCCGTGGATGCGACGTCGATGTCCTGGCTGCAGGTGGTCGTGCTGTCCGTCGTTCAGGGCCTCACCGAGTTCCTGCCGATCTCGTCGTCGGGGCACCTCGCGATCGTCTCGCGGCTGTTCTTCTCCGGCGACGCCGGCGCTTCGTTCACCGCCGTTTCCCAACTCGGGACCGAGGCCGCCGTCTTGGTCTACTTCGCCCGGGACATCGCGCGGATCCTGACGGCCTGGTTCCGCGGCGTGTTCGTCAAAGCTCATCGCGACAACGTCGACTATCGGCTGGGGTGGTACGTCATCATCGGCAGCATCCCGATCGGAGTGGTGGGCTTCCTGTTCAAGGACGCCATCCGCTCCGAGGTGCGCAGCCTGTGGGTGATCGCGACGGCGATGCTGGTGTTCTCCGGGGTGATCGCCGCCGCCGAGTACTTCGGGCAGCAGACCCGGCACGCCGGCCAACTCACCTGGCGCGACGGACTGGTGGTCGGCTTGGCTCAGTGCCTGGCGCTCGTACCGGGCGTGTCGCGGTCGGGAGCCACCATCAGCGCCGGGCTGTTTCTCGGCATCGACCGACCGTTGGCGGCAAGATTCGGCTTCCTGCTCGCCATCCCCGCCGTGTTCGCATCCGGCTTGTTCTCCCTGCCCGACGCATTCGAGCCGGCCGGGACGGGGATGAGCGCCACCGGCCTGCAACTGTTGGTGAGCGTGGTGATCACCTTCGTCATCGGTTACGCGGCGATCTCCTGGCTGCTGCGGTTTCTGGCCAACCACGCCATGTATTGGTTCGTCGGCTATCGGGTGGTGCTCTCGCTGACCCTGATGGCACTGCTGGCCACCGGCGTGGTGTCGGCGACATGAGTGACTACCAGGGGCGCAGGGCCGTATGACCGTCATCCTGCTGCGCCACGGCCGGTCGGTTTCCAACACCGCCCACACCCTGGCAGGGCGTACCGAGGGCGTCGAACTCGACGACAAGGGCACCCGCCAGGCCGCCGAACTGGTGGGCCGACTCGACGGACTGCCCATCCGGGCGCTGGTCCGCTCACCGCTGCTGCGCTGTCGGCTCACGCTGGAGCCGCTTGCCGCCGCGCTTGGTCTCGATCCGCTGATCGACGAGCGTCTCGCGGAGGTCGACTACGGCCAGTGGACGGGACGCAAGCTGGCCGAACTGGTCAAGGAGCCGCTCTGGACGGTGGTCCAACAGCAGCCGAGCGCGGCGGTGTTCCCCGGCGGTGAGGGTCTGGCGCAGGTGCAGGCCCGTGCGGTTGCCGCGGTGCGCGAGCATGACCGGCGGCTGGCGGCGGAGCACGGCGGCGACGCGCTGTGGATCGCCTGCACCCACGGCGACGTGATCAAGGCCGTCGTCGCCGACGCTCTGGGGGCCCACCTCGACAGCTTCCAGCGGATCACCGCCGATCCCGCGTCGATGAGCGTGATCCGGTACACCCCGATGCGTCCGTTCGTCGTGCATGTCAACCACACCGGCCCGCAGCTGGCCGCTGCGCTGTCTGCGCCGCCCGCCGCAGCTTCGGGCGCAGCGGAGACCGCCGGGGATGCGACGGTAGGCGGGTCGACCGACTGACGGCCCGCTGGCCGGTATTTTGGGACAGATCATGGCCCGCGCAATCCACGTCTTCCGCAGCCCGGACCGGTTCATCGCCGGTACCGTCGGCCAGCCCGGCAACCGGACTTTTTACCTGCAGGCAGTGCACGACAAGCGGGTGGTGTCGGTGCTCTGCGAGAAGCAGCAGGTGGCCATGCTGGCCGAACGGATCGGCGCACTGCTGAACGAGGTGCATCGTCGCTTCGGCACCCCACTGCCGCCCGAGACCGCCGTCTCTGATGCTGGGCCGCTGGAGATGCCGGTTGACGCGGAGTTCCGGGTCGGAACGATGGGCCTGGGCTGGGACGCCGAGGCCCAGAGTGTGGTGGTGGAACTGCTGGCGGCGACCGAGGAGGCGATTGACACCTCGGTGATCCTCGATGACGCCGAGGAGGGCCCGGATGCGGTGCGGGTGTTCCTCACCCCGGAATCCGCGCGCCAGTTCGCACTCCGGTCCCACAGTGTGGTGTCGGCGGGTCGGCCGCCCTGTCCGCTGTGCGACGAACCCCTCGATGCCGACGGACACCTGTGCGTGCGCACCAACGGCTACCGGCGCGGCGGTTTCAGCGGTTCCGTGGACGGCGACGGCATTCCCGATCCGGACGACGGCGGCTCGTGACCGATGCCGACGCGCGGCACGACACGCTGCGTCACGGTGAGCTGAGGCTGGTCGGCCGAATCCGCTCAGCCAGCAACGCCACCTTCCTGTGTCAGGCCGTCCCGGACGGTGACGCTGATACCGAAACAGTTCAGTGCGTCTACAAGCCGATCGCCGGCGAACAGCCGTTGTGGGACTTTCCGGATGGCACCCTGGCCGGCCGGGAGGTGGCGTCGTATCTCATCTCGGCGGCGCTGGGGTGGGACATCGTGCCGCACACCGTGATCCGCCCCGGGCCGGCCGGACCCGGCATGGTCCAACTGTGGGTGGAACAGCCGGATGAACCGGCCGAGCCCGGCCTGGTCGGGCTGTGTGCTCCGGATTCTGTTCCGCCGGAATACTTTTCGATCCTCACCGCCTACGACTATTCGGGCGGCGAAGTGGCCCTGGTGCACGCCGACCACCCCCGGTTGCGCAGGATGGCGGTGTTCGACGTGATCGTCAACAACGCCGACCGCAAGGGCGGGCACATTCTGGCCGGCGTCGACGGTGGCGTCTACGGCGTCGATCACGGTGTCTGTCTGCATGTGCACAACAAGTTGCGGACCGTGCTGTGGGGCTGGTCGGGCGCCCGCATCGACGAGCCGACGTTGACCGACCTGCGAGATCTCGATGATCAGCTCGGCGGTCCGCTGGGAATGCAGTTGCGCGAACACATCACCGACGCCGAATTGTCCGCGCTGCGACGGCGCATTCGTGGCTTGCTCGACAACCCGTCGATGCCGGTGCCGACTGGGCGTAGCCCGCTGCCGTGGCCGGCTTTCTGACAGCTAGGGGGCGGGCCGCCAGTGCATGATGCCGCTGTCGGCTTCCAGCGAGAGGTGCAGCAGGCCGTCCGAGAGCAGGTAGGACCGAACCCGGCTCAGTGCGCCGACCACCTGGGTGTCCTGCGACGGCTGGGGGCAGAACATCCGGGTCAGCGCCAGCGGACCGAAGGTCAGGCTGCCGGAGTCGGTAGCGGCGGGCTCGGCCTGCCAGGTCGCGTTACCGCGATTGCAATCCACGGTGAACGTTGCCTTGCCGTCATCGCCGAACTCCACGGTGTACCTGGCCGGGGCGTCAATGGTGGTACTGGGCTGCTCGTCGGGGGCCATCGACTCGATGCTCGTCAGTTGCCAGGAGGTTCCGGTCAGTGGCGCGGCGGCGGCAGCGGGGCCGCATCCGGCGGTGACACAAGCAGCCAACGTGAGCACCGAAGCAGCAAAATTGCGCATCTCAACAATTCTACTTAGCTGTTGGGTTCCGTCTGCCCTGCTCGCTGGGGCGGCCTGTGCCAAACTCCTGCAAAGCAGGCAGTGTCGGTCGCCGAGTAGGTAGCGAGTATCACGTGGGCAGTAATGGTCAGATCGCAGTTGATACTCGCGACCGGGGCCGTTCGGCTACCGCCGGTCCTGGCTGGTCGATCGGCCGGGTGGGGGCGTTAGCGGTCGCCCTCGGGGTGGGTGCCGCTGTGGTGGCTCTACCCGCCGTTGCGTTTGCGGACACGCGTGGTTCGGTGGGGTCGGCCGGCACTTCCACCGACGGCACGGTGAGCCCGTCCGGCACGGCGGGTCCGTCCAAAGAATTGTCCCGGTCATCAGCGCGAACGGGACCCGGCCGGAGCCTCCGGTCGGCCGACACCGCGGCGCCTCACCCTCGCACGTCGGGATTCGGATCGCGGACTGGCGACGGGCGATCTTCGGTGGGTTCAGCGGCCGACGGGATCGGCGAAGCCGGAGACCTCGGTACGCCGGCCGACCGGGTCCGTGAGCCTGCCGCCGAGCCGTCGGTGAACGACACTTCGCTTCCAGGCCGCAGCTCGATCGAGGTGGTCGACGCCGCAGGTGACCTCGCTGAGGCAACGGATCCAGCGGCGCTCAGCACGGTTGCGATTCCGGCGGCCAGCGTCGGGCAACCAGTCGTTCCCGCTGTCCATGCCGCCGATCCGGGCCGTGCCACGGAAGCGTCACCGGCCGGATCTCTCCGCGTCGGCGCCGCCGTGCGGAGCTGGCTGGGATGGGGCAACGGCGGCGAGCCGGCTGCCGCCCCGATGGTCTGGGCGGTGGCGGCGTTCACCCGGCGCGAGTTGTCCGGCTCCGGTCCAACCGCACTGCCGGCCGCGTCGGTCACCACCGGTGCGACGGTGCCCGCCGGACTGATGGGTCCCGCTGGGCTGGCCACCGGGTCGAATCCGATCGCAGATTTCATCGGAATCTTCATCGGCGACGGCACTGCGGAGCATCCCGATGCCGGATTGCTGATCGGCAACGGCTACTCCTGGAACGCTCTCAGCTGCAACGGAAACGACCCGTGCACGGGCGGTAGCGGCGGTTTGCTGCTGGGCTCCGGGGGCGCCGGGTTCAACGGCGGCGACGGCGGCTCGGCTGGCTGGTTCGGCAACGGCGGCGCCGGCGGCGCCGGTGTGGCGGGGCTGATCGGGGGCGCCGGCGGGAACGGCGGTCGCGGCGGCCTGTTGTACGGGTTCGGCGGGGCCGGCGGGGCCGGCGGGTTCGGTTCCGGTGGTGGCGGCATCGGAGGCCGCGGTGGGCATGGCGCACTGCTGCTCGGCGATGGTGGTGCGGGCGGGGCCGGTGGGGCCGGTGGATTCGGCGCCGACGGGGGTAGTGGTGGCAACGGCGGTGATGGCAGCCTGCTGTTCGGCGGTGCGGGCGCGGGTGGAGTCGGTGGCGCCGGGGGTGCGGGGAAGTCGGGTACAGCCGGCATCTCCGGAGGTGACGGGACCGGTCCCGGAGCCGATGGTGGCGGCGGCGGCGACGGCGGCGACGGCCAGGCCGGGGGTAAAGGTGGCGCCGGCGGCGATGCGGGCAGCGCACGATTCCTGCTGCTGCTCGCGGCATCGGGACAGGCCGGAAATGGTGGCAGCGGCGGGGCCGGTGGCAGCGGCGGGGCCGGCGGCAATGGCGGGAACGGCGCCGTCGGCGGCTACGGCGTCAACAGCGGCCGAGGCGGCGATGGTGGCCACGGCGGCGACTCCGGCACCGGGGGTGCCGCCGGGCAGGGCGGCCGGGCGGGCTCCGGATCGGGCGGAGTCGATGGGAGCGCGGGTGCCAGCGGCGGCGTCGTCGACGGCGGACACGGCGGCAGTGGCGGCCATGGCTGGGATTCCACGATCGCAGGCGTCGACGGCGGCGACGGCGGACGTGGAGGAGATGGCGGGGCTTACGGCGACGGGGGTGCCGGCGGTGCCGGTGGCTCCGGTGGCGGCGGTACTTCGGCTGATGAAGGCGCCGGTAGCGGAACTGACGGCGGTGCCGGGGGCCGCGGCGGCAATGGTGGTCTGGGCGGCACGATCTTGGGCGACGGCGGTGCCGGTGGCCGCGGTGGTGCCGGAGGCGCGGGAGGAAGCGGCGGCGCCGGAAGTGCCGGCACTGCCGGCAGCGCGTCGCACATCGACGGCTTCGACGGTGGAAGCGGGGGCGACGGAGGTGACGGCGGCACCGGTGGCGGCG
>MTBK01069253.1_pt1 | contig 13893 bp, 15 predicted proteins | sample 1535981 | NCBI WGS metagenome assembly MTBK01 (sample SAMN06109225, study PRJNA356200) | anaerobic digester metagenome | isolation source: biogas reactors fed with pig manure or primary and secondary sludge | place: Spain | collected 2016-06-30 | reverse complement strand
CCCGCGAACTTGGCATGGCCAAAGTGCTGCACACCTCCACAAGCGAAGTATATGGCACCGCCCGCTTTGTGCCCATTACAGAAGATCATCCACTTCAGGGTCAATCCCCTTATTCAGCCAGCAAAATCGGTGCTGACCAGATTGCCATGTCCTTTTATCTTTCCTTTGGCACGCCTGTCAGTATCGTCCGGCCTTTCAACACCTACGGCCCCCGGCAATCCGCACGCGCTGTCATCCCGACCGTTATCACCCAGATTGCTTCAGGCAGTCGAAAAATCAAACTTGGCGCCATACACCCCACGCGCGATTTCAATTACGTGAAGGATACCGTAAACGGTTTTATCGCCATTGCCGAATCAGATAAAACCGCTGGTGAAGTAATCAACATCGGAAGCAATTACGAAGTTTCCATTGGTGACACAGTAAAATTGATTGCAGAATTGATGAACAAAGAGATTGCCATCGACACCGACACTAAGCGCATCCGTCCCGAAAACAGCGAAGTGGAAAGGCTCTGGGCAGAAAACGCCAAAGCCAAAAAACTGACCGGCTGGGAACCGGCATATGGACAACGTGAAGGTTTTAAGCGCGGTTTGCAAGAAACCATTGACTGGTTTATAAACCCCGAGAACCTCAGACAATACAAACCCGGAGAATACAATATCTAATGGCTAAAGCAGATATGGACAACATTGTTAAGGCTATCAGAACAATTCTTCCTCAAGAACAACATGGACCAGTTGCACTGCATGAGCCCTGCTTCAAAGGAAATGAATGGGTCTATGTTAAGGAGTGTATTGATACCATTTGGGTTTCATCAGTCGGTAAATATGTTGACCGTTTTGAAGAGATGCTTGCTGGTTTCACCGGAGTAAAAAGGGCAGTGGCGATAGTCAATGGCACAGCGGCCCTCCAGATAGCTTTGAAACTCATCGGCATAAAGCCGGGGGATGAAGTTCTTGTTCCCACGCTCACCTTTGTAGCCACAGCCAATGCCGTTTCCCATTGCGGCGCGATTCCGCATTTTGTGGATAGTGAAGAAAAAACGCTGGGGCTTGATCCGCAAAAACTCAAAAACTATCTGCGCGACACCTGCCGCGTAAATTCGGATGGTTGCATAAATAAACAAACCGGCCGACAAATCAAAGCCGTCATTCCGATGCACACATTCGGTCATCCCGTTGATCTTGATCCTCTTATGGAGGTCTGCAAGGAATACAAAATCGAAATGGTTGAAGATGCCGCTGAATCGCTGGGTTCTTTTTACAAAGGCAAACACACGGGGAACTGGGGGAAACTTTCCATCCTGAGCTTTAACGGCAACAAAACGATCACCACCGGCGGTGGCGGCGCGATTATCACCAATGATGAAGAGCTTGGAAAATTGGCAAAACATCTGACCACAACCGCCAAAATCCCGCATCGCTGGGAATATCGACACGACCATATCGGTTATAATTTCCGTCTGCCCAATATCAATGCCGCCCTGGGCTGCGCACAGATGGAACAACTGACCGGATTTTTGGAGAAAAAAAGAGCGCTGGCCACACGCTATCAACGTGCTTTTGAAAACGTGGAAGGCGTTAAATTCTTCTGCGAGCCGCCTCACGCCAAAAGCAACTACTGGCTGAATGTCTTGCTGCTGGATGAGGCCAACCTTGAACAGCGCGACAAGCTGCTGGAAAAGACCAATGACACAGGAATCATGGCACGACCAGCATGGACTCTTTTACATAAACTCACCATGTTTAAAGATTGCCCGCAGATGGATCTTTCACACGCCGAAAACCTGGAAGCAAGGTTGATAAATATTCCCAGCAGTGCTTTTTTAGGAGAAAAGAGAGCATAAGGTATTTTAAGCGACGTTCACGCAAAAAGATCATGGAAGCAATGAGATGATATGAAAGACATTATGAAATTCGAGAACTTAAAGGCCAAGGCGTGATAATCAAATGGATGCAAAATGACCATAGAATGGATAAAAGAGCAGGTAAAAAAAGGAAATTATCAGCTTAAAGTCCACGCCATAGAAAGGGCATCTCTTCGAGGTATCGACCCTCTGGATATTAAAGCAGCCCTTCTGAACGGCAGAATTATTGAGCATTATCCAAGTGATTCCCGGGGAGAAAGTTGTCTGGTGTATGGCACGAGCGATGCGGGGAAAAACGTACATGTCGTTTGTGGAAGGGGTTATGATACGCTATGGATTATAACCGTTTATGAGCCAGATCCCGAGGAATGGGAAGGCTGTGTCGAGAGGAGAAATAAGCAATGAAATGCTTTGAATGCAAAGGTGAAATGCTTGAAACGCAGGGAAGCGTGAGAATGACCAAAAATGACGGGTCTTTGATCATTTTCAAGGGTGTTCCGCTCTATCAGTGCCGTCAATGCGGCGAGCAGTACATTCCCGGCAAATGGGCTGAAAATATCGGCGAAATCATGAGAAATGAAGGTGCCGTTGTGCCGGATGAAATGATGTCTGTCCCCGTTATCGCATTGCATGGTTGAAGCAAATTTTAGCTGGTTCAATCTATTGCTGATTTACTCTTGCCGCTTGAACCGGAATATTCAGAAGCAATTAGAATGATTGCTCCAGCAAGAATGTTTTACTGCTGGATGATGCCAGTCTTGAACAACGGAATCAATTTTTGGAAAAGATCAATGATGCAGGAATCATGGCACGGCCAGCATGGACTCTTTTACATAAACTCACCATGTTTAAAGATTGCCCGCAGATGGATCTTTCACACGCCGAAAACCTGGAAGCAAGGTTGATTAATATTCCCAGCAGTGCTTTTTTAGGGGCATGCTACACATAATGAGGATTAACCAATGACCCGGAGCTCCAGGCAACATATTAATATTCAACAACTTTCTGTGATATTTAAGAGAAAGAAATGGCTTGCGGCTGCCTATTTGTTCGGATCGACAGTAACCGGCCGGGAGAGACCAGGCAGTGACCTCGATCTGGCGATAATCACTAAAAAGACAATTTCCGGTCGGGAACGCTTGAAGATGGAAACGGATTTGGCCGGTCGTCTCGGGCGGGATATCGATCTGGTCGTTTTCGGACAAGCTTCGGCGCTACTTCAGCATCAGATTTTGAAGCACGGCCGTCTCATTTGCGAAAACGATCCTGCCGAGCGCGTCCGGCAAGAGGTTCAGGCAAGGAATGAATACATGGACACAAGACATCTTTTTCGGGAAATTCCGTAGGGGAAGACATCATAGTCGATAAAGAACTCCTTTCACGAAAGTTATCTCAACTGCGGGAATATTTAGTCGCGCTTCGTAACGCAGAAGATATCACATGGGAAAAATATGAGGAGGATCTCCGGGCAAGGGCATTCGTCGAGCGCTATCTTCAGCTATGCATTGAGAAGATTATCGATATCGGCAATCATTTTGTGTCGTTTCACCGGTGGCGTGAGCCGGAGGGGTATCGAGATCTTTTCCCAGGTGCTTCACGAAAACAGCGTCATCCCGAAAGAACATCTGACTACATTCCAGAATATGGCATCTTTCAGAAACATGCTTGTCCGTCGTTATGAAAAGACTGACAATGATGTCGTTTACAGCATCTTCAAAAAGCGTTTAGATGATTTTGATCTTTTCATCAGGCTGGTTGCGGAATGGATAAAATCTGCGAGTAAATAAAACCAAAAATAGAATAACAATTACAAAAAAATCAGCTGAACCAAACTTGACGACCTTGTAAAAAGTCAATTTCGCACTCTTTTCGTCTTACCGGCGAATACCCAGAGGGCACACGAGCCGGTATCCAGTAATTACAGTTGGTTATGGACCCCTGAGGTGGCCTGGCCTCTTCGGACAGGGAACAGGGTTTTATAAGTGTGAAGCTGCTCCGGGTTAATGAGACTTTTGCACAACTATACGAAACCACTCTTATTGTCATACCGGCGCAGGCAGATATCCAGTATTATCAAGTATTTCCTGGATTACGGTATTCACCGGAATGACGGGAAAAGAGGTTGTGCAATAATTCTATAGGAAATAGTCAAGCATAAAAATGGCATTTTTAAGCATGGTGGTTATAAACTTTTCCCCTCGATTTATCTTGCGGGATCTTACCCAATATTCTTCATCCGAGGCATGGAAAAGAAGGCTGCCCATATTGCATACGGCTTTTTGTCCACAAAGCTCACGGGCTCACCCTATATTCGCCAACTGCTTAAAGCTTCCTCCAAGGCATAGTGTGTTTCAAGCTAATGCCGGATTAAAGGGCACCCGATAATGACAGAGTACCCAAACAATCCGAAAATATTTATTGATACAGGCAACCCTTGCCTGGCGCTTCGAAAATCTATTCTTTTGTCGGCTCATAAAGTGATTAAAGAATGCCCTGAAAACGCTATTCCGTTTTTCAAGCAGAAACGATACACGATCCCCTGCCTTTCGGAGCAAACTGCGGCCACGATGGGATATGGATGCCCTTCCTCTAAATTTGCCAGATTCATTAGGGACGGGGTCACAACCGGCAAGCTTGACCAGCGAGGAAGGACTGTCGTACGAAGCAGGATCTCCCATAAAACCCAAAACCAGAGCATTCACTGTCGGGGATGTTCCCCATATGGAATCGAGATATTCCTTGTATTCGCTTTTCTGATAAACATCCAACATCGCCTGCTTTGCCGCTTCCTCTTGGTCTTCATAAATCTCCAGCCGATCCAAACAGTTGATAATCCTGAAGAACATGGCCTGACGGCCTGCCCGGAGACCAAGGACAGTGCCCTGCTGGAGAATGGCGTGGAGTCGTCGTACACGGGAAATCATAAGTCGCTTACCAGTAAGGTGCTTGCGAATTTGTGTTGCAAAATGTTTCACATCACCTTTCGATGCCTCCCTAAAATTGGCCAAAAAGCGCAGGCAGGCCCGGCCACTCATACTCAAAGGCTTTGGAAATATTGCTACAAAGTCAGGCAGCGTTGTTTCCAAATAGCTGACGATCCGATTCTTCTCCCGGGCAATCTCCTTCTCTCTATCCATATACTCCCTGGCATAAAACCGGATTGTGGCCCAGTAATCTTCCGGTATCTGGGTTCTGGTTATCGACTTGTCACATGCCAACTCTCCGATCAAACGGGCATCCAAAGAATCTGTCTTGCCCCTACTCAATCGCTGAACCTCCCTACTGCGGGCAACAACCAGTGGGTGAATCAATACATAAGACTGATTGTGATCTTCAAAAAACTGACCCAAAACCATCCAGTAATGTCCAGTTGGCTCCATAGCAAAAATGATTCTCCCGCTACCCCTGATCTCTTTCTTCACCCGCTCCAAAAGCTCATTGTATCCGCCAAGGGAACTCTCTACCTCAAAACGACAGATCAAGACTTTCTTGATATCCATCACGGCACAGGAAAGCTTCTCTTTGCCAATGTCAATACCAACAACCCAGGATATGTTTTCCATCAACTTTTTCTCTTGATCTTTTACTTTGTTACCAAATTCTGTTACGTTACTCATGGCGTCCTCCTTCTTTGTGCTATGGTTTTGTGTGGTAACATAACCTTATCACATCTCAGAGGACGCTGCTTTATTTCCTAAGATAAAGCTCTCATTATATGATATTTTATGCTGAATTTTCACAATTTTAACAACGCGACTTGTGCAAAGATTTCAGGAGGTGAAAGATGGAAGCAGGAAAATATTGTGACATAGCTGATGATTTTAAGCATGGGAAGAATTTTATATGTGGTTCGTTTGTAAAAATCGACAAAGACGTGGTCGTCGGTGACGATGTGCAAATCGATCACTTTGTTCTTCTCAGGGCAGGAACTCGAATTGGCAATAATGTCTTTGTGGATAGTTATTTCCGTTCATCTGGGAACAATAAAATTGGCAACAATGTTACCCTTCGCTTTGGCAGCACTATCGCTCGTGAAGTCACAGTTGAAGATAATGTTTTCATCTCGCCTAATGTCATGACGATTTATTCCCGGCACACAGGTGAGAAAATAGGTGGCACTACGATAGGTAAAGGTTCGCATGTGGGAACTGCGGCTGTTATTGGTCCAGGTATAAAAATTGCACCTAATTCTGTAATTGGAGCACAAGCTTATGTAAGCCATGATATTACCGAACCAGGTGTTTACACTGGAGTTCCCGCAGTTAAAATAAAATAAAACAACATTAAAATTGCCAGTTTACGTACTTTTGCGAGATTCGCGATAATTGTAAACTTGGGAATAATGTTGCAATGGGTAGTCGCGGAACGCTTTCCGCAGGGGCAAACATAGAAGATAATGTTGTCATGAAGTATAGCTTTGTCGTGACGGATACGCTCGATTTGGCCAAAGGAAAAGAAAAAAAGGTTGGCATACTGAGAAAAGGTTCTATGTTTGGCGCGAATGTGACGATTATGCCGGGCGTGAATATAGGCGAAAATGCCGAAATAGGCGCCTGCTCGCAAGTTCGCCACGACGTCCCCGACAATGAAGTCTGGTATGGAAACCCGGCAAAGTTTTTAAAGAAACGGTAATATAGAGCATCTTCCTCACTTATGCCCCTGCCCAGTTTTGCCAGACCAGCTCTTATAAAGTATCTAACAATAACTAGATGGTTCAGTGATTATGGTTGAGAAGGAGAAAATATTAGTTGTCGGCAGTGGCGGTCATACGGAAGTTGTGATAGATATATTGTTAGAAATGAACATCTATAACATAATAGGAATAACGACAAATAATATACTCAATACTAGGGAAATATTAGGTTTCCCAGTAATCGGATCGGATGATATTTTATGCCAGTATAAAGAAAGAGGAATTAACAGTCTAGCTCTTGGTGTAGGTGGGTATAAAGATAACGGTCCGCGAAAAAAGTTATTTTTAGATTTAATAAATAAAGACTTTAAACTTGTGTCAGCAATTCATCCTTTTTCATCCATTTCAAAATCGTCAACTCTTGGGAAAGGTGTCGTTATTTCAGCTGGTTCAATTATTCATACTAGCGCTACGATCGGTGATAACTGTATTATGGCCCTCAATGCAACAGTTGGGCATCATACCAAAATTGAGAACCATGTGCTCATATCGGCTGGCGTAAATGTTGGCGCGAATGTCGTGGTAGGCGAGGAGTCATTAATTGCCATAGGAGCAAAAATCGTTTCAGGTGTTAAAATTGGCAAGAGGGTCATGGTCGCTGCTGGGGCGGTGGTGGTGAATGATGTCGGTGACGATGAAAGGGTTTTCGGGATTCCCGCAAAGCCAAAAAATATCTTGAGTAAATGAGTAAATCACACACATATATAATAGCTGAGATCGGACCAAATCACAACGGTAAGTTGGAGATTGCGTTGGATCTCATTAAAAAACTCGCCTCGGTCGGCGTCGATGCAGTTAAGTTTCAGCTCGCAATACCGGAAAATGTTTATTCGCAGGATGCATTCAAGGCACAATACCAGATACGGAATGAAAACAGTAAAACGCCGCTCGAAATGGCAAAGAAGCATCAGCTTGCGTTTAAAGATCATCTCACGTTGAATAAAGCGTGTGATAAGTATGGCGTCAATTATCTCTGTACGGCTTTTGATCTTGAGAGTTTGTCATTCCTTGATACCAAAACCAATATCAGATTCTTTAAAATACCCTCTGGTGAAATACTAACATTGGATCTATTGGAATATATCGCCAATGCCGAAAAGCCGATCATCCTTTCAACAGGAATGGCGTCATATGATGAGATTGAACTTGCCGTTTCGATTCTGGAAAAAGATAAGAAAAAAGACATTTCAATTTTGCATTGTGTTAGCAATTATCCAGCCAGAGAGGAAGAGGTTAATCTCAATTCTATGCTTGAACTTGGAAAAATATTTGGAAGAAACATAGGTTTTTCTGATCACACTATTGGCAATGAAGCAGCGATTGCCGCCGTAGCCCTCGGAGCTAGAATCATTGAAAAACATGTAACATTTGATAAAAATGCGGAAGGTCCGGATCATAAAGCTTCAGCCAGTGTCGCGGAATTTGGATCTTTGGTAAAGTCAATCCGTCTTGTAGAAAAGATGATGGGGGCGAGCAAAAAGGTGTTTTCAGAAGATGAACTTGAAATTAAGAAAGTAGCAAGGAAAAGCATTGTAACTAGAATTCCACTTAAACGGGGTGATTATATAAGAAGGGAAGACATCTGTTTTAAAAGACCAGGTACTGGCTATAGACCTATCGATCTTCCAAATATCTTAGGCAAAAAAACAGTCAAAAACATAAAAGCTGACAGAATAATAATGCCGGATGACTTAGAATGAGAAGTAAAATTGGTTTTTTTACTGGCGCACGCTCGGAATATGGTATTATTAAAAAGCTTATACGATCTATTCATGAAAATGATACATATAAATATTCTATATATGTGTCCGGGATTCATCTATTAAAAAAATTTGGTTATACTGTTCATGAAATAGTATCAGACGGTTTTAATATAACAGCTGAAATACCTGTATTTTCTGAAGATAAAGCGCCAGGTTATACTGAGTTTACGTCAATAATAAACCAATTATATAATATTCTAATTAATGATAATCCTGATATTGTATTGATCGTTGGTGATCGTTTTGAATCTTATGCTGCAAGTATTGCATGCCATTTAGCTAACATTCCTATCGTCCATTTGGGCGGTGGCAGCATTACAAAGGGTGCAGTTGATAACGTTTATAGATATAACATTTCTAACTTGGCAACATATCATTTTACTACCTCAAAGGGTAGTTATAATAGGTTGTTAAATCTTCCAAATATTGATAAAAATAAAGTGTTTTTCACGGGTTCAGTTGCAGTAGATTCAATATTATCCTTCAAAATAAATCCTAAACCAATATCAGAAATCATACCTTGGCTTAAAGATAACTTTTGTGTTTTGACATTTCATCCTGTAACGGCTTCAAAAGAACCTATAGCCGAAGTAATGGATGCAACAATAGAATATATTTTAAATAAGAAATTTGCGGTTTTGATTACATATCCAAATAACGATCCAGGATATGAGAAAATTATTAATGTTATTGAAAAATGGCGAGGAAGCTCAAGGGTGTTTATTCAAGAAAATTTAGATGCTCCTAATTATTATTCTGCTCTGAATGATTGCTCATTCGTTATTGGGAATAGCAGTAGTGGAATTGTGGAAGCACCATATTTTAATAAAATTATAATTAATGTTGGTTCTAGACAGGAAGGAAGAGAGATGGATGTTGGAATTAAAACAGTATCGTGTGGCAAAAAAGAGATAACTTCATTACTGGATCATTACTTTAGATATGGATGGTGTAATGTAGAAGGGACAAATATATTTGGTGATGGTCAAGCCGTAAGCAGGATAGAAAATATACTAAAAAATGTAATTTTAACATGAAAATGAAGTACCATGTGTATTTTAGCCTATATACCTGTTGCCTCTTAGAAAATGTTTAATAAAAAAATCCTCATCCCAGATAATATCAAAGTTATTGACGCGTTAAAGCGATTGGATGAAACCGCGGACAAGGTTTTATTTATCGTGGATCAAAACACCAAGCTGCTGGGCGCTTTGACTGATGGAGATATCAGAAGGTATCTGCTGGATGGCAAAAACCTGGGAGATAATATTTCCGGTGTTTACAATCGCAAGCCCAAATTCATCTTTGAAAAAGACTGTTCGACAGAGAACCTGAAGAAAATGTTTTTGAAATATAAGATAGAAGTAATCCCCATCCTTAATGAAGAACGCAAACTAATTAATCTTGCTTTCTGGGATAAGGTTTTTGCAGATAAAAAGAAAGCGCTGCGAAAAATAATCAAACATAAAATTTCTGCTGTTATCATGGCGGGCGGAAAAGGCACACGCCTTGACCCCTTTACCAAAATTCTGCCCAAGCCACTAATCCCTATCGGAGACAAGCCCATCATCGAGTTAATCATGGACAGGTTCCATGAATACGGTATGACGGATTTTTATGTAACGCTCAGCCACAAATCAAAAATGATTAAGGCATACTTTGAGGAATTTAAAACAAAGTATAAAATTAAATATATAGATGAAAACAAACCCTTGGGCACGGCTGGGGGATTGAAGTATTTGCCGCCGGAAATATCCGGGACATTTTTTGTTTCCAATTCGGATATTCTAATCGAAGCGGACTACGGTAAAATTTTTAAATTTCATCAAGACAACAAAAATGAAATTACCGTTGTGGCGTCGGTAAAAAATTACAACATACCCTATGGAGTTTGTGAAATTGAAAATGGCGGAAGTCTTTGCCAAATAAAGGAAAAACCGAATATGAGTTTTCTGGTGAACACAGGAATGTATGTGGTTAATTCCGGCGCATTGAAACTGATTCCACAGGGCGAATACTATCATATCACGCAGCTTATTGAAGATGTTAAATGTGATGGAAAACGCGTTGGCGTCTATCCGATAAGCGAAAATGCCTGGATGGACGTTGGTGAATGGGGAAAATACAAAGAGACGTTGGAAAGATTTAAATTATGATTCAAGGGAAAACCGTTTTAGCTATTATTCCGGCGCGTGGCGGCAGCAAAGGCATCCCCAGAAAAAACGTAAAGCTGCTTGCGGGCAAACCCCTTATCGCCTGGACAATTGAAGAAGCAAAGAAATCCAAATACATTGATAAGCTGATCTTATCTTCCGAGGATGCTGAAATAATAAAAGTGGCTCAAAAGTGGGGTTGCGAAGCGCCGTTTGTCCGTCCGCCGGAATTGGCCAGGGATGACACGCCGGGTATTGAACCCGTGCTGCATGCTTTGAATGCTTTGAAAGAAAAATATGATTATGTTGTCCTTTTGCAGCCGACATCGCCATTGCGGCAGGTTGATGATATTGATGGGTGCATTGAAGCCTGCTTTGATGCAAACGCGCTTTCTTGTGTCTCAGCAACAGAGGTAACTCAACACCCTTATCTGATGTACACAATAGACCACGAAGGAGCATTACGAGAGCTAATTCATAGGCGGGAAACAATCCATCGACGGCAGGATCTGCCGACCGTATATGTTTTGAATGGTGCAATTTACTTAGCCGCCTCGGAATGGTTACAGCAGAACCGCTCTTTTTTAAAGCCGGATACAAAGGCGTATGTCATGTCAAGAGAAAGGTCTCTGGATATCGATGATTTAATAGATTTTAAAATTGCCGAATTTATTTTGCAGCCTGGATAAAATGAAAACCATAGCAATTATTGGCGCAGGACAACTGGGCAGTCGGCATCTGCAGGGTTTGCTTAAGTATAAAATACAACAGCATATTTATGTTTTGGATACTTCTCCAGATTCTTTAAAATTGGCGCGTCAGCGCGCTGATGAAATCAGCCATCAACATCGTGTTCATTTTGTTGTGGATTGGACGGCTATTCCTCAAAATATTGATCTAGCTATCGTTGCAACCAATTCAAATGTCCGTGAATCTGTTGTTCTTCGGTTACTCGAAAATTTTCAAGTTAACTTTCTTGTTCTGGAGAAAGTGTTGTTCCAAAGTCTGCGATCTTTTTCGAAAGTCGGCGACCTGATAGGAAAGAAACAGATAAAAACATGGGTTAATCATCCGCGAAGAATGTTTGAATCATATCATGCAATAAAGCAAAGTTTGCTCAAAGGAACACCAAGAGTTTATCAGGTTGCCGGCGGCAATTGGGGATTGGCATGTAATGCGCTGCATTTTATCGACTTATTTGAATATTTGTCCGGAACGCAACTGGCCACCTTAAACGCGACATACCTAGATGATGAAATATTGCCGAGCAAAAGGGACGGCTTTATAGAATTTACCGGCACCGTACACGGTTTGCTCCATGACGGTTCTCAATTTTCCATTACTTCATTCAAAGGTGAACCCAGCGCGCCGACTATAACATTATTTGACGCCGAAAACAGATACGTGATTCAGGAGGCAGATACCCCCTGTATTTACAGATTCAGCAAACAAAATGCGTTTAAGGTGCAGACCTCAAATTTTGTTAAGGAATATCAAAGTGCTCTGACTGAGCGTTTGGCTTCTGCAATACTTGAGATAGGCGATTGCGATTTGCCTTCTTTTGCACATGCGAGGTTGGCGCATGAAAAATTTATCGGTCCTTTACTTGAACGTTATAACCAGATTCAGAAAACGCATTCGACTATTTTACCTATAACATGATGAAGAAGAACATTTACCTTATTGGAGCAGGTCCGATGGCTGCGGAGTATGCCAAAGTGCTGTCCGCGCAAAACCTTGATTTTACGGTTATCGGTAGGGGGGAGACATCTGCTGATAAATTTGAAGCAGAAACCGGTGCCCGTCCCATTACAGGCGGCGTGGATAATTACCTGGATCATCATCCTTTTCCGGAAGGTTCATGCGTAATTATAGCGACCGGCACGGAAATCCTCATGCCGATATTATTAAAGGTTCTGAAGAAGGGAGCGGCCAAGGTTTTAATAGAGAAACCTGCGGCAATCAGCATTGAAGAATTACTGGCAAATGAGGGAAACTTAAAACCATACTTTGATAAAGTTCATGTTGCGTATAACCGAAGGTTTTATGCATCCGTGATTGAAACACAAAGGTTGATTGAGGAAGACGGCGGCCTGCAGAGCATGCATTTTGAATTCACGGAATGGGCGCACAGGATTGAGCCGATACCCAAAGCCCCTGGTGTTAAGAAAAACTGGTTTTTTGCAAACTCCACTCACGTCGTGGATTTGGCTTTTTACATCGCAGGCAAACCAAAAGTCTGGCAAGCATTTAGTAAGGCCGGTCAACTAACCTGGCATAAAAAAACAAACTTTGCAGGCGCTGGCTTAACCGAAAAAGATGTATTATTTAGCTATATTTCCAACTGGGAGAGCGCCGGCAGATGGGCAATAGAGCTGCTGACGGATAAGCGTCGCATCTATCTTAAACCACTGGAAGATATTGGCATACAATTAAAAGGTACGATTCCGGTAGTTGAACATACTTTTGATGATTCTCTCGACAAGCAGTTTAAACCGGGGTTATACAGACAGGTTGCAGAATTTGTGTCTGGTAAATCAAGACGGTTAGTGCCTGTTTCTGAACACGTTAATAGTGCTAAAATAATATATTCAAAAATGCTGAAATAATATTGTCAAAGAAGCCAGGAACTTGAATAGTCAATTATAAACTTGGTAATTAGTCCCGTTTTGGCACCAGATCACAGAGGTAGCTGGCTACCCGGTCGATGATATCAGAGCTGCGGTTATTATACCCGAACTCCAGTTCTTTCAAGTAAAGAGAGAAATGCTCCTTGGAGACGCCATTGTGCTTGATGAATCTCTCCTTGGCCCAGCTCCAGAATCCCTCTAAGCCATTGATGTAGACCTTTCCGGAGGAGAAATACTTGCCGTGATCCACCTTCAGGTGCCGGTATCCGCAGAACATCAGGCTGTCGTAGCTTTTGAACTTGTCGGTGTAGACGACGGTACCTCTGCGGACCTTCTTGACTGTGAGCCCCAGCAACGTTTCGGCCGTCACATCGGGAACCACGGCAACTTGGACAACGCCGTTCCGCTCCAGGCGTAAGCTTCCCCTAAAGGTAGACATGAGGCCTTTGCACAACTATACAAAACCACTCTTATTGTCATACCGGCGCAGGCAGATATCCAGTATTATCAAGCATTTCCTGGGTTACGGTTTTCACCGGAATGACGGGAAAAGAGTAAGATAAAGCTCTCGGTAGATAATTTTAAAAGTAAAGGTCAAAATTATGCAAAGGCTTCACCGGATGATCGGCGGCGGGCAGCTGGAATGAATGTGCCGCAAGGTTCAGGCGCAGAGGCGCGAAGCATCCTGTAGATTATGAAGGCGGAAGCTAACGATACAGGTGTGACTACACCCGTCATTGCCATGCAGCCTACTGGGGGGATATCGGAATGCATAGTGTGCGGC
>MTBK01098745.1_pt1 | contig 13923 bp, 8 predicted proteins | sample 1535981 | NCBI WGS metagenome assembly MTBK01 (sample SAMN06109225, study PRJNA356200) | anaerobic digester metagenome | isolation source: biogas reactors fed with pig manure or primary and secondary sludge | place: Spain | collected 2016-06-30 | reverse complement strand
GTTGACCTTACCTCCTTTTATCCCGACCTGGGGCTGCCGTTAGAGATGGTGCAAGATCTGGAGATCATGGAGAGCAGGGCTGCTGCTGTGATCACCATAGAGAACAAAACCTCTTTTTACCAGTATCTGCGCGAAGGGCCGCCAGGGCACCTGGTGATTTACCTGGGAGGCTACCACAACCGCGGACGCCGCCTTCTCCTGGAGAAACTTGCTGTCTTTTTTAAAAGTGAGGGCCGGGTGGTTCCCTTCTACCACTGGGGCGATCTCGATCTCGGTGGTTTTCAAATCTGGCGCCACCTGGAGGTAAAAACGGGGATTTCCTTTGAACCCCACTTGATGGATATTCCCACTTACCTGCGCTCTCTCCACCTGGGACAGCCATTGGACAAACCTTATCTGTCAAAACTCGCAGCTTTACTTGATGATCTCGCTTACGAGCCCTTTCATCCGCTTATCCGTCTCATGCTAGAGAAAAAAGTGCGCATCGAACAGGAAGCTGTCTCCCTTTAATGAATGGAGGGCCTTGGAGACCGGGTGTTTTTTCGCTTTGCTCAGGGTGACAAGCGGAGCCTGCGACAATAATTGGTGGTGAATCTTGGATAAAATAACAGTCCCTATATTACAACTTTCAACTTACCAGCATCCAGGAGCAACAGGGTTTCTCTTTACAAATCGCGAATTCTGTTTCTATAGTGGATCATTGATATTCTGAACCGGGTAAATTAAACAATAGACATAGCAATTGCTGAAGGGAGACTAACCGTTGGCACAGACCGTTCATGAAGAGATTGCCGCACACCTGGCGAGGGAACTCGGTATCAGGGAGGCCCAGGCGCTTAGTGCGGTCACCCTCCTTGACGATGGAAATACCATACCTTTTATTGCCCGTTACCGCAAAGAGGTTACAGGTGAACTTGATGAAGATCTCTTAAGGCGCCTTGATGACAGGCTTTGCTACCTGCGGAATCTGGAAGAGCGCCGGGGAGAGGTGCGGCAACTCATAGCGGCACAGGATAAGCTGACGCTTGAGATCGAACGGACCCTTGCCGCGGCACGTCGCCTGCAGGAGATAGAGGATATCTATCTGCCCTTCAGGCCGAAGCGGCGCACCCGTGCCGGCATTGCCCGGGAAAGAGGGCTGACCCCGCTGGCTGGCCTCATCCTGGAGCAGGCGCACGGTAAGTTGGATGAACTACTTCCTCCGCTGCTCAGAGGGTTAGAAGTCGATGGTGTTGAAACTGCGCTTAAGGGTGCGCGCGATATTGTAGCGGAGAACCTGGCTGATGACCCTCGCATCAGGCAGCTGGTACGTGAAAAGGTATACCGGGAGGGGGTCATCTTTTCACAGGCGTCTGCGGGTCAATCTGCCGGTGTCTATGAGCAATACAGCGACTTTCACGAGGCGGTGGCAAAGATCCCTTCGCACCGTCTCCTGGCCATCAACCGGGGAGAGCGCGAGGGTTTCCTATCCGTAAAGCTGGAAATGCCTGCAGAAAGGTGTATTGCTGCCATGCTGCGGCTCTACCCGCCTGATCCCCAATCTTCCTTTGCGCCGTATCTCCAGGAGGCAGTTGAAGATTCTTACAGGCGCCTTGTCGCCCCGGCTATAGAACGGGAAATTCGCGCTTCACTTACCGAAAAGGCCGGGGAGCAGGCTATAAAAGTCTTTGCCGCCAACCTGAGGGCGTTGCTGTTGCAGCCTCCTGTTCGCGACAGGGTTGTCCTGGGCCTTGATCCAGGCTACCGCACCGGATGCAAGGCGGCGGTGGTTGATGCGACCGGAAAAGTAGTGGCCACAGCCACGATCTATCCCCATCCTCCGCAACGGCGCTCCGCCGAAGCTGCGCAGATCATGGGCTCTTTAATTGAGCGCTACTATGTGGATATAATTGTTGTCGGCAATGGCACTGCCTCGCGGGAGACAGAGGAATTTGTAGCTGCCCTGATTTCATCATTTACCCATACTCTCTCCTATGCCATCGTCAGCGAGGCAGGGGCTTCGATCTATTCAGCTTCACCCCTGGCCCGTGAAGAGCTGCCGGAACTGGATGTGAGTCTGCGCGGTGCAGTCTCCATCGCCCGCCGGATCCAGGATCCCCTGGCTGAACTGGTCAAGATCGAACCGAAATCAATGGGGGTGGGGCAGTATCAACACGATGTTAATCAAAGGCGGCTTGGAGCCGCTCTCGACGGTGTGGTGGAGTCATGCGTCAACAGCATCGGAGTTGATCTGAATACCGCCTCTTCTTCCCTGCTGGGTCATGTGGCGGGAATCAAGCCCGCCGTGGCTAAAAACATAGTGGCTTACCGGGATCGTGAAGGGAAATTCCGTGCACGCTGTGAACTGCTTAATGTTTCCCGCCTTGGGAAGGCTACCTACACCCAGTGCGCCGGTTTTCTGCGTATTCCCGGCGGGGATAATTTTCTGGACAACACCCCTGTACATCCTGAATCATATCCGCTGGCCGAAAGAATTAACGCCCTGGCAAAAGAACTTCCTGGAGGACTGACCTCTCTTGACGCAGCTGCCCTGGCTGCTGAACTTGGGGCGGGGCTGCCTACGGTGCGCGATATCATTGACGCCCTTCTTCAGCCAGGACGCGACCCCCGCGATGAACTGCCGCCGCCGCTTTTCCGTGTGGAGATTAAAAAGCTGGCAGATCTTGCCGAAGGGATGATTCTCTCCGGAACGGTGCGCAATGTCGTCGATTTTGGTGCTTTTGTGGATATAGGGGTGGGCCGTGACGGGCTGCTCCACCGTTCAGCCCTGGATGACCGCCGCTTTCGCCATCCATCGGAGATCCTGTCCCCGGGCGATATCATCGAGGTGAATGTAATCGCAGTGGACCGGGAGCGCGAACGCATTTCCCTGGCTCTTGTTGCGGTGAAGTGAGCCCTAAAAAACCCCGCCTTACTCTATTGAAAGGATGTAGTAGTAGATGGGCTGGCCGCCGTATTTCAGCTCAACCTCAACGTGGGGATAAGTATTTTCCACCGCATTAGCAAGCGCTTCGGCTTCACTGCGTTGGATTCCTTTACCGTAAAGAACAGTAACCAGCTCGTCATCCTTATCCAGCATCAGAGAGATAAGATCAAGTGCAGCGGGGGCAAGCTCCTCTCCGGCGCTGCAAAGTCTCCCGTCGTAAAGCCCCAGGTAAGAGCCCCGGGAAACTTCATTATCCCCCACGGTGGTGTCTCTGATAGCATAAGTAACCTCTCCGGATTTAACCTGCTTCAGGCTTGCTTCCATGGCGTGAATGTTATCATCAAAATCTGCTGCAGGGTTGAAGGCTACCAGGGCGGCAAAGCCCTGGGCTATAGTGCGGGTGCCGATTACTGCCACCTCTTTAGCGCAAAGTTTCTGCACCTGTTGAGCGACCATCTGGATGTTTTTGTTATTCGGCAGGATTACCACCCTGTCGGTAGGGATCCGCTGCACAGCGTTAAAAAGATCCTCGACACGGGGATTCATTGTCTGGCCGCCGTAGACGATCTCATCAGCACCCAGGCTTAAAAATAGTTCCTTGACTCCCTCTCCGAAAGAGACGGCGATAATGCCGACATCTTCTTTTTTCTTCGGTTTTCTGAGCCCTGCCAGAGTGATTACAGTTTCAATGGGTGCCTGCAAATTGAAAGCATGGTGGTGTTGATCTGCCATGTTGTCTATTTTAATATCATGCAGGGAGCCGTACGCCATACAGACGGAAAGGGTTCGGCCTGGATCTGCTGTATGCAGGTGCACTTTACTGATCTCTTCCTGGCCCACCACGAGCAGCGAATCTCCCAGCGGTTCCAGTTTTTCTTTAAGTTCAGCAACCGCCGGTGTGCCCATGATGATCAACTCGGTGCAGTAAGGGTAGGGCAGGTCAACTGTCTCTCCGGCTGCAAATTGCACCTTGTCCCTGTTGTTTTTTTCTCTAGTCCCAATTTCTGCGGCTTCTTTACGGGTCAGGATTTCACCCAGGGCATGCTGTACGGCGAAAAGGCATCCTTCCAGGAATACAATCAGTCCCAGGCCTCCGGCATCGACAACGCCTGCCTCTTTTAATGCAGGCAGCATTTCAGTAGTCCTGGCCAGAGCCTCCCTGCCTCTTTCAATGGCATTCTTGATAATTTCGCAAAGATCGCTTCCGCTGCGCGCAGCGCTTCTGGCGCCGCGTGCAGTCTCCCGGGCTACCGTCAGGATAGTGCCCTCCACCGGTTTTGATACGGCTTTGTAGGCATAGACCACACCATATTGAAAGGCCTTGCTTAGATCATTAGAATAGGCCACTTTTTTTCTCTGCAACCCCCGGGCGATCCCGCGCAAAAACTGAGAAAGGATCACTCCGGAATTACCACGGGCGCCCATTAGAGCGCTCGAGGCGGTCTCGATGGCGATTTCGCCCACAGAGTCGCCTTTGTAGACGAGTGCTGCCTCCGAAGCGGCAGCCAGGGTCATGCTCATGTTTGTTCCGGTGTCGCCATCAGGTACCGGGAAAACATTTAGTGCATTGATTGTTTCTTTTTCCCGATCAAAAAAAAAGCTTGCCCCAACGATTATTTTTTGAAAATCTGCGGCATTGATCATAACATCTGTGTTTTTTTTTGTTCTTTCCGCCAATTCCGGGCCTCCTTCTTGGTGACTGTTCTATTCATGTGTCCAAAAGCCCATACCGACCAGCCCAGGGCCTCCATGGGTGCTTAGAACGGGACCAAACTCTCTGATTTCCACCCGTGCATGAGGGGCCATCTCCAGGATCTTATTCTTAATCTCAACGGCATCATCAAACGCAGCGCAGTGGACTACAGCTACTTTTAAATGTTTGCCTTCCCGGGGCAGCTCAGCCAGCATCCGCTGGATCGCCTTTCGCCTGGTTCTCACTTTATCAAAAACCTCAATTTTACCATCTAAAAAATAAAGAAGAGGTTTTATCTGGAGCAGGGATCCGATCAGTGCCTGTGCTCCGCCGATGCGGCCGCCTTTTTTCAAATACTCAAGGGTGTCCGGAATAAAGAAAGAGCCAATTTCTTTAGTGGCCTGCTGCACCTTGGCGTTTATCTCATCGCGGTCCATACCCTCTTCAGCCCACTGTGCCGCCGCCAGGACCAGAAAGGCGAGGACGGCTGAAGTAGTCATCGAGTCGATAACTGTAATTCTATCGGGATCAACCATGAAGGATGCTCCCCTGGCGCTTTCATATGTGCCGCTTAATCCAGAAGAAAGGTGAATAGAGACAATCTCTTTTTCCCCTTCAAGGAGCCTTTTATATACTTCGACAAAAGCTCCTGCTGAAGGTTGCGAAGTAAAGGGCAACTTATCCGACCTGTCAACGCGGGCAAAGAATTCTGCAGTGTCAACAATTCCATCGTAAATAAAACCGTCATGGAAGTTCACCGTCAGTGGAACAACGGTAATACCGTAACGGTTGATCTCTTCCTCTGAGAGGTAGGCTGTTGAATCTGTTACCAGGGCGATCTTGTGCATTATCCAGCATCTCCCCTTTCCTTTGCTTTCAAGCCAAAGATCCTTCCGGTTTATCCAAGGGTGTTTCTTTGATGTTGCTGTTGTTTCGCTTGAAGTTGATCCAGGCCCACTATATAAATAGTATCATAGCTCCAACTATCGGAATAGTACGGGAAGTCGCACCCCCTTACTGATGCTCCAACACCTTGGTGTTGCTGTGGTCTTTTCTAGAAGAAATTACTGTTCCGGTGGGAGCTATTTTTCTCTGGGCATGCAGATGATCTCCTTAACGATCGTATCAAAAAAATTGTTTGAATGAGCCGGGGTGATCACACAAGATGTATCGGCTCCCCTGCCGCTGCCGCCTATGGCCACGATCTCTTTGCCGTAAGGGATCAAACCGGCATCAAGGGCCATGACGCTGATCTCCACACATACTTTTACCCCCTGACCAAACAACCGCAGGGCGGAAGCGATAATTTCCGAAGGATAAGCTCCCTGAAACCTGTATTGCAGAGCACGACCTACGCCGGCCAGGAGATGTGTAGTGGTAAGCAATTCCAGGCCTTTCTTCTTAAGAGCAGATCTCATTCTGGCAGGCATCTCGTCTTCACCTGGCCCGGTAAAACCGATGTGATGGGTGACGCAGATGATTTTGAATTCTTTTCCCATCTCGTAAAGTTTTTCAGCTGTGGCGCCGCTGTTTGAAGCCACAACGATACTGTTAACTTCAAGCTCCTCTGCCCTTATCAGGGCGGCTTCAATAGTAGCCTCCGTGTTGGCAGGACCCTTTTCTTCCCAGTACATCAGCTGCACCTCCTCGAATGTCTACTGTTTTGTTACTTCATTCACTGTTAATGCTCTATCTTTTTTTGCCGCCATCTTTATCCTTAACCATTTTAACATATAAAAGGGTTACTGCCTTATGAGTTTGCCCCTAGGAGTTGCACTAGCGGTTTTTTGCGCATTCCTATTGAAAAGTGATAGAAGACATGATATAAGTTAAATAGCGAATATTTTAACATAGATTAATCGAACAATTCAAACAAATTACAATAAAGGGCATGTGGTAATTTTCGTCGATAGTAAAGCAAATTTTAAATATAGTGGGGTTTCATCAATACTTAATGACGAGGAGTAGCAGAGATGAATTGGAGAGAACTTTACAGGCAAAAACTCACCCCTGTTGAAGAAGCGGTCAAAGTCGTTTGCTCTGGGGATCGGGTGGCTTTTTCTCACTGTGCAGGGGAGCCTCTGACTTTGAGCAAGGCCCTGGTCGAAAGGGCGCCTTATCTCGAAAATGTGACAATTATTCATTTTCTCATGCTTGGCCCGAACGGGTTTTGTAATCCGGGCATGGAAAAACATTTTTCGCACATTTCACTTTTTACCGGAGCCTCTGCGCGTGATGCGGTCAACAGCGGAAAAGCTGATTTCATTCCCTGCTTCTTTGCTGAAGTGCCGCGTTTGTTCCGGGAGGGCTATCTACCTGTTGATAGAGCCTTTATTCATCTCAGCCCACCCGATGAACACGGTTTCATGAGCTTCGGCGTAGCGGTAGATTATACGAAAATTGCCGCCTCCGTTGCCCGGACCGTGGTTGCGGCGGTGAACCCCAGCATGCCCCGCACACTGGGTGATAGTTTTATCCATGTTTCCGAAGTTGACTATATCGTGGAGATCGAGGAGCCGGTGATTGAAGTGCCACTTCCTGAAATCGGGCCTGTCGAGGAATCCATCGGTCGGCATGTAGCCTCACTGATCGAAGACGGCGCTACGCTCCAGCTGGGCATTGGGGCCATCCCGGATGCCACTTTAAAATTTTTAACCAACAAAATAGATCTCGGCATTCATACGGAAATGTTTTCTGACGGAGTAGTTGACCTTGTCGAGGCGGGGGTCATTACTAATGAAGCAAAGTCGATCCACCGCGGCAAGCTCATCGCAACCTTTCTCATGGGAACGCGGCGGCTCTACGATTTTGTCCATGACAATCCTGCCGTGGAGATGCATACCGTTGATTATACCAATGACCCCTTCGTGATTGGACAGAACAGTAAAATTGTATCCATTAACAGCGCTATTCAGGTAGATCTCACCGGTCAGATCTGCGCTGATTCCATAGGTTTCACCCATTACAGCGGAGTTGGCGGCCAGGTCGACTTTGTCCGCGGTGCTGCCCGTTCACCCGGGGGGAAATCCATTATCGTACTCCCCTCAACTGCGATGGGTGGCCAGGTTTCGCGTATATCTGTAGCTCTCTCAGAAGGCGCCGGAGTAACCACCACGCGTAACGATATCCACTACGTAGTCACCGAGTACGGTATCGCTGATCTGCGGGGAAAAAGCTTTCGGCAGCGTGCCGAAGCCCTTATTACTATCGCTCATCCTGATTTTCGCTGTGAACTAAGCGAAGGGATCAAGGCCAAAAGGTCCATAGTTATTCCTGCAGCGGTTGCGGAAGAACCTGCACAACCCTGGCAGTACCGGGCGGCAGCCGGGGCGGGCATGCGCAGCTAACGCATTATTTACATCGTTGCCTGGCGGGTTAAATCCTCCATTCTCCTGGCATAAAACCTTACGGCTATGCCGGGCAAAAGGGAGGATTTCATTTTTCATGTAACACCCTCTTATCGGAACGGCAGGTTCTGTTAAACCACTCATCCATGGGGCAAACTATACTCCCCCGGGATTAGGGCAGGCTACTTTGTCCAATCCAAGTGGGGATTATCTACCCCAAGGGAGAGATCAAAAGCATGAAGGAGCTCTACGTGATCCTGGCTTTTCACGCTCACGAGTTGCTCTGGGACCTTCCGGAGAAGCTTCTTTCCTATCTGGAGGATGAGAACCCCATGAAGGGGACCATTCTCGACGAAAACTTCATTAAAAAAAGAAAAGAGGAGGGCCGCGATGTTTACACCCTGGGCATTCAACTGGGTGAGAAACTAAATGCGCCCATCTGTGTCGAATACAGCAATGAACTTCTGCAGCAAATCCAGGAAGTCGTCCCTGAGATATTTGACAGGATCAAAGTTGCATTTCAGGACGGTCGTCTCCACCCCATTTATGGTCATGCCCACCATACTCATGTTTCTCTGCTCAAGAAAGAGGAGGTTGCCCAGGAAATTGCCTGGAACATGCACTACCTGCACCACTACCTGGAAGTGCCCCATCCCAGGTACAAAGGCTACTTTTCCCCCGAAGCTTCCTACAGCAGTGACAGGATGGGGGGCGTTGCTGCAGCAAATATCGATTATGTTATCTTTCCCCATCTACAAGAAAAAAAGGTTCCCTTTGAGCTGACGGGGCCGGGCGATCACCTTTACAAGCCATTCTGGATAAAAGATCCGGGCCGGAGCATTCTAGCCTTTCCCCGCAATTTTCCCATCTCACAGGAAATCTGGCGGCCCATCACCCGAATGAAAAGAGATGAAGTCAAGAACCAGGGCTACAGGCTGGGCGATTACCCCGTTTTCTTTAATGAGTATTTAAGCGGCCAGGCTGAATCTTTTCCCATTAGTATGGAGGAGGGGGTGATGCTTTACCGCGAAGTTTTGCGCCAGGAATTGAAGCAGGCTCCCCCTGACGGAGTTCTTCTCTATATCCAGGATCTTGAACTCATGGATTTTGGCGATACAGCCATAGAGATAATAGCCCGGGCCTGGCAGAGCTTGCTCGCTGAAGACCGCGAGATTTATAATATTAATTTCATTACCCCGGATTACTATATCGATGAGATATTAAAAGTGGAGGGCTTTGAGCAGCTTCCCGGGGTGACATTCAGGCAGATCTGCTGGGCTCCGGAGATCCGCCTGGTTTTGCGAGCGGACGGGCATTATCCTCCTCTCGGTGTGGATGGAGTGGGGCGCTATACAAAGGAAAAGAACGGGCTCTACGACAATCCGCTCATCTTCTGGGAAAATGGCAAGTATTTTTGCGGTATCTGCGACACCCTGGTGGATAATTTTAAAATAACGGTAAATATACCTGTGGATGCCGGAAGACTTAGCGAAACAGGATATGATCTGGCCCGCGAAGATCTCGACACGCAGATCATTCTTTACAGCCGCCTGATGAAAAGGGCCTGTAACTGGGGGTGGCGGCCTACGGAAGGCCGCCAGAAGCGGCCCTGTCTTGACGCCTACCTGCTCTGTGCAGCTTTGCTTAAAAAAACAAACTGCTGTCCTGATCTTTTCATCCTTTGCCACGAAGTGAAACTGCTTGACCCCAGGCATATTGCAGGCCTTGTAGAGACGCTCAAAGTCTTCGTTGACAGCAGGGTGAACTACCTGCGCTACGGTCTGGAGAAATACATGGCCCAAAAGGGCGGCGAGTTTTCCCAGGCATACAGAGCTATGGAGGAAGCGGAAAGGTGGCGGGCGGTGGCGGTGCATAAAGCAAGGGAACTTTACGGTGTCAATGATAACGAAAGGATGATTCCCATCACCAGGATGAAGCAGTTGCTCTCGCTAATGCAGGAGTACTGCCAGGCCCTATTCATGGCCACGGAATATCTGCAGAGAGTCTGGGGGGAGGTGCCCCATGTGGAGTTCATCGTCGACAAGATGTATGATTACCTTTATGGGCTCTATCCGCCGCTTTTCCCGGAGATGATCAACCGCATTGATGCCATGTCTGAAAGTGATGTGCAGCGATTTTTTGCCTCCCTGGATGCGGAGGAAGCCCGCGAACCGGCTTTCGCCCGCATCGAATAACCTGCCACCTGCCACAGGGACGGGGGGAATGGCAGGTAAAAGCTGACGCATTCACAGAGGGTGACCTTAACTCGCCATAGCTGCATTCGATTGTTCATTTATTACTCCAAACTGATCTGTTCATTCGTGTTGCTCCACATTAGCCTGCAACACCATCGTATTGCATGTTGCGCTCATTGGCTTGACCGCTATGGTTGACTTGTGCTATAAAATTACAGATGGGCTACTGTACCGTGGGATGGACAACCGGGTAAAAATGAGCAGAGCTGTTGCACTGTCGTGAGCCCAAAAGGATGAGATAGTGAACGTTTCCAGCAGTATAAAAAATAAAATATTGCAAAGATACCATGACCGTGTAAATAAACCCGGTCTATCTTTAAAGAGCACTGTGGATATTGATGATTATAATATCTTTACTGAAACGGGGCTCCCATCCCGGGGCCATTATGCGGACAATTTGCCCGATTGTCTCAGCAAAGGAATTAAGTGGGGGACAACCACTGAGTTTGATCGGTACGGCAAAAACCACTGTGCGTCGGTATCGATTTTCAATATCATTCAGTATTATGCCCACCTGCTAAAGTCCCCCGACCTGAATGGGCACACTCGCCTGGACACCTTTGAATCAATCTATAATCTGGCCGGCAAAGGGCCGACTATTCCTGTATCCTACAGGTCAGCTTTTGTAAATTCTATTATCCCCCATTACAAAGCATATGCAGGGGGCCGGGCTGTTTCATGGGATAATTATGTGGCTGCCATCCGTGATCAGCGCATGGTGTACCTGGTATTGTGGCCCTCACTTTTTAATGCCCATTATGTGAATGGAATTGGATTTCGTGAATATTATTCCGGGGAGAAATATGTGAGGATTGTTGACAATTGGAGCAAAACCACTGATAGATATTACCGCTGGGACGCTTCGATCTGCCGCTTTATGGGCTTTGTATATATCTCAAAGTAAAAAAGTGTAATTACAGCATTCTCGCAGCTTAAATTGTTGAAGCTGCTCATGGGTTGCCTCAGTCAGCACCGGCGCTTTGGAGGATCAGGAATTGTCCTGGTAAAAGGGAGAGTTCTTTTACTGCCGTCAACCTCAAATCAAATTCAAAAGCCATTTTCATCCGGCCTCCGTAACGCGGCTTTTCCGAATTGAAGATCTCTCTACCGGGCTGCCGGGGCACAGCCAGGGTGCGTGACCCCAGGTTGGCCAGAGCGGTGACAGTCTGACCACCGCCTTTGCGGGTGATTTCCACCAGCCCCGTTTTTGCCTCCACACTGACGGTTGTTCCCTTCTTTTCCGGCTTTAACGCCGGGTGCTCCCGGCGCAGGGCGATGAGGTCGCGGTAGTAGCTAAACAACTGCTCCTGGAGAGGCTGCCACTTCTCCCGGGGTGTCAATCTGGAAGCGTAAAATGTGGCTTCATCCTCGGGATCGGGAAGGTTTTCCCACTCAAAAGAGGCGAATTCCTTGCGTCTCCCCTTTGTCACCGCTTTTTTTAATTCAGGATCCTGATAATCGGTAAAGAAAAGGAACGGGTTCTTTTCGCCGTACTCTTCACCCATAAAGAGCATGGGGATATAGGGTGCCATGAACAGCAATCCAGCTGCCGCCTTCAGATAGGGGAAGTCCACAAGCTGCGCCAGCCTATCGCCACGGGCCCGGTTGCCCACCTGATCATGGGTCTGGATAGCGGCGACAAAAGAGGGGCCTGGCGCCGTTGCTGCATCGCTGCCCCTTTTTTTCTTCCAGAACTGAGAGTACTCCCCCGTGTAAAGGTAGTTGCGATAGATTTTTTCAAGATCTTCAATCCTGCCGTAGTCCTGGTAATAACCTTTGTCTTCACCTGTGAGCACGGTGTGGACTGTATGGTGAAAGTCATCCATCCACTGGGCATCAAGCCCGTAACCGCCTTCTCCGGCCGACCTGATGAGCTGGACATCGTTGGCGTCGCTCTCGGCAATGATCACAATGCGGCGTCCAAGTTTCTTTTCAAGCTCCCGTGCTGTTGTAGCGATTTCCTCCAGAATATGGGGCCTGCTTTGATCTTTGATGGCATGGACGGCGTCGAGCCGCAACCCGTCAAAATGGTAGTGTTCAATCCAGTGTTGCACGCTCTGAAGGACCATCCGCCGTGCCGCTGCGCATCCGACATCATCAAAATTTACTGCTGCCCCCCAGGGTGTTTCATACTTGTCAGTAAAATAGGGCCCGAATTTGGCCAGGTAATTACCCTCGGGGCCGAAATGATTGTAGACGATATCGAGGATCACGGCGATCCCTTTACGGTGGCAGCAATTGATAAGGTATTTCAGTTCATCGGGGCTTCCATAGTTGTGGTTGACACTGAAGAGGTTTACTCCGTCGTAGCCCCAATTCCAGCGGCCGGGGGTCTGGGTGAGCGGCATTAGCTCCAGGGTGTTGATCCCCAGCTCCAACAGGTAGTCGAGTTTCTCTGCGACACCGGCAAAAGTTCCCTTATTTGTGAATGTGCCCGGGTGCAGCTCATAGATGAGTGCTCCTCCCCATTTAATTCCTTTCCATTCCCTGTCGCTCCAGCGGTAAGCCTCATGATCAACGACTTGTGAAAATCCCTGCATACCTCCGGGTTGGTAATGGCTGTAAGGATCGGGGAAGGCGCCTCCTCCCTGCCCTTTTAACAAAAATTTATAGTGCAGCTCCAGACCGCGCCCTTTTACAAAGGTGCGGTAGAGATTATCCTCTCCGGGTTCCATGGGTATCTCTTCAAAGCGTTCCCCTGATTTCAGCAGCAATGACACCCCGGCCCAACCGGCAGCATAAACAGAGAACTCCACTCTGTCTCTGGAGCGATCCGGAATAGAAGCTCCCAACCTTTCCATACTAAATAATATAACCATATCCCAAGGGTTAATGAGCGCGGCGGGGGAGGGAACCGGCTGGCAGCTCCAATTCAATATGAAAGGAAAGGGTTTTCTATGGAGGCAGTAAAAACGACACCTAAAAGATTTGCGGATTACCTTCCCTTTATTGACCCGGAGGTGGCTGAAGAGATTAGATGCCTGGCGGATGCTCTAAAAGGTAAAAGGATAGCCATGATCAATGCCACCGCTTTCGGAGGCGGGGTGGCGGAAAAACTGTGCGCCTTGTTACCGCTGCTAAAAGATCTGGGTCTACACCTGGACTGGTGGGTGCTTGAAGGCGGCCTTGACTTTTACCGGGTCACTAAGGCATTTCATAACCGTCTGCAGGGTCAGGAGGGCAATCTCACTGCTGCTGAAATTGAGACCTACCTGGAATATAATAGAATTAATGCAGCTTTCATGGAGAACTGGAATTATGATTTTGTGATTTGTCACGATCCCCAGCCGGCGGCTCTTATCGATTATCGCAGCAACATGCGCGACGGGGCCCGTTGGATCTGGCGCTGCCATATTGACAGCTCCGCTCCAAACTCCGAATACTGGGATTTTATCTATCGCTATATCCGCCAGTATGATGCCGTTATCTTTACCATGGCCGAGTATATCAAACAAGATGCAGAGGTCCCCCATCTCACCCTGATCTCGCCCTCCATCGATCCTTTGAGCTCCAAGAATGTACCTCTGGAGCGGGAGGATGCTGCGGCAATAACAGGCCGTTTTGGGGTCGAGAAGGAACGGCCCCTCATCGCACAGATTTCAAGATTTGATCCCTGGAAAGATCCTCTGGGTGTTATTGAGGTTTATAAAATGGTTAAGAAGGAATTCCCCAGCGTGCAGCTGGCCCTGGTCGGTTCTATGG
>MTBK01003557.1_pt1 | contig 13932 bp, 14 predicted proteins | sample 1535981 | NCBI WGS metagenome assembly MTBK01 (sample SAMN06109225, study PRJNA356200) | anaerobic digester metagenome | isolation source: biogas reactors fed with pig manure or primary and secondary sludge | place: Spain | collected 2016-06-30 | reverse complement strand
TTCCCGGAGCTGCTGAACTTCTGGACGCATTGGCTGCGGCTATCTACCGTGTAGATGTTGCCGGCGGCATCGATCGCTATATCATCGTAACAGGAAGACTCAGCATACCGCTCCCCCGGCGCTGCAAGAAGATTTCCGGAGCCATCGAACTTCTGGATGCGCCCGAAGTCTGTCACGTAGACATTCCCGGCAGTATCGACCGCAATACGGGGCGATACGTCAGAGCCCCGGTCAATCGCGCAGGCCACGGGCTCAAACTGGACCTCCCCGGTTCTATCCCGGAGCATCCAGACGCCGTCGCGCTCCGACCCGATGACGAGTGCATCGCTCGCGGCATCGATCGCCATGCTCACGATCGTATAACACCCCAGGTTCTCCGGGCCGAGGGGTTTGTACCATGTCCAGTTCCCATCACGGTAGCGGTGGAGGCCTGCCCGCCCGGTGGCAACCCAGATCTCGTCCCCCCACCGCACCATGCAGTTGACGTTAAGGTTCTTGAGGAACTGCTGATCCTGTATGGATTCATACCCCATCCGTGTCTGGAACTGCAGCCCGTTCGGGTAGCCTATCCAGAGACGGCCGGCGGGATCCAGGATAACGGCGGTCACCACGATGTTTAAGGGTGCAAGCGTACCGTAGGCAGTCTCCCCCGGGTGCCTCTCATTGACCGAATACCAGGTTTTGTTTGCTGTATAGACAGATATGCCGCTATCGGTCGCGAATATGACATCCCCGTACCGGCCGCATATAACATCTGTCACCCCGGCGGAGGCTATACCACTCCTGTAGTCGGGGACTTCGATGTAGATGGCTGATGATAAAGGGATGAGGAGAGATACCAGAACAGCGGAGATTATAAGAGTTCGACACATATCCCGTCCGCCCTCTTGATGACCAGGCGGCCTTTCTTCTCGGGCCAGTAATACACCGACCGGCCAATCCTCCCGCCGGTCTCCTCATGCGTGATCCTGATACTCAGGTCATCGAGCAGCACCTTCACTGCGGCAACGTTTCTCTCTCCTATATTCAAAGAATTTGCCGAAAACTTAAACATGCTCGCCCCGCCGACGATATTCGCCGTGATCGCGCTCCTCGTGCTCCCGAGATCCTCCATCTTCAGGAGGAGGGTGTTTATGGCAGTATCCGCGAATTTACCGGGGCGGTCGGTGTAGCCACGGCTCTCCGGGAGCATGATATGGGCAAGCCCCCCGAGCGACCGCCTCTGGTCGTGCAGGATGAGCGCGATGCAGGATCCAAGCCCGATCGTCCCCATCGGGCACGTCCCGACCCGGAGCTCACCAAGACCAAGGATTACAGCCTTCTCCTCACCGAAGAAATCATTCTTCATGGAACTCAGACGAGCGGCGTCATCAGGTCGTCAAGCATTGTGAACAACTGCTTCATGAGCTCCGGTCTCGGGAGCATGTAGATGCACCCGTATATGGGCGGCACCTCGCTCGTTAGCTCCGTGTTGAAGATCAGGACATCATTCACGTCGCCAGCCATCTGCACTATGATGGACTCAAAGGCGGCATGCGCCATATCGATGGCCAGCGCCGGGGGGCTCGGCAGCATTACGATCTCCAGGAGTTCGGCGGTCGCATCCAGGAACGCCGATATCATGATGTTCCCTATCTCGACTGCGGCGCTCTGGTCCATCTCGTTGATCTCGCGATCGTCATCGGTGATGCCGAGCATCAGGTTCGTCAGCCTGATGACGGTCTCCTGGGGCATGCTGACGACGATGTAGCCACCATCTGCGACCTCCCCCTGGATCTGGAAGACGACGATAGCCGTCACCTCGCTGCCTATGTAATCATGCATCTCAGCTATATCGATAGCCTGCACCTCCGGCACAGTCATCTCAATCGGGCTCATAAGCATCTGCGAGAGGCTTGTAGCAGCGTGCGCTGCACCGATGTTCCCAAGTTCCATCAGCGCATCAGCCTGAAGTGGGTCAAGTTTCATGAAATCTTCTCCTACACGATCGTATTCACATCGAGAACCGGCACAACCTCACCGTCTCCCGGGATGGTGATACCGCTGATCCCGCGACAGCTTCCTGCGAGGCGGGAGAGCGGTTTTACCACCACTTCCTGCTGGCCGTCAACTGTATCGACAGCGATACAGCATTTTTTGCCGCTGGTCTGCAGCACGACAAGCGTATCACATCCCTGTGCCTGGCCAAACATATCCTCAAGGCGGTACATGGGAAGGATCTCGTCGCGGAGCAGCACCGTCTCGGCATCACCGATCTGGTGTATCGCTTCCGGCCGGCTCAGCGCCACCTCGACGACGTTGCTGATCGGGATGGCGCACCGCCTCGCGTTGATCCGCACCATCATGACGTCGATGATCGCCATCGTCGGGGGCAGCATCAGCTCAAACACCGTCCCGCGGCCAACCTCGGATTCGATCTTTATGGTTCCCTTGAGCGACTCGATGGTCTTTTTAACCACATCGAGACCGACACCCCTGCCGCTGATATCGGTGATCGCCTCGGCCGTGCTGAACCCGGCCTCGAAGAGCAGGTTGATGAGGTCTTCCTTCGGGGCAGCTGCCGCTGCTTCGGGTGTCATGACACCTCTCTCGACCGCCCTGTCCCTGAGTCTCTCATGGTCGATGCCGGCACCATCGTCGGCGATCTCGATTATGACGTTATCCTTGTCCCTCCGTGCGGTGAGCCGGATCGAGCCTTTCCGCGGCTTGCCGTTCGCCTCTCGGATCCCGGGGAGCTCGATCCCGTGGTTTACGGCGTTCCTGATTATATGCAGGAGCGGGTCGGAGAGCCCATCCATCATACCGCGGTCAAGCTCGGTCTCGCCGCCCTCAATGGTAAACTCAACCTCCTTCCCGTCGTGGGTCGCGACGTCCCGCACAACACGGGGTAGGCGGTTGAATATGCGGTCAAGCGGCATCATACGGATCCCCATCATGAGGTTCTGGAGATCCGATACCGATCGGCCGACCATGCTCAGCGCCTCATCAAACTCCTTGATGCCGTGTCTCCTCGCTATCTGTTCGAGACGTCCGCGGTTGATCACCAGATCCTCGACGAGGTTCATCATCTGGTCGAGCCGCTGGATATCGACGCGTATATTCTTTATCTCGCGGCTCTTCTCGTCCCTGGCCGATCTGGGCGCCGGGGATTCGGGTTTCTGGTTCATCTCCGGTGCCGGGGAGAGAGCGAGGAGGGATATCTCGGGGCCGGAGGCGACGGTCCGTAGCGCATCCTCCCCTGCCTCGCTTGAGATCCGGATCTCAAACGATCCATCGAACTTCCCGTCCTCGATGAGGTTCCGCGGGGGTGTTGTCCCGAGGATTGTCCCGATCTCTTCAAGGTTCTGCAGGAGCAGCATTGCCCTGACATCTCTCATTGCGCTGGAGGGATCGACGGCGACCGACAGTATGTAGACGGGGCCATCAGCCACCGGTTCGGGATCATGGGCCGCCTCCTGCTCATCATCAAGGGTCTCCTCTTCGGAGAACGCCTGGAGATCCTGCACCAGGTTTCCGGAGACCTCCTCTGAGGGGGTCTTGCCCACCTCGATCTCATCCAGCATCCCCTCGATCGCGTCGGTGCAGGTGAGCAGGAGATCGGTGAGCGGCACGGTCACCTCCAGCCGGCTGCTACGGATGAGCGAGAATACATCCTCCATCGAGTGGCAGAGGTGCTCCATCGCATCAAACCCCATCGACGCCGACATGCCCTTGAGCGTATGAGCAGACCGGAAGATCTCGTCGATCGCGGTCTGCCTGTTCTCCCCGCTCTCAAGGAGGAGGAGATTGCTCACTATGTTCTCGTGGTTCTCCCTTGATTCCTCAACAAAGAGTTTCCGATATATCTCTTCATCGATCATGATTCGAGCCTCCTGATCGCCCGTACAACCTCCCGCGCAATATCCCTGAGCGGCACCACCTTATCGACACTATTTCTGGCAATAGCCGCCCGAGCCATACCGTAGACGAGGCAGTCCTCTTCGGCGCACACCATCGTGGTGCCGCCCGCGTTCTTCACAGCGAGGGTGCCCTCACCGCCGTCGCTCCCCATACCGGAGAGGATCACCGAGACCGTGCGCGGTCCAAAGACGTTCGCGGCGGAGACAAACGTCTTGTCGACGGCCGGCCTTACCGCATGCAGTGGAGGGGCGGTCGAGTGGATGATCCGCCCGTGGTTTCTCCCGGCGGCCACATAGACGCCTGAGATCACGGTGTGATACCCCGCCTTCGATACCAGGACGGCCCCGGCCTGCAGGGCATCCCCGTTTACGGTCTCTCTCACCGGCAGGGGCGATATGCGGTTCAGGCGTTCGGCAAGCGATGCGGTGAATCCTTCGGGCATATGCTGGGTGACGATGACCGCTGCAGGCAGGTTCGGAGGGAGCGCGGAGAGGAGCGTATCGAGCATCGGAGGCCCTCCAGCGGATGAACCGATCAGCACCGCCGCATCGGCGTTGTTATGCCGGAACCCTTCGGGTTTTATGATCGTCGGGAGAGAGACGAGGTTTTTGATCTTATGGACGAGTTCCTTCTCGATGCCCCGGACGTTCGGGACGTCCCGGGGTTTGAGCATGAAGTCGTCTGCCCCGAGTCGGAGCGCCCGGTGGGTCATATCGGCATGCCGGGATGTAAGCGTGCTCAGGACGATCACTTTCGGCTTTTTGTTCTCCCCCCGGAGGGCCTCAAGAACCTCAAGCCCGTCCATCCGGGGCATCTCTATATCCAGGGTGACGACGTCGGGCTTCAGATCCGCTATCTTTTTGAGAGCATCGATGCCGTTGACCGCCGTCCCGACTATCTCGATATCGGGGCTCCCCTTGAGCATGTCCCGGAGGATCGTCCGGATGAAGAGAGAATCATCGACGATCAGAACCCGTATCATGGTTACGCGTTGAGGACATTCTTAACTTCTTCGAGAACCTTCGGAGCCTGGAACGGTTTGACGATGTAGCCCCTCGCACCGCTCTTTATGGCAAGTTTGACCATCTGCTCCTGGCCGACCGCCGTACACATTATAACCTTTGCCGCAGGGTCTGTGACCTTGATGGCCTTGAGTGCCTCAATACCGTTTACTTTCGGCATAACGATATCCATCGTGACGAGGTCAGGTTTGAGCTCCTTGTACCTGGCAAGCGCCTCTGCTCCATCGGCCGCCTCACCGACGATGTCGTGCCCGCCGGAGAAGAGGATGTTCTTCAGCAGGGTTCGCATAAACATTGTATCATCGACGATCAGGATTCTCCCCATCGGATATCACCCAACATTTATTTAGAGGATAAAATATATAGAGCTTGGTGTTCCAGAAGAATAACGGTATTAATTGGTTTGGGATTTTACCGCTTTTGAGATATATCGGACGCCTTTAGCGGTCAATTGTATCTCTTTCCTGATATAAAGCACCTCGGCGAACCCGGCGGCAAGGAGCTGCTCATAGATGGCGTCGAGGTCTTTATGCGAGATCTGGAGCATGTTCTCGATGGTGCCGGAGTCCATCCCGCTGTAGACCAGCATGGCCACCTGCCCGGTCAGCGGATCGAGTTCTCCCTCATATTCTGAGTTCTTTGCCGCCTCACCGAGGAAGTTGTAGAGAACCTGGAGCGTCGTCTTCGGGCAGAGGACGAAGCTTGTCACGACCTCGTTCTCGCTGAGATGGTCGATCTTTATGACATCGAGATCCTTCTCCTGGATCTCCCGGTGCGTGAGTTCGATGCCCGCCACTTCATCCAGGGGTATACAGACCTGGCTCTCCTGGCTGACGAACCATATGCCGGTCTTCATGACCGCGATCGCACCCTTCTCCCAGTGAGCATCCTGGACGAGCACCCCACCGCGGATCGCAGGCGACATGAAGAAGGCGTTCAGCCGGTATGCGCTACACTGGGTGATGATGAACTTCTTCAGGACCGAGAGAACCTTCTCCACCGATGCGATCTGGTAGGTCTCCTCCGCCTCCGGACCGGCGATTATAGTGACCTGGTTCTTCTTCTCCTCGAGATCCACCATAGACCGGTAGGGGATCTCGCAGTCCAGGGGGGCACCGATACGGATACGGTCCTCGCCGATGCCCATCGTCGTCGGTACCCATTTGCCCTTATATTCAACCTTCACCGGAACTGATTTCATCTTCCTATAGGCAGGAGACCCCGACCAACAGGTGCGGGGAGGGATGCCGTCTGCCTGTCCCGGCATACCTTTGTGTTCTCCACGCGATTCTGGTCAGGATTGTACAATCCTCTACCCTGGCGTTTTGTGTCACCCGTTTTCCGGTGCCGCCAATATAGGTCAGTCCATACTTGATATGGCGAACCAGTCCCATCGATCCTCCATACGGTTTTCTGATTCCTCCCTTCTCCGGTTGGAACCGGTGCAACTGCTGGTTGTCAGGCTGTACATCATACTTCAGGATGATACAGAAGATGCCGGGTTTGTTCCAATGGGGTCGTGCTTTCCCCTTCTTGAGGAGCAAACGAGCACATTTTGGCGCCTTCGGCATCAACGGTCTCCTGTGAGTATCCATAACAGGAATTCTCGATGGTATTACCTCCACCCGGTCAAGCCGGGGTAACATCTCCCTTCGGAGTTGCGAAACAGGCCTGGTGCCCGGAGGTACATCGGGTTTGACGTGCCCAGATGAGGGGCAGGCCAGGGAAAAACCCATCCGCTCTTGTAGCCCATAACGCTGCTGCAATTTCTTGCCTCCTGGTTTAACTGTTCAGTCTTGTTTAGCCGTTCACAAGCCCAGCCCGAGAGCGTGGGGTAGTTTAAGGATCATCTCGGTTTCAGCATCGCGAGAACCTCCTCAAGTTCTGCAGCAAGTTCTCTTGCATCGTACTTCTCTCCCCGGAGTTCGCGGACCAGGCTTACATCCTCCACAAACTTCTTCTTCTTTACGTCGGATTTGAGCGAGGTGATCAGGTCGTCATCGGCCACGCCGCCGGAGGCAAAAGTAATCATATCGAAGTCTTCTTTCGGTTTCTCGACAGGTTCTTCAGGAACCACCTCCTCCGGGGCAGGCTCCTTTTCATCGGCCGCCTCATCAGCGATCTCCTCGCCCTCGATCTCGATCTCATCGAGTTCAAGGTCATCGAGTGCAGAGAGATCCACACTCAGTGTGCTCATCGCGGGTAGTTCTGAGAGATCAGCGGTGATATCGGAACTCCCCGGTGGGTCGAGCTCGCTCTGGTGTGCCCTCAGGATCTCCGATACGGCGTCCGCCTCTCCCCCGGAGAGGAGGGAGATCCGATCGGACTCAAACCCTCTCTTCGGGGCAGCGGCCTCATCGGGGTCGAGGTCTTCAAGGGCATCGAGGTCGAGATCCGCAAGCGCGGCGAGGGGGTCGACCCCGATCCCGGCGGGCTTCTGGGGGGCCGAGCCCTCGACCGCCTGGTCGAGCAGGGTGTCGATCTCCTCGATCGATCTCTTCTTCTCACCCTCGGTGGCCCGGGCATGCGTGATCGCCCCCCTGACCGATGCCGCGAGTGTCCCGAACATGCCGCCGGACTTCGGTTCAGCTGCTGTATCGGCCTCATCCTTTTTCTTCTGCCGCTGCTCCCGGAGCGCGGCGCGCAGCCGCGAGGGTTTCAGGTCAGCGATCTTCAGCGCTCCGGTGACGAGGAGCGCGCAGAACCCCGCGAGCACAGTGCCTGCGACGATGACCTCGGCGGGGGCATCGAAGACGATGATCAGGGAACCTGTACCGACGGTTATAAGGAATAAGAGCAGCCGGCGTACGCTACTTTTCACGCTACACCCCCAGGAATGTTGGAATGGTAAAGAATGCGTCCACGATGATCGGTGCGATGATGTAGATGACGCCGGTGGCCGCACAGAGGAGGCTTGCGAAGAAGTAGTACATGTACCGGTCACCGCCCATGACAATCCTTCCTGCAAACATGTTGGAGGCGGTCAGCATTAAGAGGATCGTAACGACGTAGATCCGCATGGTATCCTCCGGGAAGTCAGCGAATATGTTTAACGACGCACTCATGGCGCCGCCGACCGTGGACGCTCCCCCTGAGAGCGCCTCAGACGTCTCCGCAAAGTGGCTCATCACACCTGTCACCGCATGAGACATGGATAGGAGGACTTCGAAGAGAAAGATGAAGATCCCGATCATAGCGCCGTGCATCGGGATGAGCAGGACGACAAACCCCTTCACCATCATGTCGCGCTTCCTCCGGAGCAACACCTGCTCGAGCATAGAGGAACCGACGATCTTTCCTACCCCATCCGGGGAGCCGCCGAGGGCCACGGCGTCGCGGAAGATGTTCATGTACTTGTAGATCAGGTAACTGCCGGTCTCCCCGATGAACCTCCTCCAGCTCCCGGCTTCGTCGAGTCCGAGGTTCAATTTCGTCGAGACCGAGGCGATGAACGGGTCAAGGTGGATGAGCGATTTTCTGTCCACCTCATGGAGGGCGTCACCGGTGGTGATGCCTTTGCCGCCCATGATCGACCCGAGGCTCCGGATGAACGTGGCGAAGTCTTCGTCCCGGTTGACTATGTTCGCATCATCGATGTAGCCGATGATCCCTAGTGGCATGAGGAGCAGGCCGAAGAGCAGGAATATGACGCCGGCGTTGATGCCTATGATGATGAGGATAAGCGTGATCGCGGCAGTTACCGGCAGAACCAGGCGCTCCACCCTCCGGATGGTCTCCTGCTCCCTGGAAGAGACCGTGGCAAGCCCGTGCGTCCTCGGGTCGTCGGGGACTGCCTGGTACATGATCGTGAGACCGAAGAGCGATATTATGAGTATGATCGCGTAGGAGGAGTTCAGAGCCGCATCGATACCTTCGGGGGCGTATATCGCCACCGATACCATGATGATTATCGCAACAAGCGATCCTGAGAGGAGCATCGCGATGTAGGCGTCGCCCCATTTCTTCAGGAGCTCGATCCCCTGCTCGAACGTGTTTCTGTATATGCTCCGGATGCTCCCGAGTTCTGTCTCGATGAAGTCGTTATCCGGGACGCCGGAGTCTATGGAGTTTGCGTAGCGGTTGAGCATGCTCTGGAGGGTGGTGTTCCTGCACCGCTCGGCGACCACGCGGAGACCTCCGGCGTAGCTGTGGCCCCATCCGGTGACAAGGCGCTGCACCTTTGCGATGTAGCGCGACGGGACGTACTCGAACCTCTCGGACGTGTACTGGAAGATCTCGGGCCGGGTCACGGCCGCCGTTGTGATCGCGGCCATGTAGGTGTACATGAGGAGGAGATCCTGCTCCATCTTCTTGTTCTCGATGATGGATGACCGCAGGTCGCTTATGTACTCTATCTGCTCCTCGAACGGTATCTTCCCCTGGTTCGCCTGTCGCAGCCGTTCGGTCACCCCCCTGAACAAATCTACACCTCGATTGCCAGCAGCCCCCGTTTCTTGATCTTCGTGATCATGTGGAAGAGATCCCAGAAATGCGTATACCCGGCTTTGTGGAGCCTCTCAAGGATCTTTGCCCGCTTATCGATCTCATCGTAGATCTCGGCCCGCCGATTCTCGGGGATGCCGAGCATCGTCGCGATCTTGTTCTCGAGGAGGTAGCTGCTCCCCTTGCCGGCGAAGGTGAATGTATCGGTCGCGGGATCCCAGGTGAACGCTGCCATGAATGAGAAACCCTCCGTCTCGGGGTCGTAGCCCACGAGCTCGTTGACGCTTAGCATACGCCGGACGGTTCCTCCCCGGGGGAGTTTCACGGCGCTCTGGATGATGACAAGGTTTAAGTTGTCGACGTAGGTCTTCGGTATGCTGATGGGATCCCCGCAGAGACGCTGGATCAGCTTCTCGACCGATGCAGCATGGAAGGTGCTCATGACCGGGTGGCCGGTCTGCATAGCAGAGAACGCGACGGATCCTTCCACGCCGCGGATCTCACCTACCAGGATCTGGTTCGGGCGCTGACGGAGAGCAGATTTGAGGAGGTCAAACATCGTGACCTCCGAACCCTCGCCCTCGCCCTTCCCCTTGGCTTTTGCGACCTCGCGTGTCCAGTTCCGGTGGGGAACCATCAGCTCCGGGGTATCCTCGATGGTGACGATCTTATTCTCGGGCGGGAGGAAGGTCGTTAAGGCGTTTAAGGTCGTTGTCTTGCCGCTCGCTGTCTCTCCCGAGACGAACATCGACATACCATACTCGAGGCAGATCCAGAGGTATGCGGCCGTCATGTAGTCGCATGCCCCGCTCTCTATGACCTGCAGGATGCTCATGGGAACCTCGCTCACCCTGCGGATGGTGAAGTTGCTGCCGTGCTTGCTGATCTCTGTCCCGTAGACGATGTTTATACGCGATCCGTCGGGGAGGGTCGCGTCAACGATGGGGTTTCTGTAGGTCAGCGGCCGTTTGATCCGCTCGGCGAGCTTGATGACGAAGTTGTCGAGCTCTTCTGAGTCCTGGAACCCCACGACCGACTTTAAGCCCTTGAAGATCTTGTGCTCGACGAAGATCGGCCCGACGCCGCCGCAGGTGACATCCTCGATGTAGCGGTCGGAGAGGAAGGGTTTGAGCGTCCCCATCTCGATCTTGTCACGGATCATAAGGTATTCGAGCGCTTTGTACTCCTGCGAGGTGAGTATGATCCGCCCGTCGGAGAGCGTGGGGTGGCTGGGGCTCTGCGGTTTTGCCGACGCACCTATATCGGTTGTGAGGAATTTTATGACCCGATCCTTGATGTTCCTGGCTTTCCCGCCGGCGAGTATGGAGGGGTCGATGACCTCGCCCGGCTGCTTTATGTATACGAGCTGCTTGATGAAGTTCCTGAGCACATCGATACGCGCCTCCTCGGTCATAGGCTCCTCGTCGAGGGCGTCGATCATATCGATGAGCCTCTCCTCGATCACCGGCATGATCTCTTTGACGGAGTGGAGGAACGAGGGCTCTATCGGTATGTACCAGTTCCGCACATCGTCGGGGTCGGGGAATATATGGATGAAGGTTGTCTCGCTCACCGGGTAGATTATGTTCGGGTTATCTATCGATTTCAGGTCACGCTTAAGTTCCGAGAGGAAGAGCGGGATCCCGACGGTGTTGACCGGCAGTATGTGGAGGTACTCGAGGAGGTGGGGGCTCTCCCTGACATAGTCCCGGGCGTTTGCCGGGAGCATCCTGTAGAGGGCGCAGGACTCCACGTTGTTGTAGCAGTCACTCCCTTCGCCGATGAGCTCGGGCTCGAAGGGGAGGGTTATTGTCGTCTCAAGTGCTGATGCCATTGCCCTTATACCTTAGCGACCGAGACGGGGATGACCTTGATGCCGTACCCGGGGTGAACCTCGAAGGTGATTATGTTCCCTGTCGTCTTTCGTGCGCCGCGGACCTTGACGACCTCGAGCATCATGACGTACTTGCCGCCGACGAGCGCCTTCTTCATGAAGAGGTGAGCGTCACAGATGGAGCGGATGCGGACGAGGGCGTCCTCGACGAAGGCGTATGTATGGAGAGTGATCAGGATGGTCTTGCCGTGGTCGACGAGGTTTTTGCAGTTCGTGAAGAACGTGAGGACCGTGTCCTGCCGGGCGTACTCTGTGAATAGGGTGAGCGAGTCGATGACGATCACCTCGGCCTTGCTCTGCTCTATGTAGGCGATCATCCTCTCAAGGGTTCCCTGCATCTTCTCCTTCGTCCACTCGAACCCTACGACATGCATGGGAAAGACCCGGAGGTAACCCCAGGCGAAGTAGTCGGATATATCAAGGCTCATTGATTCCATCTGGGTGAGGAAGCTCTTGCTCGTGTTCTCGGTCGAGAAGAGGTCGACGTTGAACCCCTGCTTCAAGGCTCCCCATATGATCTGCTGGGTGAGCACGCTCTTTCCTGTGTCGTTCTCCCCCTCGATGAGGGAGAGGGACTGGAGAGGGAGGCCGTCAGCGATCTTCTTGTCGAGCTCGGGGTTTCCGGTCGAGAGGATCGTCCGATCAGGCATCTCAGGGATGTCGCTGGTTGTGTCTTTGCTTATGGCCATGGTTCTTCACCTGATGTATGCTGAACTCGAGACCCCATTCGGGGTTACGACCTGGACCCAGACGGGGTCTTCTTCGTGGATTACCTCGATGATTAGGGTCTCGTCAGGGTCTAATTCGCCGGGGTGGATATGATCGGGGTCTATACCTGCATTCCTCCATTGGAGTGAGCCCTCCCCCCCGTAGGGGATGTAGACCGGGGCGCCGTTGATGAGGATGTAGACGTCGATCAGGGCTATATCGACGATCGGTTCGCTGCCGGAGTTCTTTACATCGATGCGGAGGATGTTACCCTCGATCGCTGTCTCCTGGATCTCGATCGCGGTCCGCATCCGGGCCTCCTGGTACCTGGCGAGGTTGGTCTGGGCCTCGATCATGACCTCGGTGGTCGTGAGGGTGCCGCCGACCAGGACGTAGGCGGTGACGATCAGGAGGAGGATGCCGATCCCGGATGCGATTAGAGGCGCCACGCTCATGGCTATGCACCCGCGGTGAATGTGGTCGACCGCGAGAGGCCCGTGGAGAGGACGAACTGGAAGTAGACGATCTCGCCTTCATCGGGGATTTTATCGCAGTTCGCTTTGATGTAGAGGGTCTCACCGGGATCCCAGGAGTTGTTCTTCCGGGTATCCTCAAGGATCTCGTATGTCCACTGGTTTTGCCCCGGCGAGCCTGGTGGTAAGACCAGGCCGAGGCGGATGAAGTCTCCCCGGCGCCCGAGGAAGACATCGGACTTCTCGATATCGGATGGTGATAACCGGGATGTCCCGACGTTCTTCAGCCAGATCCGGGCGGTCTTATCGCCGGCATACGTCGTTACGATCTTAACGTCGTTACTCAGCCGTTCGTCCACCGTGTGGGAGGAGGATGTGATCGTGCCCGCGAGGGTGTAGATTACGGGGAAGATTGCATTAATGAGGACGCCGGCCGCAATTACGGCGGCGATAAGGAACATCGCTGTGGTGAAGGCTTCGCTTGACATCCATCATATCCTGTCCAGTAACTCTATCCAGGTGTCGCCGGCGTCGCGCTCGCGCGGGGGTTGTTTTCCGGCACCCTGTTCGCCCTGGCGGCGCTTGGAGAGCATAAGAACCTCGATCAGGTCACGGTCCATCGTTGCGTCCTCGGGGTCGAGGATCCGGTTCAAGACGTAGAGCTCGGAGATGAACTCGTTTGGGCCGATCTCCTGGACGTCGCCGCGGGTCTCGGGGGCCATCCGCATGATCTCGTGGATCTGGTCGGCGGCCTCGCCGGTTATGTAGCCCATCGACCGGTAGGCGCTGATCATGATCGTCATGTGTTCGTGCCCGTACCTGGAGCACCCCTGATGCACCCACTCAAAGAGCCGGTGGACCTTCTGGAGTTTGAGTTTTCCTGCGGGTTTCGCCTCCTCGTGGGCGGTCGTGCTGCACGGGGGGGTATAGATCGCCTTGAGGTCGGGCGGGAAGAGGCCGGCGCTCTCAAGGCTCGCGGCGAGCGGGTTATTCTCTGGCTTCGGGATATCTATCGGATCCGGGGGTGATACGTCAAGCCCGGGCAGGACGTCGTCGTGGTCGAGTGCCGGCGACTTGAACCGGGTCGTCGAGTAGGACGCGGCGGCGGTGAACGGGTTGTCCAGCTCGTTCATCCGCTCCCGGATGTCGATGAGCAGCCGCTTGATCGATGTCTTGACGAAGTCCAGTTCCTTCTCGAGGGTGTCGAGACGGGCCTCCGGGTCGTCGGAAGATGCGCCGGCAAGTATTTTATCGATCTGAGCCTGATCAACCCCCACCATAATAGTGGATTATATAATTTTTATGGTTTATAAATTTTTGCTCCCTTGATACTGTTTTTCCTCCCTGTTTGATGGGTTCCGGGTGGTCTGACGATGGGGTTTTGGGAAGAGTGCCGGGAGCGGCGCGGGGGCCCGAGATCGCTCTTCCTGCCTGCCGGGTAGAGGGGGCTCGCTGCCAGGCACCGGGTTTCTTGTTGATGAACCGCCGGCGA
>MTBK01064420.1_pt1 | contig 13942 bp, 16 predicted proteins | sample 1535981 | NCBI WGS metagenome assembly MTBK01 (sample SAMN06109225, study PRJNA356200) | anaerobic digester metagenome | isolation source: biogas reactors fed with pig manure or primary and secondary sludge | place: Spain | collected 2016-06-30 | reverse complement strand
GAAAACCAGTTTGAAAGACTGTTGATAGCCGCTGTAACGTATGCTCCTGATTTCAAGTCAAGAATTTACAATAGGAACTATTGCGGATAATCATTTTATCTTATTATCGAACAGAAAAGAAATAACCTGAATACTGATTTATTAGTTTTTAAAGCGAAATTATACGAGAGACTCGCGAAAGACGCTGAAAATAATAGAAATTTAGCGTGCGTGGGCTTTGCTGAAAACGCGCTTCGTATTTATCAACAGGCTAAACTCCCTGATGACATTAACAGATTAGAGAAATATTATTCCGAACTGAGAGGCAAGTTCGGAATGATGGAAACCAGCGTGGAACTTCCCAAAGAGCACGTTGATAATATGAATGAACATATTTCGAATGCTGTTGCCCAAAACGATGAAAGAGGTATTATTCAACATTTCATTGATTCGCCTTGGTATGATACAATCAAGGATATAAAACACCTTTCTGAAAAATCAAGCAAAGAGACTGTCTTGCTATCGATGCTCCCAACTTCCATCGTGGATAAATTCGGGAATACAGTGGATACGTTTTCTTCCGAGATTGAAAAAAAGGAATTCAATTTTTGGCATACCTACGCTTTCAGTTTTCAAACAGGCACGCGGACGATGCTGCATTTTTTCATGGAAGCTTATAAAGCCAAAAAGCTAAGTTATAACTCGGTGCTTTCCTATTTAGAAGGAACATGGTATAATGAAACGATTGAAAGAAAGTATCATGGCCGGATTGACGCATCGGTGGTTTCCAACGTGAGAGATTTTTTAAACCAGATTGATGAAGATTTATTGGAATATTTAGATATGGAAGATATCCTACCTACTCCATACGGTACTATCACACTGGATTTCGAGAAAAATAACGACACGATATCTATTGAAATAGGGGAATCTAAGATTGCCTTTTTTACTGATTTCGAGAATAAAGAAAATATAAAACTGGACGGGGTTAATTATCGCAACAACATGATTCCTCCAGAATTAAGAAAAGCATTCTCCTGTTTATAAATTGAAATGAGACGTAAGATTGAACCTGAAATAAAACCAGATGAGATTTTAATACGTTGCCTGCTTCATCCATATTGGGCAAAAAAAGGGAAGATGATTCGGAATGCATTGCTGCCCCCGTATGGGCATAGTGATGTATCGCTTCTGAGACTACGATACACAAATCTCGATTTTTGCAAACGACACGCGAAATCAATCAATATCCCGGACGCGAGGTACTGGGGACTTGGAGCGATTCTATCTAAACATATCAATCTACTGAATAAGAAGAAAGAAGAGATCGGTATTACCGCCAAACTTGTTGCCACACCTCTGAACGAATCGCTCAACATCATTAACAATATAGAAGTTACACGGACACCCCGGGTTTGCCCATGCATGCCGATCTGGTATACGACGAACCAATGGTAAAAGGAGAACCCGCGACCTCTCATAGACAGTATGCACGAGAGTTATTAAAGGTTGCCAAATTCAAAGAAGATATCATGCCCGATACGGATAAATGGCAGGAAGAAGAATTCAATTTTGACGCGTGATAGCCTGTGAAACTCACCTCTCAAAAATGCGCGGATTATTTCGGTAATACTCGAAATTGAGTTACATTTGTGGGTTTAGATTATCAATTTATTTCGCAATCTATCATCAAAGGAATGATCTATCTACTTATTATCGCCATACTTTTTTCCTCGGAACTGCTGTATTTCCGTATCGCGGACAGATTCAACATCATCGATAAACCGAACGAGAGGGGCATGCAACACCGGCTGGTGTCGACTATCTACTTCGTGGTGCAACTGGCATGCTCTGCCTTGATCATCGCCTTCTACCCCACCCTCGGCTGGGGAATCTTCGCGCTACTGGCCGTAATACTGGTCGCCATCTATGGCTTTAAATTCAAACTCATGAAATAAGTGAAGGCAAAGTAAATTTCTCACGAATAGAATAATAACAATGCTGATAAACGAAGAATTACTGGACGAAGTGACGGCGAAAGCCAAAGCGAGCGAACGCCTCCGGATGAATCACAACCTGCACGATAGACTGGAAGCAAAAGCCCAGCGCCTGCTGAACGCGTTGGAACCAGGCACCATCTTGCCCATCCACCGGCACCGCCATACCGCCGAAACGTATATTGTGCTCCGGGGAAGCATTCGCGTGTTGTTTTACAACCAAGAGAAGCAGTTGATCTCGGAGTTCCTGCTTGATCCCCGCCGGAACGAACATGGCCTCCATATCCCGGCCGGACAATGGCACACGCTGGAAGTGCTGGAATCGGGCACCGTGATCTTCGAAGTGAAAGATGGCCCCTACACCCCGCTTAGCGAAGAGGATATTATGATGATGGATTAATTACAGAGGAGAAAGGACGAGCGAGGGGATTGTCATGGCAGCCCTGCCGTGAGAGCCCACCCTCTACAATAAATTAAAAGTCGGCTTTATGGGAAACGAGCATACAATTACTTACAGCCCTCTTATCGATGGCCGTGATTTTTTTATAAAGGATAAATGGGGAGAGGAGCTGCATTTTAGAATTATGTCTTTTATGGTACCTTCCGGCCTGCTCTCTACCGCTATAGAGGTAATTGACGACCCTGAGAGGAAAGCACCCAGGGAGTACGAGGTACTATCTGCTTATGACGCGGATGTGGAAGAAGCCGAGCTTAGGTTGAAAGGAAAAATTAAAAAGAGCATCAATACACGATATCTTACCCGTGAATATGGGGGGTTATCTATCAAGAAAGATAAACTGGCGGGCAGATTCCTGGGCGATTGCTTTGAAATCGACGGGTTAAAATTGACACCGGAAGAGTTTATCCAAACCTTTAGTTCATGCGAGGGCTTTAAATTCACCATGAAATTCATGCATTCGACGGATTAGACAAGAATATTCCCAATGTTAAGCAAGAATTACGCCTCTACCCTATTCATTCAAAACAGCTAATGAAATTATTTGGTGAAAGTTCCTGAAATGGAGTTATATTTGTAAAGAACGATTGAGGAAGTAAAATTGCAAGCGCGAACCATGGCCATCTACAAAAGGAATATCAAGCAGGCAAGCAAAGAAGCTGCCGCATCAACAGGTAATAAACTCACGAAGGAGGAAGAACTGCAGGCTCTTTTGAGGATGTGCAGCCCGGAGGACGAATTAAATCAAAAATATAAAAACTAATCAAATGATTTTATTATCCCATCTTTTTGAACGTGTTGTAGCTACCGCTTTTTACCCGGAAGGGATGATCAGATTGAATGTCCTGGATGAGAAGGACTTCGAGGAGGTTCCTGTTTTGAGGCAGGTGCTATGTTTATGCCGGTTTATCCACGATGAGAACGGGAGGTTGAAGCTCACCCCCAAAGGGAATCTGCCGCTGAAGGTGGTGAAGGAGATGTATGAAGCGGGGATCAGGGATTGGTATTTCGAGGAGTACCCCCGTCAAAGGATCCAGGAGGATGAGGCGAGATTCGTGCGGATGGCGAGGGATCTGGCAACGAAGGCGGGTATCGTCCGTAAACGGAATAACGCCTTGGTGATGACCCGAAAAGGGGATGAGTTGCGTTACCACGGATAGCTACTGGGATAAAGAGAAGATGGAATCGGTTTTATCTATTAATCCTACTTCGCTCTTCGATAGAATGATTTTTATTGATAAGGAAGTCGACGTGATGAGGGTGGAGAGCAGAGAGGGGTTAAAAATATTTCAACTGAAGATCGCGTTGAGAGGGGTCGAGCCTCCAATATGGAGAAGGATACAGGTTCCCTCTTCCCTGCTAGTAGGCAATTTGCTTTCGAGTGGTCATCAACGCGAACGTGTGAAAAGTGATTACCGACACCATATGAGGCATGTCAAGCCCGGGTAATATTCCTATCGTGATGAAACATTTACATATAACAATTTAAATATGAAAACTTTATCGAACTTGAAAAGCATTTTTTACTTGTCGTTCTTGCTGGCGTTTACAGGGACAATAGCTGCTTGCACGGACACGGGAAAGACGGAGGAACTGGAGGAGTTGGAGGATCTTCAACCCAAGGGTATCGTGGCTGTAACAAGAAACGTCTCACTTTCACCTGAATCGGTTGAGGCGCTGCTGTTTCGCGTGACTCCTTCAAACGCGCGATTTAATCTCGAGGTGGATAGCAAGGAAAGTGCTATTCAACTGGACGTGAGGGAATCGTCTCACGTGGATGTAGGGGCAGGCGTGACCTCACCCAAGCACTACAGGTTGAAGAGTATTGAGCCCTCTTCGGATGGAAATGGAGGGGTTACCGAAGGCCTATATACTGCCTATATAGAGGATTTGGGGACGCTTGAAGCGTACAGCGATAAAGTCGCGCTGGTGATCACGGCACAGGATGACAGGGGGGGGAGAGGTGCGGTTTTCATCTGAATTGATCGAGATCGCGGCCACGGGGATCGAGTCCAAAGGGAAGCTTCCAACCATGTACTTGACCACTCCGGAGGATCCGGAAGCTCCGGAGGGGAGGAAGGAGATCAATAGCAAGGAAGTGTGGGTAGAGAATTGCGAGATCCGAATCGTGAATGCCGACGGGAGCGAGGATCTTAACGTGTCGAAAGCATCGTTACGTGGACGGGGTAATAGTACGTGGGGGTATCCCAAAAAACCGTTCGCCATAAAACTGGATAAGAAAGAGGAGGTGCTGGACATGCCAAGGCACAAGCGTTGGGTGCTGCTGGCTAACTGGATGGATCGCACGTTGATGCGGAATAGCGTGGCTTTCGAGATCGCGCGGAAAACGAGCTTGGCGTGGACCCCGAGGGGGGAATTTGTCGAGGTGGTGCTGAACGGTGAGCACCTGGGGAATTATTACCTGTGCGAGCATATTAAAGTGGATGAGAACCGGGTGAACATCGTAGAGCTGGATGAATCGGATACCGAAGAGCCAACGATCACGGGGGGGTACCTGGTGGAAATGGATACCTATTACGACGAGATTAACAAGTTTAAAACGAGTATCAGGCAGATGCCGGTAAATATCAAGGAGCCGGATGAGGATGTGCTTAATAGCACGCAGATGGCGTATATAGAGGGGTACTTTAACAGGATAGAGACGCTTCTTTATGATGATAATCCACCAGAGGGGGAGTCGTACACGGATTACATGGATGTCGCGAGTTTTATAGACTGGTGGCTGGTGCACGAGCTGACATTGAACGGGGAACCGAATCACCCGAAAAGCAGTTTCATGCATAAGGATCGAGAAGGAAAGCTTTTCGCGGGGCCGGTCTGGGACTTCGACTGGGGTACTTTCGTTCCGGGCGTGAACGACATCTTGATCAAGAACTCTATCTGGTTTGACAAACTGTTCCAAGACGCAGATTTCGTGGCCGAAGTAAAGAGTCGCTGGAATATGTTGAAGCCTGAGTTTGAAACTGTGATCGATTATATTAATGAAGAGGCCAGCTACATCCGTGAATCGGCGGAGGTGAACAGCGAGATGTGGCCCATCACCATTCACGTGAACGGGGATGAGAAGATGAGTTTCGACCAAGCGGTGAATCGCCTGCGGACAGTGTACAGGGATCGTATCGACCTACTAGATAGAATCATAGATAAACTTTAGTAGATCGGCCGGGGATCTGTTAATGGTTCAACGAGTACCGGCCCAATGAGAATCAGCCTGACTAGAGCCGTCTCAACGATAACCAGCCTGACTAGAGCCGGCCCAACGATATCCAGCCTGACCAGAGCCGGCCCAACGATATCCAGCCTGACCAGAGCCGACCCAACGATATCCAGCCTGACCAGAGCCGACCCAACGAGAATCAGCCTGACCAGAGCCGGCTCTCTTTAACGGTTTATTCTTAAATATTGCTTGCTTACCCATTTGTCCTCGAGGGCTATTTTGCACCAGCCATCCCGGGTTTCGGAAATGAATAGCACCTCTCCTTTCGTGAGACTGGTTGTTTTAGGATACGAGGTTCCCGGGCCAATCCTTACATTCAATGCGGTAGCGGTTACTTCTGCTCTTTGCACTTCCGTGGTGTATCGGCCGTATACCCATCTGGAATCGCTGTTGGATATTTTGAGCCAGCCCTCTTTTTCGTCGTACACTCTTAAAATGGCGCCCAACTGCACGGATGGCCTTTCGGGTGCCTTGTCGCTCGAGGAGTCGGGGCGTATCCTCACGTTCAAAGTTTTCGTGTTGACGCAGACATACCTCATGTTCTCGAGGATATCCGTTTTTAGGGTGCCGGTTATCGCTTGATCCACCAACGGGAGAAAATCGCGTTGGCAATCGGCGACTTTGTTTCCTCCAAAAAAGTTGGTGCCGGGACAGGATTTATTGTTTCTCGTGCCATTGCTGCCGGCACCATTGTTTCTCGCGCCGGTACTTAAATCAAACCAGTGGCGGTACACGATGTAATCGGTAGATACAGGGATGTTGAATTTGGTGCACAGCAGGGCAGTGACCTTAATGATGCTTTCCGCTTGCACGGCTGTCATGCTATCTCCTCCATGATCGAAGTTCCCGAAATTCTCTATACAGACAGCATTGGAATTCTGACCGTAAATGCAAGCGGGGGATTTTTCCATGCCACGTCCCGTGAGGATATAGCCGTCCGGAAAGATGGTGAAATGTTGCCCGATATCCGCCCATCCATTGGCATTGATATGGTGATCTTTCATGGCTTTTTGTCGTTCGAAGTGATTATCCCCATCGAACAGGATATAACTGGGGATGTAGGTGTGATGCTGCTGTATGGTAAGGACGGTACGTGATACCCGAAGCTCCTTTAACCACTGTTCGAATTCGGACAGGGATAGTTTTTTGAATCCATATTTTGTTTCCATAGTGCCGTGATTTTATATGAATAAAAAGAATTAAACGGCAGCAATTTACACAAAATATTCTAACTACAAGCAAACAAGCGAGTTAAACGAGAGAACTTGTAAGTTAAAATGCGAGAGCCTGTAAGTTAAAACGTGAGAACCCGTGAGTTAAAACGAACGCGGAACATCCCTCGCGATTTCAATCTTGTACTTCTTCCCTTTCATCTTTTCACTCCGTATATTGGTCAGTAGTTTTTTAACGACTGTCGAGCGAACGGCCACGAACGAGATGAAATCTTTTACCTCAATCAACCCCACATCGGATGTATCCAGTTTACCCTTTTGCAAAAAGAAGCCGACGATATCGATCTTATTCAACTTGTTCTTCTTGCCTCCACTCACGTAGATGGTGGTGTATTCCGGGCGATCGGGCAACGGATTTTCGGATGAAACAGGTAGAATATCGATACTGCTCGGAATGTAGTCCGGCAGTTCATCGTCCTTGAACTGGATGATGTACGCGGTTCCCGTGGCGTGCATCCGGGCCGTGCGTCCGTTACGGTGGACAAATTCACTCTCTTTGGAGGGGAGATGGTAATGGATCACGTGATTCATCTCGGGGATATCCAGTCCCCGTGCAGCCAGGTCGGTGGTGACCAGGTAGTTCAAGCTCCCGTTTCGGAACTGTATCAGCACCCTCTCCCTGTCGCCCTGATCCATGCCGCCGTGGTAATACTTGGCGTGTACTCCCCCCTTGTTCAGTAAGCCGGTGACGCGCTCCGTGACTTCCCTGTGATTGCAAAAGATGAGTGCCGGCTCGGAGTGAAGCGAGCAGATCAACTGGAACAGGGACGCTATCTTGTCTTTTTCGGGGGACAGGATAAGCTTCAGCGACAGCGCCTCGCTCGGCGATTCCTCCATATAGTCGAGCGTTACGGGCGACTCCACTCCCACGAAGTCGGGAATCTCCACGTCGGACGTGGCCGAAAGCAGGACCCTTTTCTGCAGGTTCTGCAGTTGGCCGATGATGGTGCTCATCTCATCGTGAAAACCCAACTGCAGGGATTTGTCGAACTCGTCCAGCACCAGTGTTTTGATGGATTCGGTTTCAAAGGATCCTCTCTCCAGGTGATCCGTCAACCGCCCGGGCGTGCCGATCAGCACCGCGGGAGGATTGCTTAGGTTATTCAGCTCGGTGTCGATGGAGTGTCCCCCGTAACAAACGTTCACCTTGAATTTCGTGCCCATCTTCTTCCATACCTGCTCTGTTTGCAAGGCCAATTCCCGTGATGGTACCACGATAAGGCACTGCACCTTGGGGACGTCTTCATCCAATAATTGAAGAATGGGCAAAAGAAAGGCGAGTGTCTTCCCCGAGCCCGTGGGAGATAATAAAAGTGTATTTCTTTCTGAACTAATCGTCTGATTCGCTGCAACCTGCATCACGTTCAGGCGCGCGATTCCCAAGTTGGATAGTATGCTCTTGATTGGATCTTCTTTTTTCATAGAACGAAGATAGGACATTATTGGATATTATTGCTTGGTTGATATTATATTTGCTCATGAAAGAGTTGGATCTGGTGAAAGCGTGAAAAAACTTGCACTGTACGGATTTTATCCGTATTTTTACACAAAATAGATAATGAATATGGGTACAAAAACACATGCACGATTTGATGCTAGGCTCACAAGAGAACAAAAAGAGTTGTTTGAAAAGGCCACACTTTTAGGTGGCTATAGAAACCTTACTGATTTTGTGGTCCTGACGGTGCAAGAAAGAGCAAAAGAAATTATTGAAGAGAAAGAGCAAGTGATCGCTTCGAAGAAAGATAGCGAGATATTCTTTAACACGATCACCAAAAACATAAAACCTACTCAATCACTGGTTGATGCTTTGGAAGCTTACAATTCGTTTGTGAAAAATACTACGGTACAGTAATAGAATTTCTAGGTAATGATAGAACTATTGGATAAAAAGCACGTCATGAAGAATTTTGATTGTGGTAATGAACTCCTCAATAGATACATTCAAAATCAAGCGGGACAGGATGTAAAACGAAAACTCTCTGTCTGTTTTGTTTTAACAGATGGCGTCTCAAAAGAAATTCAAGGATACTATACATTGTCAAACAACACCATACCCTTGAGTAGTTTTCCGAAGAACATTAAAAAAAAAATGCCTAAATCTTACACCTCAATTCCAACAACGCTTCTTGGAAGATTGGCGGTCGATGTAAAACAGCAAGGAAAAGGGTATGGAAAAATCCTTTTAGTAGACGCACTAAAACGAAGCCACGAAACCTCGAAAGAGATAGGTTCCTTTGCGGTTGTGGTGGATCCGATCGACGATAGTGCCGAAGGGTTTTATGAAAAATATGGTTTTATAAAGCTGCCGGATAGTGGAAAAATGATAATTTCCCTTAAAACACTTGGTGTGTTGTTCGCGGTTTGAGTTATAGGAGGATTTCTTTTGGTGAAAGCGTGTTTATTTGGTGAAAGCCATGTTTAAATGTAACTTTGGAGTTTTGAATTTTTATAAAAGAGACCTTCACGAAAGAGTTGATTATGGCAATACAGTTTGGGAAAACATGGTGGGGTGAGCACTGGTTGCGCTCGCTGGAAAACGTGGATTATGACAACCGGCTTCCAAGAGGGGCTACATACGCTCGAAAAGGGAACGTGCTTTCCGTCAGGACGAAAGATAACGAAATGAAGGCCCGAGTAAGCGGCAGCCGTGCTACTCCTTACAAGGTGACTATCATAGTGCCGCCGTTTTTTGAGGATCAGATTGAACGGCTTATCGATCGGATCGTGATGCAACCGGCGTTAATCTCCAAATTGTTGAACCGTGAACTGGATCCTTCCATCCTTCAAATCGCGGAGGAGGTAGGGCTAAAGGTGTTCCCAAAACAATGGACCGACTTCAAGATGCAGTGCTCTTGTCCCGACTGGGCGGTACCTTGCAAGCACCTCGCGGCGGTAATTTACATGATCAGCCGGGAGATCGATAACAACCCCTTCCTGGTTTTCGAAATGCATAAGGTGGACCTGCTGGATGAGCTGAAAAAGCGAGGTCTCTTTATCAAGGAACAGAAAAAGAACGGAGTCCCCCGGTTGAACTCGCTGTGGAGGAGAGAGAAAAGGAAGGGTAAGAGCGGCTTCGAGGAGGAGCGCGCGTACGAACGGGTCGATTTTTCGGAATTGCGCGATGTGGGTGAACCCTTGGTGCAATTACTGGCAGACGCGCCGCCCTTCTACCCGGGAGGGAACTTCAAAGATATCTACGCTTCCCAGTTTATTCGCTTGGGGAAAGAGGCCAAACGATTACTGAATAAAAGGCTCGATTTCGAGGCTCTCTTTCCTGTGCCGGCCGACACCTTGGCTATTTCGCATCATACGCGGCTTTCCTTTACAGTGGATAGGAACAACAGGGTGGTTGTCTTAGCAAACGAAGGAACCGGCGGTTTAATGAAGAATGGGGAGAAGACAACAGGAGATGGAGATGGAGCAGAAAGTGGAGATGGAACAGGAAGAGGAACAGGAGATGGAATAGGAACAGGAGATGGAACAGGAGATGGAACAGGAGATGGAACAGGGAGTGGGTCAACAGAAAAGGAGCTGCAGCACCTTCTGCCAGAACTGTTTAAACTAAACCCCGATTACCTTCCCGACTATCAGCCCTCGGTGGCCGCATCGCACAGGATGCTCTTCGCCGCCATTCATTTAACAGCCAACGGGAATATCGTGCCGCAGATCGTGGAGCTGGAAAACAGACAATCCATGGTCCGATGGATACCGGCGATGATGGATGAACAGACGCGGGTACTGGTGGGAAAACTCGCGGAAATAGTTCCCCCGGGATTGTTGCAAACTTCGTATAAGAGTCGGCAAGTTGAGAAATGGAGGCCCGTCGAAAACCAAACGGAAGAGCTGTTGTCCCTCTTTATCTCCGCGTTGGTCACCAAGATGTCAAAACCCTCTAAGGAGGATCTGTTCGAAGACTTATTTTTTAAAGGCAAATCGCACGATTTTTCCGACGTGGGCGAAAAAGGACTGGATGGGGGAATCAAGGTGTGGCTGGATCGATACTACCTCACGGCGGAGGAGTACAAACCGTTGATCACGGTGAACGAGATAAACGACGGGATGTTGGATGATCAATTCGAGGTGGCGGTGAGTATCCAGGACAGGTCTCTATCTGACGTGGCTCCCTACCCTCTCTCCGCCGTGCTGAAGGAGAAGGAGTTCGAGCAACAGCGATTCAAGATTCTTCAGAACGTATCGTTGCTTTCGCCTTTTATCCGGGGACTGGACACACATATCAATACCGCCGGGGATCATCCGATTCGATTCGAGACGGCGGAGTTTGCTCCCTTTCTAATGGAGATACTCCCCGCCATACGGTTGCTCGGTATTCCTATTCTATTGCCTAAATCGCTTCAAGAGTTGCTCCGCCCGAAGGTATCGATGCTGTTACAACGCAAGTCGGAGCAAGGTGGGTTCGTGAGCTTGGACGACCTGCTGACATTCGATTGGCGGGTGGCCTTGGGCGATACCCTGTTGTCACAGGAAGAATTTAACAAACTGATGGCGAACGCTTCGGGACTGTTTCGATTCAAGGAGCAGTATATATACGTGAACGAGGAGGAGATCGAGAAACTGCATAAGATTTTCACCCAAGAGAAGCCATTGAGCCCGTACCAGTTATTTCAAACCGCGCTTAGCGAAGAGTACGAGGGGACTCCGGTGTCGCTTACCGATGAGGTACGTGCCATGATGGCCGAGCTGACTTCGGTAGAGAACATTCCCCTGCCACGGGAGCTCAAGGCGACGATGAGGCCGTACCAGGAGAGGGGCTACTCGTGGATGTACCGTAACAGCCGGATTGGCTTCGGTAGCATTATAGCCGATGATATGGGGCTGGGGAAAACGGTGCAAGTGATCGCGATCTTGTTGAAACTCAAAGAAGAACAGGCGATTAACGAGAAGCAGAAAGCTCTGGTGGTGGTGCCTACCGGGTTGCTGACCAACTGGCAAGCCGAGATAGCCAAGTTTTCCCCTTCGTTGAGTACCCACATTTATCACGGAACAGCGCGTGACCTGAAGCAGTTCGATGCCGATATCATGCTGACCACCTATGGGGTGGCCAGAGGGGACAGCGAGATACTGAAGAAACAGAAGTGGCAGGTGATGGTGATCGACGAGGCGCAAAACATTAAAAACCACGAGGCGGGGCAGTCCAAGGCGATTAAAACCATTCCGGCCAATATCCGGATCGCGATGAGCGGTACACCGGTGGAGAACCGGTTGAGTGAATTCTGGTCGATCATGGATTTCACGAACAAGGGGTACCTGGGAACCGTAAAGGCATTTAAAAACGATTATGCCACGCCCATCCAGCTTTTTAACGACGAGAAGGTGGTGAAGAAGTTCCGTAAGATCACGTCGCCCTTCATGATGCGGCGTATGAAGACGGATAAGACCATTATTTCGGATCTTCCCGATAAAGTGGAACAGAACCAGTTTGCCGTGCTCTCGAAACAGCAAGCGGCACTCTACGAAAAAACGATGGAGGCCGCGATGGAAGAGATCGAGGGGTACAGTGACAACGGGGATAACCAGACATTGTTTAAACGGCAAGGACTGGTGTTGCAAATGATTCTCGCGCTGAAGCAGATATGCAACCACCCGGCTCATTTTTTGAAAAATGGAAATTGGGATCCCGCGCTATCGGGGAAAGTGGAACTGCTGTTCGAGCTGCTGGACTCGATAATCTCCACGGGCGAAAAAGTGTTGATCTTCACTCAATTCAGGGAGATGGGATCCATACTCGAGAAAATAATCGCGGAACGATTTGGCGACCGCCCCATGTTTTATCATGGGGGATGCACGGTGCCGGAGCGGCAGAAGATGGTGGAAAGATTCCAAACCGACCGGGCGGACAAGGTCTTCATTCTCTCGCTCAAAGCGGCCGGTACGGGATTAAATTTGACCGCCGCCTCGCACGTGATTCACTTCGACCTCTGGTGGAACCCGGCCGTGGAGAATCAAGCGACCGACCGGGCGTATCGTATCGGCCAGAAGAAGAACGTGATGGTGCACCGGATGATCACCAAAAACACGTTCGAGGAGAAAATCGACGAGATGATTCAACGCAAGAAGCACCTGGCCGATATGACGGTGGCTACCGGTGAGAGTTGGATCGGAAAACTCAGCAATAAAGAACTACGGGAAATTTTCGGATAGTGCCCCGGAAATGCTGGAGGGGTTATACGGCATGAAGTTCACATCGATTCCCGAGGCCAATAGTTACAATGTCATGGTAGGAAATGGGATATTCTTCAGGACAAAAGGGGCATTGTTGAAAGACCTGAAACATCGTGGATTCCTGTTTGAATCGCTTGTGTATCACCACTCAAAATGTATGCGCAAGCCAATGATGCCGAGGGTGTCTCATTATCGGGACTCTACCGGATTGGAAATCGACGCAATAGTTCGACAAAATGGTGGCGCATGGGCTGCCTTTGAAGTAAAACTTGGTATTGGAATGCATGATGAGGCGGCAAACAATTCACCTCTTGGGGCGTGAACCGACCAACTATCGTGGCATTATCGGTTGAGATAGGGACATGGCGGAAAAAATCGATTAAAAAAACAGGGGTGGCTTCCACTTGGAACTCGTTTATTTCTACCATCTTCGAAAAAAATGCTCCCGCACCGGGAGTTTAATAACGGAAGAAAACGATTGGCCCTGACCCGCGGGTGAAAGCGACTGAAAGCGGGGCAGTATAGGCAGGCCCGGGCGGTACAGGCAGTATCCGGATGGTTATTATCTTGAAAAGCTACGGAAGAAATAAATGATTCTTAGTAACTTTGTGTTTCACGTGTAAACGTACATTAAACAACAGGATGGCTGAAACAAGAGGCCACGTATTTAATACTTTAAAATGATTATCCGCAATAGTTCCTATTGTAAATTCTTGACTTGAAATCAGGCGCACACGATACAGCGGCTATCAACAGTCTTTCAAACTGGTTTTCCCCGAAGTAGCGCCTGTTGAATTTATAACAGAACTGGTTGAGGTAATATTGCAAATATTCCGGTTTTATCTTGTAATACACC
>MTBK01227253.1_pt1 | contig 14018 bp, 17 predicted proteins | sample 1535981 | NCBI WGS metagenome assembly MTBK01 (sample SAMN06109225, study PRJNA356200) | anaerobic digester metagenome | isolation source: biogas reactors fed with pig manure or primary and secondary sludge | place: Spain | collected 2016-06-30 | reverse complement strand
CACCTCGGCGGGCATGCCTACGCCATCCAGTACACCACCGACGCCCCCCACTGGGGCGGGCTCTCGGGATGCACGTTTGAGGAGGCGATCAGCTGGGGCAAGGAGGCGCCGGAGTCACTGCGTGTCCAGTGCTTCTGCGACGCCACTATAGCCCTCCCGATCGTCGCGTCGGCACTCATAGGGAGCGGCGTCGAGCGGGGCTGACCGGGAATCCCCGCACCGCAATCCTTATTATGACATCGCACTAAAATTAGTAAGCACAAGTCATAGAATACTGTGTCTGGAGCAGCACCAACGGTGTTGCGAGTATCGTAAGATGCGAAATTCTATGTTGAGGTAGCCAAGCCTGGTATGGCGCAGGTTTGCTAAACCTGTGTCCTTCGGGACTCGAGGGTTCAAATCCCTCCCTCAGCGCTTTCACCGACAGCGTCGATGATGAGGCGATCACATGGATGATGAAGAGATAAAATACTTTGTTCGGATCAGGAACACTGATCTCGACGGCACGAAGGCTGTGCAGATTGCACTGACCGGCATCAAGGGTGTTGGTTCGCATACGTCCCGCACCATCGCCAAACTTGCCGGCGTGGATCCGCACGCCGTAATGGGTAAGCTGGATGATGAATCGGTCGAGCGGATCGCAGGCGTCGTCGACACATACACCGAACAGGTGCCTGACTGGATGGTAAACCGCCCGAAGGACATCTACACCGGAGAGGCGCGCCACCTTCTCGGGACCGACCTCACCCTGATGAATAACGACGACGTCAACCGCATGCGCAAGATGCGCAGCTACCGCGGCATCAGGCATGAGACCGGACAGAAGGTCCGCGGTCAGCGCACCAAGGCCACCGGAAGAACGGGCGCTATAGTCGGCGTCAGCAGGAAGAAAGGATAGACGGTGATTGAATGGGATATCCCGGAAAGAACCATAAACAGTATGCGACGCCCAAACGGCGGTTTGAGAAGACCCGGCTCGAGGACGAAAAGAGGCTCATCATCGATTACGGTCTCCGGAACAAGCGTGAGGTCTGGAAGGCCCAGAGTGTCCTTCGGAAATACCGGACTGCCGCCCGCGAACTGGTGGCGCTGCGGTCGTCGGGCATCAACCTTGAGGAGTATGAGAAGAAGAGGGGTCAGCTTGTCAATCACCTTCACCGCTACGGCCTCGTAGGTGAAGATGCTGACCTCGGCGACATACTCGCCCTGAAGGTCGAACAGCAGCTCGATCGCCGTCTCCAGACGCTGGTCCACAGGAAGGGGCTCGCACGCTCCCCGAAGCAGGCCCGCCAGTTCATCACCCACGGGCATATAGCGATCTCGGGCCGCCGGGTAACCGTGCCGGGTTACCGGGTCGAGAGGGGCGAGGAGTCGGAGATCACCTACTATGGCCCCTCCCCGTTCACAAACAGCGTTCACCCTGAGAGAGCCAGGATCGCCCGTGCAGGGGTGAGGTAACACCATGGCGGATGAAAAATGGGGCATCGCACACATATATGCCTCTTTTAACAACACCATCATCACCATCACCGACCTCTCGGGGGCCGAGACGGTGACCAAGAGCAGCGGCGGCATGGTCGTGAAGCAGGACCGAAACGAGAGCTCACCCTACGCGGCCATGCAGATGGCGACCCAGGTCGCACAGAACGCGCGCGACAAGGGCATCACCGGTGTCCACGTGAGGGTGCGCGCACCCGGCCGGGGAAAACAGCGGAGCCCCGGTCCAGGAGCCCAGGCAGCGATCCGTGCCCTTGCCCGTGCGGGGATGAGGATCGGCCGCATCGAGGATGTCACCCCGGTGCCCCACGACAACATCCGCGGCAAGGGCGGCCGGAGAGGAAGGAGAGTGTGATGGAGATTGCGTTTTCTCGACTGAGCGAGAGGGTCGCCAGATTCACCATAAACGGTGTATCCACATCGTTTGCCAATATGCTCCGGCGGGCGATGATCAGTGAGGTGCCTACGCTCGCCATCGATGACGTCTTGATCTACGACAACACAAGCGTCCTCTTTGATGAGATGCTGGCGCACCGGCTGGGGCTCATACCCCTTCGGACCAACCTGGATCACTACAGGTCGCGCGCAGAATGCACCTGTGAAGGCGCAGGGTGCCCGATCTGCACCGCCACCTACACGCTCTCCGTCGAGGGACCGAGGACGGTCCGCTCAAGCGATCTGATACCCCAGGATCCCGATACCACACCGGCAGAAGCGGATATCCCCATCATCGAACTTGAGGAAGACCAGAAGATCGTGCTTGAGGCGCACGCCATCGTCGGCACCGGAAAGGAGCATGCCAAGTGGCAGGCAACAACCGCCTGCGGCTACAAGAACTACCCGGTGATCAGGGTCGATGAGAAGTGCGATGGATGTGGCATGTGCATCGACGAGTGCCCGCGTGACGTGCTTGAGTCCGGGAACGGAAAGATTCGGGTTATAGGGGGGCGGCAGGAACTCTGCTCCCTCTGCAGGCTCTGCGAGCGGGCATGTCTTGCCGGCGGCATCGGCACTGAACCGGCCATCCATATCGATGCTGATGAGAACCGATTTATCTTTATGGTGGAGAGCGACGGATCGATGCCGGTTCTGGAGATCATCGAGAGAGCGCTGCAGTATATCCGGAAAACATCTGATGACCTGGTAGATGTGATGAAAGAGATTACGGGAGAGGGGACTGTATGAAGAAGACAACCACGAATAAGACAAACCCCCGGCTGGCTGCCCTCATCGTGTCGCTAAAAGATGCGTCGCGCGTGCATGAGGCGAAGATCTGGCGCGAGATCGCAAAGAGACTGGATGCGCCCCGGAAGAACCACGCCGAGGTGAACCTCAGCAAGATCGACCGCTACGCGAGCGAAGGCGAGACGATCCTGGTGCCGGGCAAGGTGCTTGGAAGCGGTGCGGTCAGCCTGCCGGTTAAAGTCGCTGCGCTCGACTTCTCAGAGACAGCGATGAGCAAGATCACCGGTGCAAACGGGACATGCATGACCATCGAAGACCTCGTTCGGGACAACCCGAAGGGGAGCAGGGTTCGGATCCTCAGGTGAGATGAATGGTTACGGTTATCGATGCAGATGGATTGCTGCTCGGGAGAATGGCCAGCGTCGTCGCAGGGCGCGCGCTCGCCGGTGAGGAGATCGCCATCGTGAACGCGGAGAAGGCAATCGTCTCCGGAAACCGGGCATACGTGCTCGCTGCCTACTACAAGAAACGCAACCGCGGATCCCGCGAAGGGGGGCCGTTCTACCCGCGCCGACCCGATCATATCGTCAAGCGCACCATCCGCGGTATGCTCCCATACAGGCGCGAGCGTGGTGACGCCGCGTTCAAGCGGGTCAGGGTCTATGTTGGCGTTCCGGCCGAGTTCTCCGCGATAGAGAGAGAGTCTCCCGTGGTGGCGCATATCGACCGGTTAAGCAGCCCGAGGTACGTAACGGTTGGAGCGATCAGCACCAATCTCGGAGCAAAATACTGAATCTGGGTGGTGGAATGGCAAAGATTATCAATACAAGCGGTAAGAGAAAGACAGCAATCGCCCGGGCGACCCTGAAGCCCGGCAACGGTCGGATCCGCATCAACTCCGTGCCCCTGGAGGTCTACGGGACAGAACTGATGCGCATGAAGATCGCTGAACCCCTGCTGCTGATCCCGGAGGCACTCAATGGTGTCGATGCAGCGATCGATGTCTCAGGTGGCGGCGCAATGGGCCAGGCCGAGGCAGTCCGGACAGCGCTGGCGCGCGGCATTGTGGAGTGGCACAACGATCCGCACATTAAAGATGCCTTCCTGGCATACGACCGCACCCTGCTCGTGAACGACTCACGGCAGAAGGAGTCCAAGAAGCCTCACGGTCCAGGTGCCCGGGCGAGGTACCAGAAATCCTACCGGTGAGGGGAGAAGAGATATAAAGATAGCAGGTGCATTATTGTGATACCCGTACGATGTTTTACATGCGGTAAGGTCATATCTCCAGCCTGGAAGGAATTTTGCGAGCGGCGGGATGCCGGCGAGGATCCAAACCGGATCCTCGACGATCTCGGTCTGGAGCGCTACTGCTGCAGGCGGATGCTGCTGACGCACAAAGAAATAGTGGAGGATCTGAATCCGTACCAGTGAGGGGTCGTGGGGTAGCCTGGACTATCCTATGGCGTTCGGGATGCTGTGACCTGAGTTCGAATCTCAGCGACCCCATTTTATTATCAAAGATTTTGAGGTTGCACGATGGAATCTTATACCCGATACGAACGAGCGCGGATCGTAGGGGCTCGTGCTCTGCAGATATCGATGGGTGCGCCGGTTTTGGTTAAAACGACAGATACAGAGCCGCTCGAGATCGCACTGGAAGAGTTTGATCAGGGCGTGATCCCTATAACGGTGAAGAGAAAGTAGTGATCTGATGACGACCATTGAAGACATTATCTTAAGGACGATCCTGGATAGCCGGGGAAACGAGACCGTCGAAGCCGAGCTCCGTACATCCCGGGGCTTCGGCCGGGCTGCTGCACCGAGCGGCGCCAGCACCGGAACCCATGAGGCAAAGGTGCGGCCGCCACGCCAGGCTATCGAGGACGCGGAGAAGAACCTGATTCCATCACTCATCGGCGAGGATACTGGCGATCAGATCACGTTCGACGCACGCCTGCGAGAGATCGACGGGACGCCCGACTTCGGTTCGATAGGCGCAAATGTCGCGGTAGCACTCTCGCTTGCGTGCGCAAAGGCAGCTGCATCATCCCTTGGCCTGGAACTCTACCGCTACCTGGGCGGTGCATTCGCTGATAAGACCCCCCTGCCACTGGGCAACGTTATCGGCGGAGGCGCACACGCTGCCGGCGCCACGTCCATCCAGGAGTTCCTGGTGGTTCCCACCGGCGCCTCCAGCGCATCGGAAGGGGTCTTTGTAAACGCTGCTGTTCACAGAACGGTGAAAGCGATCCTGCAGGAGCAGGGCAAATTCGCGGGTAAGGGAGACGAAGGCGCCTGGGCGCCTGCGATATCCGATACCGAGGCGTTTGAGATCATAGCCGGGGCGATCGCCACCGTCTCAGACGAGACGAACGTCGTGATCCGCATGGGGATCGACGTTGCGGCGAGCGAGCTCTGGGACGGTAACCTGTATCGCTACAAAGACGCCGCAAGAACCCCCGAGGAGCAGGTCGCCTACATGGCTGACCTGGTCGACAGCTACAACCTCATCTACATCGAAGACCCCCTCTTCGAGGAGGACTTCGAGGGGTTCGCGGATCTGAAAGAGGCGGTCGGGGATCGTTGCCTGATCTGCGGGGACGACCTCTTCGTGACCAGCGTTGAACGGATCACGAAGGGCATCGAGACATGCGCGGCAAACTGCGTGCTGATCAAACCAAACCAGATAGGAACGCTCACCGAGACCTTTGAGGCGATACATCTCGCCCAGAAGAGCGGCATGGAGACGGTCATGAGTCACCGGTCCGGAGAGACCACAGACACAACGATCGCCCACCTTGCAACCGCATTCGAATGTGCATACCTCAAGACCGGCATCGTCGGCGGAGAGAGGATAGCCAAACTCAATGAACTTATTCGCATAGAGGAGCTGATCTAGCTTGACTGGAAGCGAACTTGAGATCGAACTGAAAGAACCACTGATACCTGTAGAAGAGTATCTCGCAGCAGGCGTGCATATCGGCACCCAGCAGAAGAACAAGGATATGATGAAGTTCATCTACCGTGTCCGCGGGGATGGGCTGTACATACTGGATATCCAGGCCACGGATGAGCGGGTCAAACTCGCCGCGAAGTTCCTCGCGCAGTACGAACCGGCAAAGATCCTGGTCGTCACCTCCCGGCAGTATGGCCAGTACCCGGCGAAGATGTTTGCTGACGCCATAGGCGGCATGGCTGTAATCGGCCGATTTATCCCCGGGATGCTTACAAACCAGCGCCTGAACAAGTACATCGAGCCGGATGTGATCGTGGTGACCGACCCGATCGGTGATGCGCAGGCGATCAACGAGGCGGTTCAGGCGGGCATCCCGATCGTCGCCCTATGTGACACGAACAACATGACCAAGTACATCGACCTGGTCATCCCTACCAACAACAAGGGCAGGAAAGCGCTCTCGATGGTCTACTACCTCCTGACGAGGGAGGTTCTCCGCCTGCGCGGGGTGGCCACGTCGCTCACTCCCGAAGACTTCGAGACAGAGTTATAAGATACGGGCACAAAGGAGCTCAAGACAGAGATTGACATGCGCCCATGCAGAGTAGCAGGAATGTTCTACCCTGCTGAGCCCCGGCATCTGGAGCAGCTGCTGGAGGCATACTTCCAGATGAGGGCACAGGGCATTGATGCCCGCGGCATCGTCGCTCCCCATGCAGGCTACATCTACTCGGGGGAGACCGGAGCCTGTGCCTTCTCTACCATACCGCCTGATTTTGACGGCACGTTTATCATCATCGGTCCGAGTCACCGGGGATACATGACCGCCGCCTCCGCCATACCGTGGGAGACGCCGCTAGGGATTGTCGATATCGATACGGATCTTATCGATGCGCTTGATATCGATATCGATGAAGCGGCGCACCGGGATGAACACTCCATCGAGGTGCAGATGCCCATCATAAAGCACCGGTTCCCGAGGGCGAGGATCGCACCCATCATGATGGGATACCAGGGCTACGAAGCGGCGGGAAACCTCGCCGAAAACCTGCTCCAGGCAATAGAGCAGACGGGGAGGAACGTGCGGATCGTCGCCTCAAGCGACTTCTCCCACTATGTCCCGGACGAGGCTGCTCGCCGGCATGATCTCTACGTGATCGATGCGCTCAAAGACCTGGATATACAGGAGTTTTACCGCCGGATCCAGGAGACCGGCGCCACGGTATGCGGCTACGGTCCGATAGCCGCCATGTGCATCGTCTGCCGGGAACTTGGCGCAGAGAGGGGGGAGCTGCTACGGTATACGACCAGCGGTGATGTGACGGGAGACTTCAATCAGGTAGTGGGGTATGCAGCGATAGCGGTGATGTAATTGGCGACGTGGAGCGCGCCGGGCAAGATCTTCCTGTTCGGCGAGCATGCAGTGGTCTACGGGAAACCCGGGGTAGCGATGGCGATCAAGCCCCGTATATTCGTCACGGTGCGCAAATCCCGCAACCCGACGCATCCCCGATCGCCCTACATAAACGAATGTTTCAGACGGATGGGCGTCCGGGGGAGCGTATACGTCCATTCACAGCTCCAGAGTTCATCGGGGCTCGGATCATCGGCCGCTGTGACGGTGGCGACCCTTTGCGCGATCAACGATGAGTTCGATCTGGGGCACACCCGTGAGGATATAGCAGATATGGCGTTTGCCATCGAGAAGAAGGTCCAGAGGGGGCGGGCGAGCCCCACCGACACATACGTCTCCACAAACGGCGGGATCGTGCTCATCAGCGGGGACTCCAAGCGCCGGCTACCCCCGCATGGTCTGCAGATCGTCGTGGGAAACACCATGGTGCCGCACAGCACCGCAAAGATGGTTGAACTGGTCGCAAACCTCACACGGAATCACCCCGAGATCGCAGACCCGATCCTGGATGCCATCGGCGCCGTAACGCTTGCCGCCCTCCATAACATCAACCGCCCGAAGGAACTGGGAAGATGCATGGATATGAACAACGCCCTCCTTGAAGCTCTCGGTGTGGGGCACCCCGCAAGCAGCAGGCTTGTGCTTGCGGCGAGGGCGAGCGGTGCCTACGGAGCGAAGATCACGGGAGCGGGGGGCGGCGGGTGTGTGATCGCCCTCTGTCCGCGGCGCGTAAAAAACCGGATTGCCGGGGCCATCGAGGCCTGCGAGGGAAAGGCGATAATCACAACCATCGACACCGACGGCGCGAGAAAGGAGAAGAATGACTGATGCAGTGATACTGAAACTGGGGGGGAGCGTCATAACCGATAAGTCGGGCGGATGCGTTATCGACCACGCCCGCCTGCGCGAGATCGCCGGCCGTATCGCGCGGAACCCTCAGGCGCTCGTGCTTGTCCACGGCGCGGGGTCGTGCGGGCATCCCGAGGCCCGGCTCTACAGGATCGACGACGGACTCGATGGAGAGAACGTCTCCGGGGTCTACCACACCCACGCCGCCGTCTCCCGCCTGAACGCCGCGGTCGTCGATGCCCTGCGGGGTGCAGGCGTCGAGGCGATCGGTGTCCACCCCCTCGCTCTCGCTCTCGCTGAAGGCGGTCGCCTGGTCTCGTTTGAGACCCGCCATATCGCTGAGATGATCAGACACGGCATTGTGCCCGTGCTACACGGCGATGTGGTGATGGACCGCCTGAAGGGTGCCTGCATAGTCTCAGGCGATCAGCTGGTGACCCGGCTTGCCGCCGCTCTCGGGAGCAGGCGCGTGGGGCTTGCGACAGATGTCGCGGGTGTCCTGCAGGACGGCGCAGTCGTTCCGCGCATCGACCGGGGGATAGCAGAGACCCTTGAGATCAGCGGGTCAGGAAACACCGATGTGACCGGGGGCATGCGAGGCAAGATCGAGGAGCTCCTGGTGCTTGCCGATGCCGGCACCGATTCACACATCTTTCACGTCTCAAAGGTCGACCGGTTCCTGGACGGTACCGGGCATGGCGGGACGATCGTGACCCGGGGAGGAAGATCATGACTGAGGAGACCGCCACATCATCGCGGAAACGCGACCATCTGGTCATCTGCTGCGAAAAACCCATCGAGGCCGGGGACGCCGGTTTCGGGGATGTACGGCTGGTCCATAATGCCCTCCCTGAGTGCGACATGGACGCGATCAATACCCGGCTCTCTTTCATCGATAGATACCTCTCCTCCCCCCTCTTCATTGCAGCGATGACCGGAGGACATCCGGATACCCTTGAGGTGAACCGGCGGCTCGCACGCGCAGCTGAGCGGTATAACCTCGGTATGGGTGTCGGTTCTCAGCGAGCGGCACTGGAAAGGCCAGAGCTGGAGGATAGCTTCGCCGTCGTGCGGGAGGAGGCGCCCAATGCCTTCCTCTGTGCGAACTTAGGGGTCATCCAGCTCCGCGACCACGGCATCGAGTGGGCGGAGCGGGCTATAGAGATGATCGACGCAGATGCGATCGCCATCCACATCAACCCGCTTCAGGAAGCGATCCAGCCTGAAGGCGATCATAACGCCGAGGGGTGCCTTGAGGCACTGTATGACCTCTGCGAAGAGTGTTCCCGCCCGGTCATCGTGAAGGAGACGGGCTCTGGCATATCAGCCGAGACTGCACGGGAGGTCTGGGAAGCAGGGGCAAGCGCCATCGATATCGGCGGGTACGGGGGGACATCCTGGGCGAAAGTCGAGTCCCTCCGGGCAGAAGATCCCGGGCTCGGGAGAGCGTTCCTCTCCTGGGGCATACCGACGGTGGTGAGCCTCTGTGAGGTGCGAGCGACAGGAAGCCCAATTATTGCAACGGGCGGACTTCGTTCGGGGATAGATATAGCAAAGGCAATCGCGCTCGGGGCGGATCTCGGGGGCATGGCGCTCCCCCTATTAAAGCCGGCCATGGAGAGCGATGACGCGCTCTTTGCGGCCATCGAGGCGATCCACCGCGAACTCCGCGTTGCGATGTTCCTGACCGGATCCCGGACGATACGGGATCTTGCACGCGCACGGACGTATATAACCGGACTGACCCGGCAGATGATTGAAGGGATCGAGTAACTACAAAAATTCCTATAAGGAGGATACATGGATATTGAGGTTATAGCAGTGGGCGGGTATAACGAAGTCGGCAGAAATATGACTGCCGTCCGCTGCGGAAAAGAGATTGTTATCTTTGATATGGGTCTGCGCCTCGACCAGGTGATGATCCATGAGGATGCTGATATCGAGAGCATGCATTCCCTGGACCTGATCGAGATGAAAGCCATTCCTGATGATACCATCATGAATGCGGTGGAGGGCAGTGTAAAGGCGATCGTCTGTTCGCACGGGCACCTGGACCATATCGGTGCGATACCAAAGCTTGCGCACCGCTACAACGCCCCGATCATAAGCACGCCCTATACATCGGAACTGATCAGACAGCAGATTGCCAGTGAGCAGAAGTTCGGGGTGAACAATAAACTCTTCTCCCTGAGGTCCGGGCAGCGCTACACCCTCTCCCCGCACCTGACGCTCGAGTTTGTGCGGACCCAGCACTCCATCATCGATACCATCTTTCCCGTCCTGCATACGCCGCGGGGCGCGATCGTATACGCAAACGATTTCAAACTCGACCGGACACCGGTTCTCGGGGAGCCGCCGGACTTCGCCCGGCTGCGCCAGATCGGGAAGGAGGGCGTGCTTGCCCTGATCGTCGAGAGCACGAACGTCGGCGAGAAGGGGCGCTGCCCGAGCGAGAAGATCGCGCGGGATCTCGTCAGGGATACCATAACGAGCTACGAAGACGACAAAAGTGCCATATTCGTCTCGACGTTCTCATCGCACATCGCCCGTGTCAAGACGATCGCTGAATGCGCACACGAGATCGGTCGGAAACCGGTCCTGCTCGGGCGGTCGATGGAGCGATACAGCTCGGCGGCCGAGCAGCTTAAACTGGTTGCTTTCCCGGATACGCTCTCGATGTTTGGCAACAGGCGGACCGTCGACCGGACGCTCAGGCGGATCATGAAGACCGGGAAGGATAAGTTCCTCCCGATCGTCACCGGTCACCAGGGGGAGTCGGGGGCCATCCTGACGAGGATCGTCATGGGGGATACACCCTACAGGCTTGAGAAGGGCGACAAGATCCTCTTCTCCGCAAAGGTTATCCCGAACCCCATGAATTACGGGCAGCGCTACCTCGTCGAGGCCCGTGCCAGGATGGCAGGCGTGCGGATATTTGATGAACTGCACGTCTCGGGCCACGCGTACCGGGAGGACCACTACGAGTTCCTGCACCTCCTGAATCCCCAGCATGTCATCCCGGCCCACGGCGATATCGACATGACCGGCGACTACGCAAAGTTCGCGGAGGAGATCGGGTACACCCTTGGAAACGACCTCCACATACTGAGGAACGGTAAGAAGGCCCTTATAAAGTAGGAGATATGGCATGACGACGCTTGAAGACTACCTGGAGAAGAACGCTGACAGGATAGACAGGATGATCAACCGCTACTTCGGGGGCGTCCACGGTGACCTCTTCCGGGCGAGTGCCCACCTGCTGCTTGCCGGCGGCAAGAGGCTCCGCCCGGCGGTTTTTATGCTCGCTGCGGATGCGGTTAAGAGGGGGAGCTCGGACGACCTGCTCCCGGCAGCCCTCGCCCTTGAACTGACGCATAACTTCACCCTCATACATGACGATATAATGGATGAGGATGCCTCCCGGCGCGGCGTCCCGACGGTGCATACGGTCTGGGGTGAACCGACGGCGATCCTTGCGGGGGATGTGCTGTATGCGAAGGCGTTTGAGTTCATCTGCCTCTCTGACGCCGCGGATATATCGAAGGTCCGGGCGACCACCATGCTCGCGCGGACATGCACCGAGATCTGCGAGGGGCAGAGCATGGATATAGCGTTTGAGACCCGGAGGGATGTCTCTGAGGCGGAGTACCTGGATATGGTCAGCAAGAAGACCGGCGCGCTCTATGGTGCATCCGCCGCCATCGGCGGGATCCTCGCGGGTGCAAACCCGATCCAGGCTGACGCCCTCTACCAGTTCGGTGTGAACAGCGGTATCGCCTTCCAGATACAGGATGACCTGATCGATCTCTATGCGAGCAGTGAGAAGAGCGGGAAGGATCAGGCGTCGGATATCCGGGAGGGAAAACAGACCCTGATCGCGATCAAGGCCCGGGAGAAGGGGCTCGATCTCTCGTCCTACCGGAGGAAACTCACGGGTGCGGAGATCGCCGACGTCATCACCCTTCTTGAAGATGCAGGCATCATGGATGAGATCAGGGCGATAGCGGTCGGACGGGCGGCCATGGCTAAGAAAGCGCTCTCGGTCCTCCCTGACTCCGAGGAGAAGCGCCTGCTCGGTGAGATCGCGGATTTCTTCATAGACCGGAGTTTCTGAGGATCATGGATGCTGACCTCAAGCACCTGCTCTTCATATACGCCCTTCAGAATGCGGTGAAGCACAAAAGCGCCCCGAAGAGCGGGGCGGTCATAGGCACGGTGCTCGGGAAGCATCCTGAGTTCCGGAGCCGTGTCCGCGAGATCGGTCCCCTGGCGGGGAAGGCCGTTGCGGATGTGGCGGCACTGGGCGGCACTGAGCGGGAGAGGATCCTCGAGGAGATCGCCCCCGAACTCCTCGCCGAGCTCACCGAGACCCATGAACAGGCGCGGGAGCTCCCTGCCCTCCCGGGAGCAGAGGGCGGCGTCGTTATGCGGTTTGCGCCAAACCCGAGCGGCCCCCTCCACCTCGGGCACGCCCGGGCCTCTATCCTGAACGACTACTACGTCAGGCGGTATGGTGGCCGGTATATCCTCCGTATCGAGGACACGGATCCACGGAGGGTTGATCCTGAGGCTTACGGGATGGTGCTTGAGGATATCGAGTGGCTGGGGCTCGGTATAACCGATATCGTCTACCAGAGCGACAGGCTTGATGTCTACTACGACTGGTGCAGGAAACTCATCGAGATCGGCGGTGCCTACGTCTGTCTCTGCGAAGCCGGGTGGTTCAGGGATCTTAAGCTCCAGAAGAAGGCATGTCCCTGCCGTGACCGGACGATCGATGAGAACCTGGAGCTCTGGCGGCAGATGCTCGATGGGGAGTTCTACGAGGGGGATGCGACCGTCCGGGTGAGGACGGATCTCACCCACCCCGACCCGGCGATGCGGGATTACTCGGCGATGCGGATCGTGAACACCCCGATCCACCCGAGGGTGGATGCCAGGGTCTTTCCACTGATGAACTTCTCGGTCGCGGTGGATGACCACCTCCTCGGGATCACCCACGTGATCCGCGGGAAAGACCATATAGCAAACACGGGGAGGCAGCGCTACATCTTCGATTACTTCATGTGGAAGATGCCGGTCTACATCCACTACGGCCGGATGGGTATATCGGGGGTCGTCCTCTCGACATCGAGCATGCGGGAGGGGATCAGGAGCGGCACATACACGGGCTGGGATGACGTTCATCTCGGCACACTCCGGGCGATAGCGCGCCGGGGGATCGAACCCGGGGCGGTCCGGGAGGCCATGGTCGATATAGGTACCGGGGAGACCGATATAACGTTCTCGTGGGAGAACCTCTATGCCCGGAACAAGGAGATCATAGACCCGAAGGCGAACCGCTACTTCTTTGTGCCCGACCCGGTCGAGGTCATCGTGGAGGGGGCGCCGGTCCACGAGGCCCGCGCGCTCCTCCACCCGGGCGATCCCGCCCGGGGGGTCAGGACGCTTGTCGCAGACGGCGCGATCCTCCTCCCGCGAGCGGATATCGCGGGGAGGAGTATGGTCAGGCTCAAGGATCTCTATAACGTCAGGATAGCGTGGGATGGGGATACACCGCACGTATCCTACGCGGGCGACTCGCTCGAGGATGCCCGGCGCGATAAGGCGCCGATCATACAGTGGCTGCCGGCCGATGCGAAGGTTCCCTGCACCCTCCATACACAGGACGGGGACGTAGAGGGGTTCTGCGAGCCGCTCGTCGCGGGAGAGGCAGGAAACGTCGTCCAGTTTGAACGGGTCGGGTTTACCCGGATCGACTCGGTCGAGGACGGCCGGGTGAGCGCGTATTTTGCGCACCGGTAAGACCATTTATCTTTTTTGAGGTGCCGGCCTGGAGCGCACGATACCACGCCGGCGCTGAAAGGAATGTCCGGATAACCGCACAGGGCATCTGTCAGGACGGCGAGAACTCCTGCGGGCCCTGCAAGTAAAACATTAATAACAAAATGCCCAAGATTGTATACAGGCTGCCATGAAACGAAACACGTTCTATCTTCTGACCGGCATCGTTGTGCTCGCTGAGGTCGGCATCTTCTGGTTCTCGGTGGAGCTCGAGCGACCGATCCTGATCCAGATCGCATTCATCCTCGGCGTCCTCCTGCTCTACCTGGC
>MTBK01113432.1_pt1 | contig 14018 bp, 15 predicted proteins | sample 1535981 | NCBI WGS metagenome assembly MTBK01 (sample SAMN06109225, study PRJNA356200) | anaerobic digester metagenome | isolation source: biogas reactors fed with pig manure or primary and secondary sludge | place: Spain | collected 2016-06-30 | reverse complement strand
GCGAAAGTATGCAGACGCGTTTCTTTGATAAGCGGGCTGAGCCATGCCATGCGCGCGTATATTGAGGCAACCATTTCGTCATCACTGTCTGAAAGTGTGCCATCAATATCAAAGAGTAAGGCTTTTACTTTTCCGCGGTCGAGTCTTGATTGAAAAGGGGCGTTTTTAGGGGACATGCGCTCTGTTTTTAAACTCCTACTCATTCAGAAAATCGTAAACCCTGTTAAGGCTTTCGAGACCCTCAGAGATAATCAGGACAAAGCCATTGTTACCGGTCTTGAAGACACGCGCGAAGACCTCCTCGTTGCTGTAAATGCCAATGCCATCTGCCGTGCCAAATCGCAAGTCAAGCCACTTGCTAAAAGCCTCCCAGGCTTCCAGGCTGTCTTTTTCACTATCCCACACGGTTTTTATCACAAAGAGACGTTCATCATCGTTTTCATGACTCAAAAAAGCGTAGGAATCGCCACCCCATCCTTCAGCGGCGAATAAAGCTTCTTCAGCGTCAATTTGGAAACGCTCCTCGTAACCCTGGCTGAGCATCATATAGATATCCCATGCGCCAACAACACCTTCCTGGTCGATATCCCATCCACTGCCTAATGACAAACTGAGATCTGGCAAGTTGATTTCAAGAGGGATGTCATCCGGATAACGCTCAGGGAACATAACTTGTTCGGTGCTAACCGGGGGTGTTGTGGTGTAAGCCTGATGGATGGCGTCATAACCACCCATGTCGAAAAGATGTTCCACGAAAGTGGTACCCACGTTATAAGGAAACATCAGCGATGCGGAAAGATAAGGTGGGGCAGAATCAAGAACAGGACTTTCGTAACTCTCAACGTTGGTGAGGAATTCGAGAATGTCCTTGTGTGTGGCGTGGGTCTCAAACCATTTGAGCTGCGTAAAGTTGGCATCTCCCTCAATAAGTGCCTGAATTGCCGCGCAACGCTCCGAATCTGTCTCACAAGCTTCTTCGCTGTAGCCAAGGTCGTTTTCAAAATCGTAGTTAGCGTATTGCAGGGCATGCACATATTCGTGCGCGTAAGTGAGGCGTTCGCTGATACCAAAGTCTCCCCCGGCAACCACAACCATCTCGCGTTCTTCGATTTTATAAAAGCCCGCGATTTGTTCTGAATAAAGATCTTCAAGCAGTTGGCGCATTTCAAGGTCAGGCGGAAAGAGCCCCAAAAGCGCGAATCGGCGCACATCTTCCTGCGCGTCTTCATCTTCCAAGTCTTCAAGCAATTCTTCTTCCACATAAGCCCGTAGTTCATCAGGGCTAAGCACTTTGCGCGGAATAGCATCTTTCACAGACAAGAGCCGTATCTGGCTAACCTGCTCTTCAATAAGATTCATCGCCTCTTCTGTTTTTGCATCAAGGGTGGCTGAAGATGCGCTCTCATCGGTGGTGTGCTGCTCGCTTTCTACGGCAGTATTGGGCTTATCACTTGGCTTGGCTTCTTGTGGTGTTGTTATGTTGTCGGGGTTTGGTTCAGACCTGGCTGGGCTGTTCCAGGCGTTTGAGCGCAAACCCTTGAGCAAAATCGCGCCAAAAGCGACCATAATGGCAAAAAAGATAATTGCCAAAATGAGAATGATGGCGATGTAAGGTTCGTTGTTTTTTGAAGATAAGTACATGCTTAGTCTTTCTTAAGAGGTCTTGTTTTTAGGGGCGCGTCGTCATCAAAGTTGTCAAAATCTTCATAGATGTTTTCAGTTGCTTCTTTGGCGACGGTTTCAGCCGTTTCGCTAAGTTCTGCTTTGTCTAATTCAGCAGGCTCAAAGACAGCCGCAGCAGGTGGACCCTGGCGCATGGGTCGGGTTGCTAAAGGTTCGTTCATTTCCCGTAAGGCTTTGTCTTCAAAACTTTCATTTTGAAAATCCTCTTGCTCATTCACGCTCCTCTCAGCCTGGGCGCTTAATTGGCTCATATCTCGCATTAAAAGCTGGAAGAAGGAAACCATTCTGGCAGCGTTTTCGAAAGACAGGCGTTCGTCTACGCCATGTGTGCGGTTGGATTCTTTAGAGCTAATCTGGGCAGGTGAAAAGCGGAAGGTGCGCTTGCAAACATTGCGATAGTGGCGCGCGTCGGTAGCTCCGGGTATGAGAATAGGCGTGGCTTGGGCACCAGGGAATGCAGCGCGAATGTACTGATAAAGCATATGGAAGTAAGGCGAATCGATATCAGAGATTTCCACCGGATCCCAGCTGTGGTCTCCCATCAGCTGATCCCCATAGGCGGGCAAAACGGAAACAACATCATCCGCGACCAAATCGCGCACACGTTCGTAGGTGCTTGCCAGCGTTTCGCCGGGCATGATGCGGATGTTGATGATTGCTTCTGCTACTGAGGGCAAAACGTTTTCCGCGTCACCAGCATGAATGATAGTGGGCGAGAGGGTCGTGCGGGTGATGGCATTGAGGTGGGGATTTGCCGCGCAGCGTTTTTTGACGGTATTGCCAAAGAGCCAGGGGTTGGCAAGTACCAGACGCTGACTAAAAGGCAACTCACTACCCACAAAGCTCATCATGAATTCAACCATATCAAGTGTTTGTGGAAAAGGATTGGCTTCAAGTGTAGAAATTGCCAGGCTTAGCGCGCCAATGGCAGTGTTTTCAGGTGGGTAGGCGCTGTGGCCACCTTTAACCTCCGCACGCAGTTTGAGGGTGACATGGCCTTTCTCGGCAACACCAATCAGACCAACGGGTGCCTTGACACCTGGCATGATACTTTCGCTAACGAAGCCACCTTCATCAAGCAAAAAAGCTAAGTGGACTCCCCGTCTTTCAAGTGTTTCGGCAATGGCTTTGGCACCATAGGTGCCGGATACTTCTTCATCGTGACCAAAAGCGAGGTAAATGGTTCGCAGGGGTCTAAAGCCTTCGCGCAGCAAGTTGTTCGTTGCTTCAAGCAAAGCAATTAAGGTGCCTTTTGTATCCAAAGCACCCCGTCCCCAAACATAACCATCAGCGAGTGTGCCACTAAAGGGCGGATAGGTCCAGGGTGAATCGGGGCCATCATCGGCAGGCACAACATCCTGATGCGAGGTGAAGGCGATGGGGTTTAGCGAGGAATCAGTGCCTTGCCAGGTGAGCAGAATGGCGTGGTCGTTAATCAGCTCTTCTTGTAGGTTGTCGAATACTGCAGGATAGAGCGTTCTTATCAGATTACGAAAACCCACAAAAGGAAGAGGGTCTGTTTTACTGGGGTCAGGATCGCTAATCGTTTTTAGCTGAAGGGCAAGCCCGATGTGCTCAGCTACTTCTTCGCCATCAATAACGGGCAGTTGCACACTTACTGTTTCGCCTAAATCGATTGGGAACTGCATGGCACGCACAAGCGCAATTGCCGCGATTGTGATGAGGATAATAGCAAGTGCGACAAGCACAATTAAAAGAATAGGGTTCATAATAACCTCCATTGTCTGATAGTCCAATGTACACTAATTGTAACGTTAAAAATGCCAGGCACGAAATAGAAGTATAAATTCATCTTGAATCAAATCTGGGGCAGTTTGTTTCCGTTTTCTTTTAACCAAGTCTGACCCTGTTTGTAATGGGGCATCATTTGCTCAAGAAACTGCCAAAAAGCCTTGCTGTGGTTATGGTGTTTGATGTGTGCCAACTCATGCGCGACGACATACTCAATTGAAAGCAGCGGGGTCATAGCCAATCGCCAGGAAAAATTGAGCGTGTTATTAGCACCACATGAGCCCCAGCGGGTTTTGGCGCTGTTAATGCGGATGCTCTTGTAAGTTAATTGCCACTTGCTACTGTAAAGGTCTGCAAAATGATGAACCCAGTGGTGCGTGATTTGACGGTAAAAAGGGATTAATACCTGAGCGCCTTGCATGGCAAGGTCTTTGCTTATAACGATTTTGCCTGACTCGCTCAGGCTAATTTTCTTGTGTCCGACAGGGTTGATTTCAAGCTCCCGCCACTCGTCCAGTAATAAAATCCGTTCATCCGCTGCCATTTTGGGTACTGGCCAACGCTGGCTGAGTTTTAACCGGGTTTTGCTAATCCAATCAGCTTTTCTTGATAATATGTTCGCGATGCTTTGTGGGTTGGTGTTTTTGGGAGCTTTAATGAGCAGCGTGTTGGCATTTTCAAAACGCAGCTCAATGGTCTTGCGTTTGCTGTAGAGTATCTTATAGTCGAGAGGAATACTTAATTCCGGTTCAGATGAAGACATGTTGTTATTATAATCTGGCTTTCGGGTACAATCTTCCTATGCGAACGCGTCAGCGATTAACTCTATTTATTTTGTCAGTTTTGCTTCTTTGTGGAGCCTGTGTTTCCCGGGACAGAGCTTTGCGATTAGACCCCGTGGTCGATGAGACTTTCCCTTTTGAGATATCCTTGCCGGAAAACTGGTCGATTCAACAGGAAGCTGGCGAAGACCATGCGCGGTATCTGATTGCGCCCAATGATTTTACGGGAGATGAAGAGTCGTTTCGGATTTATTTCTACTTTAGTCAGCCCGAGACGAAAGATCTTGAAGAGCATTTGGCAGTGAGCAAAGCCTTGATTGAGCCCTGGTTGGCAGGTTTAGTTTCCGAAGATTACGAGATCTACAACAAAAACGAGCTTAAACTTGCCAAAGAACAAGCCATGGCGCTTGATTTTGCCAAACCAATGGGCGAAACATATATGGTCGGGCGCGTGGTGATTGGCACGCATCCCACGCATGTCATCGCTTTTGTCGCGATGGCAACTGAGAGCGAATGGAACATGTATGTGCGCACATTTGATAAAATCATGCGCAGTTTGAAAATCAGGACCTCCAGCGATTAAAAATGGGATGACAAAAGACCGATAAGAAAGTAATCCAATGAACATCTCAGGCGAACAATCCCCAACAATAAAACCGAAGTACTCAGCCCAGTTTTGGTTGGTGTTTGTGGGCTTGGTCATTTCATCCACTGGCACAACCATTATTTGGCCCTTTCTCACCGTTTATGCCAGTGGCAAACTTAGCATGCCCATGGCGGCGATTATGGGATTGATGAGCTTCAACTCGATCGCCGGCTTGATTTCGTCCATTTTAGCCGGCGCCTTGGTGGATCGCTTCGGGCGCAAGGGCGTTATGACCGTGGGTTTGATGGGCGCGGCGGCTGTCTACGCCGGCTACATGTTTGCCACCCAATACTGGCATTTTATGATTTTATTGATATCCGCGGGACTTTTTAGCCCACTTTACCGGGTGGGCACGAATGTGACGGTTGCGGATGTGGTCAGCGCGGAGCATCGCGCTCACGCCTACAGCATCACACGTATGGGGCATAATATCGGCGTTGCCTTGGGTCCCATCCTTGGTGGATTGGTTTTGGCAAAGTCGTACAATATCGGCTTCGTCTCAGCTTCGCTTACGCTATTGGTCTATGCCGCCATCGTTGTTGTTTTCATCAAAGAGACCATGCCCGCGCAAAACGCCCGAGAAGGCTTACGTGAACAGATATTAATTTACAAAGAAGCCCTAAAAAACCTGCGCTTTAGTTGGATGATCGTATCGCACACGCTTATGGAAATTTGCGCCACTTTCATTTGGGTCATGCTTGCTGTGCACATGAAAAACAATTTCGGTTACAACGAAGACATCTACAGCTGGTTACCGACCACGAATGCCCTGATGGTTATTTTCTTCCAGGTGCTCATCACCCGTTTGGTTCAGCGCAGGCGTGATACACAGGTGATGATTTGGGGCGCGGTCTTTTACCCCATTTCGATGCTCATCATCGCTTTTTCATGCAATTTCTGGGGCTTTTGGCTGGGTATGGTGGCTTTAACCATGGGTGAGCTCATCGTCTCACCAACCGCTTCGGCTTATGTTGCCAATTTGGCGGCACCGGAAAAACGCGGGCGTTACCTGGGCATGTTTTCGCTCACCTGGCCTTTGGCGATGGCGGTGGGGCCCGTGAGCGGTGGTTTTTTGAGCGATAAGATCGGCATCACCGCGCCCTGGTTAGCCGCTGCTGTGGTGGGTGTTTTGGCGGTTCTTTCGTTCTGGGGGCTCGATCGTTATAGCCAAAAGAAGCATATCGAATCCATCCTCTCTGAATAAAAACCAAGCTTTTTACTTGACACCCTGTGATTTTTTGGCGATAATATAGAACAGCAGTTCTAATAAAGCTTTGAGATAGAGCACGGTGACACAGGTATTTGTTTTTAGTGATACAGATCCATTGAGGATTTTAGAGCTTGATGAGCGCGCCGACCAGATTGTGACGCGGGTTAATCAAGGGCTTTGGGAATGCTATCTGGGCTTCGAAAACTATCCCAGCCAGTCCTGGCAGGCGCGTCAGGTTGGAAAGGCGGTGCTTTTAACCAACCCGCAAACACCGGAAGCTTTTGCTGATTTCAAACTGGACACGCGTGACTTTCAAATTCTACAGGCGCTTATTTCCGGATTAAATGTTGACCAAATTGCCTGGTATTTGCACATCAGCACGCGCACCGTACGTTCGCGATTAAAGAACATGCAAATCACTTTTCGTGCGGAAACGCTCTATGTCTTAATTGCGCTTGTTACCGCGATGGGTTTGATTTTTCCGGACTTGGGGTCGGTTTATGATTGAAGCCTGAAACTTGGGCTTATGACCAGGGGGTTTTTAGAATGCCAGTAAAAATGAGGATGACAATCGCGTTGCCCAAGAGGTTTGATGCCAGAGATGTCCAGATGTATTTGAACATAGGCACCCTTAAAGTGGCTGCGCCTAAGGCAACGATTTTGGGCCCAGGCAGGAAACGCCCGAAAATGAGCATCATAAGTGAGTCGAGAGGCAAATCGCGACACCACTTGGGCCATTTTTTGCGCGACTTTTCTATGTCAAAAACATCACAAAACTGGCGCGCTACGAAATACTCAATCAGTGAGGATAAAGTCATACCAATTGTGCCCCAAAGAATAGCTTCCCAGGGGCTCAAAATCGCAGCCAGTAAAATGGATATTGGCGTGGTGGGGATGATGGTAAAGCCCAATATGGCAAAGACGAAGAGACTGATGCCTACCACCCAGCTTGGATTGTTCTGAATGAACGCGGTTATCTCATCCATGTCAAAGAAAATAAACAAAAGCAGACCAAGGATGGTGATGATAACAAGCAAGATGATATTGAGGGTTTTGCTGGGTTGGGTTAATGATTTCCGCGTTTGATCTCGCATTGTCTCAACACCGGCTTTGGAACGTACGGCTTGTGTAGAAACCATGTCATCTTTTGCGACAGGGAGCAGAGGGGCATCTGGTGTACTATTCATAATTTAGTGAGTGTTGCTATTGGCTGTGGTTTCAGTTGCTTGTTTGGCAGGGTCGTTAATCGACTTCCATAGTGCCTCAGCTATCTGGCTTGCCGCGTGTGGTTTGCCCAGTAGTTTGGCAGCCTGCGCGGTAATCTTTAGTCCTTTGGCATCATCCTTTAGCCAATAATCAAGGGTGGCAATCGCTTCGCCGGTATTGGCAGGCATCGCGGCGGCTTGATGGCTGAGCACGTAGCGGACGTTGCCCTCTTCCTGCCCGGGCAGGTAATGGATGATCAGGATGGGCAAACCGGCTGCCAGCCCTTCAGAGAGAATTAAGCCGCCAGCTTTGGTTATCAGAACATCCGCGGCACGCAGCCAATCGGGCATATTGCTCAAAAAATGGTGCACGTGCAGGGGGAATTTGGGCTTTAGCTTGACCAAATCCAGGAAAAGGCGGTCGTTGCCACCAGCGATAGCCACAACCTGAAAGTCATGCTCTAAATGCTCCAATGCTTCAACAGTTTCAAGCACGTTCTTCACCCGCTCACCACCTACAATCAAAAATGTGGGCAAGTTGGGTTCAATTCTTAGTTTTTTGCGCAACCGGACTTTACTGTTGAGGGGTTCTTCGTAAATCGGATCGACTGGGATGCCCGACACAATTAGTTTTTCCGGTTTCATCTCGTTTTCCAGCGCGCGAACACGAACCCAATCGGACGCCAAAAAGTAAAAGTCGGGTTCGTTGCTAAACCAAAGCGCGTGCACATCCGCGAAATCGGTAACCACGGTAAAGTAGGGCATGTGCATGTCGAGCTGGTCAAGTGCTGAACCAACCGCGGAGTTAAACATCTCGTTGGTGTTGAGGATGGCTTGTGGCTTGAAGCTTTTAATCACTTCTTTCAGGCTGGAAGTCAGGGCGAGCGTTAGCGCGCCGTCCATCATGTCGCTCACCTGGCGGTTGTCGCTTAGTTGATAGCCAAGCCTGTAAAGTCCGGGGGTGTTTTTAACGCCGATGTTGTAGTTCTTCTCAACGTTTTTCATTAATAAGGCTTTATCGGTGTCGGTGATGGGGTTAACCACCTCCACCTGAACCTGATCGCCATAGAGTTTGAGCAGGGCTTTTTCAACGGATTCCGCGCTACGGCGATGCCCAAAACCGGCATCACTGGTGAGAATGAGAACGCGTTTCTGCCCGCTTGACAGCTCGGGAAAATTAGATTCAGTCATAGCTTTATTATATCTGAAAAGCAAAACTGTCGTTTAAGAGCATGGGCGCTTGTATCAAAACCACAAAATAAGTTGGGTCTTAATGGACCTCAGTATTTATTCACCCCTTATTGGGAGGAGAAATACGCATTGCCGCTTTATTGTTTTCTGTCGTTTAATAGTGACAACCAATAAGATGCAAGAGCTTGTCTAAAGGCTTATTAAAACGCAAAGGCACACCGTATTCAGTCACGGTGTGCCTTTGCGTTTGATAAGAATTATTCTTCGATTTCGATAGCGGAATCTGGACAGGCTTCGGCTGCTTCGCGAACGGCGGCATGGAATTCTTCGGGGATGGGATCCAAAAGAACAACAGCGTAGGGTTCGGTTTCAAGGCTAAAAACCTCAGGAGCGATACCTTCGCAGATACCACAACCGATGCACAGATCTTCGACGACTTTAATTTTCATATTGACATTCCTTTCGGGCTTTGTATTGGTTGTTTCTTCATCAACAGTTTCGTAGGACTTGCAGCGAGACTCTGTTGTTGCTTCCGATTCATCTTCCACTTCTTGTGGTGTGCTTGCTGGTGCATTGGCTTCATCGATACTAATCGCGCCAGTTGGGCAGTCTTCCATGACTTGTTTTAATCTGTCGTGATAATCAGCTTCAACGGGCTCCATAACAAGCTCAGCGAAGCCTTCATCACTCAGATGAAAAACTTCGGGCAAATCGCCTTCGCAAATACCACAAGCAATGCACAGATCATGATCAACTTTTACTTTCAAGAACACTCCTTTTCTAAAACGCTCTTATTATACACTGAAGTGCTTAAATTGGGGCTTGATAAATTGGCTTTTATTAGTGAATCTTGGTATAAAACAAATTCAGTACATTAAGGAGCTCAAGCTATGATTTTCCACTATACCACTCAAGCCGAATGGGATGCCGCCCAGGAAACCGGCGTGTATTTGCCCAAAAATTTCGCTGATGATGGCTTTATTCATTGTTCCGACAATTATCAGCTTCGCTTTATCGCAAACAGACTCTTTTTGGATACGCCCAACTTAATTTGCTTAGCCATAAACGCAGACATGGTGAAAGAGTCCATCGTTTATGAGAATCTTGAGGGTGGCGAGATGCCTTTCCCGCATATTTATGGCAGTCTGCCGGTGAGCGCGGTGGAGAAAGTCTATGTGATGAGCAAGGACGAAAGTGGCAAAATCGTGCTTCCAGATGAGTTGGCATCTGGCCCCGTGCCTTTGATGACTCTTTTGCCAGTCCATTTGCCCGGCGCGCTTTATCGCTCGCCCACGCCAGGCAGTTGGATGTTTGATCCTGATGATGAGATTTTTGGCAAGTACCAAGAAGCTGGGATCAATGTCGCGGTGGTTTTGAGCCCGGAAGATGAACTAAAACGCAACACCGGGGGTGATCTTTTTAGACGTTACGCGGAGGCGGACATAGAAGTTATCCACGCGCCAACCGCGGATTTTTCAGCGCCGGAAAAAGGCTACTGGGACGCCACCATCGCCCAAGCCATTCAACTTTTGAATGAAGGCAAGAACCTTGTTGTGCATTGCCATGCTGGTTTGGGGCGGACAGGCATTTTTATTGCCTGTATGGCGCAAGACCTTTTGGGCTTGGAGCCCGACGAGGCGGTAGGCTGGACCCGTCAATACATCCCCCGCGCCGTGGACACCTATCTGCAAAGGCAATTCGTGCGTGAGTACAAAAAATAAGGTTTGTGATAATAAAAACAACCCCGTTACGCGGGGTTGTTTGATTCAAAATTGGCGAGTGTAAGTTATTTGATAGACAGGTTAAAATCGACCGTGACGGTTTCATTGCTGATGTTGTGGATGGTTACGATATAAGTGCCGGCTTTGGGCAGAACGCCATCAAAACTATTGGCTTTGCTATCAGCAGAAAGGACAACTGTTCCATCAGCAAGCTTGATGGCAAGTACAAATTTATCAGCCTGGCTGAGACTAATGGTCATTTTTTGACCTTGATTAGCCCAAAAGCTGAAATCATGCCCATATTCACCAGGAACCGTGGCACGCGCGGTGAGGCTGGAGGTGCCCCGCTCAAAACTTATCGCCTGCGGAACGCTAACAAAGAGATTATAGTTGCTCTTGAAGTTGCCGCCTGAAACTTCAATGACATAATCGCCGGTTTCCTGGGCGAAATCGCGATACCAAAGCCATCTGTTCGAGAAATTAACCAAAACCTGGCCCGAGGGGGTCTTTACAGCGATGTAAGCCGCGTTATCCGCAGATGTGGCAATGTCGATAAGTTGCCATTTGCTTAACCAAACCACATACTTTTTGCTTTGCTGGGCTTCTACTGAGCCGGCAACTGTTTTGTTGGTTGTGCCAGCCGCGAAGCTGATTCGTTCAGCATCGGCAGGCGGTTCGGGGAGATTGGCAGGCGTGGTTGCTTGTGGGATGGCCGTGGGCTGGGCGCTTGGTGCCGCCGTGGGCTCAGTGGTAGGCGGTTCAGTTGGGGCATCTGTAGCCTCAACGGGAGGCTCAGTGGCTTCATCGGTAGGGGCTTCTTCCGTTGGTAACGGGGTAAATGTGGGCATTTGCTCTTCTTCTGTTGGCTCTAAGGTGGGTTGTTGTTGGGCATATTTGGTTAGCGTTGCCATGGCAAAAATAGCAACCTGAGTTTGCGACGCGGGATCGACCTCCGGGCTTGGCTTGGCAATATTACAAGCAGAAAGGGCCAGGATGGCAATCAAAACGAAAATGATGCTGTAAATAGTTTTCTTCTTCATTTCTTCCTCATTCATAATGGCGCGAAAAGGCGCGATGTTACTTTAGTTAAGACGCGCGCTGGGCTATGGGAGTTCCCATTAACCCCACGGCGTGTTTATGGCTATACGGTGTTGGTGCAAGAATATTGCCAAAGCCCAGGCGATAGTCATGGCAATGTAAACCGCAGCCCATACCACCCCATGGGGTCGATCGCTGCTGGATGTTTTGTCAGCAAGGCGTTTGATGGGTGGAATGAGGGTGATTAGCGCGAAGAATAAAAAGCCGATTAGCGTGCCCAAGCTGTTCAGCAAGAGATCATCCACATCAAAACTGCGGAGAATTAGAAAGAGTTGTACGATTTCAATGGTAAAAGAGAGCGCCAATCCTGCTAAAAGGCTTTTGTGCCATCTGGGTTGCTTAAAGAGAAAAGCTGAGAGAAAACCAATCGGCGCGAAGATGAGCAGATTACCAAGCAGGTTGATATAGATGATGCTGATGTGCAGGTGATAGGTTTCCGAGCCGCTATAACCCAGACCTTTTTCAAGAAGTTTGCGTATTGTTTTGAAAAGTGTCAGGTTATAGCGTGGGGCAAAGCCATCTATGCGGATGGCGTAGTTTTCAAAGGTCTGGGTGCTGAGAAAAGCAACAAAAAGAGCCAACGCGATGATGACAAGCTCGCGTGGGATGTTGATTTCCTTGTAGATTGCAGCCCTAAGGGCGCGAAAAACGAAGAGCAAAGCCAACGCGCCAATCAGGAAAGTTTTATAGTCGTAAATAAAATAAGGCATAACTGCATTGTACCCGATATTAGACAGGTCGTTTTTTTACGGGATTGAGAAAAACCACTTCACTCTCATCTAATCATCGTTTAGTATGGTAGAGATAAACAACTTATTTTCCCTTCCAACGCGTTACGATATGGAAATTATCTGAGTCACAACATTTTTTTCGTGATGCGTTGGTGTATAGATTGGACAGATGGGTAACCATCGTTCGGGTCCAACGCTAACACTTTTTGGAATTGAGACATAAAGAGAACGGAAGATATATGCCTTGGAACCAAGTTAGACCTATGACAGAAAAAAAGTTTTTCTTGTAAGCACAAAGAGGTAGTTGCCATGCATTAAAGACCCATATCTTTTATCCCTCTTCTATCGGACAAGTCGCTTTCGTGGCATCATCAAGCCATGCAATTGTATCGTTGTTCTGGAAAGGGAGAATACAAAACTCCTGCCTGGTCAACAAACAGCCAGACTTAAAGCTACTCTTGCAGGTTAGTTAGCACATGGCGGATGAACATTTCGGTATTGATAATTTTGCCTTGTACTGAGGGCACGGCAATTTTGTTGTGCATTAAAAAAGCCTTCAACGTTGCGTCACGTACGTTATCACAAAAATCCTGGAAATCCGGACTGTCCAGTGTGACCCAATTGATTGCTCTGTAGCGTTCATCCTCGCCCATTTTGGTCGGCGCAAGGTATAAAATGGTAGTCTGATCCAGCCTGGAAAGCGCCTCAGTATCCTGGTTTTGCACCAAGGTGCGGCGCAAATCACTCACAAAAGCGTCAGCGCTTTCGTCCAGAATACAGCCTGACATCTCAAGATCCTGTGCAACGCGGTAGGCATTGATAATTGGGCGTCCGGCAAAACAACGGTCTTCAATAAAAAACTCGCCGATGGATATGCCTCCTCGCAAAGGGAAACCAGCAAAAAAAGTCTGGTTGAGCAGCGAGGCGCAGACCGTGGAGAAAACCAAATAAAGATTGGTTTGCTCAAGCGTATCAAGCCCCGGACTCATGGGCATCGAAATTAAAATGGAGTCGGAAAAGATGATCCACTGAATTTTATCCAACATACACTGCCATTCCTCAGCATCGTAGGGGTAGGGGGTTGTTTCCTGGCCCGATATGTTCGCGCTGATATTCCTAAGGCGCTTGATGAGATTATTGGGGATGTTCATTAAGGTATCAGACACGAATTGAGAGGTTTTGTGTATGTTGTTGTTGAGCATGATTTGGCTGTATCCGAGGATGTCGAAAAAACCGACAAAGCCAATTTCGGGTTGAATTTGGGTCATGATGGTAACTTTCCTTTCATTTCTATTTACCAAAGCTTAAGACAAGGCTTCAGGTGGTGTGCCCTCTGGATGATAACGTGTGGCGTTCCAGATTTTGAGTTGGTCCTGAAGAGTGGCGGGGTCGTCCATGTAAAACGAGGTTTGCAGGCAACCGAATGGCGCGGTGGTAAAGGCATGCAGTGCCAGGCGATGATGCCCCGGGCGCAATTCTTCGGTTTGCAAATAGCCAAAACGGATGATGTCGCCCTGCACATCCTCAATCGTTTGCAGTTCTTTATTCTCTGCCCGCGCGCGAAGATTGGCTAAAAGCGTTTCGCGGCCTTTTTCGCCGGAGTATGAAAAAATGGTGCAGAGCAAGGTGATGCCACTGGTCCAAAAAATGACGTGTTCATCTTCCGCGCGGTGTTGAAAATGGTCGGGCACGGTAATGTCCCATTCGGGAGATAAAGTGTATCGCATGGTGAAATTATAGCGCAAGTTCTTTACAATTTCATTTATGAAAAGTCAGTAGGATTAACAGTCAATGGAAACCTCGGCTAAACTAAGATCGTATCGCTGTTTAGCCGAGGTTTTATCGTTTAACGATTGATTTAAGTCTAAATAATCTAAAATCCGATGAGCAAGAAATACATCACGACAACATACAAAATGCTATAGAGCGTGCCAATCAGATAATATTCCGCGAACTGCTTGTTCTTTTCAATCTGCTTGAAACGCGCGATGGACTTGGC
>MTBK01038162.1_pt1 | contig 14027 bp, 13 predicted proteins | sample 1535981 | NCBI WGS metagenome assembly MTBK01 (sample SAMN06109225, study PRJNA356200) | anaerobic digester metagenome | isolation source: biogas reactors fed with pig manure or primary and secondary sludge | place: Spain | collected 2016-06-30 | reverse complement strand
GCACTCATGGACCCGGGCCAGACAGGCCTATGTTATCCGTTCCGACCTGCCACGACCGGGTTACCAACCGGTCGGCAGCGGATGGCCCTCGGCGAAGCCGGCCGCCGACTGCACGCCGAGAACCGCCCGGTCGTGCAGTTCGGCGATGGTCGTGGCCCCGACATAGGTGCAGGTGCTGCGGACCCCGGAGGTGATGTGGTCCAGCAGGTCCTCGACACCCCCGCGTTCGGGATCGACAGCCATCCGGGACGACGAGATGCCCTCTTCGAACAGCGCCTTTCGGGCCCGGTCGAAGGCGCCGTCACCGGCGGTCCGCGCGGCCACCGCTCGCTTGGAGGCCATCCCGTAGCTCTCCTTGTAGGGCTGGCCCGCGCGGTCGACCATGAGGTCTCCCGGTGACTCGTAGGTGCCGGCGAACCAGGAGCCGATCATCACATTCGACGCGCCCGCGGCCAGGGCCAGCGCGACATCGCGTGGATGCCGCACACCACCGTCGGCCCAGACGTGGCCGCCCAGTTCGTGTGCGGCACCGGCGCATTCGAGCACCGCGGAGAACTGCGGCCGACCGACGCCCGTCATCATCCGGGTGGTGCACATCGCCCCTGGGCCGACACCGACCTTGACGATCGACGCCCCGGCGCCGATCAGATCCCGGGTGCCCGCGGCCGAAACGACGTTGCCCGCCGCCAGTGGGATACCCAGGTCGAGTGCTGCGATCCTGGTGACAGCTTCGAGCATCTTGGCCTGGTGGCCGTGGGCGGTGTCGACCACCAGAACGTCGATCCCGGTCTGTGCCAGGGCCGCCGCTTTGGCGTCGACGTCACCGTTGATGCCGACCGCCGCGGCGATCCGTAACCGCCCGCCGGCGTCGATCGCGGGGGAGTAGATACCTGCCCGCACCGCGCCCAAACGGGTCAGGACCCCGCCCAGGGAGCCGTCTGCAGCGGTGAGAACCGCGACGTCGACCGGTGCGTGCTCAAGTTGCTCGAACACCTGGCGCGGGTCGGTGTGGACCGGCGCGGTGACGAAGTCGCTCATCGCGATGTCGCGGACCCGGGCGAACCGGTCGACGCCGACGGTGGCGGCCTCGGTGACCAACCCGACGGGCCGGCCGTTCTCGACCACGACGGCGGCTCCGTGCGCCCGCTTGTGGATCAGGGCGACCGCGTCGGACACCGAGTCGCCGGGGGTCAGAATGACCGGGGTGTCGGCGACCAGGTCGCGGCTCTTGACGAACTCGACGGTCTCGCGCACGGCGTCGAGGGGCAGATCCTGGGGCAGCACGACGATTCCGCCCCGGCGGGCCACGGTTTCGGCCATCCGGCGGCCGGCGACCGCGGTCATATTGGCGACCACGACCGGGATGGTGGTTCCTGTTCCGTCGGCGGTGGACAAGTCGACGTCGAATCGGGACGCGACCTCAGAGCGGTTCGGGACGATGAAGACGTCGTCGTAGGTCAGGTCGTAGGGCGGCCGGTGACCGTCGAGGAAACGCACCCGGTAAGCCTAAGCGCCGGCCCGCCAACGGTGCGGATGGCTCAGATCCGAACCTCGCTGTGGTCCCCGCTCCACAGGGTGTGGAAACGCGCGGTGGGGTCGGCGTCGATCCGGCCGTAGGTGTGTGCGCCGAAAAAGTCGCGTTGGCCCTGGATCAGTGCGGCCGGCAGGCGTTCGGTGCGCAACCCGTCGTAGTAGGACAGCGCCGAGGAGAACCCGGGGATCGGGATGCCCAACTCGGTCGCGGTCACCACCACCCGGCGCCACCCGTCCACGCTGGCTTCCACAGCGCTGCGGAAGTACGGATCGGCGATCAGGGTCGGCAGGGCGGGGTCGGCGTCGAACGCGTCCTTGATGCGGTTGAGGAACTTGGCCCGGATGATGCAGCCGCCGCGCCAGATCGTGGCCAGCACGCCGGGGGTGATGCCCCAGTCGTACTCGTCGGAACCGGCCTGGATCTGGTTGAAGCCCTGCGCGTAGGCGATGATCTTCGAGGCGTACAGCGCCTGGCGAACGTCCTCGATGAATTGCGTTGCGTCCGTGGGCTGTTGGCCGAGTCTGCCGGATGCCAGCCCGGCCGCCGCGCGGCGCTGCGGCACCGACCCGGACAGCGCCCGAGCGAAAACCGCCTCGGCGATGCCGGTGACGGGCACCCCGAGGTCCAGCGCGGACTTGACCGTCCACCGGCCGGTGCCCTTCTGCTCGGCCTCGTCGACGATGACGTCCACCAGTGGCTTTCCGGTTGTGACGTCGATCTGACGTAGCACCTCGGCGGTGATCTCGACCAGGAAGCTGTCCAGATCACCGGCATTCCACTCAGTGAAGACGTCGGCGATCTCGGGCGCACTGAGGTTCAGGCCGTCCCGCAGCAACTGGTAGGCCTCGCCGATGAGTTGCATGTCGGAGTACTCGATGCCGTTGTGCACCATCTTCACGAAGTGTCCGGCCCCGTCCGGGCCGATGTGGGCGCAGCACGGCACCCCGTCGACGTGGGCGGAGATCTCCTCGAGCAGCGGCCCGAGGGACTCATACGACTCCTTCGGTCCGCCCGGCATGATCGACGGGCCGTTCAACGCCCCCTCCTCGCCGCCCGAGATCCCGGCGCCGACGAAGTGCAGACCGCGCTCGCGCATGGCCTTCTCCCGGCGGATGGTGTCGGTGTAGAGCGCGTTCCCGCCGTCGATGATGATGTCGCCGGGCTCCATCGCTTCGGCGAGTTCGTTGATCACCGCGTCGGTCGCCTCACCAGCCTTGACCATGATCAGCACCCGGCGGGGGCGTTCCAGCGCGTCCAGAAACTCCGCGATGGTCTCCGACCGCACGAACTTCCCGTCCGAGCCGTGCTCGGCGAGCAGGGCATCGGTCTTGGCAACCGACCGGTTGTGCACGGCGACGGTGTAACCGTGCCGGGCGAAGTTGCGGGCGATGTTGGATCCCATCACCGCCAGACCGGTAACGCCGATCTGTGCGGTGGCGGTGTCGGGGGAACTCATGTGTGCCTTTCGGTGGGCCTGGTGGTGATTCGGTCGGTTAGGTCGGGGTGGTCGGATCAGTGGGCGAAGAACAACCGGTGCAACTCGGTGAGCCAGGGCACAGCGACGGCAACGGTCGGCAGGGTGAGAATCGCGGCAGCCGTCAGGTAGGCCGCGATCGCGAGGACCCGGCTGTTGGGGCGGCCGGCCAGCCGTCGCACCCGCACGACGGTGCTCGGGCCGCCGGCGGCCAACGCACCGGCAGGGGTCCGGGCCGAGGCGCAGGTGACCAGAGCCCGGGCCAGCGGACCTCGACCGGTCGCCCGTACGGCCGCGTCGTCGGCGAGCAACTCGACCAGCAGAGCCACCGCGCCCAAGGCGCTGCTGCTGCGGACGAAACGCGGGAATGCGGTGTGCACCGCGACGAACGCCTCCAGCACCAGATCGTGGCGGGCGCCGAGGTGAGCGCGTTCGTGTCGCAGGATCGCCGCCAACTCGGTCTCGCTGAGTGCGTGGATGGCGCCGGCGCTGACGACCACCCGTCGCCGGATCCCGGGCAGGCAGTAGGCGAGCGGCTCGGCCACCCGGAGCACCCGCACGTCGGCCATGTCATGGCGGCACTCACCGAGCAGGTCGACCATGGTGCGGTGGTGGGCTCGCCGGCGCCTGGTGCCGATCGCCACCTGGACCATCGCCGCGACGAGCCGGAACCCGATCAGCAGGGTTGTCGTCAGGACCAGGAACAGGGCCAGCCACAGCGGCCAGCCGAGAGAGGCGACGCCAGCGTCGACCGTCGCCGCGGGGCGGCCGCCGGTGCCGGGAACGAACAGCATCGCGGCCACCGCCAACCCGGCGCTGAATGCGGACAGGACTGCCGCCAGCGCGATCGCCTGCCAGAGCACCACGGCAGCGCGGGGCGCCCGTAGCGGCCAGGACGCCCGCGCGAGGACGGCCGGGACCGGTCCGGCCAGCAGCAACGCGAGGGCGGTGAAGGCCAGGGCGGACACGCCTGACAGTGTCTCTCAGCGGGTGGGCGAATCGCCAGCGAATCCCCGCAACCGCACAACGGTCCGCTCGGGTCCGCACCTGGAGATCATCGTGGGTGCTGTTTGGTGTCCAGTTCGGCCAGGGCGCGGCGCAGGGTGTCGGCCTCGTCAGTTCCCACTCGTTCAACGAAGTTCATCAGCGCCGCCCGCCGCCCGCCGGGGTCGGCGGCCTGATCCAGGGCGTCGACCATCAGAGCTGCCACCAGGTCGTCGCGACTGTCCACCGGTGCATACCGGTGCGCGCGGTCGTCGCGGAGTTGCGCCACCAAGCCCTTCCTGGCCAACCTCTGCAACACGGTCATGACGGTGGTGTAGGCCAGTTCGCGGTGCGCGCACAGCGCGTCATGCACCTGACGGACGGTCTGCGGCTCGTCGGCGTCCCACAGGAGGTCCATCACCGACCGCTCGAGATCCCCGAGGCGATTCATCCTGGTCATAATCGATATTCCATCTCCCCGGTTAGTAAGGGTACCCCTATTTACTACCCGGGGTCGTACGTGTGTGACCGGCCTGCGAACCGGGCCGTCTGCGCAGTCGCGCGGGGGCCGTGCGGCCGGGTACCCGGCTCGACGGCCGGCGGACCGGCGGTGTACATCTAGGAGCCGTGCACCCGACGGACCTGCCTCCCGCCCCATTCGACACCGGCATCGGCCTGACCTATACCGGGCTGACGGCCGACGGTGTCACCGCGCAGTTGACCGTGACGCCCGCCCTGCACCAGCCGATGGGAATCGTTCACGGCGGCGTGTGGTGTGCGATGGTCGAGTCGATGTCGTCGGTGTCGGCCTTCCTGTGGCTGTCGGCCAACGGCGGCGGAAACGTCGTCGGGGTCAACAACAGCACCGACTTTCTGCGTGCGGTGACAGAAGGGACCGTCTACGGGGTGTCCGAACCGGTGCACCGCGGCCGGCTGCAACAGCTGTGGCAGGTCAGCATCCGCGACGAGGCCGAGCGGCTTGTCGCCCGCGGGCAGGTCCGGCTGCAGAACCTTCCCGAACGGGATTGAGCGGTCGGTCTGGCTTCAGTCCCGGTTCGGGTTCTCCTGACCTGCCAGCTGGATTTCCAGTCGGGCTCCGCCGAGCGGGCTGGTGCTCAATGCCGCTGTGCCGCCGTGCAACTCAGCCTGCTGCGCGACCAGTGCGAGCCCCAGGCCGGACCCCGAATGTGAAGCCGTCGAGCCGCGCGAAAAGCGTTCGAAAACCCGCGACCGTTCCGCTTCGGGCACGCCCTTGCCGTTGTCGTCCACGATCACCTGGACCTCGTTGCCCAGGCTGCTGACCGCGAGTCGCACCTCGGTGGCGCCGCCGTGCTTGACCGCGTTGGCGATGGCGTTGTCGATGACCAACCGGAGTCCGACGGGTAGCCCGACCATCAGCACCGCCGGCGAGGGCACCAGCGCGACTCGAAGGCCGGGGTAGGTGCGCTCGGCATCGTGGGCGGCGCGGTCCAGCATTTCGGTGACATCGAACGGCTCGAAGTCGTCTGCCGTGGTCAGTTCGCCCTGCGCCAGGCGCTCCAGTGCGGTGAGGGTGGCCTCGATGCGGCTCTGGGTCCGCATGGTGTCACCGATGACCTCTTTGCGTTGCTCGTCGCCGAGGTCGAGGGTGGAGAGCACCTCGAGGTTGGTGCGCATCGCGGTCAGCGGTGTCCGCAGTTCGTGGGAGGCGACGGCGGCGAAGTCGCGGGCCGCCTCCAGCGCAGCCCGGGTCCGGGCCTGTTCATTGCCGATCCGGGCCAGCATCCCCTCGACCGCCTCACCGATCTCGACGGCCTCGCTGACCCCGCGCACTTGAACTTCCTCCGGTTTGGACTGCGCGTTGATTGCCCGGGCTTGTTGGGCCAACAGCCGGAACGGGTCGATCATGATGATCGAGAAGAACCACCCGACCACGACTGTCCCGATGATGACCCCGCCGCAGATGAATACCACCCGCCAGTGCAGTTCGGCGATGCGGCGTTGAGTTTCGGCCAGCGGTGCGCCCAGCGCTATGGACGCGGCGCCCACCGAGAACGTCCGCACCCGGTACTCGACCCCGTCGATGGTGGTGTTGGCGTAACCATCGGCGAGTCGGGGAAGGACCACACCGGCGGGGACCGACATCTCCATGTCGCCGATCCGCACGGTGCGCGCCAGGTTTCCATCCGGGCTCGATGAGCCTTCCTCGGGTTTGGTGGACAGCAGTGTGCTGAAGTCGCCGAGGCTGCTCACCGAGTCGAGTCGACGGTCCAATTGGCTGTACTGATCGTTGGTGACACCCACCCACACCCAGGTGCCCAGCGTGAGGACGAGCACCACCACCGCGAGAGCCGCGAAGATCACAATGCTGCGCAGCGACAGCATCCGGGCAGGTAGCCGCTGCAGGAGCCGGTAGACCAGCTCGTCGGGTTTCAACATCGACGGTGCGCGTCGCCGGTTACAGGCTGTCGGCCAAGATCAGGGCCCGTTGCGGAAGCCCACAGCGGTCACGGAAGTCCCGTGACGGCGCCCGGATTCCCTCCAGATCGGCGCGAACCCCCGGGTTGGCGGCCAGGTACACCTCGGTACGGTCGCGGACCTCGGTCTTGGGCAGGCCTTGCAGACCGGTGAAGAACGCGTTGACCTCGGGGTGGCTGAACAGGTACACCGCCGTGGCGGCAGCCACCCCGGACATGACACCGGTCATATCCGCGGTGGTGCATCCGGGCGGGGGTTCGTCTGCGGTGGCCGGGCCGGCGGTGCCGATCAGCGCCGCGCTCGCGCACAGCGTTGCCGCGACCTTGTGCAGCGCACCGGATCGGAACTGGCTCCTCATGAGGACCATGCTAGGCCAGCCCCGAGGTCCGGTCAGGACGCGGCGATCTCGGAATCCTCCACCGCCGCGGCGATTTCCTCGAGTTGCTCGATCCGCGTTCTGGCGTAGGCCTGCTGCTCGGTGATCGTCAGCTGGCCGCGCTGGCTGCCGATGAAGGTGCCGACCCAGGACAGCGCGGTGGTCAGCCGGGCGCGGAAGCCGACCAGATAGATGAGGTGCAGGAACAACCACGCCAGCCAGGCGATGAACCCGCCGAACTCCAGCGGGCCGACCTTGGCCACCGCGGAGTACCGCGACACCGTGGCCATCGAACCCTTGTCGAAGTACTCGAACGGCGCACGGGCCGCGGAATCAGCGCCCTTCAGCTCGGCTTGGACCAGCTTTGCCGCGTAGCGGGCGCCCTGGATCGCCCCCTGGGCCTGGCCTGGCACGCCGTCGACGAATGCCAGGTCACCCACGACGAAGACGTTGGGGTGTCCGGGCACGGTCAGGTCGGGGAGCACCTTGACCCGGCCCGCCCGGTCCACCTCGGCGCCGGACTGGTCGGCGATGAGCTTCCCCAGCGGGCTGGCTGAGACTCCGGCCGACCACACCTTGGTGGCGCACTCGATTCGTTCGATGGTGCCGTCACTGCGCTTGACGGTGATTCCGTTGCGATCGACGTCGGTGACCATCGCGCTGAGCTGGATCTCCACCCCGAGCTTCTCCAGCCGGGCGGCGGCCTTGCGGCCCAGCTTTTCGCCCATCGGCGGCAGCACGGCCGGCGCGGCGTCGAGCAGGATGACCCTGGCCTTGGTGGAGTCGATGTGCCGGAACGCGCCCTTGAGGGTGTGATCCGCCAGCTCGGCGATCTGTCCGGCCATCTCAACGCCGGTGGGCCCGGCCCCGACCACGACGAAGGTGAGCAGCTTGGCCCGTCGCTCCGGGTCACTGGAACGCTCCGCCTGCTCGAACGCGCCGAGAATCCGGCCGCGCAGTTCCAGCGCGTCGTCGATGGTCTTCATCCCGGGTGCCCACTCGGCAAAGTGGTCGTTGCCGAAGTACGACTGGCCGGCGCCGGCGGCGACGATCAGAGTGTCGAAAGGCGTGCGGTAGGTGTGCCCCAGCAGCACCGAGTCGACCGTCTTCTTCTTCAGGTCGACGTGGGTGACCTCACCGAGCAGCACCTGGCAGTTCTTCTGCTTGCGCAGGATCACCCGGGTGAGCGGTGCGATCTCACCCTCGGAGATGATCCCGGTGGCCACCTGATAGAGCAGCGGCTGGAACAGGTGGTGGGTGGTCTTGGCGATCATCTTGATGTCGACGTCGGCCCGCTTGAGCTTCTTGGCGGCGCTGAGCCCGCCGAACCCCGAGCCGATGATGACGACCTTGTGCTTATCCGACGGAGTGGCTCCGGGATGGGTCATCTTCGCTCCTGATTTGGTCGGCCCACAGAACGCGTTCTACGTTAGCCGCCCCGCTGCCCCGACGCGCGCCGGGTGTCAGGCGCCGACCACCGGCCGGAGCGCCTCGCCGATCGCGGCGATCGACCCGGGCCGATAGGCTGGCAGATTGACCACGACGCCGTCGATGCCGACATCGACCACGTTGGCGCGGATGGTCTCGGCGATCCGGTCCGGGCTGCCGACCGCCATCCGCCCGCGCATGGCCGGCGGAACCAGATCGTCGCTGAACGCGGGGTCGGGCACCACGGTCAGCAACACGCTGGTCTCCAGCGTGGCGGGGTCGCGCTCCGCTTCATCGCAGCGCCGCTTCAGCGCGTCGACCTTGCCGGGAAGTTCCTCGAACGCGGCGATCACGTTGAGGTGGTCGAAGTAGCGCGCGGCCAGGCCGAATGTCTTCTTCTCCCCGCTTCCGCCGATCATCAACGGGATGTGATCCCGGTAGCGCGGCTCCGCGACGGCCTCACTGGTGCGGTAGAAGTCGCCGGCGAAGCTCACCCGGTCCCCGGCGAGCATCGGCAGCACAATCTTCAGTGCCTCCTCCAACTTGGCGAACCGATCGGTGAACGTGCCGAATTCGAAGCCGAGCTGCTCGTGCTCGAGTTCGAACCAGCCGGTACCCAGGCCCAGCACGGCCCGCCCCGCGCTCACGACGTCGAGGGTGGTGATGATCTTGGCCAGCAACGTCGGGTTGCGGTACGTGTTGCCGGTGACCAGGGTGCCCAGCAGCACGCGCTCGGTTGCGGTGGCCAGCGCGCCCAACGCGGTGTAGGCCTCCAGCATCGGCTCGTCGTGGGCGCCCAGCATGGGCAGCTGATAGAAGTGGTCCATCAGGAAGACGGCGTCGAATCCCGCCGCCTCGGCCTCCCGGGCCTGAGCCAGCACGGTGGGGAACAGATCGGCCACCGGAGTGCCGTAGGAGAAGTTGGGGATCTGCAGGGCGAGCCGGATGGTCATCGCTCGACAGTAGATGCCCGGGCTGAAGTTGGTCGTCCGCAGCCCGGGGCGGCGGCTTAGGCTCCAACCCCATGAAGCCTGGCGCGGCAGCGGCGTCCCTGCCGCGCTGGCTGTACCTACCCGCGGGGCTGGCGCTGGGGGTGGTGCTGCTGCCGCTGACGGCGATGGCGCTCCAGGTGGAATGGCCGCGATTCGCTGAGTTGGTGAGCAGTCCGGAGTCGCGTTCGGCGCTGCTGCTCAGTGTGCGCACCGCCGGTGCCAGCACCGTGCTGTGCCTGGTGCTGGGCGTGCCGCTGGCGATGGTGCTGGCCCGCGGTGGCGAGCGGGTCGGCAGGCTGCTTCGGCCACTGGTCCTGTTGCCGCTCGTTCTGCCTCCGGTGGTGGGTGGTCTGGCATTGCTCTATGCCTTCGGCCGGGCCGGTCTCCTCGGCCACCACCTGGAGGCGGCAGGTATTCGCATTGCCTTCACCACCAGCGCCGTCGTGCTGGCGCAGACGTTCGTCTCGTTGCCTTTTCTGGTGATTGCACTGGAGGGCGCCGCCCGCACCACCGGCGCCGGATACGACGACGTGGCGGCCACGCTGGGGGTGCGCCCGACGACGGTCTGGTGGCGGGTGAGCCTGCCGCTGATTCGTCCGGGCCTGATCTCGGGCGCGGTACTCGCCTTCGCCCGGGCGCTGGGGGAGTTCGGTGCCACCCTCACCTTCGCCGGATCCCGCCAGGGGGTGACCCGAACTCTGCCGTTGGAGATCTACCTTCAGCGGGAAGCCGATCCGCAGGCCGCCATCGCCCTGTCGATCCTGCTGGTCGCGGTGGCTGCCGCCGTGGTGGTCGGAGTCGGTGTGCGTCAAGTGACCGGGTGGGGCAGAACCGGTGGCTGATCTGCAGGTCGCCGCCCGGATCGACGCACGCGGTGTGGATGTGGCATTCACGGTCCCAGCTGGCGGTGTGCTGGCGCTTCTCGGCGCGAACGGCGCAGGAAAGTCCTCCGTGGCGGCCGTCGTCGCCGGGCTTCTGGGCGCCGATCAGGCTGTGGTGCGGGTCGGGACGCGCACATTGACGGACACCGCCGGCGGCATCGCCGTGCCGGTGCACGACCGTCGCGTGGGCGTGCTTCTGCAGAACCCGCTGTTGTTTCCGCACCTCACCGTTGCGGAGAACGTGATGTTCGGGCTCCGCTTCGGTGCGCGTCCGCGGCGCGACCGCCGGGCGGCGATGGCCGCGGCCAGGCACTGGCTGGCTGAGGTCGGCGTCGAGGACCTGGCCGGCCGCCCGAGTGCGGCGCTATCCGGCGGCCAGGCCCAACGGGTGGCGATCGCCCGGGCACTGGCCGTCGAACCCGAGGTGTTGCTCCTTGACGAGCCGCTTGCCGGCCTGGACGTGGCGGCCGCGGCGACGGTCCGGACCGTTCTGCGGCGGGTGATCGCGGGCGGTGACCGAGCCGTCGTCGTTATCACCCACGATCTGCCCGACGTGATCGAACTCGCCGACCGGGTGCTGGTGCTCGAGGACGGGCGGACGGCCGAGGAGGGCGCAGTCGCCGACGTGCTGGGAGCACCGCGCAGTCGCTTCGGCGCTCGCATCGCAGGACTCAATCTGGTCCGCGGCGTGCTGCGCGAGCCGGGCGTGTTGACAAGTGCGACAGGTCTGGACTGGTGGGGAACCGCGGCAGAACCGCTGACCGCTGGCCAGGAGGCGATCGCCGTCTTCTCTCCGGCGGCGGTGGCGGTCTACCGGGATGTGCGGTGCGGCAGCCCACGCAATGTCGTGTCGGGACTGATCGGCGCCGTCGAGGCGACCGGAACCGGGATGCGGGTGCGGCTCGACAACGCCGCGGACGGCAGCCCGGGCCTGGCCGCCGATGTCACCGCCGCGGCGGTCGCGGAACTTCGACTGGCGGTCGGCGACCGGGTGTGGTTCGCGGTCAAAACCCAGGCTGTGGCCCTGCACCCGGCGGCCCGGTCCGCCGTGCGCTAGTCGCTGAACACGGTCGACACGGCTGGCCCCGACACTTGCGTCACGGGGGTAACACGGTAGGTTCGTCGCCATGACCCAGCCGGAACCGACACTCCGACGCCCGGGCTTGTGGAGGGCGCTCGCCGTCACCGCGGTGGCCGGTGCCAGCGCCGTTACCATCGCCCTTCCGCCTCATCTGGCCGTCGCCGAACCGGTGCCGCCGAGCCCGACGACGGCCGCTCCCGCTCCCGCCGCACCGGCTCCGCCCCCGCCGGCACCCGCCCCCGCTGATCCAGGCGCGGCCAGTCCCGCCGCCCCCCCACCAGCGGCTCCCGCCGACCCGAATGCGCCGGCAGCGCCGGCCGTGCCCCCGCCCCCGGCGGATCCGAACGCTCCGCCGCCGGCGCCGGCTGACCCGAACGCGGCGGTACCGCCCCCCGTCGATCCGAACGCCCCGCCGCCGGCGCCGGCTGACCCTAACGCGCCCCCAGCGCCGCCAGCAGACCCGAGCGTTCCCGAACCCGGCAGGGTGACCAATGCCGCGGGCGGCTTCAGCTACATCGTGCCCGCCGGTTGGGAGGTCGCGGACGCTTCTCGCCTGAGCTACGGCCAGGCGCTGCTGCTCAAGCAGACCGCCCCCAGCACCGTTCCCGGGCAGCCCGCCCCGACCGCCAATGACACCAGCATCTTGCTGGGCCGTTTGGATCTGAAGCTGTTCGCCGGCGCCGAGTCGGACAACAGCAAGGCCGCGGTCCGGTTGGCATCGGACATGGGCGAGTTCTTCATGCCTTTCCCCGGCACCCGGATCAACCAGACGACTTCCACGCTGCAAGCTGGGGACATGCCCGGAGCGGCGGCGGCCTATGACGTGAAATTCACCGATACGGCCAAGCCCAACGGCCAGATCTGGGCCGGGGTGGTCGGTACGACGACAACCAGCGCGGCTCGCGTCCCGCGCAATGAGCGCTGGTTCGTCGTCTGGCTGGGTACCGGTAAGGACCCGATCGACCCGGTCGCTGCCAAGGCGCTGGCGGATTCCATCCGGCCCTACACGCCGCCGCCGGCACCGACGCCCGATCCTGAAGCACCTGCGGTGCCGCCGGCGCCCGGAAACCGGGTCGGCGTGCCCGTCCCGGTGGAGACGCCGGTCCCGGAGATGATGCCCGCCGGCTAGACGCGGACGATGCGATCCTGGCGCGTCCAGCAGCCCGGTCCGGTTCGGACCGGGCCGCTGCGTTTCGATCCCTCCGCCCCCATACCGGAACCGGGGCCCAGCGAACTGCTGGTGGCGGTCCGCGCCTGCGGAGTGTGCCGGACCGACCTGCACGTCGCCGAGGGCGACCTGCCGGTGCGTCGGACTGGTGTCACGCCGGGCCATGAAGTGGTCGGTGAGGTGGTGGCACTCGGCGAAGGTGCAGGCGGCTTCGGCATCGGCGACCGGGTGGGCATTGCCTGGCTGCGACACACCTGCGGCCGCTGCACCTACTGCCTGCGCGGCGCCGAGAACCTCTGTCCGGAGTCCCGCTACACCGGCTGGGACGCTGACGGCGGCTACGCCGATTTCGCCTGTGTGCCGGCGGACTTCGCGCTTCGATTGCCCGACGGCTACGAGGACGCCGCACTGGCCCCGCTGCTGTGCGCCGGGATCATCGGCTACCGGTCGCTGCTGCGGGCCGACCTGCCGACGGGTGGCCGGCTCGGTCTGTACGGATTCGGCGGCAGCGCCCACATCACGGCGCAGGTGGCGGTTGCGCAGGGCGCCGAGGTGCACGTGATGACCCGGGGCGCCGAAGCTCGAGAACTGGCCCTGGCGCTGGGCGCGGCCTCGGCTCAGGGAGCGGCCGAACGGCCGCCGGTAGCCCTGGACGCGGCGATCCTGTTCGCGCCGGTGGGGGAGTTGGTGCTGCCTGCGCTGGAGGCGCTGGACCGTGGCGGCACGCTGGCGATCGCCGGTATCCACCTGAGCGACATCCCGGTGCTGAACTACCAGCGCCATCTGTTTCAGGAGCGTCAGGTGCGGTCGGTCACTTCCAACACCCGCGCTGACGCGCGGCACTTTCTTGACTTCGCCGGACGGCACCGGATCGAGGTCACCACGCCCCGCTATCCGCTGGAGCGCGCCGATCGGGCGCTCATCGACCTGGCAGAGGGTCGCATCGCGGGGGCGGCGGTTCTATTGCCCTGATCGAGTGGGACCGGCGTCAGGAAAGGGCCGACCTCAGGACAGCTGCCAGACCAGTGCGGCCGCCAGTGCCCCCATGCCGTTGAGCGACCAGTGCAGGGCGATCGGCGCGATCAGGCTGCCGCTGCGCCGACGTAGCCACGTGAAGACGAACCCGGCCGCGGCCGTGGCAACCACCGCAAGCGCGATCCCGGCCACCATGCCCGCAACGCCACCGCCCAGAACCCGGGTGAAGCCGGCGTTACCGCTGGTCAGGCCGAATGAAGAGGCGATATGCCAGAGTCCGAACAACAGCGAGCCGGCCGCAGCGACCCCGCGAAAGCCCCAGGCCCGGTCCAGCGCGCCGTGCAGCACGCCACGGAAGGCCAGTTCCTCGGGGATGACCGTCTGCAGCGGGATGATGACCATCGAGGCCAGCAGGGCCCCCGACACTGTCGCGTAGCGGTCGTTGAGGAACATCGGCCTGGTCCAGGGCAACAGCGCGCCGACGGCCACCACCGTCAGGACAAGACCCACCGCGGCCAGGGCGTAGCCGGCACCGGACCGCCAGTGCTCTCGTCCCAAGCCGAGTTCGGCCCATCCCAGGCCGCGGGCCCGCACCAGCAGCACCAAGGCCACCGCGGCGATCGGCACCGTCGCGACAGAGGCCCAGGTGGTGGTGAAGTGCGCGATCAGGTTGGCGA
>MTBK01273060.1_pt1 | contig 14059 bp, 17 predicted proteins | sample 1535981 | NCBI WGS metagenome assembly MTBK01 (sample SAMN06109225, study PRJNA356200) | anaerobic digester metagenome | isolation source: biogas reactors fed with pig manure or primary and secondary sludge | place: Spain | collected 2016-06-30 | reverse complement strand
TCCCCACACTGGTGGGATTACGTCCGGTCAACAACGCGGCCCGGGTCGGCGAACACAGCGCGGTGGTGTGGAACTGGGTGAGTTTGACGCCCCGTTCGGCGATCCGGCTCATCGCGGGCATATCGACCAGACCACCGAAGCAGTCCCAGGTGGCGATGCCGACATCGTCCCAGACGACGTACAGCACATTGGGCGCTCCCTGCGCCGCGGTGGGCGCGGCGAACGGCCCCCAGTCCGGTTCGGAGTCGCGGATGTCGAGGGCGATCTTTCCGCTGAACGGCGGGACTGGGCCTGATGGGGACGCTGCCATGCGCGCGACGTTACATGCCCGGACCGGGTTCGTTGACCCGGTAGAGCCGCCAATTCGGCTGGCCGTCGCCGTCGTTCGGGATCTCCAGTTCCAGGGTCGCCACATCGGCGCCGTTGTCGTAAAGCGTCGGGTAACGCTTGTTGAGGGTGTCGGCCCGGCCGCGCCCGGTGGGGGGCACCGCCAGCAGGTACTCGGCGCCGCGGGCGGACGGGTCGTTGAGGATCCGAACGAAGTCGGGGTCGGACGGCAGGACGAACATCTTCGGCTTACGGGAGGCCGCGACGACGGCGAAGCCGTAGACCGTGTCGACGATGACCGAACTGTCCGGCAGGTCCAGATCGTCGAGGTAACGAGCGATTCGGCGTTCGGTCGAGAAGGTGCGGGCGATCCGCTCCTCCCGATCGGTGACCGGATCGATGCTGTCCGGTTCGGGGTGCAGGATCGAACCCAGCGCGTACTCCTGCGGGGCGTACCGCGGCTGGTTCATCCCCCACCCGGCCACCAGTACGCACAGCGCCATCGCCGCCACCGCGGCCGCGTACCCACCGCGGTAGCGGGTGGTGGGGATCGTCGGCGCGGGCGCCGCATTGCGCCCGGGCCGGATCGCCGGGACGAAGGCGCCGTCGGGAACCGCCAGCAGCGCCAGCGTCGCGACGAACGGGACCGCGATGATGTAGAAGCGCAGGAAGCCGAACGTCCCGCCGAGGGCGTAGGTGCCGGACTGGAAGGCCAGCGCGGCGCCGTAGATCGCCACCGGCGGGATCAGCATCGACCATCGCGGCCGATGCCAGCGAATGAAGCCGGCCCAGACGCCGAGCGGGACCAGCGCCGGCGCCAGCAGCAGGATGCACGCCGCCGCGAAGGACAGCCCGCCCAGCAGGCCCGGCCCGGTGGCCCCGGACTGCTCCAGGATGGCCTTGTTGCCGTACTCGGAGGTGAACTGGGCGAAGGCCTCACCGGTGATCAGCCAGCTGGCGATGGCCCAGCCGATGAAGGCCACCACACCGGGACCACTGATGATGATGAGATCGAGGACGGCCCGCCGCATCCGGGGCGGCCGCGGCGCCCGCAGATAGGTGGTGCCCGCGACCAGCAGCCCGGCGGCGGCCACACAGGCCAGCGCGTCGTAGCGGGTGAGGTAGGCCAGCCCCATGGCGATTCCGCCGGCGGCGATGAGGTGGTGGACGTCATCGTCGACCATCCACATGATCAGCCGGCGCACCGACCAGGCCATGAAGAAGACGAAGGGCGCCTCGCTCATCCCGTTGGCGCCGTAGAACACGATCATCGGGTGCAGGGCGAACAGCGTGGTGATGGTGACCGTGTACCAGCGCGGCAGCCCGCGGTCGATCCCCATCGACAGCACCTGCACCACGGCGCCGGCCATGAAGAGCGCCGACATCACCGTCGCCGAGAAGGCTCGCTCGGCCAGCGCCGGCCAGATCGGGCTGAGCGCGATGACGGGCACCTGCACCATCGCGGTCAACGGGGTGAAGATGAAGCCGATGGCGGCCAGATGCGGGTCGCGGCTGAACAGCACACTCTGGGCGGCCGACACCCGTGACAGCGCGTCGCCGAGGATGAACCCGTTTCGCACCTCCAGCCAGTACCCGACGGCCAGGTAGACCATGAAGGGGACGGCGAAGGCCAGGGTCTTGCACCGCCGGTCGGACAGCCCGGTCACGGACCGGGATCCGGCACGGCGGGATCGATCTGCGGACGGGCCGACAACCCGTGGAAGGTCTTCTCCCAGTACGAGGGGTTACGGGCCAATTGGTAGACGCCCTTCGCGGCGGCCACGCTCATCATCGCGAAGAACGCCGGCACCGTCAGTGCCGGGATGATGAGATCGGCGCGGTCGTCCTCGCGCAGCGAGACCAGGTTCATGTACAGGGTGGCGCCGTTGCCGATGATCAGCGCCGCCAATGCGGGGAAGTAGACGAACCAGGGGAACACCTCCCCCACCACCTCCGGTTGGCCGAGGAACCACAGGATGGTGATGAACCAGAACAGCAGGTTCAGCACGGCGATGATCGGGGTCCCGGCCAGGATCAGGGTCAGCCGGACGAAGGACCGCGGGCCCACCGACCTCCACATCTGCACCGGGCGGCGGATGTGCACCAGCCAGGTCTGCAGGTAACCCTTGTACCAGCGGGAGCGCTGGCGGATCCAGTTGATCGGGTCGCTGTTGGCCTCCTCCAGGGTCTGCGAGTCCAGCACCGCGGTGCGGTAGCCCAGCGCGTGGATGCGCAGACCGAGGTCGGCGTCCTCGGTGACATTGAACGGATCCCAGGCGCCGATCCCCTCGAGCACCTGCCGGCGCAGGTGGTTGGAGGTGCCGCCCAACGGAATCGGGGAGTCACTGCGCATCATCCCGGGCAGCAGGTAGCCGAACCACAGGTTGTACTCGGCGGTGAACCATCCGGTCAGGATGTTCTGGTGGGCGTTGTGATAGGCCAGCTTGGACTGGATGCAGGCGACCTCCGGCGGCAGCTTCGCGAACGCGGCGACGGTGCGGCGCAGTTGCAGCGGTTCGGGCAGATCCTCGGCGTCATAGACGGTGATGAAGTCGCCGGTGGCGAACTGGAGTCCGTAGTTGCAGGCTTTCGGCTTGGTGCGCGGGTCCGCGGGCGGAACCAGCACGATGGTCACCGACTCGGAGTCCTGGTAGCCCTCGGCTGCGGTGATGGTGACCTCGTCGTCCGCTTCGAGCAGCAGCAGGATCTGCATCTTGTCGGCCGGGTACTCCAACTGCGCCATCGCGGCCAGCAGGTCGCCGACCACTTCCGGTTCGTTGTAGGCGGGCACCAGGATGGTGTACGGGGGCAATTCGTCATCCGGGATGGCCCGGGCCTCCTCGTCGGAGATGACGATCGCCCGATAGGCCAGGCCCTGCCGGAAGATCTGCACCCGGTCGATCATCGTCAGCACATAGCCGAGGGTGCAGAAGCCGATCAGTGCGACGGCGGTCTGCATCGGCCGCCAGATGCCGAAACCGACGGTGACGACCAGCACCGTCCAGATCACCGCCCGCTGCCAGCCGATGATGGCAACGGAGGCCGACCGGCCGGGGTCCTCGTTACGCAGCCCGTTGATCGCCTTGTCCAGGGCACGTTCGGAATCGGCCAGGCTGATCGAGAGGGTCCCGGCGCTGGTCCGGATCGCGCTGGTCGGGGTCGCGCTGGTCGGGGTCACCGTGTGACCCTCCGCAGCTGGGCGTCCACCAGGCCACGGCCGAACTCGGTGAGCAGGTCGGCGTCCTTGAAGTTGGGGTCGCTGTCCCAGGTGGCCTGATTGCCGCGGAAGAAGACGGTGACGATGGTGCGCAGGGTGGTGCTCAACCCGCCGCTGGGTGGCGGGAACACCATCTCGTCCTCATGGTTGTCGACGGCGGCGATCAGAACCCGTTGCGCGGCATCCTCGTCACCCCAGGTCCAGGTCATCAGGTTGTAGGTGAGCAGTCGCGCGTCGTCGACAACGGTGACCAGAGACCCGGTCACACCATGACCGAGGTCGACGAGGACGGGATCGCTGATGCGACTGGACGAGTCGTCGTAGAGCACATTGGCCGGATAGGTCTTCAGCGCGAACGGCAGCCAGGTGCTGGTGCTGTCGACGATCACGGTCCGTGGCCGCGCGAGTTTGTCCCACTCCGGGTTGCCGACGTCGGCGACGAAGCGCTGCCGGATCAGGTCGGCGTCGTGACCGTAGACCCGGCGCACCCACGGGTAGTTGCTCTCCTCGACCTGGTGCCACCCGGCCGGCGCCGCCAGCGGTGGGCCGAACACCATCCCCGGGACCGGGGTGACCTTGGCAGCTGGGTCCGGAAGCGGAACCAGCATGATCAGGACGGCCGCCAGCAGGACCAGCGGAACGCCGGCGAGTACCTGCCGGGCGGCGACCGGTTCCAGCTTGCGGCCCAGCACCCGCTTGGGCATACCGCGGCGCGCGTAGAAGAACAGGGACATCACGACCAGCGTCATCGCCGCGGAGGCGGGCACGGTCTGGAAGACCAGCAGCGGTGCGTTCGGGGTCAGCACGGCGAGCATGATGAGCAGCACCAGGCCGATGGTCACCGCCCCCGCCGCCCCCACCAGCGCTCGGTTTCGGGTCCGCCCCACCGAGATGGCGGTGGCCACCGCCGCGATCACCAGGCTGGCCAGGCCCGCGAAGGGACGGTTGCCACCGAAGGCGATCACCGACACCTGGTATCCGAGCGGGAAGCTCAACAGCAGCATCACCCAGACCCAGCCGAACCGCACCACCGGGCGCAGTCCGAAGAGGATCACGCTGGAGGAGAACACGAACAACCACAGGGCGGCGATGTCGATGCGCAGCAGGTGGAAGTAGAGCGCGTAGCGCGGCAGGAGAACGCTCTGGACCATCACCGCCGCAGTCAATCCCAGCAGTCCGACGATGATGTCGGTCTGCCGGTCGTGGATCGGCAGTTCCACCCGCTCGCGGCGGGCCACCCCCACACCGGCGATCACGGCCGCGATGGGCATCAGCGCAAGGAAGCCGTTGAGGCTGCCGGCTCGGATGCTGTCGGCCACACTCAGGAAGGTCTGGTGGAACGCCACCAGTGTCAGCAGCGTCAGGAAGGCCCAGCGCCAGGTGAGCAGCGAGACGGTGCGCTCACGACGCGGCGGCCGCTCGGGGGTCGCACCGGCGGAGACGGCCGGCCCCGCGGGGGACGCGGCTGACGTGGTCTGCGTGCCCGCCAGCTCAGCCTTCATCGGTTCCGCCGGAGCGTCTCCGGTTGCGCAGCAGCAGACTGAGCGCGGCGCCGACGATCGCCACGGCCGTCACTGCGCCGGCGGCCCACACGATCCGGTGATCGGAGCCCGAAGCGGACACCACGACACCCGGCTGGGGGCCGACGACGACCGGTTGCTGACCCGGCGCGCCGACGAGGGCGATCCCGTCCAGCTTGGAGAACCTGCGGGGATCGGCACTCACCCACCCCAGCAGCGCATCGAGTTGGGCGGGTGCGCCGTTGGAGGTGGCCACCAGCAGGGAACGCCGGCCATCGTGGAATGCCTGCAACGCGCCGTACCTCAGCTCCGGGGCCAGGGTGAGAGTGTCCGGCTTGCCATCGGCCGAGGTCCCGTTGACGGTCAGACGTCCCTGGTCGGCACGGATCGGCAGCGGTACATCCGGCTGGTCCCAACCGTCGGCGGAAATGATCACCGCCGGCAACTTGCCCGCCAGCGCCTCGTCGATCCCGGTGACGGCGGTGTCGATCGGCAACGCGGACAACCGCTGCAGCGCCACCGCGATGGATGTCGCGCGGACCGTGTCGGCGAACGCATCCGGCCCGATCCCGATCAGGGTCCGCGGCATCAGCGCCTGCGGCAGGGACTGCAGCCCGGCGGGGGTCGGTGGTACTGCCGCCGAACTTTCGACCACGCTGTCGCCGTCGACGGTCAGGGTCAGCGGCTGGAACTCGCCGCAGCGCCCGGTGTTGCCGGCAACGTTGAGCGAGATGCCGACGGTGGTGTAGCGCTGCAACAGCCGGTCCGGCACGTCGATCCAGCGGTCGATCAGCCCGCGGTCGTCGACCTGCCAGGTGTCGATGGTCTCCCCCCCGACGATGGCCAGTAGGCGTGCGCTGACGGTGGCGGGCAGCGGGGTGTACGAACCGATCAGATGTACACGGACGTTCTTGGCCGGCCGACCCATCCGGGTCTGGTCGATCCCGATCGCGACCTGGGGAGCCAGCGCCACAGCCGAGACCACCGGCTGACCCAGCTGGCGCAAGGTGGTGACGTCGCCGGGAAGCTGAGGTGCGGTGCGCAGCGGTCCCACGACGGCCGTGGAACTCAGTGCGAGCCGGTCCAGATCGGAGGAGAGCAGTCGCGCCTGATTGGTCAGTTCGCTCTCCGGACCCGAGATCCGCAGGTTCGGCAACTCGCCCGGCATGGGCTGCAGGGCGACGCCGACATCGTCGCCCTGTTGGATGACGATCTGACGTTCGAACGGGCCCGCCGGCGGCGGGGGCGGCACGGACGGCACCACCACGATCCGGGTGGGCTGCTGGCCGTACCGCGCGGTCACCGCCGCCGCGAGGCGGACGGCGGCATCCGATTCGGCCCGTTCCGGCTTGGGCGGGATCGCGATGGTGAGCTTGCGCAGGATCGGGGGCAGGAACTCGGCCACCGTGGCGGGCGGTTGTTCGTCCCCACCGAACGTCACGGCGGCATTGGTCAGACGAAGCGGGTTGGTGGGATCCAGGCAGTAGCCCTCCACCGGCACCAGGTAGGTCCGCAGGGTGACGGTCACCGAGTTGTCCGCGATCGCGACCCCGGCCAACGGGATCACGATCGGCGCCAGGTCGGTGGTCGGCAGCGGTATCCGGGCGATGGTGCGTTCCTGTTGCATCAACGACAAGGTCCCGGAGCGGACGTTGACCGGCAGTTCGACGGTGGCGTTGAGAGTCTGCGGCGCCAGGCCACGCGGGACGGGGAAGGTCAGCTCGGCGGTGCCCTGGTCCCCGTAGAAGGTCAGCGGGGTCGGGGTTCCCATATCGGTCAGCGAGAAGACCGTTGCGCCGGCCGCTGGCCGGTCGTCCGCCGACTGGACGGACGACTCCGATCCGGGCGGTGCGGGTGTGTCGGTGGGGTCCGGGGCAGCGTATCCGGCCGGAACGCCCGCCCCCAGGAACCCGAACGACATCAGTCCGACCAGCATCACGGCCACCCCGCGGCCCACCCCCGACATGGCCCCCATTGTGCTAGTCCCGCTCCTCAATCTGAGTCCTCATTGCGAATCCTGGGCTACCAGTGTGCTGCGGCGGGGGCGCTTTCGCAGTTCAGCCCCCTCCGGTCCGGCCCACACAACGCAGATCCCCCGCCCGTTCTCGGGCGGAGGATCTGCATGGGATCGAGACCTATGAACCGGGCAGGTGCCCGTAGATGGAGAACGCCAGGGCGGACATGCTCTCGAGATCGACGCTCATCAGTCTGATCAGACGCCAGGGGCAAGTTGGCCATAGACGTAAAGTGCGGCGGCGGCGAGCATCGCGACCCCGGCGGACGCGATCATGACCTTCCCCTGAACACCGACGTGGAAGTCCGGGACGCTTGCCCCCGCACCTTCCACCGCGGGAGCATCGAGCACCACCGCAGGGGCATCGAGCACCACCGCAGGGGCATCGAGCAACGGACCCTCGGTGTTCGGCCTCTCGGCGACCAGGGATCGTGTGGACGCGTTCGTCATGGTGGTCATCGGCGACCTCCTTTCGGCCCGTGAATCCGACGGAACCTCCGCCGGAAGTTAAACCACCCGTAATCATCCGGCCGACAGTCATTTGCCGAAATGAATCACAGGAGTCAAATAGGTACTAGATCCCCCCATTCATGCTGGGGTTTCACCGGCGAACCCAAACGTGCCGGATTCGCCAGGATCCGTTCGGGGGCACGCACGGCTACCATCGGAGCGTGCCCGGCAGTCGGATCGTCATCATCGACGACGGGCGACTCAATCGGGAATGCCTCGCCGCCCAGCTGCGGGCGCATGGGGTCGAAGCCGGCGAAGCCTGGGATCTCCCGTCACTGTTCAGCCAGGTAGACGCCGGGGCCCCCGACGTGATCCTGCTCAATGTCGGCACCGCGGACAGCGCGACATTGCTCCACCTCAGTGGCGATATCGACCCGAAGACCAAGGTGGTGGTGTACGGGCTCGCCATGGATCGTGAATCGGAGATCGTTGCCGCCGCCGAGGCCGGCGTTTCGGGGTTGCATCTGCAGTCGGAGTCCTTCGCCGACCTGCTGGAGATGGTCCGCACCGCCGGCAACGGTCAGGCGCTGTGCTCACCGGAGGTCTCCGCCATCCTGATGAAGCGGGTTTACGCATTCGCCGCACAGTCGAACCCTGACTCGAGCACCGATTCGCTGACCGCCCGGGAGAACGAGATCTTGGAACTACTCGATCAGGGACTGACCAACCAGCAGATCGCCAACCGGCTGTCGGTCACGCTGCACACCGTCAAGAACCACGTTCACAGCGTCCTGAAGAAACTCGGTGTCGGTTCGCGTTCCGAGGCAGTGACGGTCTTCCGCACCGCCAAATACACCAACTGAGATTCCGCACGGCCTGGTCGACCCGAGTCACCCAGGGTGGTCAGAACGGCTTGCTGACCAGCGTCCAGTGGTTGAGTCCGTTGTGCCGGTAGGACAGCGTCTTCAGCACCGCCTGTGCCAATGCCAACCCGCGGCCCGTCTCGGCCATCTCGTGTGGCAGGCACACGCGTTCCAACTCCACCGAGCTCGGCGGTCCGTCGTCGATGAAGTTCACCCGGACGTCGCTGAGCCCCACGCGGGCTTCCATTCGCATCCACACCGGGGACTCCGCACCGGCATGCTCGACGATATTGGCCGCGATCTCCGCCGCGGCGATTCCGACCTCCATACGAACGGCGCCGGGTACGTGGAAATTGACCGCCCACATCCGGTCAAGGATGTCCTCGACCTCGTTGAGAGTGGTCCACCCAGTGGTCGAGTCGTACACCCAGGGTTGGCCCATCATGTGATCAAGAGTGCCAGCTTTCTCGATCACTTCCTATGGGAATGAAGAGCCAATAAAGAACTAGATCCCGGTGGAACTAGATCCCGGGCTCGAATCGCTTGCTGACCAAAGTCCAGTGGTTCAGCGCGTCCCGTTCGTAGATCAGCCGGTCCAGTACGGCCTTGGCCAGTGGCAAGCCGCGCCCGCGTTCGGCCATATCGTCGGGCAGCGAAACAGCGTCCAAGTCCACATGCAACGGACCACCGTTGTCGGTGAACTCGACCCAGACTTCATTCGCCAGCACTCTGACCTCCATCGCGACACGCAGGAGATGGCCGGCCGTCGCATGCTCAAGGATGTTGGCACCGATCTCACCGGTCGCGATGGCGATCTGGGTCCGGATCAATTCGGGAATATGGGGATGCGCGGACCAGGCGCTGACCAGTAGTTGCTCAATCTCCCCGAGCGCATCCTGGCCGGAGTCCACCTCAAGACGGTACGGGTCAGGCCGGATCATCAAAGGCGCTGTCGGCGTGATCGTAGGACTTCAGCACCCGGTTCAGGTTGGTCAGTTCCAGCAATGCCACCGCCTGCTCTCCGGGCGCTGCGATCCTCAGATCCCCGCCGGCTTGCCGCGCCACCTTAAGCCCGGAGATCAGAGCGCCGAGCCCCGACGAATCGATGGAATCGACTCCGGACAAGTCCACCACCAGCCGGGAGTTGCCCTCGCGAACCAAGGAGTGCAACTGCTCTCGCAGATCAGGCGCGGCAACCATGTTCAGACGGCCCGTCGGGCAGACCACCAGCACACCAGCTGCAGATGTCCGCGTGGGCCATTCCGCCATTTCGAGATTCCTTCCGTAAACCTTGGCCAGAGCATAACCGCCCTCATGTCACCACGGTCAGAAACGACGTCGCGCAGAGATATGCGATCGAGATCCCCGATGGGATGACGAAAGCGCCCACCGCCATCAGGCGGTGGGCGCTTTCCGATCGGGGCCCGCGTTCTGCATGGCCGCGTTCTGAGGTTCTACTTCGCCTTTTCGAGCACGTCGACGAGCCGCCAGCGCTTGGTGGCCGACAGCGGACGGGTCTCCATCAGCGAGACCCGGTCGCCGATGCCGGCGATACCGTTCTCGTCGTGGGCCTTGACCTTCTTGGTGGTCCGGATGATCTTGCCGTACTTCGGGTGCTTCACCCGCGACTCGAGTTCGACGACGATGGTCTTCTCCATCTTGTCGCTGACCACGTAGCCGATCGCCGTCTTGCGCGCACCCCGCGGCTTCTCCGTCGCCGGGGTGTGCTTGGGGCCCTTGGCCTCCCCTGCCGTGGACGTCACGGCCGTTGCATTGTCTGCCATTAAGAATCCTCACCGCCGGGTCCGGCGGCCAGACCCAACTCACGTTCGCGCAACACCGTGTAGATGCGTGCGATCTCCTGACGAACTGTCCGCAGCCGGCGATTGTTCGCCAACTGACCGGTGGCGCTCTGGAAGCGCAGATTGAAAAGTTCGACCTTGAACTCGCGAAGCTTCTCGGTCAGATCTTCGTCGTTGAACTCGCGCAATTCTCCGGCGCTGGAACCCACTGCCATCAGAACTGCCCCTCTCGCGTCACGATGCGTGCCTTGATCGGCAGCTTGTGGATCGCTCGGGTCAGAGCCTCACGAGCCACCTTCTCATCGGGATAACTGAGTTCGAACAGCACCCGGCCCGGCTTGACGTTGGACACCCACCACTCCGGCGAGCCCTTACCGGAGCCCATGCGGGTCTCGGCGGGCTTCTTGGTCAGCGGGCGGTCCGGGAAGATGTTGATCCACACCTTGCCACCACGCTTGATATGGCGGTTGATGGCGATACGGGCGGATTCGATCTGCCGGTTGGTGATGTAGGCGTGCTCCAAAGCCTGGATGCCGTAATCACCGAACGACACGCTGGTGCCGCCACTGGCGATCCCGCGCTGCTGGGGATGGTGCTGCTTCCGGTGTTTGACTTTCCGGGGGATCAACATGATCAGTTCTCCCTGTTCTCAGCAGTCGAGGAAGGCTCAGCTGATGCGGCGGGCGCAGCAGTCTCAGCGACCGGTCCGGCCGCGGAAGCGACCGCACCGGGCTCTTCGGCACCTGAGGCGGCACGGCCGGCCTCGGTGCTGGTCGCGGTGGTCCCCGACGAACCGCTGCGGCGCGGACGGGTACCCGCCGGACGGTCGCGGCGAGGCCGGTCGGCACCCGACGGAACCGAGGCAGTGGCCTCGCGCTTGCCGCCGACCACGTCGCCCTTGTAGATCCAGACCTTCACACCGATCCGGCCGAAGGTGGTCTTGGCCTCGTAGAGGCCGTAATCGATATCGGCACGCAGCGTATGCAGCGGCACCCGGCCCTCGCGGTAGAACTCCGAGCGGCTCATCTCCGCACCGCCGAGGCGGCCGGAGCACTGCACCCGGATGCCCTTGACGTTGGGCTGGCGCATCGCGGACTGAATGGCCTTGCGCATCGCGCGGCGGAATGCCACGCGGTTGCTCAACTGCTCGGCCACGCCCTGGGCCACCAGCTGCGCCACCGACTCGGGGTTCTTGACCTCGAGGATGTTCAGCTGCACCTGCTTGCCGGTGAGCTTCTCCAGGTCGGTCCGGATCCGGTCGGCCTCGGTACCCCGGCGCCCGATCACGATGCCCGGGCGGGCGGTGTGGATGTCCACCCGCACCCGATCCCGGGTGCGTTCGATCTCGACGTCGGCGATGCCGGCGCGCTCGAGGCCGGTGGCGAGCAGCCGACGGATCGCGACGTCTTCCTTGACGTAGTCGGCGTACTGCTTGTCGGCGTACCAGCGGGACTTCCAGTCGGTGGTGATACCGAGCCGGAAGCCGTGCGGGTTGATCTTCTGGCCCACTACTCCGAGCCTCCCTTCGCTTCGTCGGAAGCCTTCTTGGCAGGTGCCTTCGTGGCAGCTGCCTTCGTGGCCGGAGCCTTGCTGGCCGGAGCCTTCTTGGCCGGGGCGGCGCCCACACCCGCGGCCGCCTTGCTGCCCTGCGCACGACGCGAGCGGCTGGACTCGGTCGTCCGAGCACCGCGCGGCGGACGGCTCTCCACGATCACGGTGATGTGGCTGGTGCGCTTGCGGATCCGGTAGGCCCGGCCCTGGGCGCGCGGCTTGATGCGCTTGGCGGTCGGCCCCTCGTCGGCGTAGACGGTGGCGACCACCAGGGTGCGCGGGTCCAGACCGTTGTTGTTCTGGGCGTTGGCCGCGGCACTGGCGATCACCTTGGCAACCGGATCGCTGGCGGACTGCGGGGCCCAGCGCAGAATGTCGAGGGCCTCCTCCACGGACTTGCCGCGGACCAGGTCGATCACCCGGCGCGCTTTGCTCGCCGAGACGTGTACGTACCGGGCCACTGCGGTGGCCGAGGGATATTCAGTCGTCGTCATGTCTACCGCCGCTTGGCTTTCCGGTCGTCCTTGATGTGACCCTTGAAGGTCCGCGTCGGGGCGAACTCGCCCAGTTTGTGGCCCACCATCGCCTCGGTGACGAACACCGGCACATGCTTGCGGCCGTCGTGGACGGCGAAGGTGTGACCGATGAAGTCCGGGATGATGGTCGAACGACGCGACCAGGTCTTGATGACCTGCTTGGTGTTCTTCTCGTTCTGGACGTCGACCTTCTTGAGCAGATGGCCGTCGACGAACGGACCCTTCTTGAGACTGCGTGGCATCTTTACCTACTCCCGCCTAGCGCTTCTTGCCGGTGCGCCGGCGTCGGACGATGAGCTTGTCGCTCTGCTTATTACGTTTACGCGTGCGGCCCTCGGGCTTGCCCCAGGGGCTCACCGGGTGGCGGCCACCGGAGGTCTTACCCTCACCACCGCCGTGCGGGTGGTCGACCGGGTTCATCACGACACCGCGGACGGTGGGGCGCTTGCCCTTCCACCGCATCCGGCCGGCCTTGCCCCAGTTGATGTTGGCCTGTTCGGCGTTGCCGACCTCACCGACGGTGGCGCGGCAGCGGACATCGACCCGGCGGATCTCACCGGAGGGCATCCGCAGCGAGGCGTAGGCGCCTTCCTTGCCGAGCAACTGGATGCTGGCACCGGCCGACCGGGCCAACTTGGCCCCGCCACCCGGACGCAGTTCCACCGCATGGATCAAGGTGCCGGCCGGGATGTTGCGCATCGGCAGGTTGTTACCCGGCTTGATGTCGGCATTGGGCCCGCACTCCACGACGTCGCCCTGCTTGAGCCCCTGCGGCGCGATGATGTAGCGCTTCTCGCCGTCCAGGAAGTGGAGCAGGGCGATGTTGGCGGTGCGGTTCGGGTCGTACTCGATGTGCGCGACCTTGGCGTTGACGCCGTCCTTGTCGTGCCGTCGGAAGTCGATCACCCGATAGGCGCGCTTATGACCGCCGCCCTTGTGCCGGGTGGTGATCCGGCCGTGCGCGTTGCGCCCACCGGTGCCGTGCAGCGGACGAATCAGCGACTTCTCCGGTGTCGATCGGGTGATCTCGGCGAAGTCGGACACGCTGGCACCGCGGCGACCGGGGGTCGTCGGCTTGTACTTGCGAATTCCCATGTCTGGTCCTCGAGTCCTCTTGGGGATCCCGGCTTACGCCGGGGCTCCGAAGATGTCGATCGGCTTACTGCCGGGCACCAGCGTCACGATGGCGCGCTTGGTGTCCTTGCGCTTGCCGAAGCCGGTGCGAGTGCGCTTGCGCTTGCCCTGGCGGTTGGCGGTGTTCACCGAGGCGACCTTCACCGAGAAGATCTTCTCGATGGCGATCTTGATCTGCGTCTTGTTCGAGTCCGGGTGGACGACGAAGGTGTAGACGTTGTCCTCCAGCAGTGCGTAGGACTTCTCCGAGATCACCGGGGCCAGGATGATGTCGCGCGGGTCGGTCACGGTAGCCATCAGGCGGACACCTCCTCGGTGGTCTTCGTGTTGTGCTTGATGTACGCGTCCAGGGCCTCGACGCTGAACACCACGTCGTCGGCGTTGAGCACGTCGTAGGTGTTGAGCTGGTCGGGCGAAATGACATGCACGCCAGGCAGATTGCGCACGCTCTTGGCGCCCACCTCGTCGTTGCGGCCGATCACCACGAGCAGCTTGCGCCGATCGGTGAGCGTACCCAGGAACGCCTTGGCGCTCTTGGTCGACGGGGTCTGGCCGGCCAGCAGTTCGGTGATCGCGTGGATCCGCTCATTGCGGGCCCGGTCGCTCAGCGCGCTGCGCAACGCCGCCGCGATCATCTTCTTCGGG
>MTBK01078091.1_pt1 | contig 14059 bp, 11 predicted proteins | sample 1535981 | NCBI WGS metagenome assembly MTBK01 (sample SAMN06109225, study PRJNA356200) | anaerobic digester metagenome | isolation source: biogas reactors fed with pig manure or primary and secondary sludge | place: Spain | collected 2016-06-30 | reverse complement strand
AGATAGGGCAGACTCCGTTTACACCGGCCATCCTGCAGGTCGAGGCATTGAACACGGCATTGGACAAGCTTCTGGAGGAAGACCGTAACCGGGTGCATGAACGGCATTTATGCATGATGAGGGCGATCAGAAACGCGGCCAAAGCTTTGCGGCTTGACCTTCTGGTTTCCAATGAAAATGATGCTTCCCGAACCGTTACAGCGATCAAATCCCCCCGGAATATTGACGTTAAAAACTTGCGTCTGATCATGTATGAAAAATATGGTGTGGATATCGCCGGCGGTCAGGGAAAGCTGGCCAACGAAACTTTCAGAATCGGACACCTTGGAGCTGTTTCCGAATTGGACGTCGTAGCGACCATTGCTGCTTTGGAAATGAGTCTTCTGGAGATGGGCTACAACCTGGAATTGGGGTCCGGGGTCAGCGAAGCCCAGAAAATAATTATGGATATATAGAAGCGGCAACGGTGGAGGAGTGGAGCCCGGAAGGGCTCTTTTTTTTATTGTAAATGGCGAATAAAAAGGATTTATCAGCTAAACGTGGAATAATTTTAAAGACTGTACATATCGGAGATAATATTAAAGGGTTTGCAGACCATCATGTTAAAAAAGATTGTTTTCGCTGGACTTGCGAAAAATCGGATTGATCGGGAGGCAAGATGGAAGAAGGTATAGATGGGCAAAAAGATCTGCTCAGTTTGATGAAAGACGGTTCCGGGACAGGTAAGTATCAATCCCAGGCAATGACCATGGAGAAACTGGAAAAACAGTGTTTGGCCTGTAGACGGTGCCCGTTGAGGGATGGATGTATACAGGTCATTTTCGGAGCCGGTTCCCGGAAGGCCCGGATCATGTTGGTGGGAGAGGCTCCCGGCGCGAGTGAAGACCAGCAGGGTATCCCCTTCGTCGGCAGTGCCGGGCAGCTATTGACCAGGATTCTGGCTGCGGTGAACATCAGCCGGGAAGAAGTATATATCACCAACATTGTTAAATGCCGACCACCGCGGAACAGGATGCCCGAGTCTGAAGAAATCGATTCGTGTCTTGTATATTTGCACCAACAAATAGCGCTTATCGATCCTCGTATAATCGTCTGTCTGGGATCTCTGTCAACGCGTATCCTTATCGATAAAAAAGCGATGATCACGAGGATGAGGGGGCAATGGAAACAGATCGGCTCACGGCTCTACATGCCAACATTTCATCCGGCGGCATTGTTGAGGGACCCCCGCAAAAAGCGGCCGGTCTGGGAAGATTTTAAACAGGTTGAAAAAAAATATCGTGAGATACTAGATCAGGGAGGGTAGTTCATGTACAAGAAAGTGTTAATCGTGGATGATGAGAAAACCTTGGTAAAAGCGTTAAAGTTTAACCTTGAAAAAGAGGGTTTTCAGATCGATGCGGCTTATGATGGCAAAGAAGCGGTCGAGAAGATAAATGATCCCGAACAGAAGTATGACCTGATAATTCTGGATCTGATGCTGCCCGGTATCGATGGGTTCGAGGTCTGCCGTATTATACGCAAAAAGATGGATACCCCGATAATCATGCTTACAGCACGCACCGAGGACATAGACAAGGTTCTGGGGCTTGAACTGGGGGCTGATGATTATCTTACCAAGCCCTTCAACCCCCGTGAATTGGTGGCGAGAATGAAATCGGTTTTGAGAAGGGTCGAATCCCGGCCGGAAGTCCTCAAGAAATATATCAACGTGGGAGATATCCGCATCGATTTGCTACAGAGGAAAGTCCGTATGGGGGAAGAAGAAGTTGAACTTACATCGAAGGAATTTGCATTGCTCAGCTTTTTTGCAACCAACACGGGCAAAGTGTTTTCCAGGGAAGAATTGCTGGAACAGGTTTGGGGCTACAATTATTACGGGGATGCGCGGACGGTGGACGTGCATATCAGACACCTGAGAGAAAAAATCGAAAAGGATCCCGGGAACCCTGAACTGATTATTACCGTATGGGGGACCGGTTATAAATTTATAGAACATACCAATGTTTAAAATTACAAGCATCCGCAACAGGTTAATGTTATATTTTCTTCTGGTTATCCTGCCGGTAATGCTTGTGGTCAGTCTGACATTGTACAGCTGGCTCAAGCATTATTATTTTGTTCATCAGGAGGAAATGCTGGTGCGCAGCGGCACTCTTGCGGCGGAATTTGTCAGGGGTTACATGAAAGACGATATCGACCAGCCCAGATTGATATCCTTGACCGAAAACATCGGTCATCAGACTCAGCCGCCAACACGCCTCATCGTTGTGGACAGTAAAAAAAATGTGATAGGCGACTCATTGAGGGTCAACAGCAAGCTGGGCAAGAAACTCGACCGTGTTGAAGTCAACGATGCCTTGCGCGGGGAAATAAGCAGAAGTGTACAGTACAGTGAGGAATCACGCAACTGGATCATGCAGGTTGCAGTACCGGTCAAGAGCGATGAAAATGATAATTCCACCCCTATCGGGGCCATCTTCCTGTCAGCTTCCCTTCTAGAAGTGTATCAAATACTGGGGGATATCCGTATGCTCCTCTTCTGGATGACCATGGCTGCTGTTTTCCTGGTTGCCGTGGCGTCTTTTTTACTGGCGCGGCGTTTTTCGGATCCCCTGGGAGCTTTGACCCTGGCAGCGCAAAATATGGCTGACGGGGATCTGGATCAGAAAATAAAGATTTCATCCGGGGATGAGATCGGCAGGCTGGCGGGCCAGTTCAATGTTATGGCCGAACGGATCGATTATATGACCAGAAACCTCCAGGCATTTGCGGCCAATGTTTCCCACGAACTGCGCACCCCGCTCGCCACCCTGAGTATATTGATACAATCTTTGAAAGAACATGAAATGGAACCCGAACAGCAGCAGGATTTTTTTGAAGACCTGGACCAACAGACCCAGAGATTGACCAATCTTGTAACCGATCTCCTCGAGCTGACCAAATTACAACACACCAGAACCAGGGAACATGGCAAGCATTTTTCACTGAGAAACATCCTGCTGGAGGTTATCGAGCAGATGTCCCACTGGTTCAGCCGGGCCAGTGTGAAATTCACCCATGATATTCCGGTTGCCGTGCTCATGATTTCGGGTTCTCCCGGACAGATAAGGCAGGTTTTCTACAATCTGCTCGATAATGCGTTGAAATTTACCGGTCCGGGAGGACAGGTGAACATCACCGCATGGGAAGAAGCGGACACCGTGGAGATAAAAGTGGAAGATACGGGAAAAGGGATACCGATGGATGAACAGAAGCTTATATTCGAAAGGTTTTTCCGGGTGGACACTGCCCGTTCGCGCGATGAAGGGGGGATGGGCCTGGGGCTGGCTATTGCCCGTGAAATTGTTGAGGTCCATGGAGGAACGATACGCGTGGAAAGCCAAGAAGACCAGGGCAGCAGTTTCTATGTTTCCCTTCCCCGGGTTATCGTTACCCAGAAGCCGGAAGAAAAATAGGACAAAGAATGAATCCGGGATACGGTCGGATCAGGACCGCATGGATATCTGTAGATATTTCAAAGATTTAATCTCGTCCGTCACAGATATTAAAACTTGTTAAACCTTTTGGTCATGCAAAAGAGTAAAATGATAGTAGAATCCATGCATGGTAATATTTATTAAAGCAGTAACAACAGACAGGGCGGATCATCATGGGAAAAAGAATCAAAATTCTGGTCTTGGTTGTCATTGTGGCAGCCTTACTTTATCTTGGTGTTGCTCTCTACTTTGGCCTCTTCCCCTTCGAAAAAATAGATGCAGTTCCGGTTGAGCCATTCATCAGTTTCAAGCATAATGAGCAAAACCTTTTTGAATTGAAGTATTATCCCTGCTCCGATGTTCAAGTCTTTGACCTTTCCGTCAGCCGCGATGGGGCTGACATATTCTTTGGTACCGACAGAAAATCAGTTGTTTTGACCGATAACAGGGGAGATCTAAAATGGGAAAGGGATCTTGAAAGCGATCCCCTGCAGACCAAGATAAGCGCCTGCGGGCAATACCTGGCCATCGGGACCTCGTCAGGAAGCCTTTTCTTGCTCAAAGAAAACCAGGAGGTAATCCGGGAAAGTGACTTTGAAAGCCCGATCACTCACCTGTCCCTCTCTTCTTCCGGTGAATGGCTGGTATCGGGAAGCAAGAACAACGATAATTCTGATCTGCTTACCTATTACAATCATCGGACAGGCCAGGAATGGGATATGGAAACAGAAACAATTCTCTGCCTCACGGCATCACCCGATGATCGGGAGATCTACTACACGGAAAAGGGGGAAGACTCCTGCAGCACCGTGGTTCTCGATCTGCAAGGGAAAGAACTGTGGCGCATTGACGGTTCGGAGTTGAGAGCTCTGTCACCCGCGGGCAACTTCTCTGCGATGCAGGATGAGATCGGCAACATCGTTGCTTGCAACAATCTGATGGAGGAGATATGGAGAAAAAAATGGGGGACGGATCCCGTGGAAGTATTCATCAATCCTGCGGGTGACAGGATGCTGGTTTTTGATAAACAGAGCAGCCGAAAAAGCAACCTTTATTTTTTAAATGCCCAGGGGAAGCTGATCTGGAAAAATCTTGTTGACGCCGATGCCCGGGTTGTCTTTTCTCCGGACGGTCGGGGTATAATATACTGCGCCGGTGTTCCGGAAAACAGGGGAAATAAAACCAAGGAGGGGTTCAGCAGGATGGTCGTGGTGAATGAAAAGGGTGAACCGAGCAGGGAGATAGATCTTCCCATCAATGTTGAAAGGGTCGTCGCCTCTCCGTGCGGGAATGTATTTGTTATCGGCAATGATAGTGGCATGTATCAGGTCAATCTGTTTGGCCGGGAGTGAAGCTAAAGCAACTTGCCACCTGTCAAAAAACACCCATGTTCCTTTTTATCCCATCTTTGAGAACACGGACAGATGGGTTTTTTTCGGGCAAAATATAGCGATGATCCCGGCCGGGAAGCAATTGTTTTAATGTAAATTATGGGATAAAATATATAAAAAAAGGAGGAAGCAATAGGATCATGCTGAGATTAAAAAAAGAAATCAGTCAGTTGCTTTCCCCCTGGACAAATATGGATACGGAACGGATCCGGGAGCTGCTGGAAATTCCCCCGGAAAAAAACATGGGGGATCTTTCCTTTCCCTGTTTTGTTCTGGCCGGGACGAAACGCAAACCGCCGGCGTTGATTGCCGGGGAACTTGCCGACCAATTACGCCATCAACGGGGGGTCTACTGGAATGGCGTGGATTCCAAAGGTCCCTACCTGAATTTCCATATGGATTTCAACGCACTTGGCGGTATGGTCATCGATGAAATTCTTGCCGGAAAATCATGGGATATTTGGTGTCATGAAGGCGAGGGACGCACGGTTGTGATCGATTATTCTGCACCCAATATCGCCAAACCTTTCGGGGTCGGCCATCTGCGTTCCACGATCATCGGCAACGCTTTATATCTGATATACCGTGCTCTGGGGTATAATTGTGTGGGGGTCAATCACCTCGGGGATTGGGGCACACAGTTCGGGAAACTGATAACCGCATATACCCTGTGGGGGGAAGAACATAAATTGCAGGATGATCCCGTGGATTATGCTTACGAGCTCTATGTCAAGTTTCATCAGGAAGCAAAAGATCAGCAGAGCCTGGAAGACGACGCCCGTGATTGGTTCAGGCGTCTCGAAAGCGGCGAGAAGGAATCCCTTTCTCTCTGGAAAACTTTCTGTCAATTCAGCCTGGAGGAGTTCAAACGTGTCTACAAAATTCTTGGCGTCGAGTTTGATTATTATCACGGGGAAAGCCATTACAATCCATATCTGGAACAAACCCTGAACCTTTTAAAAGAAAAAGGCATCACCAGGATGAGCGACGGGGCGCTGATCGTTGATCTGGAGAAGTATGGCTTGCCAACAAGCATCCTGCAGAAAAAAGACGGTACAACCCTTTACATGACCAGGGATATAGCCGCGGCCATCTATCGCCACGAACAATTCAACTTTTCAAGGATGCTCTATGTGGTGGGGTCGGAGCAGACCCTGCATTTTCAGCAGATGTTCAAGATACTGGAGTTGCTCGGTTGCGATTGGGCCGAAAATTGTGCTCATGTTCCGTTCGGTCTCATCCGTTTCAAGGAAGGGCGGATGTCCACACGGGAAGGGAATATTATCCTTCTTGAAGAGGTTGTTGACAGGGCTATCGCCCTTGCCGGGGAGATAATAGAAGAGAAGAATCCTGATCTGCACGACAGGGACAATGCGGCCCGTATTGTGGGCCTGGGAGCCATAAAATTCGGTGATTTAAGTAATGATCGTATCAAAAACATCGATTTTGATTGGGAGAAGGTTCTGGATTTCTCGGGGGAAACAGCTCCCTATATCCAGTATGCCCATGCCCGTATCTGCAGCATAATGAGGAAAGCCAGGGAGGAACATCATCATCTGCTGCCCGGGCATACCGATGTGATGGAAATGATCAAGGAATTTACCGCGGAAGAGGAAGAATGCCTGGTAAAGGAACTGGCGATGATGCCCGATGCGATCCTGCGATCGGCGGAAGCTGACAAGCCATCGCTGCTTGCCCGCTACCTCATCGATGTGGCGCGTGAGTTCAATCGCTTTTACCACAATTGCCCGGTTCTGGGCGCCGGGGACGAGAAAAAGATATCATCCCGGCTGATCCTGATTGAAGCTACGCGGATAGTGCTGGCCGGGGGGCTGGAATTGTTGGGTATTGAAGCCCCGGAGGAGATGTAAAATAATCAGGGGACGGAGTAATGCTTTGGGAAAAGGGGGGGTATCAATCATTGCTGGACGTTAAATTTATCAGAGACAATCCGGATGTGGTCAGAAAAGCAATGCAACTGAAAGGCGACGAAGCCGATCTTGACCGGCTACTGGAACTGGACAACAACAGAAGGGCTATGCTCAAGGATGTCGAGGAGCTAAAACATCGACGCAATATAGTTTCCAGGGAGATCGGCAATCGGAAAGCCAGGGGGGAGGAAGCCGGGGAAAAGGTTGCGGAAATGCGACAGGTTGCTGACCGTATCCGGGAGATGGATGATGAATTGCGCCTGCTCAACGAGGAGATGGAGCAGATTCTTCTGCATATCCCCAATATCCCCGATGATGAAGTGCCACCGGGTGCAACCGAGGAAGACAATGTGGAGGACAGGCGGTGGGGGGAGCACCCACGTTTCGACTTTGAACCGAAAACTCACTGGGATCTGGGGGCCGACCTGGACATTCTCGATTTCCCGCGAGCCGGAAAGATAACGGGAAGCCGCTTTGCGCTATATTACGGGTTGGGAGCGCAACTGGAGCGTGCCCTGATCAATTTTATGCTTGATCTGCATGTTCGGGAACATGGCTATCATGAAGTATTCCCTCCCTTCATGGTCAACAGCGAGAGCATGATCGGCACGGGGCAGCTGCCCAAATTTGCCGAGGATGCCTTCAAGATCGAGGGACGGGATTACTACCTGGTGCCCACCGCGGAAGTTCCGGTAACCAACCTTCACCGCAACGAGATACTGAAGGAAGAAGATCTGCCGATCTACTACGTGGCCTATACCGCATGTTTCAGAGCGGAAGCCGGCGCTCATGGCCGGGATACCCGGGGGCTGATACGCCAACACCAGTTCAACAAGGTCGAACTGGTGAAATTTGTAGCCCCCCGGACTTCTGACGACGAGTTGGAAAGGCTGGTGGCCAACGCGGAAAAGGTGTTGCAGCTGTTGAACATCCCCTACCGGGTAATGCTCATGTGTGCCGGGGATCTGGGTTTTGCCGCTGCAAAGAAATACGATCTGGAGATATGGATGCCTTCCAGTCAGACCTACCGCGAAGTATCCTCCTGCAGCAATTTCCGCGATTTCCAGTCCCGCAGGGCGCAGATACGTTATCGCCCCACGGAGAAGGAGAAAGTAGAATTTGTCCATACCCTGAACGGCTCGGGGCTGGCCATAGGTCGCACGGTGGCTGCATTGATGGAAAACTATCAACAGAAGGATGGAAGTATTATCATTCCCGAGGTTCTGAGGAGATATTTCCCCGACCCCGCGGTTACCGCTATCTGTCCGAACCGTTGATTGACGTAACATCCCCGAAATTCTGGTTGCAAAAGAACATCGGTCAAAAAAGATCAGGGTGCAACGATGCAGGTGCATTGGCAGGATAATTTCGGCTTTTACTTGAACAATTCTATTTTTCTTTCAAGCCCTCAACAAAGGCCAGAACGTTTCTACCCAGAACGTAATGATTGTAGCCGCCTTCCAGGATACCGAAGCATCCCCCCTTGTTGCGTCGAGCGGCTTGTTTCATCAGTCGGCCCATGTAGGTATAATCTTCGGTTTTCAGAAGCCCGCCCCAATCGGCTTCGTGATTGTCGAATCCGGCGGAAGCGGCAATCATATCCGCATCAGTTTCGGCCAATTCATTTTCCACTTCTTCCAGGTATTCAATCCGTTTTTGCGATGAAGGATTGCAGATCGTGATATACTCCCTGTTGCCCAGGATGTTGACGTTTCCGTCACCGAAATGTAGATCGAAATCCAGAATAAATGCCTTTTTGATTTTTCCCCGATCCTTCAGGTGCTCCAGAGCGATGGCCATGTTGTTAAAATAACAAAAACCCCAGGAACTGTTTGCCGAAGCGTGATGACCGGGGGGGCGGATCAGGGCAAAACATGGTTCAGACAGAGCGATCCCGGCAGCCTTGATGGCCCCGCCGGCCGCCAGTGCCGCAATGTCATATAGACCGGCCCTCTTCACTGACTTCACATGATCGGATGTATGTAGCGATAGAATGATTTCTTCAGATGCCGGTTCCGGTTCAACAAATGAAACTTTCCCTTCAAGGGCCTTTACCACCGCCTGGATCCTTCCTTCGGAAGCGGCAGGATCGGAGGTGTAAACCTCGTTATAATCTTCATGATAAACAACCTTCATTTCAAAAAACTCCTTTTCAAGCCTATTTTGTGATACACGGACACAGGCGGACGCGGGCCGGAAGGACATCTGGATGAGCCGGGTATAGCCAAACCCCGGTACTATTTCCCTGCTTGCTTTATTCTGCACGGGTGAACATATTCCCTTTTCGTAACAACGCATCGATCGACCAAACCATGAGAACATGCCTGCGCCTATCATCTTCCGGAGGAAAAAACATTGCTGGCAGACCCTGCCGGGGTTCATTCCGTTATGTGGCATGCCGGGGGTTGCAAAGAGCAGAAATGCTTTTGTTGCTGGTTGTTGGGGTCGGTGTAAATTGACTATGTAAACAGGATTGTGTTATACTATTTTCGCACCCGGAGGGGTGTCCGAGAGGTTTAAGGAGCCGGTCTTGAAAACCGGTGACCCGAAAGGGCCGTGGGTTCGAATCCCACCCCCTCCGCCACGAATCAAGGAGAGATGGCCGAGAGGTCGAAGGCGGTCGCCTGCTAAGCGATTAAGCGGTCAACAGCTGCTTCGTGGGTTCAAATCCCACTCTCTCCGCCAAAAAAAATTGGGCGCCCGTAGCTCAGTGGATTAGAGCGACTGACTACGGATCAGTAGGTCGGGGGTTCAAGTCCTCCCGGGCGTGCCATTTTTATAAAAGGGTTTGTAGGCTTCTGGCTGAAGCAAAAACATTTGACAAACTATCCGGCACACTATGCGGCAACACAAGCCTGAAAACCCGAAAAAAAGGCCCGGGGAAGCAAAATCTTTCCCGGGGTCTACCCTTTAATGAAGGGTATAAATTATTGCGGAGGCAACAGGTTGCGAACACGTCCTGTTGCCTCCCTTCTTATTTTGTCAGTAATGGGTTCCTGACCAACGACATATGTAATTGTGTTATAATTTGTGGGAAGAGACCGCAGGTGGTAAAATTCGAGGGATGTGAAGCAGTGCCGGACGACCTGAAGGGGATCTGTCAATATATCGATCATACCCTGCTGAAGCCCGAGGCCACTGCCGCGCAGGTGGTGCAACTCTGCAAAGAGGCGCGGCAGTATGGTTTTGCTTCCGTATGCGTGAACCCCCGTTACATACCGCTTGTTGCACGGGAATTGAAGGCCACCGGGATCCGGATCTGCTCGGTGGTAGGGTTTCCCCTGGGGGCACATAGGGCGGAAATAAAGGCCGCGGAAGCTGCGCTGGCAATTGAAGACGGTGCCGATGAGATCGATATGGTGCTTGACATCGGTGCGCTGAAAGATGGCCGGATCAACCAGGTATCAGGGGACATCGGGGCGGTGATCAGGGCTGTGGCGGGCCGGGCGTTGGTGAAGGTGATCATCGAGTGTTCACTGTTGACCCCGGCAGAGAAGGTTGCGGCCTGCCGATTGGCTGTCCGGGAAGGGGCCGATTTTGTCAAAACCTCCACCGGGTTCAGTTCCGGCGGGGCGACCGTGGAGGATGTCCGCTTGATACGCCGTGCGGTGGGGCCGGATATAGGGGTCAAAGCCTCCGGGGGGATCGGGGATCTGAGGACCCTGTTGCAGATGATCGATGCGGGTGCCAGCAGGATAGGGACCAGTTCCGGGGTGGCCATTGCCGAAGAGTTCGAGAGTAAACAGTAATATTCATCATAACGTGATGACAGTAACCATGGGAAGAAAGGAGCTTGCAGGGTGAAAGATATGCGGATCGGCAACCCGGAAAGGGAACGTGAAAAGTTGAGACGCTACATGCAGGAACATGCCTTCAGGGTGGGGAAGTTCCGTCTCACTTCGGGCAAGATGAGCGGGTATTATTTCAACAGTAAAAATGTGATCCTGACTGCGGAGGGCGCCTATCTCGTGGCCAGGGCCTTTCTGGAGAGAATCAGGGGTATCGACGTTGAAGCTATTGGCGGGGCGGCCATGGGGGCTGTTCCGCTTGCAGGTTCGCTGGCGCCGCTCTGTTACCAGGAGGGGCTGGCACACATCAAATTTTTCATTGATCGAAAAGAAGCCAAGAAACATGGCGACTCCAAAAGGATCGAGGGGCCGCCGCTTGAACCGGGAGCCAGGATAATCGTGGTCGAGGATGTGGTCACCACGGGAGGTTCTGCTCTGGGGACTGCCTGTTATCTCCGTGAACAGGGGTTTGAAATTGTAAAGGTACTGGCCCTGCTCGATCGCAAGGAAGGAGCGTCCCGGGCTTTTGCGGAACAGGATATTATCCTGGATGCAGTCTTCAACATAGATGATTTCGATCTTGGAAGCTGAGGATGGTTTTCACGGGCGGATGGTCGGTGAGGGGTCTGCTCGAGGCTTGGGCGGCGACGGATATATATATTGGCAGGAGGGGAAAGTTCATTTTCAAGACGGATCTTGAGTATATGCGGCTGGCATTGAAGGAAGCCCGGGAAGCCTTCCTCGAAGGGGAGGTGCCGGTAGGGGCGGTGCTGGTCAGCGACGGAGAAGTGATCGCCTCCGACCACAACCGCAGGGAAACAAGCGGCGATGCCACGGCGCACGCTGAAATGCTGGTCATCCGGGAAGCATGTCGCAAATCGGGGAGCTGGCGCTTGGCAGGGGCCACGGCCTATGTCACCCTGGAACCCTGCTCCATGTGTGCCGGTGCCCTTGTGCAGGCCCGGGTGGAAAGGCTGGTTTACGGTGCGGCTGATCCCAAGGCGGGGGCGGTGCATAGCTTGTATAATCTGGTACAGGATGAACGGCTGAATCACCGTATGGAGGTAACGTCGGGCGTCCTGGAGGAGGAGTGCGGCGAGCTCCTGTCTTGTTTTTTTCAGATGCGTCGGGTATGATGGTGGCACGGAGAGATGGCCGAGTTGGACGAAGGCGCTCGACTCGAAATCGAGTAAGTGGTGATGAGCCGCTTCCAGGGTTCGAATCCCTGTCTCTCCGCCAGATTATAAAAGACAGCCTCAAAGGGGGCTGTCTTTTTATCTTTGCAGAAATCAAAGGTTCCCTTGTCCCGTTTCTGTCACCACGGATTCGCCGGAAGGCGCGTATCGATACTTTGAAAAGCTTTTCGGGAGAATGATGAAAACATCTTTTTAACCGGGGTGTTGTTTATGCAGGCAGGGCTGCAAGGATTATTTCTCCGATGGGAGGCGGTGGTCCACGTTGCCAAAGATGAGGCGGTCGAGGTCTTTTTTGCCCGTGGATTGATATTTTTTTCTCATCAGGGCATAGAATGCAACCCCCATCACGGACCATACGATCAGTGCGATCCAGGATTGACGGGATAGGGATGACGGCATTCCCGGCAGGAGCAGCAGAAGGAGAAAACAGACGGAGAGCATCGCTCCCCCGAGCCCGAGTACCTTGGTCCTGTTGGCCGACACATCCTTGATGCTTCTGGCCAGGATAAACACTCCAAGGCAGGTATAGAGATAGGCAATTGCACCCCCGGTGGAAGCCATATCCACCACCCAGAGGATAACTTCCCGGCCGAACCAGGGGGTGGCCAGGGATACAGCCATGGAAAAAAGAAGAGCGTTGGAGGGTGTATGATAGCGGGGATGGATCTTCTCGAACCAGGTCGGCAGGGCCCTGGCCCTGGACATGGCAAACAGCAGTCGGCTTGAGGCTACATAAAAACCGTTAATTCCTGAAACTATAGCAGCGGTCAATGCCAGCCCCAGGAAGATCATGCCTGTTTTTCCCAGAAGTTCTTCCGTAGCCTGCCCTGTGGCCCAGATGGGGTTGCCGGCGATGAACTCTTCCCAGGGAAAAACCATGGCGGTAACCATGGAAACGGCAACATAACAGAAAGCGCCACTCCCGATGGCCAGGGCCATGAGTTTGAAAGTTTTTTGGGGTGAGAAATCAAATTCTTCGGCAGCCTGCGGGATACAGTCGAATCCGATGTAAGCCCACGGCGCTATGGCCACGATGGCCAGTATGCCGGTCAGGGGGACGCTTCCTGTGGGGAATCCGGGCAGAAGGTTGCGGAAGGGGGCCTGTGGACTGATAAACGCCGCTGCAGTCAGGACGATTACCGAACCGAGCAGGGCCACGACCATGATGATTTGCATGAATCCGGCTATCTCCACACCGCGATTGTTGGCGTAAGCGAAAAATATCAGAGCGATACAGGCTATTGCTATCTCTCCGGCGTAGACTTCCCAGCCGGCGATGGAGTACAGGTAACCTTTCTGAAAAATCCCAGGTATCATGTAGCGTCCGATAAGCCCGAGGGTTGTAGCGTTCAAGGAGACGATAGAAAGATAAGTGAGGACCAGAAACCAGCCGCATATGAAGGCATGAACCCTTCCAAAGCACTTGTATGTATAGGCAAATGCACCCCCCGCCACGGGCAACTTTCTGACCATGTAGCCGTAGTTGGATGCGATGAGAATTGTAATCAGAGCCCCCACAGTCATTCCCACGGCTGTTCCCAGGGGCCCCGCGGTGGGCAGAAAAAGGTTGCCGGGCAACACAAAACACCCGAAACCGATGATGCTCCCCATCGCAATGGCAAAGATGGGAAAAGGTTTCAGTGATTTTTCCAATTTTTTTCTTTCATTTTGCATTGGTGCGGCTCCCCTGTTCTGTAAAAATTTCCCGGTTATGAACATAGTTCTTTGTTTGTTCAACATTAATATCATAAAACAAAAAGTCGGATATGGCAATCGGATAGCCCTGGAATGAATAGATCACAGCCGAAATGGGGTCACCGGGTGGGGGGAACGAAGGCATTGGTATGGGTTGACATACTCCCACGGCTGAAGCCATTGGGATTCCGGGTTCAAGCAGAAACAGCTTCTGTAAAATACTGCCGGGTGATGCCATCGAACCGGATTGCAATGTTTCAGTCTGTTCGGGGGAGGATGTTGTCCATAAACTGCTTCCGCCCATTTTCATGGATGTTGGGGAAGCGGTGGCATTGTTGATTTCTGTTGGCGATATTTTAAAATATGGGGACGGTTGACCCGGGGAGGTCAGCCTTTTTGATCGGGGTGTCAAATGTCGGGAAGAAAGGGGGTTGATGGGGTGTTTAAAGCAAAAATGGTCAGATGGCTTCGCATGTTGGCTTTATTTGCATTGGCGTTGGCATGGGGACCGCCCGCAGTTGATGCCACCACTTGCGAGCATACAAATAAACAGGGCCCGGCCAGGGTTATCTTTGCAGA